>Ga0315268_10000079_pt1 | contig 106158 bp, 89 predicted proteins | sample C1_top_MG_FD_204535 | JGI IMG/M metagenome (GOLD analysis project Ga0315268, IMG submission 204535) | Sediment microbial communities from Yellowstone Lake, YNP, Wyoming, USA - C1_top | ecosystem: Environmental > Aquatic > Freshwater > Lake > Sediment | place: USA: Wyoming | collected 2017-08-01
GGGGCAAGGTCTGTCCCCCTCGCCCTTCGGGAGAGGGCTGGGGCAAGGTCTGTCCCCCTCGCCCTTCGGGAGAGGGCTGGGGCAAGGTCTGTCCCCCTCGCCCTTCGGGAGAGGGCTGGGGTGAGGGCATCCTTTCCTCATATTCCCCCACCGCCTGCAGCCAGGTACCGGCATAAGGCTCCAGGCGAGTGAACTTGAGCCGCTCACCCTTTTTGGTGTTCTGCACTCCAGCGGCACGCAGGTTTTCGATGATCAAGGTCTCAAACCCACCCCCGGCAGTGCTCTGCTTCTGGCCGGCTTCTTCGCTGGCCGGGCGTTCTTCGTCGGTGGAAAGGACGCGATGCGGCGAGAGCGACTCCACCGTGAACGGCCCGCTGACCCGGATTTTCTTGTTGTCTTCGTAGGGCTGGTCGTAGAGCAGCTCGGTGTCCGCCCGGCGGGCGATCGAGGAGTCGATCTCCTGCTGGCGCTGGCGGCGTAGCGACCACCATTGCGAAATCAGTCGCTCGCCCTCACCCTCTTTCCCTCTCCCGCCGGGAGAGGGAGGCCATTCACGCGGCACCTGCCATTCCTCCCACGCCTGCCCGCTGAGCTGGTTGAGCCGGGCGCGCAGCGGCTCGAGCTGCGCCTGCCATTTTGCGTGGATAGCATCGATCTCTTCGTTGTTGGCGATGGATTTCAGCGTGATATGGGGAACGCGTTTATAGACGAAGCCCTTTTTGATATCGCCCCTCGCCTCGCTCTCCGCACCCCTCGCCCGGTTTTGGGAGAGGGGCTGGGGGTGAGGGTTGAGTTCTGCCTCTTTTCGGACGCCCTCAAGAGAATCGCTGAGCAGGTAATAAGGATAGCGCCCGGCCATCAGGCGCGTGCGCGCCAGGGCAATCGCCACCCGCGAGGTGTCAATCGTGATCCAGCGCCGGCCCCACTGCTCGGCCACGTAAGCGGTCGTGCCACTGCCGCAGGTGGGATCCACCACCAGGTCGCCCGGGTCGGTGGTCATAAGAAGGCAACGTTGAATTACTCTGTCCGATGTTTGAACCACATATATTTTTTCTTCACTATAACCAGCTGCTGTGTCGTGCCAGCTGTTTTCCATTTGAATGACAGGAAAATCAGCGTGGTATTGACGATAATAAGGATTCCTGCCAAGAACAATTAAACGGTTTGTTTTAACAAGCCTTTCCATTCCATCCGAATGTGTTCGCCAACTTTTTCCACTTAACGGTTGGTACTTTCCGCCTTGATAAACAAATTGATATGTGCATGATGGTGTATATCCAGATGAGGTCAATACAGACCGCTTGAATATTTTATTTCTATCAATAGTTTTTATCGATTCTATTCCGCCTTCTATTCGTCTATACGAGCCACTATCATCGAGATAGCAGAATTCAGGCTCTTCTTCAATATTTCTATTAACATATAGTGGCCGGAATTTCAATTGTTCAATCTTTTTTCCATACCATAGAATGTAATCGTATACACGCGCCATACCTTTTTGGCCGAGAGGTGTCATACTCCTAAAATTGATAATTGCACAAAAATTTTCACTTCCAAAAACTTCGTCCAAAAGACTTCGTACTAAATGGACATTTTCATCCCCAATCTGCACAAACACGCTGCCGCCCTCGGTCAGTAGCTCGCGCGCCACGCTCAGCCGGTCGCGCAGGTAGGCCAGGTAGGAATGGATGCCCAGCTCCCAGGTATCCCGAAACGCTTTGATCTGCTCCGGCTGGCGGGTGATATCCTCCTCCTTGCCGTCCTTCACGTCTCGCTTGCGCGTGCTCACCTGCCAGTTCGAGCCGAACTTGATCCCATACGGCGGGTCCATGTAGATCATCTGCACCCGGCCCTTCAACCCCTCCTTCTCAGCCAGCGAGGTCATCACCAGCAGGCTGTCGCCCAGGATCATGCGGTTGCTCCAGTTCTGCTCGTGGTGGTAAAAATCCACCAGCTCCTCGAAGGGGATGTGGTTGAAATCGTCAAACAGCGAAAGCTGGGCTTGCGGCACCGCCTTTTTCGCCTCGCTGCGCACGTTCTCGATGATCGCTTGCGGCGAGATTTTCTCTTGAATGTAGATCGGCACCGCCGGCACTTCCAAGGGCTGCTGGTCTTGCTCGTCCTTGCCCTTCCAGACCAACTGCGGGTCGAGGGAGGGATCGCGCGGGTAAAGGATGGTCTTTGGCTGGCGCTCTTCATCGGCGACGAAGTCGCGCAGCTCCTCAGTGGGGATGTTGGCGCGCTTGTCGGTGTGATGGAGAGAGGTGATGGGAGTGGATGTTGTAATAGTTTTATTCGATTGGCGTGGCGGCATCTTTATTGTCCTCCTTACGTTGTGCAATTATCAGAGGTAGGCAACAGATACGTAGCAGCAACCACCAGATATAGATAGCTGGGTATGTGTAGAAAGCCTGTTGTTCCAATAACCCGTGAGTCATCAGGTTGCGGAAATTAGAGCCGAAGCGACTAATCAGTGTGCCCTGCAAATCAAATAACAAATCATCGCCCAGAATTTGCTTAAGCTCTGGCATTTCCAGCAAGACATTAAGATCAAATTCTTCTTGAATACCTTCGGATGTCAGACTGGATGTAATTATCCCCTGACGATTTAACAGATAACGCAACGAACTCTCAACTTGTGGAACCAATAAATGAACTGCTACGAGAAAATCCCCCTGAAATCCGGCCTGGTATCCACGGGCGAAAATCCATTCTCTTCCAGGGGGAACAAAAGGATTATTAGTCGTCAACTCCAGGAAATCGCGAAGGCCAGCCGTATGTTCAAGGAGTAAGTGAAGTCGGGCGCCATTGACTACGATACCTAACGCGTCTTGTTCGTAATGTGCCCATCGGTGCATTTCCGCAATCTTCGCTGCTTCGATTTCTTCAGGTGTTCCCGAAAACATCGAATCTCTACGACCGACCACTCTGCCTCTTTCGTTAAGTACGTTCATCGATATCCAGAATAGCAGCGGATGTTCCGAAGCCATTCTCTCAACCACCTCTCGCAAGCCTTGTATACGAGGCGAGGAGCCAAGTAAACAGAGTGTAAACAGTGCTTCTTGGAAAGATTTGTCCTTCACAGCCAGAATAGCTTTCTCTACATGTGGCGTTAAGTCTAACTCCTGTGAGATACTTCCTAATTCGTCGCGCGAATTTGCCTGTAGTTCCAGCATTTGTATGTGTAGCTCTCTCTGACGATCTTCTGTGCCCGGTATCTTTCGGAGCGCTTCAATTGCGCTTTGCATATGCCGGGCCGCTATACTTTGTCGCATACCCTGTGAATTCTTTAGGGAATCCTCTGCTTCGAATAAATAGCACTCAGCTTCTTTCAACAAACAAGTCCGCTCAGCTTCTGGATGTTCAATCAAATGATGCCAGCGGGCTGCTGCGTTCCAGTGTACTCTTGCCAGATGCCACTCGCGTCGCTCTTGATGAAATTCCGCGAAAGCTTCAGCGATCAAAGCGTTTTTATTAAAATCTCCCTTACGGTATTCGTATAGTAAATCCAATAAATGCCCAACGAAGGGGCTGCGTGCAGGTGCATGCTCGTAAATAAGGGTTTCAATCCTGGCAATAACATCATCAAATTTCCTGGAATTTTTGCCCAGAGATGCTGCTAGATGAATTGCACGGGTAAGACGTTCAACCCCCAAAAAATAATCCTCTGAAAGCAAAAAACCTTCCCCTGCTTGAAGATAAGCATCGACTGCAGCCTCAGCAAACTGAAAGTTGCCTCGGTGTTCACAGGTCCAAATCACATCCCCTATACGTGACTGAAGTTCTGGATCGTCAATTTGACCAAAAATTTCTTTGAGAAGAGACACATGGGTTTCAGCAAAGTCACTGATATCAATGCTTCGAGAGCCATCTATTCCTTGCCAGATCGGAGCAAAAGGCTGGTGATGTTCTTCGGGCCTTAGCCATAAAAAGCTGACTGCGTGAAGCAGTACGAAGATTTGAGCGCGTGTTACATCGCCATCTTCCCGGGCTTTTTTTGAAGCCTCGATGAATAGATCACTGTAACTCACGCAAGTTCTTTTCTCTGCTTTAGCAATGACATCGCGCCAGTTTGAATGGACAAAGTCGTCGCGTGAGAAACTCATTTCTTCCAGCATTGGATCACTCTTTAGCTCTGAACAATGGCAGACCGCTATCTACCATTTCGCCCTGAATGAATGATCGGATTATATTCTTGACATCCCAGGGATCCGTGACCTCCAGGAATTCCCATCTTCCGAAGCTTCCCTGGTTATTCACCGCCGGCACCCACAGGTCGCGGGCGGTGGCCACCTTCACCGCCTTATCCTTGCGCGCCTGGCCGCTCACCTCCAGAATCAAGTTGAGAATTTCTCCTTCATCCCCGCTTTCCCTTCCAGCCAGTGAAGCGTAACTTTTCATATCTATCTGGGGTTGTTTCACCTCGTCCGTTTCTGCTGGTAATTGGGACAATGCGTCTAGAATTGTCTCAAGAACGGTCGTCGTCTGCTGAAGAACTTCATCATTCCAGAAGCGAATGACCCGCACTCCATGCTCTTGCAAAATACGAGACCTTTCCGCGTCATATTTTGCTTGATTTCCTTCCAGGTGCTGGCTGCCATCTAGCTCAATAGCCAGTCGGGCTTCATGACAATAAAAATCGAGAATAAAACTATGCATCGGATGTTGCCGCCTGAATTTCGCGCCATTTAACTGTCTATCCCGCAGCAGTTGCCAGAGCAGCGACTCGGCATCCGTAGCATTTCGCCGTAGCTCACGACAACGGAGTAGAATTTCAGCCGGGAGAGCAGGTTTGTGCGGTGCGGCATTTCCCTCCCCTTCCCTCTCCCCCTGGGAGAGGGAATGAGGGTGAGGGGAAAGGTGAGAGTGAGGCAATGTGATTCGTACAATGAAATCTGGGATGTACTCGTGCTGTTCCCCGTCCAGCGTGTAAGGGATGCTGAAGCCCAGGTTGTGGTTGCGTACATAGCAGACCACCTCTTCCATTTCCTCCAACGATTGCGCCAACTTGGCCTCCCAATTACTGTCCAACACCACGTGCGAGACGTGGCACTTGGCCGGGTCAGTGGAATAGGTCGGGCGGATGGTGTCGAAATCCACAAAGCTTGTCGATCCGAGTGGGTCATAGGGACGCAGGATCGGGCGCAGCATCTTGCGCTCTGAACGGGTGGCGACAATTGAACGGTAGATGTGCTCGGAGGCTTCATGCGCCAGCTCGGCCAGCAGCAGCATCTGCGGGAAGGCATTATCTTTGCAGGTCACACAGCCCTCCCGCCACTGGCGAGCAATGCGCAGGAGTTGTGGGAACAGCCAGGGGCGGGGGTTACCTTCGTCATCGCGAAAGAACTTCTCCAGTATCAGCGAAGCCAGGCGGAAATCGATCTCCTGCAGGCGGCGTTCTTTTAGCCCATATAACGTATGGTAGGCGCCCTCGCCAATGATCGAAGACATCTCGGTGCGCGTCGGCAGCTCCTGGGTGGAAAGTGCCATTTCCGCCTCTTTGCCGAAAGAGGCCTGCAACTGCTCGGATTGCACATCGTAGCGGTAGCCGATCAGGCGCGGGAAGCTGATCTCGCAGGCGCTGCGGTTTTCGAGGGCGCGCACCCGGGTGGGAGTAGGGCCAGGCCTGGGTTCGGGATTGGAACCGGAGCAGGGAATAAATGAGAAAGGCACGCCATAAACTTCAGCATATTCAGGCTCGTAGGCCTCGAGTTCGACGGAATGACCATTCACCGGCACCGTGCGGCGGGCGACGGCATGGCTCATCCGACGCAGCCCGCGCCCCACCACCTGCTCGCAGAGCAGCTGAGTGCCAAAGGCGCGCACGCCCAGGATGTGCGTCACCGTGCTGGCATCCCAGCCCTCGGTGAGCATCGAAACCGAGACTACGCACTTGATTTGCTCGCCCAGCCGACCCTGTTTGCCAATCGTGTTCATCACCTCCCGTAGCAAGTCCTCATCGGTGAGTGAATCGACATCCCGCCCGGGGAAGCGTGCTTTGTATTCTTCCTTGAAGCGCTCAATTTCGACGGAGGAAATCTTCTTGAACTCATCACTCATTGCTTCGCCCGATTCAAGCTGCTCGCTATCCACCAGGATGGTGTTCGGGCGGGGTAACCAGCTTCCGCCACTGACATTGCTGAACAACGCCAGCTTGCCGGGCACAAGCACTGTCGCCCCATCTGATAGGGTCTTTTCCCAGCCAGCGATATGGTTGAAGACCAGCCTTGAGACATTCGTATTGTTGCAAACCACGATGAAGACCGGAGGGGTCAGATCCTTGGAAAGGGTCTCCGGGTTTTGCTCCCAGAGCCGATAATACTTCTCATAGTTAGAATACAGGCTTTGCAGTGCCCCTTCCAGCTCTTTGGGCAGGCTGGGCTCCTCGCCCACCGGTTCTGTCCCGCGCCCTTTCTTCGGAAGGTGCTCGCGGATGCGCGGCCAGATATCGCGGTAGGTGGGTAGTTCGCCGCTCATCGAGTCATCCGAGACTGGCACTCGCGGCACCTTGACGATGCCGCTTTCGATGGCATCGATCAGGGAAAAATCCGAAATCACCCACGGAAAAAGCGTACCTTCAGAGTAACCCGAGCCGCGCAGAAAAAATGGGGTGGCGGAAAGGTCGTAAACGACCCGGATACCGATCTTCTTCTTGACCGCTTCTAGTCCGCTGATCCAGATGCGAGCCTGCTCTTCGCGTTTTTGGGCCTCGCGTTTTTCGTCACCCGCCAGCTTTTCACCATCGCTCTCAGGCTTGTGTCGGTAGCAGTGGTGGGCTTCATCATTGATGACCACGATATTACGTTTGCTGCCCAGTTCGCGGCAAACCCGACGCACCATCTGATCGGGTGTCTCGGTGAATGGGCTGGTCTCCCCTTGCTGAAGGATCTCTTTGGTCAGTTTTCCAGCCGAAAGTCGTTCATGCAGCAGGAAGGCGTGAAAGTTGGTGATGACCAGCTTGGCCTTGCCCAGTTCCGGGACCAGGTCAGGCGGTACCAGGTCATGCTGACGGTAGTAGTTGTTGGGGTCAGATGGCAACAAAACACGCAACCGGTCGCGAATGGTGATTCCTGGCGTGCAGACCAGGAAGGCATCCGAAAAACGGGCATCCTGCGGGTTAGCCAATTTGTTAAGCGCCTGCCAGGCGATGAGCATGGCGATCACCAGCGTCTTGCCACTACCGGTTGCCATCTTGAAGGCGATGCGGTACAACAATGGATTCGCTGCCTGGGCGGCTTCTTTTAGACTGTTCTCGATCCAGGCGTCACCATATCTACTTGCTACCTCGGTGATGTAGATAGCCGTCTCCATGGCTTCGATCTGGCAGAAAAAGAGTTTGTGTTCGCGCTGCGGGTTAGTCCAGTATTCCAGCAGCCGGCGGGTGATGTTGGTGATCCCCTGGTAGCTTCCCCTGCGCCAGATGGCCACTCGCTCACGCACTCGATTGATAAATTGGTTATCTTCGAGCCGGTCAGCGGTCCATTCTGTCTCAAAGGAGAGCTGTTTTGGATTTTTCTTGCGCGGCTGAGGGATAGGAACGAAATACGAACTCACCCGTCGCGATTCCACGATCTCATCCGTGATGCCGTCATCGCTAAATTTAAAGTGCCGTTGTGGCTCCTCGAAGGGTGAGTTGAGGATCGGATTTTCGATAACAACCTGTTTCATCGATCAATACCTGTCCGGAAACAAAATCCCCCAATGGGTTGATAAAAGACCTCCCGATTAATCTTCGCCGATATTTTTATTATAGTACGAAAATTGGGAATCGATCTATTGAGATGAGCCCAAGAATTAAATAACTTTGTGTCCTGTGATTTGGGTTATGGGTGTGATTCTCAGCCTCTCCCACATTTCCCCCAACATTAAAAACCTTCCTAAATTGACAGGGGTAATTTCACCTTTTGACAGCTAGAAAAATTGTTCTACTTGTCATATACTCAATCTGTCCACAAAATGGGCTTCTCATCCCCATCCCAAAAGGATCGCCCACCCATGACCGAAAACCCCACCTCAATTGTCTCAATCTCGCCCCAGGCACCTATCCGATCCGTGAATTCCGTTTTCTTCGCGTCCCATCGTTCTTCCCCTCAAAAATCCTATCCGTGTTATTCTGTGTCCCATCGTTCTTCCCCCACCTCCCCACCAATAGTCGATATCCGCTTACATCCGCGTGAATCTGTGGTTCCATCTTTCCCGTATTCGTTTCGATTTGTTTTTTCGCGAAACGAATACCGAATCTTGCTCCCCTCTCCGCCCAGGAGAGGGGCTGGGGGTGAGGTCTTCTACCTCCCCTTAAAAATCTTGGCAATCTTCGCTTCTTGGCGGCGAGAAAGCAGGCTCTACAATATGCGACCTTATGGAATAGCAGTAAAATTTGAGAAGTCCTTATCTGCTTTTCTTTCACAAACCAAAAGCTATTTTCTGCCTGATCCAATGGGAGGGCCTGATGGAGAAATCGAAACTCTGGTTACGCTGGGTGGGGGCCAATGCGCTGGGCGAGCTTTTCGGCCTGGGAGGCACCGCGGCGGTGGGGGTGCTGGCCCTTTCCAGCCTGGGGAGCCAGCCGGGCATCGGTAGCGTGCTGCTGACCTTCGCGGTGGCAGTGGCCAGCGGGGCGATTGAGGCGACGGTGGTCGGGCTGGCGCAGTGGTGGGCGATGCATCCCTGGTTCCCGGCCATCACACGCCGCGCCTGGTGGCTGGGCACGCTGGGCGGGGCGCTGGCGGCCTACGTGCTGGGCTACCTGCCCTCGACGGTGATGAGCCTGGGCGAGCAGGCCGGCGGGGCCGACCTCGTTTCAACCCCTGCAGCCGCCGAGCCGGCGCAGTGGGTGGTGCTATTGCTGGCAGCCGGGATGGGCGCGGTGGCCGGGGCGGTGCTTTCGTTTGCACAGTGGCTGGTATTGCGCAAGAAGGTCGCCGGGGCCGGGCTGTGGATCCCGGCCGACATGCTGGCCTGGCTGGTGGGCATGCCGGTCCTCTTCTGGGCCATCGATGCCGCCCAAAAAGGGCAGCCACTGGCCGAGAGCCTGCTGCTGATGGTCGCCGCTTTGCTGCTGGCCGGCGCAGCGGTCGGCGCCATCCACGGCGCCTTCCTGCTCCGGCTGGCCAGGGATCAGCCTACCAATACCACAGCCCCTTCAGCATGATGGCATACACCCGGTAGGGCTTGGGGCCCACCAGCACCCGGTTGTTGATAAACACGGTCGGCGTGCCATAAAACTTGGTCTTGACAATCTCGGCCATCTGCTTCTGGACGGCCGCTTCGGTCAGCGGGTCAGCGACGCAGGCCTGGATCGCATCGTAATCCAGGCCCAGGCCGGTGAGGGTGGACTGGAGGAAGGTCTCCTGCTCCAGAACGGCTTTATCGGCGGCAAACAGGGCATCGTTCAGCTTCCAGTATTTCTGCAGGTCCTGCTGGTAGGCGCAGTAGCCCAGGCGGGAGAGATAATCGGTCTTCTCTTTGACCGGGTAGTGCAGGAAGATAAAGCTCACCGGGTTGCGCTCGACCAGACTGCGCACCAGGGGGTAAGCCTTGCGGCTGTAGTCGCAGCCATAACAACCGATAAACACGATCTGGTCCTTGGCGCCGGGCTTCAAGACCGGGAACCCGCTCAGGTCCACGCCTTGCAGGGTCAGGTCTTTCTCGGTGGTCGACTGGCCGGTGCAGATCTCCGAGACGCTGGTGACCTGGTTGTTTTCGCCCTTGGGGTCGAAGACGCAGAAAGACGACTGGTTGAAACCATTGCAGCTGCCGGTGACGTAAAAGAGGTAAAGGCCGCGCCCGGCCCAGATGCTGCTGCCCAGCAGCAGGACAAAAAAGACCCAGGAGAGCAGCTCGAAGTGGCGGTTGATCAGCCGGGCGGCAAACTCGGAGCGGGTGAGCACGCTGCCCAGGATTTTGGCTTTCATCTTCTCATCAAAACCGGTGGTGCAAGGTCGCAGGGTGACCCGCCGGAAGACGCAATCGAGCGCTTCTTTGGCAAGCTGGCGGTTGGTAGCGCTGAATAATCCTAAAATGGAGAGGATGATGAACGCAACAATGCAGAACATATCGCTAAAGTACCTTTCGAATTTTCCTGAGTTGGTCTACAAACAGCGCCGCTTCTTCCCGGGTGTTATAGAAGTACAGCGAAGCGCGCACTGATCCTTTGACCTGGTGGGCATTGAACCAGGAATGGACGCAGTGCTGTCCAGAGCGCACCATGATACTGGCCATCTGGCTCAGCATCAGGGCAACGCGGTGCGAATCGACGCCTTCGATGTAAAAAGAGACAATCCCGCCTCTCTGGCGCGGGTCGGGCGGGCCGATCAGTTTCAGCCCGGGGATATCCTGGATGCCGGCGGTAATCAGCTCATTGAGCGCCAGCTCCTGGCTCTGGATGGCCTCGAAGCCGACCGCCTGGAGGTAGTGCACCGCCGCTCCCAGGCCCATGATGCCAGCGTAATCCTGCAACCCGGCCTCGAACTTCTCCGGCGGGGGCAGGAACTGGCATGAATCGTAGGTGGAGGAACTCACCGTCTCGCCACCCACCAGGAACGGCTGCATGTGCTCCAGGAGGGAGTATTTGCCGTAGAGCACCCCCGTCCCGGAGGGGCCCAGCATCTTGTGCCCGGAGAAGGCCACCAGGTCAGCATCCAGCGCCTTGACGTTGATCTTGCGATGGGGAGCGGTCTGGGCCGCATCCAGCAGCACCCGGGCGCCTGCCTGGTGGGCGCTCTTGATCACCTCGGCAGCCGGGATGCTGGTGCCATCCAGGTTTGAGGTGTAGCCCAGCGCCACCAGCCTGACCTTCGGGCTTAGCAGGCGCTCAAAGGCCTGGAAATCAAAGGTGTTATCGGGACGGGAGGGGATAATCCTGAGGACAACTCCCTGGCGCCTGGCCAGGAGCTGCCAGGGGAGCAGGTTGGAGTTGTGCTCCTTATCTGAGATCAACACCTCGTCCTGCGGTTGCAGGTCCAGGGAATAGGCCACCAGGTTGATGCCCTCGGTGGTGTTGCGGGTGAAGACGACCTCCTCTTTGCGGGCGGCGCTGAGGAATCTGGCAACTGCCTGGCGCGCCTGGTCGCACTGGCGGGTGACCTCTTCGGCCAGCGGGTGCATGCTGCGGCCGCTGCAGGCAGAGGATTGGAGGTAATACTGTTCGATAGCATCGATCACCGGCCGAGGCCGCAGGCTCTGGCAGGCGTTATCAAAATAAATGATGACTTTCCTCCTGGCGTTATCCTGCAAGAGGGGAAAATCCTGGCGTATTTTTGTGACATCCATTCCTGGCATCCCAGAAGCGAGACTCTGTGCGAGTGGCCTAGCCCGATCCCACTCACACCCCGCCAATTATAACCGTAAAAAGAAATCCGGTTCTTTACTGGGGAGGAACAGTTGTCTCGTTCGGTGCGCCGCCAATATGCGGCTCTGCCATCGGCTCGATGTATTTGCGCAGAAAAGCATCGCTATCACGCGGGTCGCTGTGGACAGCATCATCGTAATCTCCAGCCGCCACCGGGGGGGCAAAGCGCAGTGGCCGGCGCACACCAAACAGTTCGAAAAAGTGGGTGATCGAAGACAGCAGGCCATAACGATATTCCTGCATCTTGAGCGACTGCCATTCGACGATTGAGGCCATGGAGCCCTGCACGCGTGCCTTCTCTCGCACGATGCGATGGATCTGCCGGGGTTCGCGGTAGCCCAATGGGGAGATCAGCATCAGGTGAGCGGCCAATGCCAGCAAGCTGAATGAGATCAGCACCACCCAACCCCCTTCACCCCATTTGCCGATAATCTGCATGATAAATACCAGCCCGGAAAGCCCCGCGGCAAAGCCTGCTCCAGCGGTACCCCACATTTTGGCTCGGCCGGTGAAGTGCTGTAAAACGTGTTGGCGGATCGCCAGGCCCATCACCATGATGGGCATGAAAACGCCCACGCCGTAATACGGAATAGCGGCTGTCGTTTGGCCCTTCACCAAGAGCATAATCAGCACAGCAACCCCAAAGGTGATGGTCACCGAGCGGGTGAACGTGCCGCGCGGGTCACGGTAGACGATGGCTTCAGGGATCTCACCGATGGAGACATCCCGCCATTCCGTGGCCTGCGCATCCTGAAAGGCGGTCATCGAGGCTGCAGCCAGAAGGAAGACCGCCAGGATTTGATAGGCCCAAAACAGGAACTCTCCGCCAGGGATCACTCCAAAGCCAATCGCTGCCAGGTTAGCGACCAGCGTGCGGCCCAGGGTTCCATCAAACACATTGAAACGGATGGCAAAAAAAGTCAGGAAGAAGGTAGTCATACCACCGTAGAATATAAAAGTAGATTGCACGAACCTTCCACTGCCCGATTTTCCACTGTAGAACTTCCATAACCCGTTCAGGCGCGACAGGTGTTTCTTGCCCCACCTGACCAGAGCCACATCCTCATCGATCACAAACTGAATACCATTCGACATGGCCTCCAGGCCGGTCAGCGCAACCATGCCCTTCATCGAAGCGGTCAGCAGGTGCATAAGTGCCTGGGCCAATGTGGCGGATTTCGGCATTTCCGTAGCTGCAATTGCAGACAGGCCTTTGAGATGAGCAATGACCAGACCAATCCCCATGGTGACGGTCATCAAGCCGAAAACGGCCAGCAGGGTAAATACTACCCTGGCCGATTCACCGCGCCCGCGGATTGTCAGGTACCAGGTGGTTGCGACCAGCACCAAACCGATTCCAAAATGGTACCACCAGTTAATCCCGTAGGCATTGAGGATCGAGAGCAATTGGTCCACGCCCGAGAGCGCCGAAACCACAATCGTAAACACATAGTCCTGGATGAGAACCACTGCTACAACCAGGCTAAATGTGGGTTTGAGGTAGCGCATCGAAGCAGTATATGAACCACCTCCCTCATTGAAAATTCCCAATGAATACATGTACAGCCCACCAAAGACCATATTCGCAAAGGCGATTACCCCGGCAGTTATGTAGCCATAGTGCTGTAAGCCATAGGGGTGCAGCGCGCTCATCATCTCGCCCGTCGCATAATAGAACGAGGTGCAGTAATCCACCCCAAACAGCACCAGGGCGGCAATCAGGCCAATCTGGCCCGCGCCATGCACATGGGCATGCTCTTTATTCTCTTTAGGAGCTAAACGGTAAGCAATATAAATAAACGCGAATAACAAAGGAATGGAAAACAACATAGACCACCTCTATGATGGCTTGAACGCGCTCTCCAATGCACTGAGCTCGTTCAGCAGGTATTTACGTGTGGAGGGGCTTAAGCGGGTATCCTGAGCAACCTTGGCTTGTTCTTCCCCCGCGGTTCTAACCACGAATGCTGGGATAAACATAATTCGACCGGCTGGGATGACGACAAAATCGCGCGTGCGCATCTCCAGCGCCTGGTCGTCAAAATAGGGCATGCTCAGACTGAGGCCGCGGTTCAGGTCGTGCGCCGCGGCCCGCTGCTTGATGATGCGGATCATCTCTTCCGTCTGGAATCTGGCCAGGGAACGTCCCTGGTTGATGAGCTGCCCCAGCATTCCATAACGTTTCTTCTGGTACTCCGGATCTGCGACAAAATAAGGCGCCAACGAAACTGCAGCATGAAGAACACCGATGTAGCGCTGCATCGAAGCCAGGCATGCCTCGGCCTGCGTGATATCCTTCACCAGCATCTTCCCCTGCAAGTCGAAGGCTACCCATTGAGGCAGGTAAAACTTTCGTGCTTCGGCTGCAAAGGAAGCCTGAGGTTCTCCGCGCCCGGCTTTTTCCGCGCCCTCTTCAGTGACCGCGTCTGGGGCGTCCAAAATCGTCGATCCCTTCCCATCGGCTGACGTCACCGGTATCGACGGAATTTCTTCCCCTTTCGGGGCGCGGTAAATAATGGATTTCCCGGACGGCAGCATGCAATAAACCATGGAGCGCGCGGTAGCAAAACGGATCAAACTGGCACTGGCCGAAACAGACCTGTGGTTCGATCCTTCTAGCTCAACCAACCTCTGGCGCAATATAGTGCGCGTGTCGGACCAGGTCAGCCTGTCGATCACACCCCCGGTTTCCTGTTCGCGGTGTTTTATCGGTACAATGGACGGAGAAGCTGGCGTATTTCCGTTCCAATCGACCACCACCCGGTCTGGCAGGGTGAACCGAAGGCGCGATTGGTTCCGAACCACCGCTTCAGCCAACTGATTCCCTTGTTCTTCCAGAAAGCGTTGGATGGTGGCCGGTTGGGCATCAAATAAGCGCCGCTGGGCCCTATATTCCTCACCGAGGGGTAAAACTGAATTATCCAAGTGAGCAGTTTCTTTCAAAACCAGTCGATCCAAATCCTATGGGAAGACCTGAGACACCCCACTGGATCACCTGAGTGTGATCTCAGCCGACGATCTCATTCCACTCATAGATCAGACCAAATTCAATCACCAGCAAGACGATCAAGACGATTTGCTTCGCTGCCCCTACCGCCTGGATGTCCATGCGAAACTCAATGACGGAAAAGCCCACCAGGATGGCCAGGCAGCCAAGCCAAAAAATCAGACCACGGAGCCACCTGGGGATATGAGCTGGTTCAGGTCGGTAATACCCGCTGAGGATATGGACAGGAAGCTTTAGCTCGGTTTCTATCGATTCACCCAGGGGAAGCCTTCTGAAAATTCCTGCCGGTGCTGTTTGCTCTTTATGACAGACAATCATATCGCCTGGTTGTGAAAACAAGCGCAGCGCATCCACCCAGTTCGCAGCCTCTACCATGGCTGACCCAACCTTAAACCAGGAATCATGAGTGATTGCCTTTAGGGTTGTCAAAAGACGAGTAGAAGCGAGATAGTCCTCTTCCTGGAGCACCAAATTTAAGTAGAGTACGTCCCGTTTTTGCTGCATAGCCAGCCAGTGGATCTTTTGGGCAAAACCGGAGGCATCCACCAGATCAGCCGGCACGAGGACAATCAGGCGTCTCGGCGAGTCAGATACCGTAATAAGGTCTTGCGTATCAAATTTAAACATACTCTCTCCTTTCAAGAGAGAGTGTACCCAGGGAATATAAAACCCGAACAAAAACAGATCGTGGATTTATAAAGAAAAAATAAGGATTTTCATTCCCCCGTGAGAAAACGGTACCCAACTCCTGGCTCGGTTTGGATATACACCGGCTCATCGGGGTTGGTTTCCAGCTTCTTACGTAGCTGCCCGATATAAACGCGCAGGTACTCGACGTGATCAGCGTCCGCAAAACCCCACACATGGATGAGAATGGATTGGTGTGTCAGCACCCGGTCGGCGTTGGCTGCCAGGTAGGCCAGCAATTTGAATTCAGTCGCCGTTAAGCGAATCTCCTCCTCATCACGGGTCACGATGTGGCGCGATAGGTCAATCATCAAAGAACCGGCCCTGATGATGCTCTGAATGTTCCCAATGGATTGTTCAGAATGGCGCAGAGCTACCCGGATGCGCGCCAGCAACTCCTCGATTCCAAACGGTTTGGTAAGGTAATCATCCGCCCCTTTATCGAGCGCCGCCACTTTGTCACGCTCATTATCCCGTACGGAGAGGACGATGATGGGGACGCGCGACCATTGGCGAATCTGCTCGCAGACCTGGATGCCGTCCATATCCGGCAGGCTGAGGTCGAGGATCACCGCATCCGGGGGCTGGGCAGCAGCCTGCGACAGTCCTTGTTCGCCGGTTTTTGCCAGCACAACCTGGAAACGCCGGGCAGTCAGAATTGTCTTCAGCGCTCGCAGAATCTGTGGCTCATCATCGATGATCAAAATCACCGGATCTCTATTCATCTTTGGCCTCGAGCGGATACTTCGGCGCACTGCCGTCCATTTGCAGCGGCAGGGTGAAGTGGAAAACAAAACAGCATGGTTCGTTCTCCGCCCAAATTTTTCCTTCATGGGCTTCGATGATGCCTTTGCAGATCGATAATCCCAGACCAGTCCCCGTGATCCGGTCTCCGACGTTTACCTGGTTGAATTTGTCAAAAATCCGCTCCAGGTTCTCCTCCGGTACGGGCGGCCCCTGGTTGGTGACCTTCACATGAACGGTATCTCCCTCTGTATTGGCGGCAATGGTTATCAGGGAACTGACCGGAGCGAATTTCAGGCTGTTGCTGATCAGGTTGGTGAATACTTGCTCAATCAGCACATAATCGGTCGGCACCAGGGGCAGATCCTGGGGAAAATCCAGTTCGACACGGTAATCTTGCAGATACTTGCGCATGCGAGTGATCACGCCCATTGCGATCTCGGCCAGCGAATTCCAGCGCCGTTGCGGTTTCAACGCTCCGGCCTCAATCCGCGACATATCGAGCAGATTCCCCACCAGGAAGTTCAGGTGGTCAGTCTCTTCCTCAATCGTCGCCAGCAGCTCCTGACGGGCGGCTGTGTTCCAATCGACCATCTCGCTGCGCAGGCTGGAAACCGAGGCCTTGATGACAGCCAATGGCGAGCGCAGCTCGTGTGAAACCGATGAAAGGAGCGAGGATTTGGCTCGATCTGTCTCTTCCAGCACCTGGGCTTTGGTCTCGCTTTTCGAAAGGCGAACCCGTTCAATCGAAAGTGCTCCCTGGCTGGCGAATGTATTCAGTAGCCGAACTTCCTCTGTAGAGAGAATGGACCGGTCCAGCCAGAGACGGATTTCGCCCTCCAGACCACGGGCAGTCAACATCGGGCAGCGAATGGTGGGTGCGGATAGCTGTTGGCTCTTTCCAGTGGACGAGTCTGAAATTGCGAGACGATCTTCGGATTTCGTGCCTTCAATCAATACTTCTACCTGGTCGCATTGGAAAGTCTCCCTGGTATAGCGAGCCAATGTTTGAACAATACTGCGGTTATCCTGTAAACCAGCCAATGCCGAGATCAGCTCGTACATGCGCGTCGCTTCCCACTCATGGCTTCTCGCTAGTTGCATCCCCTGGCGCGCCTGGCCGATCAGCTGGCTGGTCACCACAGCCACAATCAGGAAAACAATTAAGGTGATTAAGTCCTGCGTCTTGTGGACCACCAGGGTATTGTAGGGCGTGATAAAAAAGTAGTTGAAGGTCAAGAATGAAACAAATCCAGCCAGGACTCCAGGGAGTAAGCCCCATAAGAAGGTTGCCAGCATGACCGGTAGCAAATAGATCAGTGCAATGACCTGGGCGCCCAGGAGAATATTCAGAGGCCAAAGAAGCAAGGTCGTGATGCCAACGACCACGATGGCAGCCAGATGGCGAAAAATCGTAGGGAAAAAGTACAGTTTTAAGAAGCGCATTCTTTCGACCCGGCGAAGAATGATAACAACACCCTCATTTTACTCCGAGTTGCACAGGTGAAGTAACCTATTTATGGGTTTTTCGGCTGCGACTGCATCTTGTGGCGGGTGCGGTGCCTGCTGCCCATGGGTTAAGCGTTGGCTGGGAGCCCAGGCCTCGTCATCCCCCGACCACAGCTAAAGGGTTATCGTACCCGACCTGCTCCAGTTCGCTCTCGGTGAGGACCCCCAGCGAGGCCAGGTATTGCATACATTCCCCCATGGTTGCCGAGCTGCCGGCCAGCATATCGCCTTCCAGGCTGTGCAGCCTCCCGCCCGGTTCCAGCCGAGCGCGCCCGCCTAAATAGTCGTAATCCCCGGGGGGCAAGCCGGCGACCGGGGCGGAATCAGAGGTGACGATCACTCGCTGCGCCCCTTTAGCCAGCAATACGGTTTTGATCAGGTCCGGCGGCAGGTGGTGTCCATCCGTGATCAGCATGGCCGTCAGATCGGGGTTGGCAAGCTGCGGCCAGAGCGGGTTGTGATGGCGCTGCAAAAGGTTGGGGCAGCCATTTCCCAGGTGGGTGGAGAGGCGCGCTCCATTTTCCACAGCCACCCGAATCGCCTCGCTCCCCGCCAAGGTGTGGCCGATCCCTACCACCACCCGGCGCGACACCGCCTGCCGGATCAGTTCCAGCGCCCCGGGCAGTTCCGGCGCCAGCGTGAGGAGACGCAGATGACCGCCCGCCAAGTCATACAGCCGCTCGAACTCATCCATGGAAGGCAGACGGGTGAAGGGGCGCGGGTGAGCGCCGCGCGCCCCATCTTCGGGCGAGATATACGGCCCTTCCAGGTGGATGCCCAGCAGCCGCCCTTTGGATTCCGCCGATTCAATGGCGCGGGCCAGGCAGGGCAGGACGCGCTCATAAACCTCCAGCGGCGAGGTGATCACCGTCGGGCAGAAGGCGGCTGTGCCGCGCTGCCAGAGCCTTTCGGTCACCTCCAGGATCTGCTCGATGCTGAGGGCGGGATCCGAGAAGTTGATTCCACCATAGCCATTGACCTGCAGATCGATATAACCGCGGGGCACAGGACGAGTTTGATCAGGGAACATCCGCTGGATTTTGCCTATAATAAACCGGCCGCTGGCGGGTCCAGCAGCACCGTGCAGTCAGCGTGCTGCTGGAGGATGGAAGCCGGCCAACGGGGTGTGACCGGGCCGCGCAGGCATTCTTTGACCGCCCGGGCCTTGCGCTCATCCGGCACCGTGCAGACAATCCGCCGGCTTTTCATGATCTGGCGGATGCTCATCGAGATTGCCCAGGTGGGAACATCTTCCAGGCTGGGGAACCAGCCCTCGCCGAGCTGTTGCCGTCGGCAGGCTTCATCGAGCTGAACGATCAGGTAAGGTTCCTCGGCCTCAAAATCGGCGGGCGGGTCATTGAAGGCCAGGTGCCCGTTCTCGCCGATTCCCACGCAGGCCACATCGACCGGCGCCTGGCGGATCAGCGCTCCCACCCGCCGGCACTCCGCCAGCGGGTCGCTCCCCTCGCCCTGGATGAAGTGAAAATCGGCCAGCCGTGGCAGTTTTGCCACAAAGCGCTCTTTCAGGTACTTGCGGAAGCTGGCCGGGTGAGTTTCTGGCAGGCCGATGTATTCATCCAGGTGGAAGCAGGTCACCCGGCCCCATTCAATCGCCGGCTGGCGCACCAGGTGAGAGAGCATCTCGAACTGGCTGGCGCCCGTCGCCAGGATCAAACGGGCCTGGCCGCGCTCGGCCAAGGCCAGGCGCAGCCCTGCGGCTGCCTGCGCCGCCGCGGCAGCACCCAGCGCGTCTTTATTGGGTAATATCTCAATTTTCATGCCTTCGCTCCTAGATCGACGATGATTAAGATCATTGCCCCAGGCTATCTGGCGAGCCTGTAAACCGGCGCGGGTGTGGTCGCGCAGCGCGCCGATCAGCTCCAGGGCTTCCTCTGCGCTCAAGCCCCGCCAGCACAACAGGGCATAAGCCAGCATCCCGGTTCGGTGAATCCCTGCCGAGCAGTGGATCAGAATTGCCTCGCCAGCATCCAACCACTCCACAAGCTGCAACAGCCCTTCCAAAAGCAACCGGTGGGTCTCTCCCCGTGGGTACTGTCCATTGGGCACAGGCAGCCAGGTCCAGGCCATCCCGGCCTGCTGGACTGCCTGCCCGACCCGCCGAGCGCCTTCTTTCTCAGAGAGCAAAGTCACCACGCGCTGGCAACCCTGTGGGGCGAGAGAGGGTATCTTGCTCAGGCCAGGACGGTGTTCGAGTGCCAGTTTTCCCGCCCCGACCGTTGCCCAGCGCAGGATCATGGCAGGCTGGTCTGGAATTGTTGGCCGTCCTGGGCACATAAATCCTGGATGGTCTGCCGCCCGGAGCGCACCACTGCCGGCAGGCCACCTCCTGGCTCCACCCACTGCCCCACCATCCAGAAGTTCTCCAACCCAGGCAGCTTCCTGGGCAGGCGCAGCCCAATGGTGCGGTTGTTAATCAGCCAGCCCTGGTAAGAACCCTGCCAGTTGCCGGTGTAGCGCTCAAAGGAGAGCGGGGTGGAGACATCCCACATTTCCACCTGCCCGGCCAGCCCGTGGAAGCGCCGTTCAAGCAAGGCCATCACCTGGTCTGCGATGCGCTCCTTTTCGGCATCGTAGAGGTGTATGTTTTTCCACAAAGAGCTCCAGTACTCGATATCCGATTCGAGCATCACCTTAACCACAGTCTTGCGATAAGGTGCCAGGGTAAGATCAAAGTTGTAAACGGTCACCGGCAGGTGCCGGTATTCTTTATTCGCCAGGGTCACCGGCTGGGATTGCTCCAGGACCAGTCCCTTGGCCAGGATGGGAAGCTCGGGGAAGGTGCGGTTGACGCCAAAGGCGACGTGCACCAGGCCCGAGAAGAGCGGAAGCTCTTTGTAGTAACTGCGGATGGCGTCGTCAAGGTAGCGCCCTCCCAGCAGGTCAAAGATCGTAGCATGCCCATCGGCAGCCGAGATGACGTAATCAGCGTATTGCTGGCTGCCGTCTTCCAACTGCACTCCCACCGCCTGCCCATCTTTCACGAGCACCTCGGTCACCCGCGAGTTATACTTCACCTTGCCGCCCAAAGCCAGGTAGCGCTGCTCGATGCTGCGCGCGAAGGAAAGCGAACCTCCCACCGGATAGCCAGCCGTCCTGCGCACCAGCATGCCAATGGTGCTCATCATGATCACCGTCGGGAAATCCGGATGGACGACCTGCTGCAGGGCTTCTCGCAACAGTGGGTTGCGGAAACGATTGGCTACATCGACCACGCGGATTGCAGACCATTTCTTCAAGGCCGCCAGGTTGGCCAGCGTGGCTGAATCCGCTTTCACATTCTTGCCCGTCTCCACCATGACAGGCTCCAGCGACATCTCCAACGGCAGGCACTCCCGCAACCCCTGGATGAAATCGGTGGTCGCTTCCCGATCCTCCGGCGCAATTTCGTTCATATGCTCTTCCAGGTGTGCCAGGTCGGCATAGAGCCGGAATACCTTGCCAGCCGGGTTCTCGTAACGCAACACTTCATCCGGAAAGATAAAATGCTGTCCCTGCACCACTCCCAGCTCTTCCCACAGCCGGTGCACTTTGGATTGCGGGGATACTCCCAGTACCCAACGCAGGCTGCCATCGATGGTATAACCGCGCCGCTCCCACGAAGTGCAGATCCCACCGGGCAGGATATGCATCTCGTAGATGCGAGTCTTATAGCCATTCATTTGACCATAACAGCCCGCCGCCAGCCCGGCTACCCCAGCGCCGATGATGATGATCGATTTTTCAAGCATATGTTTTCCTTATCACCAGTCAATATAAGAAATATCTTATCATAATTTAACCCGGCCTGGCCGAAACAGACACAAAAGATCATAACCGATTACCCTGGTCTCCCAGCCGGTAAAACGATACAATTAACCTTGTGAACGAAAGGCCAGACCTGTACGACGTGCTGACCGGGGCCTTCTCCCGGGCGCAGCTCAACCTGCGCCTGGAGCAAGAATGGGGCCGGGCGGAACGGTATCGGCAGTCCTTTTCCATCTTGCTTTTCGACCTGGACTACTTCAAAAGCATCAACGACGCTTTCAGCTACACGCGCGGCGACCAGGTGCTGATGGAAGTGACTCGCCGGCTGTTCTCGATCCTGCGCAAGGTGGATGAGATCTTCCGGTATGGCGGGGATGAATTTGTCATGTTGCTGCCCCAAACCGAGAAGACCGGCGCGATCACCCTGGCATTGCGGGTTGCCCAGGTAATTGCCGAACAACCCTTCGCAGGCGATCCACCGATCTTTCTGACGCTCAGTATTGGCATCGCCAGCTATCCGGAAGATGCTCAAACTCCCGAAGATCTATTCGCCGTGGCAGACCGGCGGCTGCATCAAAGCAAAGCTCAGCAGCGTGGCCAGGTCACCTGGCGCGAGGATCAGTGGCCCAAGCCATCTCAACCCGGCACTCCAGATCGCATGATCGAGCGCGACCTGGAACTGGCAACCGTAAAGACCTTCCTGGATGACCTCTCTCACCACCCACGCGGCGTGTTGGAAGTTGCTGGACCGCCCGGGGTGGGAATATCCCGCTTCCTGTTGGAAGCCGAAAAGATTGCTCGCCTGCGCGGCTTCGCCGTTCTGGCGGTGCACGGCCAGCCTGCTATGAAAGTGCGTCAGCTGGGCGCGCTGCTCGAAGCTCAGCAGGACTGGGAGGACTGGTCGCAGCTTCATTACAATGCCGAATCCCTGTCCAGCGCCATCCAGGAGCGCCTTCATAAGAAGCAACTTGCCGGCCTGGTTCTGCTCGTCGATCGCTGGGCGCAATTGGATAGCACCTCCCAGGAAGTATTGACCACCCTTTTGCACCAGGGCGTGCAACGGGTGGGGTTGATCGCCAGCACTGGTGAAGATTCCACTCTGGTGCAAGTGACGACTGGCTCGCAGTTCCATCCGGTAGCCGGTCCTCTATTGATACGCAGGGTGGAGCTTTCGCCGTTTTTGGAACTGGGGGTACATATCTGGCTGCGCCAGAGCATGCAATGGGAGCCTTCCAAGGAACTGGTAGATTGGCTGTACCAGAACAGCGAAGGATTTCCCGCCCGGTTGAAGCGCGGCCTGGCCTGGTTATCTCAGCACGGTTTGCTGGCCCAAGAAGCTGGCGGATGGCGGTTGAGCCTGGAATTTGCGCAGGTTGACTTGCGAGATGTGCTGCGTGTGCCTGCCGAACCACCCCATAACCTGCCCTTCCCCTTGCCGCGCATGATCGACCGGCATGAAGAGACCCACCAGGTGAAGCATAAGCTCATTGATCATCCTCTGGTCAACCTGGTTGGGATAGGCGGGATTGGCAAGACGCGCCTGGCGCTTCAGATTGCAGCAGAAAGCCTGGCCAGCTTCCCCGATGGGGTATTCTTCCTGTCACTGGATACGATTACTTCACTGGATGAGCTTCTACCGGCCATCACCGAAGCATTGGGGTTGCCCAATTCGCCCCTGCGGGATTCCCGCCAGCAGGTGCTGGATGATCTCAAAGATAAGCGCCTGCTGTTGGTGATGGATAGTTTTGAGCCAGAGATCGAGATGGTCCTGTTATTGGGCCAGATCATCGAGCGCTGCCCGGGTGTGCGCTTCCTGGTGACCGGCCAGGCACGCCTGTCACTGCCACAGGAGGAGGTGCTCCAGGTGCACGGGTTGGCTTTTCCCAAGGCCGGCGTGGACCGTGATCTTGACCTCTCACCAGCAGTGCAGCTTTTCTTACAAAGCGCCCGGCGGGTGGACTCTCAATTCGCACTCACCTCGCTTAATGGGCCGTGCATCGCACGCATCTGCCGCCTATTGGAGGGCATGCCGTTGGGCATAGAGCTGGCTGCCAGCTCCGTGACCCTGCTCTCCTGCGAACAAATATTGTCCGGGCTGGAAAGCAGCCTGGCTTCGGTGAGTTCCCTGCGGGTTGGCCAAACTGGCGGGCGGCGCAGTCTGGTGGCGGTGTTTGACTCCTTCTGGAACTTGCTCTCTGAGCATGAGCAGCAGGTGCTGGCGGGGCTTTCTGTCTTTCACGGCGGTTTTTCCTTGCCGGCTGCCAGGGCTGTAACGGGGGTATCCTTGTTCTTCCTGGACGCGCTGGTAGATCGCTTATACCTCAGAAAATCGACCCGGCAGCGCTACCTGATGCACACCTCGCTCAGACAATACCTGGCTGAAAGGTTGCATGCCCAACCTGAAGAGGAGACCAGCCTTTGCCAGCGTCACTGCGACTGGTTCGCCAGTTACCTGCAGGCCTGGGAGTCCAGCCAACAAAATGTACAAACATCCTCCTCCGGCTACGAGAGCATCCGCGTGGAGAACGAGAACATCCGCGCGGCCTGGAATTGGGCCATATCCAACCGCCAGGTGGAAGGGATCCAGGCGATGCTGGCGCCCTGGATGCTCTTTTTGAATAACCAGGGCTGGTACAACGAAGCGGTCAGGAACCTGGAACCCGCTAGGCAATTCCTGAAAGGGCTGGAAGATCCCTCTCCACTCGAGCGGCTTTTACTTGGGCAGGTATTGACCCACCTGGGAGAATTTGCCTACCACTTAGGCAATTATTCGGAGGGCCGGAGCAACCTAGAGCATGCTCTAAAGGTGCTCAAGGGCCTGGATGCCCGCCGTGAAGAAGTCCGGGCTCTGCGCATGCTGGCCAATCTGCTCCAGGCAGGCGGAAACTACCTGGCCGCCATGCGAGTGCTGGAGGACGAATTGGTACGGGTTAACCCAAACTCTGACCCCAACCTGGCTTTCGATCTGCTCAATGGCCTGGGGGCGGCGGCATTTTATATGCATGAGCTGTCGCAGGCCGGCCAATACTTCAGCAAAGCCCTGAATATTGCCCGCAAGATCGAGGATCCTACCAAGGAGGCAACCTGCCTGAATAATCTGGGTGAAACGGCCTTCGAAACCGGAGATTACGAGCAAGCCGGGCGCTTCCTGGAAGAGGCTTTGGCCATCAGTAAAGAGTTGGAAGCGCGGATGCTCAACTGCTCGATCCTGGATACCCTGGGGAAGGTGAATGCCGCCCTGGGTAACTTCGAGCAGTCAACCGCTTATTACCTGAACGCCCTGCGCCAGGTGGGCGAGATCGATGCCGTCCCGCTATCGCTGGGCATCCTGATCAGTGTGGCAGAGATGTGGGCGCAGCAGGGGAAGCAAGCCGAGGCTGCCCAGCTGGCCGCCCTGGTCCAACACAATCCCCTGGCTGAACACGATACGCGCCAACGCGCCACAGCCCTGCTGGCAGGAATTCCCAAAGCCCCGGTAGAGGAGATAATCAACCTCCCCGAAGTCATCCACATGGTCCAGGAAGCCTTAGCCACTCCATAAACCGCCTTCAGACCCTTCGCTGCCTGTTGAGCGAACGGGAACGTCACACGGAGGGTGATTTTGACTCACGGATTGTGAGTCCAGGTCTTGCCCCCATCCCGGGTATGCTCGGTTTGGATAAGGTAGCTTGTCTCGTTGTATCCCTCAGGATAGCGAGAGCCGATCAGGATGCCTTCCTGGCTGGAGAAGAACTGGATCTTAATCCAGCTCGTCTTCTCCCGGACATCCAGCGGTAGCCAGTTCTTTCCCCCGTCATTGGTCGCCAGCGCCATACCACAATCCCCTACCGCCAGGCCGTGCAACTCATCCAGAAAATAGATATCGCGAAAGCGCCCACAGGCTCCGACATTCTCCAGGACGGTGGTTTCAGAGCCGTGACCGATCCCCCGCCATATGGCGCCGCCCACCCAGCCTCCTGCCAGCCAGGTCATTTGGCCTGGGGCGGCAAAGATAGCCAGTGGAATGGCAGCCCAATTTCCGGTATCCTGCCAGGTTCGGCCCCCATCCTGGGTTTCCAGTACATAACTGATAGGTGAGCCCTCATCCGCGGCCACCAGGTAACCCACCTTTGGATCGACCCAGGCCATATCGCGAATGCCGGTGGTGGTATTGGTGGCGCCCACATTCCAGGTGGAGCCGCCATCCTCAGTCCAGAGCAAGGTTCCGTTTGCGCCGCCCACCCAGCCGGTTTTCTCATCCCAGAACTGGATGGTGAAAAGGTCAGCGCTGCGACCGGAGTTCTGCTCCGACCAGTTCTCGCCAGCATCCTGGGTTTTAAAGATCTTGCCCTCCACCCCTACAATCCATCCCACCGACTGATTGGCAAAATAAACAGAGTTCAACAGCCGGGTGGTGGGAGGATTCCATCTTTCCCAGGTGACGCCACCATCCTGTGTGCGCAGCTGGCAGGGCTGTTCCGTTGGTCCAAGCGTCCTGGCCAGCAGGAAGCCCTGGTTGCGGGTGGTGAAGAAGGCATTCTGCAACCAAATCTTGAGTGGTTGGGTGCTGAGGAAAGGTTTGCCCGGCAGGGGACAAGCCTCCAGGATTTCAGGGGTCGCCGAGGCCTGGACCGGGGGAGGCTGTCCGGGCTTTTCCTCCTGGCTCAGAGGGGTAGCAACCTCCTGGCCTGCCGGTTGTTCGGCTGGTTGAGTGGGGCCCCCGGCTGACTCGGTGAATTGTTGCATAGCCTGGAGAGCGGTTGCCTTGATGGATTCGGCAGCCGCTTCGGTTGACTTGGCTGCTGCCAGGGTGGCAGCCGCTGATGGATCGCCACCTGGGAGATAGGCGCAAAAAACCGTCGTCCCGGCAAGGATCGCGATGACCAGATAGATGGATAACTTCGACCGTGAGTTCATATTCCCTCTAATCGGCCTGGGAGGGTTGCTCTCCACGCCTTCGCTTCAACAGCCTGCGGATGCGGGCATGCCGGGCCCGGCTCAACGGGTAGAACCAGGCTACCACGATCGCGCTGACCAGCAATAAGGCTCCAACCGGCCCGATCATGAAACGGATGGCCAACTGCGCCGAGCTGGATTGCGCAAACTCAATCACTCCCGCAGGGGGTGTGCGGTACCCAAACCAACCTAATCCCTGTAACGCCAGGAAGATAGCCAGGGCCCCGGTCAATTTGCGCACGAAGTTCTTTGCTCCATAGTAGATACCCTCATGGCGCTGACCGGTGCGCAGTTCATCCCATTCGATCACATCCGGGAAGATCGCATCCGGCAGCACGTGCGCAGTGGAAACGCTCAGCCCGGCCAACACCGCCAGCACCAGGATATATCCTACCTGTCCGGGTTGGATGCTGAAAATGAGCAACTGCACCACCACCCAGAAACTCATCCCGATAATATAAGCAGTGCGTTTATCCAGGCGGTGGGAAAGCCAGGTCCAGAGCGGCACGGCCACCAGCGCAGTGGCCAGCAATAAGCCCAGCACTACCGATTCCAGGGCAATCGAGCCGCCAAACAGGCTGACGCTCGCTACCAGGTTGCCCCGCGCCACCCAGTAAGTTAAAAAGAAGGGTAGCATCAGCGCCACCAGGTCAAAGGTGATCCAGTTCAACATATACAACACGGTGGCAGAACGAAAGGGCTTGTTACGCCAGGCGGTGCGCACCGTATCCTGGAAGGGAGCAGGCTTCTGGACCTTGGCCTTTTGATAGTATCGCTCACGCACCACGAAGAAGATCAGCAGAAAGGGGATCATTGCCAGACCGCCGAACAAGGCTGCCACAGTGATATAACCCTGCTGGAGAGTCCAACCCATCTTCAGCCCACTTTTGACGATCATCGGTGCAGCGACCGCCGTAGCCAGGGAGGCAAACAGGTTGAAGCCCATGCGGTAACCGGTTAGCCCTGTGCGCTGGTCGTAGTCGGGGGCAATTTCGGGGGTTAAGGCAAAGAATGGCACCACCACCAGAGTCTGGAAGGTATCGCTGATCATGAAGGCCAGCAGGACGGTGACCATCCGGGCAAACTGGCTATGCCAGGGTGGGGCCCACCACAGCAGCAAAAAGCTTAGCCCAAACGGGATGCTGAAAAACAGCAGGAACGGCCTGCGACGGCCCCAGCGTGAGTGCGCCCGGTCACTGAGCATGCCGACGATCGGGTCATTGACGGCATCCCAGATGATGCCGATCAGCGCGGCGACTGAAGCCAGGCGGGCATCCAGCCCAACCACATCGGTCAGAAAGATGGCATAGAAAATCTGGCGCAGGGTGCCAAAGCTCGCCATGGCCCAGTCTCCCGATCCATATACCAGTTTAGTCCAAAGCGAGAGCGTATTTTCGGTTCGGGCGTTTGCCATACTTCACCTTTAGCTATTCAACCGATCCAGAATATCCAGCACCAGCTCTTTCAGGTCGCCCCGGTTGGGCAGGCTGCCCAACAGGCCATACATGGCTGCCGAACGCTGCGGTAACCCTCCGTTCTCGCCACCCACCAGCCGCCCGGCCGATTCGGTCAGGCGGGTGACCCATCGCTCCGGAAGCCAGCGCGCCAGGAAGTTAGCAGTCGAGATGCCCAAACTACGAACGCTGCGACGCAGGCTGGACCGGCGGGCCAAAGCGACCGATTCCGCCAGATCTCGCAGGAAGAGATCCGCCAGTTCGGCGTGCAACGGATTGATGGTCAGATGCAGGCTGGGGGGGAACTGCTGGCGATCCATAAACCAGCCACGTTGTCCCAATTCATCGCCCACATCGTAGATATCCAACGCCGGATGGTCGGAGACCAAGGCCATCAGGCTCATCTCAGGGTCGCTGAGCACCTTCAGCCCGAGAATATGCTCGATCTCCTGGCGGATGTAGAGAGCAGTCTTCATCACTGTATCTGCCAGGTGCAGGTAACCCTCCTCGCCCAGGTAGTTCAGCACTGCCCAGGCAGCCGCCGCAGGGCCGCCTGAGCGTGTCCCCGCCAACGCGGTCGAGGCATAGATTCCGCCCGACCAATCGGTGGTGGCGAAGAACTGCTGACGGCGGAGAGCTTTATTGCGGTAGAGAATGACCGAGGCGCCTTTGGCGGCATAGCCATACTTGTGCAGGTCCACTGAGAGGGAAGTCACCCCCGGCAAGGAGAGATCGAATGGGGGAACAGGATAGCCCAGCCTGCGCAGGAAGGGCAGCATCATTCCTCCCACGCAGGCATCTACGTGGAAAAGGATGCCATGCTTCTGGGCAATCTCCGCCAGCTCCGCGATGGGGTCCACCACCCCCTGCGGATAAGTGGGCGCTGAGCCCACCATCAACACGGTGCGCGGGTTGATCGCCGCTTCCATCGCCGGTGGGTCGGCGCGAAAATCCTCCCGCACCGCCACCCGCACCACCTGCAAGCCAAAATAGTGGGCTGCTTTATCAAAGGCCGGGTGGGCATTGGCAGCCAACACCACCTCTGGCCGTTCGATCGGCGGCTCCTTCTTGAGGCCCCACTGGCGGGCAGCCAGCAGCGCCATCAAGATGCTTTCGGTCCCTCCGGAGGTCAAGATGCCCGCCGTCTCGGAATCGCCGCCCAATAACCCGGCCACCATCCCGACCACCTCGTTCTCCAGCTTGCGCACACTGGGGAAAGCGGTGGGATTCAACCCGTTTTCACCCGCATACAGCAGATAGGCCTCTTCCACCACCCGGGTGATCTCCTCTCCAGCCGGGTAAACCATGCTGAAAGAGCGCCCTTCACGCCAGCGCGCATCCTGCGTGCGAGCGGATTGGAGCTCAGCCAGGATTTGCTCTTTAGACTTGCCAGCAGGGGGAAGGACGGGTCTCATCATCGCTAATGATAACACGGGAAATTAGATGGCGATACGTAGGGCCTCCTTCTATGCCAGCTCAACTTTTAACTCATCCACCCCTTCCGCAGGGGTTACTCGCACGCCCAGCACTTCCACCTGCACTGTTCCGCCCTTCACTGAGCCGACGGCCTTCACCCCGCGCAGCAGGGCCGCCCAGGCTGGGGCAACGCCTTGCTTGCGGAGGGTGATTTGCTGCCCCTCCCGTTTCACTTCAAAGGTCACCGCCGTCTGGCCTTGCAGGTTAGGGAGCCGCACGGTCCGCAGCGCACCATCCTGCAGCGCGAAGATGTGCAGAGTGACTCCGTTGGCGTAATCATAATCCGGGCGCTGGTCTTCGGCTCCCACCGGGATGATGGCGTTGGGCCGCGCCATCAGGGGCAGGCTGAGGTAGCCGTGCTGCTCGCGCACCCAATGCCCGCCTTCAACCTCCTGACCGGTCAGGAAGTTCCTCCAGCACCCCGCTGGCAGGTAATAATCGACCATGCCATCCGAAGAAAAGACCGGCGCCACCAGCAAGGAATCACCCAGCATATACTGGCGGTCGAGCGTATCGCAGGCCGGGTCACCTGGGAACTCGAGCAACATGGCGCGCATCACCGGTGTGCCTTGCTGGTGGGCCTGGCAGGCAGCCTGGAACAGATAAGGCATCAGCCGGCACTTGAGCCTGGTAAAGTAGCGCAGCACGTCCACAGCCTCATCATCAAACAGCCAGGGTACGCGGTAAGAGCTGCTGCCGTGCAGCCGGCTGTGTGAGGAGAGCAGCCCAAAAGCACACCAGCGCTTATAGACATCGGCAGAAGCCGTCTGCTCGAAGCCACCCATATCGTGACTCCAAAAGCCGAATCCCGAAAGGCACAGCGAAAGCCCCCCGCGCAGCGATTCAGCCATCGATTCAAAGGTCGCCGTGCTATCCCCGCCCCAATGCACCGGGAATTGCTGACCGCCAGCGGTAGCCGAGCGGGCAAAGACAGTCGCCTGGCCCTTGCCCAGCTTCTGCTCCAGCGCCTCGAATACGGTCTGGTTGTAAAGGTAAGAGTAGAAGTTGTGCATGAGCTGCGGGTCAGAGCCATCGAAATAGGCCACATCGGTCGGGATACGCTCGCCAAAATCGGTCTTGAAGCAATCCACGCCCATCTCCACCAGGGCAAGCAATTTATCTGCGAACCAGCGCCGCGCCGCCGGGTTGGTGAAATCCACCAGCCCCATGCCAGCCTGCCATTTATCCCACTGGAAGATGCTGCCATCCGGGCGCTTGAGCAGGTAGCCCTGCGCCATGCCCTCGTCAAAAAGGGCTGATCTTTGAGCGATATAGGGGTTGATCCACACGCAAATCTTCAGACCACGCTCTTTGAGGCGCTTCAGCATCCCTGCGGGATCAGGGAAGACTCGGCGGTCCCACTCAAAATTGCACCAGTGGAACTCCTTCATCCAAAAACAGTCGAAGTGAAAGACGTGCAACGGCAGGTCCCGCTCTGCCATGCCCTGGATAAAGCTGGTAACGGTTGCCTCGTCGTAACTGGTAGTGAAAGAAGTGGTCAACCACAGTCCAAATGACCAGGCGGGAGGGAGGGCGGGACGGCCGGTGAGGGCAGTGTACCGTTCCAGCACCTCTTTGGGTGTGGGACCATAGATCAGGAAGTAGTCCAGGTACTCGCCCGACACACTGAACTGCACCCGCTCGACCTTCTCTGAGGCCACTTCAAAAGAGACCTTCTCCGGGTGATTGATGAACACACCATAACCGCGGTTGGTCAGGTAGAAGGGGATGTTCTTGTAGGCCAGCTCGCTGCTGGTGCCGCCGTCTTCATTCCACAGGTCAACCACCTGGCCGTTCTTGACAAAGGCAGTAAAGCGCTCGCCCAGCCCATAAACGCACTCCCCCACCCCCAGCGCCAGTTGCTCATGCATGAAGCGGCCCTCTGGGGTATCCATTACGCCCAGGGCGCGCCAGCCGCTGGAGGTAATCAGGCGGTCGCCATCCATGAAATCCATGTGCCAATCGCCGGCTTTTTCCACCCGAACGGCGAGCTGCCCGCTGGTCAGGGAAGCCGCCTGGGCATCCTGATGGATCTTCACGCCTGGCGCCCGTCCCGCCCGGAGTGGAAACTCCGGCTTGCGCGGCCGTCCCCCTTTGTGGTGATAAACCTGGACGCGAATCACGTTCTTCAATGGCGAAGAAAGGCGGACGGTCAGGATTGGCAGGTTGAGGGTATCGCCGCGGGTCACGAGCTTTTTGGTCGGGCCATAGACGGTGAGGGCATCCGATTCAACCTCTACTTCATGCACGTGGACAGGGTAATGTGCTGTGACACCCGGTCGGATTTGCCAGAAACCATCGGTGAATTTCATGGGATTTTCCTCCTTAAGGTTGATTCTACCAGATAGGCATCCGTTTCTATTTTATAATTCCTGTATCTATTTCTTAAGGAGCAAAATGATGATCATACCCAAACCCACCACCGGAGATAGTTCCTGGTTCACCCAGGCGCGCTTCGGCCTGTTCATCCACTGGGGTCTGTATGCCCTGCCGGCCCGCCACGAATGGGTCAAAAACATCGAAGAGATCCCCGACGAGCGTTACCAGGTCTATTTCGAAAATTTCAACCCCACCCGCTATGACCCCCAGGAGTGGGCGCGTACTGCCTGGGAGGCGGGCATGCGCTATGTGGTCATCACCAGCAAGCACCACGAGGGATTCTGCCTGTGGGATAGCCAGTACACCGATTACAAAGTCACCAACACGCCCTACGGCAAGGATCTCCTCAAGCCCTTCGTGGCAGCCTTCCGTGCCCAGGGTTTCCGGATCGGCTTTTACTACTCCCTGATCGACTGGCACCACCCGGATTTCACCATCGATGGGGTTCATCCTCAACGCAACCGTCCCGACGTGGCCGAGCTGAACCAGGGTCGCGATATGAAGCGCTACGCCGAATACATCCGCAACCAGGTGGGCGAGCTGCTGACCAAATTCGGCAAGATCGACGTGCTGTGGTGCGATTTTTCCTACCCCGACCGCTCCTATAAAGGCCTGCCTGGCAAGGGACGGGAGGACTGGGAAAGCGAGAAGCTGGTCAGGTTAGTGCGCCAGTTGCAGCCAGACATCCTGCTGGATGATCGCCTGGACCTGCCTGAAGCCGCCGATATCCATACCCCCGAGCAGTGGCAGCCTACAGAGTGGGTCAAGGTGGATGGGCAGCCGGTAGTCTGGGAGGCCTGCCAGACCTTCAGCGGGTCGTGGGGCTACCACCGCGATGAGGAGAGCTGGAAAAGCCCCGGGCAGTTGATCCGCATGCTGGTCAACACCGTCTCGTGCGGCGGCAACCTGCTGATGAACGTGGGCCCGACCCCGCTCGGCCTGTGGGATTACCGGGCGCTGAACGCCCTTGCGGTCTACCGCGACTGGATGGCGCTGCACAGCGCCTCGATCTACGGCTGCACGCAGAGCGATTACAAGGCGCCGCCCGATTGCCGCCTGACCCAAAAAGGCGATAAGGTCTATGTGCACGTCTTCGCCTGGCCGTTCCGCTACCTGTTGCTGGAAGGCCTGGGAGATAAGGTCAGGTTCGCCCGCTTCTTGCACGATGGCAGCGAAGTGCGCATGAATGATATCCCCGAATGGCAGGCCAGCCGCATGGGGATCAGCGGTTCGAGCCTGGTGCTGACCCTGCCGGTCAAGCAGCCGAACGTCGTTGTGCCGGTGATTGAGCTGGCTTTGAAGTGAGAGACAGGGTCGTGTGCTTGGGATTAATCGGATATAATTAGTAGAAATTGAACAAAAAAATATTAGAGGTATCCCAATGAGCACAGACCATTCAAAAGAAGTAGCAGTAGCCACGCTGGGCGGTGGCTGTTTTTGGTGCCTGGAGCCGATCTTCCAGGAGCTGCGCGGGGTCGAAGACGTGGTGGCTGGCTATTCTGGCGGGCATAAGGTGCATCCTTCCTACGAGCAGGTATGCACCGGCGCTACCGGCCACGCCGAGGTGGTCCAGATCACCTACAAGCCAGATGAAATCTCCTTCAATGAAATTCTGGATGTGTTTTTCTCTGTTCACAATCCGACCACCCTCAACCGCCAGGGGGCGGATGTTGGCTCCCAGTACCGCTCCATCATTCTTTATCACGATGAGCAACAGAAAAAGGCTGCCGAGGAAGCGATCGCAGGGCTGAACCAGCAGGGCGTGTGGGGTACACCGATCGTGACGGAGGTGGTGCCTTTCCAGGTCTTCTACCCGGCCGAGGAATATCACCAGGAGTACTTCCAGAAGAACCCCTGGGCGGGTTACTGCCAGGTGGTCATCCGTCCCAAGGTGGCCAAGTTTCGCAAGCATTATGGCGAGCGATTGAAGTCCACTGCCTGACCGGGCCTCCTGGCTCTCCATAAGGATTGCATAACGCGGATGTTGGGGAGTGCACGTTATTTTCTGCAAGCTACCTGAAGGCCCAATGCCGGATAGCGAAGATGAATCCCGGGCGGGGATTTCCTTCGCGCGGGCCTTTTTTTGCTATAATCCTTGATGCAAGAGCAATAAAGGAAACGATGACGGCAATTGACGATATCAAGGCTCGCATCGACCTGGTGGACCTGGTCTCAGAAACGGTAAAGCTGCGCCGCTCGGGCAAGAACTACACCGGTTTCTGCCCGTTCCATTCCAACACGCGCACCCCGGCCTTCGTGGTCTTTCCCGAATCGGGCACCTGGCGCTGTTTTGGGCAGTGCAACGAGGGCGGCGATCTCTTCCGATTCGTGATGAAGAAAGAGGGCTGGGATTTCTCCCAGACCCTGAAATACCTGGCACAGCGCGCCGGGGTGACCCTGGAAGCACCCACCCCCGAAAAGCAGGCCGAAGATGCACAAAACGAGCGCCTGCGCGCCCTGCTGGAAGAAGCGGTTACCTTCTACCGCCATCACCTGCTGCAGACGCCCGCCGGTCAGGAGGCGCTCGATTTCCTCAAACGGCGCGGGCTCAAGCTCGAAACCATTCAAAACTTCGGCCTGGGTTATGCCCCCGATTCCTGGGAAGCCACCCTGCGCTATTTCACCGAAAAAGGATTCTCCAACCAGGATTTGCTGGCTGTCGGGCTGGTCACCGAGCGCCAGGGCGCCAGCGGGGTGTATGACCGCTTCCGCCATCGCCTGATCTTCCCCATCCGCGACGGAATGGGGCGGATGACGGGCTTTGGGGCGCGCATTCTCAACCCGCAGGATGTGCCCAAGTTCCTCAATTCGCCGCAGACCTCCCTTTTCGATAAAGGTCGCTTGCTCTACGGGTTGGACCTGGCGCGCAAGGCGATCCGGGCTCAGGACCAGGTGGTGATCGTCGAGGGCTACCTGGATGTGATCATCTTGCACCAGGAAGGCTTCACCAACACCGTCTCCCCCATGGGCACCGCCCTGACCGAGGATCAACTGCGCCAGCTCAAGCGCTTCAGCCGGCGGGTGGTGCTGGCGCTGGATGCGGATGCCGCGGGCGAAAAAGCCACCCTGCGCGGCCTGGAAGTTGCCCGCCAGGCGATGGACCGTTCAGCCGAAGTGACCTTCGACGCGCGCGGCCTGCTGCGGCAGGAAGCCCGCCTGGATGCCGACTTGCGGGTGACCACCCTGCCAGCCGGGATGGACCCGGATGAGGTGGTGCTGCGCAACCCGGTAGAGTGGAAGAGCATCCTTGAAGCAGCGCAGCCGGTGGTCATCCACGTGATGCAGACCCTGGCGGCCTCGCGCAACCTGGAAGACCCCAAAGTGAAGAGCGAGGTCGCCGCCCAGGTCCTGCCATTGATCGAAGATGTTCCCAATTCGATCGAGCGCGATGCCTATCGCCAGCGCCTGGCGCGCCTGCTGCGGGTGGATGAGCGCTCTCTGGTGGGCAGCCTGCCAGCCGGGCGGCCCTCCCGGCCCGCTCGCCGCCTGCCTGCCCGCTCGCGCCCGGGAACCTCTGCCCCGCTGGTCGCTGCCAACCCGGCCCGGCGCGCCCGCGACCTGGAAACCCATATCCTGCGCCTGCTCATCCGCCAGCCAGAAGCGATCTACCTGCTCGACCGCACCCTGTTGCAAGCCGGACTCAGCCGCTTTGGCCCCCAGGACTTCGAACAATCCAGCCACCAGATGCTCCTGCGCCTGCTCCAACAGGCATTGGAACAGGATCAAATTGATGACAGTCATTTCATCCTGCAGAACCTGCCCGAATCGCTCGAAGAATTGGTCCAGGAGCTGCGCACGCCCATGCCGTTCAGAGAGCCGACCCAAGATCAGCTCAAAGAAGACCTGGCGCGCAGCGTGTTCATCCTGCGCCAGGTGCGGGTCAATGAGAGCATCGAGCAGTTACATTCGTTGCAGCAGGACCTGGAAGAGCAGGGGGATGTGGGGCTGAGACCCTACCATGATCTCATCGTGCAGTACACCCAGACCCTGGCGCGCATCAACCAGGCGTTGAGCCACCCTGTGCAATTAGACTGATGCACTTAAATTATGTGGTATAGTTAAACCATGCCTCGCAAGAAGCCCACGCCGAATCTTCCTAATTTTCCTAAAATCCCCCTCCCGCCTGGCACTTCCCTGGAGGATGTCTCACGACTCAGGGGGAATTCTTCGCGAAAATCCTCTGTAGTGCTCAAAACTCCCGGCAAGGCAGAGCGGGCATCCAGGCCACCCGACAAGGACGATAGCCAGGAGCAGGTTTCTGCAGAGGAGATCGAAATTTCTCCGGTGGATGAAGAATTGCTGGAAAAAGAGGAACCGGATGAGCAGCTTTTGACCCAGGCCACCGAGGAGTGGGCAGAGGTGGGATTGGAAGACCCTCTGCGCATCCTCGAAGATCCCACCCTGGCAGTGGAACTCTCCGAAGATCCAGTACGTCTGTACCTGAAGGAAATCGGCCAGATCAGCTTGCTGGATGCCGATAGCGAATTCCGCCTGGCAGCCCGCATCGAAGCCGAGCACGTCATCGATACCCTGGAACAGCACCTGAGCGCTTCTTCCAATCCATCGGAACGCTACCGCACCCTGTTCGTTGCCCTGGCTCAGGATTTGATCAGCGGTTGGGAACGGCTCCAGGCGGATGTGGAACAGGTTCACCAACTCGAAGCAACACCCCCAGACCTCTCTCTGACGCTGACCGAGGCTCAACTCTTGCGGCGCCAGTGGCAGGCAGATGTGCCGTCTTACGTGCGCACCTACCTGGATAACGGCCTGTGGGGCAAGGACCCCATCTGGGATGGCCTGGTGCGACAGGTCTACAACATATTCATCGGCCTCTACCTGCTGCCCACCGATTCAGCCCAGGTCTTGAGCCGCTTCCTGGAGAAAAAGGGGCACATGCCGGAGGTCGAATTCTTCGATCATTACCTGCCGACCGAGCGTGAGCTTTCCAGCGAGGTGGAGGCCATCCGCTGGCGCTCTGAGGAGGCCAACCAGACTCTGATCCGCGCTAACTTGCGCCTGGTGGTCAGCATCGCCAAGCGCTATCTGGGGCGAGGAATTTCGTTCCTGGACCTGATCCAGGAAGGCAACCTGGGGCTGCTGCGCGCCGTGACCAAGTTCGACCCGACTCGTGGGTATAAATTCAGCACCTACGCCACCTGGTGGATTCGCCAGTCGATCAGCCGGTACATCGCCGAGCAGGCCCGCACCATCCGCATTCCAGTGCACCTGTTCGAGGCGATCACTCGCCTGTTGCGCTTGCAGCGCTCGTTGGTGCAACAATTGGGGCGCGAGCCAACCCATGAAGAGCTGGCGCTCGAAGCGGGCTTGCTGGAAGAGCCAGATGTGCAGGCGATCTTGCGTTCCCGGGCGGAGAATACACCCCTTGAGCCAGAAGTGCAACGCCGCTGGACCTGGGCGACCGACAAAGTGCAGCGCATTCTGCAATCGGCTGAGGAACCGGTCTCCCTGGAGCGACCGGTGGGGGATGAGGAGAGCAGCCAATTGGGCGATTTCCTCGAAGATGAGGAAGCGCTGGAGCCGATGGACGCGGCAGCCCGCGAGATGCTGCGCGAGCAGGTGCAGAGCGCCCTGGCGGCGCTCTCGGAGCGCGAACGCCAGGTGCTGGAGCTGCGCTTTGGCCTGATCGATGGCAAAGACCACACCTTAGAGGAGGTCAGTCGCTATTTCAACGTCACCCGCGAGCGCATCCGCCAGATCGAGGCCAAGGCTCTGCGCAAGCTGCGCCACCCCACTCGCAGCCGCCACCTGCGCGAGTATTTATCGTAATACCCCTTATTTTTCCTCCCTGAAAAATTGCGGCAGGAAGGCCCGGTTGGCTTCCAGCATTTCCGCCAGTAACGGCTCGGCCACATCGTAATCGCCGACCAACGGGTGGGCCATCAGGGCTTGCAGTGCCAGGTCGCGGCTGCCGGTCACAGCGGCCTCCACCGTCAACTGCTCGTAGTTTTTGACCGCTGCCACCAATCCCCACACCGAGTGCGGAATCTCCGGCAGGTGCAGTGGGAAAATCCCGGCCGAGTTCACCGCGCAGGCCAGCTCCAGAACAGCATCCCCGGGCAACCCATGCACTGCACCGCGCTGGGCAGTATTGACGATGATCACCTGATCCAGGTTGTTGTAAAGGGCGTTCATCACTCCCAGGGCGATCTCGGAGTAGCCGCCCCCACCGCGCCTGGCAAGCGCCTCTGGCTTGGTGACCTGGTTGGGGTCAGAGTAGGCGGCAAACACCTCTTTTTCCAGCATCTGCACCTGCTCGCCGCGCGTATGCGGCTTAGCCCTGGCTTCCGCCACACCGCGCGAGCGGTGAAAATAATGGTGCAGGTAGCCTGAGGGGATCAGGCGCAGCGACTTGACCAGCCGGGCATCCACCGCTCCGAATCGATCGGCGATCCGGTCGAACTCTTCGTCTGTCAGGGGGCGGCCGCCCACCGTAAACTGGTAGGCAAAATTCATGTGGTTAAGCCCAAAGTAGGCATAATGGACACTCTCCGCAGGCACCCTCAGCACATCGCTGACCAAGTAGCGCGGACCCAGCGCCCCCGAGCACAACCCGACAAAATTGGCCCGGGTGTACTTCTGCACCGCTTCGGTGTTTAACCCGGTCGGGTTGGCGTAATTGATGATCCAGGCCTGCGGGTTGATCCGCTCCACATCGCGGGCGATCTCCAGCATAGCCGGGATGGTGCGCAAGCCTTTGAACATCCCGCCCGGCCCGGTCGTCTCCTGGCCGATGATACCGTATTTCAACGGAATTTTCTCATCCAGGATGCGCTGGGCATTGCCGCCTACCCGGATCTGGGTGACAATATAGCGCGCTCCCTCGATCGCCTTCCGTCGGTCGGTGGTCGTCTCAATCGGGATTGCATGTCCCAGGTGCCTGGAAAAGCGCCGGCAGAAGCCAGCCACCAGCTCCATCCGCTCCGGGTTAATATCCATCATGGTGATCTGGTTGACGGGAAGCTGCTCTTTCATCCGGACCAGCCCCTCGATCAGCTCAGGGGTATAGCTGCTGCCGGCTCCAATGATGGCTATTTTGAATCCGTCCATTGCAACCTCCAGTGAACTTTTCTTAAAAGGATAGCCAACGCCATACCAGGCCCGCGCAAGATTTTACCGGCGTGAATTGCTACAATTGTTGCACTACCTTACCGATATAGCGGAATCCGGGCGGCAGGTTGCGGTGCCGGGCAAGCGCCTCGGTGAAGAACTGCACCGGGACAATATCCAGGATCGGGCTGAGGAATTCATCCACCCCATCCAATGTTGGGCAGGTCTCCCCCCAGCCGCGCAGGCAGCCGTTCTCAATCAGCAACACTGTTGCGCCGAGATCCGCCAGCTCACCCGCCAGCGCCTGTGCAGAAGCTCCCGTCCTGGTCGGCGAGGAGAACACCACCACTCCCATGCCCGGCTGGACCGTCTCAATGAAGCCATGCCGAAAAGCGCCAATTCCGCAGCTCAGCGCCGGCACCTTGGACCATTCGCTCATCATCATGGCTGCCTGGCGGGCGGTGGCGGCGTGCGGACCGTGGCCGAGGAAGAGCAGCGTATCCAACCGATCGAAAGTCTCCACCAAGCGCGCCGCGGTTGACTGGGCGCCAGCCAGGATCTCCTCCAGGCGCTGGATGACTTCCTCAATCTGGCTAAATTCGTTCCCGCTCCACACCCCGCTCCAGCGGCGGACGAGCAGCCAGAGCAATGCCAGCGTGTTCAGGTAGGTTTTGCTGGCCACCAGTGTCTCCACGCCACCCAACTCCGGCAAAGTCAGCCGGGCGCGCCGGCTGAGCAGGCTGCGCGGGTTATTGGTCACCGCCAGCAGAGCGGCATCCTTCGAAAGCAGGTCCAGGAGCGGGGGAACCTCACCGCTCGTGCCGGATTGCGAGATATAGATCACCGTGCTGGTCTGCAAGATGCGCGAGGTGGCGTAATTGAGCAGGTCAACCGCCTCCATGGAGCGGGCCGGGATGCTGTAACAATTGAAGTGCAGCGCCGCGATCCAGGCTGCATGGTACGAAGCGCCCATACCGGTCAGCAGCGGCGGCAGGGGGGAAACAGCCTGGCGCAGCAGCGCCGCGCCCTGACCCCGGTAAAAAGCGACCAGCTCGCGCAGCGCCTGAGGTTGTTGAGTGAGTTCATCATAAAGTGAGGACATGCCAGCCTCGCATCCAAGGAGTCAAGAGATATAACGATATATACAGCAGCCCCCTGCCTGTGTCAAGTGGAAGAATGTCCTCAGGAACAGGATTTTCCTCCAACCACAAAAATATTGCTAAGCTATAATTGTGTCATCAGGAATAAGCGGCTATGCTGCTCCAGACAAGCGCCGAATCCTGCTCCCCCTATCCTTTATACGCGTTGTCTCGTTGGTCACAAAGGGTTCCCCATGAAACGCCTGCACTGGTACGACTTCATCTCACTCAACCTGTTCTGGCTCGGGTTAAACATCCGCAACAATGCCGTTGGCACCCTCTTCACCCCCTACCTGGTGGTGGCTTTCGTCAGTGCCGATTACAAGAACACCGCCCTGGGGTTGATGAACACCGCCGGGTTGGTCATCGCCATGCTGGTCCAGCCAGCCGCCGGGTTGCTCAGCGATCGCTCCACCTCGCGCTTCGGCAGAAGGCGGCCGTTCATCTTCGTCGGTGTGCTGCTCGATTTACTCTTCCTGGCCGCCATCGCCCTTTCCTGGAACTACACCTCCCTGCTGATTGCCACGCTGCTGATGCAGTTCTCAGCCAATATCTCGCATGGACCCCTGCAAGGCCTGATCCCCGACCAGGTGCCGGAGGAGCAGCGCGGCATGGCCTCAGGCTTCAAGGCGGTGATGGAGCTGCTGCCGCTCATCCTGATCGCTTTCACCATCGCCAAGCTGGTTGGAATCGGGCAGTTCGGTTGGGCGGTTGTTGCCACCGGTGTGGCCCTCCTGATCACCATGCTCCTGACTATGGTACTGGTCAAGGAGGAGCCGTTGATCCAGAAACCTGCCACTCCGCTCGGGCCGGAGATGGTGCGCGTCCTGGGTGTTCTGGCCGGAATCCTGTTGGGCGGCGCGGCTGGATTGGTGGCTGGTGGGGCAGTCGGCGGGCTGGTGGGATGGCTGGTCTGGTTGTTCTCCGGGGCGGCCTGGGGCGGCGCACCAGCCGGTGTCACCAATCTCTCCTATGAGATAGCCATTGGGCTGGGCGGGATGGTCGCCATGGCGGTGGCTGTGGTCGCGGGCGTGTGGGCCGGGGCCAGTGCCACGCTTGGTAAAGGGGCGCGCGAGCAGAGCGCCTTTACCTGGTGGGTGGTCAACCGCCTGTTCTTCCTGGCCGCTGTCACCTCCATCCAGAAATTCGCTCCCTTTTTCCTGATGTACGCCTTCGATATCACCCGTGAAGCCGCCGCCGAGCAGACCGGCATGCTGATGATGGTGGTGGGCCTATTCACCCTGGCGGCAGCCATCCCAGGCGGCTGGCTCTCCGACCGCCTGGGGCATGCGCGCCTGGTTGGGTTGAGCGGGCTGTTGGGAGCCCTGGGAGCTTTCCTGCTCTTAGGGGCCATCTGGAAGCCCAGCATGAGCATCATCTACCTGGCCGGAGTCATCCTTGGGCTGGCGGCTGGATTGTTCACCGCCACCAACTGGGCGATGGGCACCACGCTGGCGCCTAAGACCGAGGCCGGGCGCTACCTGGGCATCTCCAACCTGGCGGGCGCCGGGGCGGGCATGATCGGCACCGGCATCGGCGGCGTGGTGGCCGATTACCTGGATAGCTTCCAGCCCGGCCTGGGTTACTTCACCCTCTTCTCCTGCTATGGGGTGCTGTTCATCCTGAGCACGTTGACCCTGCGGAAGATCGGTCCGAGGGGCTAACGATTCCTCTCCTCCTCACCCAGCCAACCCCAGGATGCGGGCGGCGTTGCCGTAGAAGAACAGGCTGATTTCCTCCTGCGTGCGTCCCATCCCGCTGAGCAGCTCCGTCCACCAGCGCTCATCCTCCTCATAACCCCCTGCCCCGCAGTTATCGGTGCCATACAGGAAGTGATCCATGGGAAAATCCTCCAACCCTGGCATGTGGTGCGCCCACACCCAACGCCCCCAGCCAGGGGTGCAATCGGCGAAACAGTTGGGCAGTCGCTCGCAGAGGGTGATCGTCTCTAGGTAGGTGGCCCCGCCGCCGAAATGGGCAAAGATGAAGTTAATCCCCGGGTGGCGCCGGGCCGGCACCTCAAAATGGAAGGGCGAGGCGGTCAGCGTGCTCAAGCGCATGGCCGGGTTGGCCTCGCTGGGTTGCAGCCAGCCACAGTGCGAGAGGCAGGCCAGCCCCAGGTCTTCGATCACCTGCCAGAGCGGCTCGTGAATCTCGTCGTTGGGGTCAAAGCCCAGGTTGGGGAACATCTTGACGCACTTGAACCCCGCCTGGGCGTAGTGCCTGACCTTGGCGATGTTGCGCTCGCGCCCTTCGCGCAAATCCAGGTAGAGCGAGCCAAAGAAGCGCCCCGGGTGCGCCTGGCAGGCCTCCAGCACCGCCTCATCCTCCTGCCCACTATGCGAGCCACTCGACCAAAGGTAGCCCGGGTAGGCATGCAGCAGGCCGGCTTCTACCTGATGCTCGTCCATCAGGCGCAGGTAATCCTCCATATGCGGGCCACCGGCCGGGTTGGCATGCAGGTGAATATCAATTTTCCTCACGTGATCTCCATTCGCGAACCTCGCACAAACACTGTTGCCTTCTATAAAATCGTATCCAGCACCAATACCCAATCTGGCCCTTCCACTGGCGGGGTGAATTCCACCGGGCCTTGTGTCGAAAACTCACCAATCTCGTGCATGTCGCCTGTGCGCGGGTCAAACCAGGCGGCTCTCGCTTGGCTGCCAGCCAACCGCTCCAGGCGCACAAACACCGGGCGAGAAAGCGGAAAATAGATGAAGGCATAGGTTCCATCGGCATCCCGTGTGGCCTGGACGTGCTGGCCGCCCTGGCCCGGGTCTGTGGCCAACAGGGCCTGGTCGGGGATGCGCCTCAGGTACGGGCGCGTTTCCGATTCCATCAAGGCGCGCAGATGCCGCACCTGGCTGGCGGCTGGCCGGTCAATGGCCTCCCGCCAGTAGAAAATCGGGTGGTTGACCGGCACTCGCTCGGGCGAGTAGAACTGCCAGACCGAATGGTGCCCATAGGTCACCCCGCATCCCCCGGCGAACACCGAGCGGTAGAGCTGCTTGCGTACGTCGTAGTCGTTATAATGCCCGCTGGCCGGGTCCCACTGTGGCCAGGGATTGACCGGGTGGTCTTCATAGTTTGGCTCACCATCCAGGGTGGGCCGGGTGGGTTGCAGGCCGTAATCATGGTGGATCATCTCCCACACCGCCACGTCGTGCCCGCTGCCATGCCCGGATTGCATCATATTCATATCCAGCCAGTCCTCTCCCTGCAACCAGGCGCTGGTGGAATACCCACCCATCGGGTGGTAGGTCTTGAAGGTCCGGCGACCCGAGCCCTCGTCGATGCCAGCTGCCATCGCTCGCCAGATCGGGCGGAAATCACTGCCCTGGTGGAAGGCGGGCCGGTCCCCGCCCAGCACCCACAGGATATTGCTCTGCTGGCGGTAGCGCTCTCCCAGGTATCGCCCGTAGAGGCGGGCGTTCTGCTCATTGAACACCACTGGCCCGCCGCCCCACAGCGGGATGACCTTATCACCCCAGGTGGGCAGCAAGCCGATATACAGCCCGTGCTGGGCGGCCAACCGCACCAGCTCATCCACGTAGGCAAAGTAGGCCTCGTTGGGGCGAGTCGGGTCGTTCTCGACCAGTGGACGATCCCCGTAGGCATTGGGGGTGTTGAGCCCGTCGAACTCGGCCAACGCCACCGCCTGGATGACGGTGAAACGACGGGCCTGGCGGTTGGCAAAATAAATTTCCGCCTCCTCGCGCTTCAGGCGGTGGAAAAGCTCCCAGGCGGTATCGCCCAGCCAGAAGAACGGCTGTCCATCCTCAGTGACCAGGAAGCGCCGGTTCGGGCTGACCTGGATGCGCGGCAGGTTTTGAATTGTGCTCATGATCTGACTCCTCATCTACATAATATAGATCAGGACGCGGAAAGACGCGGTGAATGCCGAGCTTACTCGATCACCACGCTCCTCCAGCGTCTGTCCGCGCTCGTCCGCGCCCTATCTTACCGGTAGCCGCGCTTCCGGGCTTCCTCCAGGATGGCTTCGGTGGCGGTAGCGCCGATGCGCGTGACCCCCAGGGCACGCACCCGCAGCAGGTCATCCAGGGTGCGCACCCCACCGGCTGCCTTGATCTGCACGCCCGGCGGGCTGTGCTGGCGCATCAGCTTAAGGTTGTGATCGGTGGCGCCCTGGTAGCTATACATGCCGTTTGACTGGCGGACAAAGCCATAACCGGTGGAGGTCTTGACGAATGCCACGCCAACCTGGCCGCAAATCTGGCACAGACGGATGATGTGCTCATCCTGCAGGAAATCGGTCTCGAAGATCACCTTCAAGATGGCACCCTGGCTGGTTACCATCTCATTAACCGCCCGGATCTCATCCGCAGCGTACTGCCAATCGCCGCCTAAGACCTTGCCGATATTGACCACCATATCGATCTCGGTCGCCCCGGCCTGCGCCGCCTGGCGCGCCTCTTCCACCTTGATGGCTGGCGTGCTGTTGCCTTGCGGGAAGGCGATCACCGCGCACACGCCCACCTCCGATCCATCCAGGACTTTTTTCGCCAACGGGATGGCGTAGGGCTTGATGCAGGCAGTGGCCACGTCGTACTTCCTGGCCAGCTCACACCCGGCGGTGAGGATAGCATCCGTCATGGTCGGGTGCAGCAGCGAGTGATCGATCATTTTAGCCAGGGATTTAAGGGACGGAGTTTCATTCATATAACCCTTCCTTTTCTAAGAATTTAATCCCTTAGAATCGCAACGTGTTTTTCTGGGTGAGCAGCATGGCCCTGGAAGTTCTCCAGCGTCAGGCCAGCCACTCCGTGCGCCTCCAGGGCATGGCGGAAGTAAGCCGGTGGGTTGGTGCCCCAGGTCACCTGGCAGTTGCGCAAGGTGACTTCCTGGGCGTTCTTGATGAACACCCCGGCGGTCGGGTGCTCCGGCAGCCCTTCCCCCGGGCAGGGGCGGAGATCCTGCCGCCCGCCGGGCCATTTGGACCACTTCTCCATCTGGATGCGCACGTTTTCCAGCAGGATATCCTCAACCAGCCCGGGCTCCCAGCCTTGAATGAAAACGCCGTTCTCGCTGCGGCACAGGACGTTCGAGAAGCGTACGTGCCGCACATGCCCGATCTTGCGCTCCTCATCCCACGGGATGGCGGTGATATAGATCGGCTCGCCCCGCCCCCACCAACGCTCGTGGAAGATGCGCGTCTCCACGATCATGTTGGAGAACAGCACATTCTCGATATCGTTCTCCTCAGAAAGGTGGATTGCCAGGCCGCGATGGCTGGATTGCACCACGCACGAATCGAAGACCACGTTGCGGATCGGCGAGCGGCATTCCGCCCCCAGGATCAGCGCGCTGGAGGTAGAAACCAGCGTGCAACCGGTCACGGTGATATTCTCGCACGGGCCGTACTGGGCGGTCTCCTCGCAGGTCTTCAGGCAGATGCAGTCATCGCCGGAGACGATGTGGCAGTCGCTGATGCGCACGTTGCGGCAGCGATCCAGGTCGATGCCATCGTTGTTGGGCAACTTCAGATCATTCTGGATGCGGATGCCGTGGATCAGCACATCCTGGCAGCCAGAAAGGCGCAGAGTCCATAACGCGCCATCCCGCAAGACGATATCCTGGATCGTCAGGTTGGTGCAGCCGATCAGGAAGAGGGTAAAAGGACGCTCGCGCGGCATGACGTAGATATAGCCCAGGTCCTGCTGGATGAACAACCGCCCGCCTCCATCGATCACCCCGCCGCCGCGGATGGCGACGTTCTCCGCCCCCTGTGCGGTGACCAACGCGCTGGAGTCAGGGACTTCGGCGCGCACTGCTCCACCCGCCAGCGCCCCCACGTTGAGCAGAGGCTTGTAATCGGCCCAATCTCCGCTGGCCTGGATGACCGCCCCGCGTTCAATATAAAGCTCAACGTTGGATTTCAGGGCAAAGGTGCCCGAGCGGTAGGTCTTGCCGCCAGCCGGGACGAGCACCCGCCCGCCGCCGGCAGCTGTGCAGGCATCGATGGCTTTCTGGATAGCGGCCGTGTCGTTGGTTTTCCCGTCGCCGGTCGCGCCGTAATCGAGGATGGAATAGGTTGGCATAGAGACTCCTGTAAGAAATGGATTTTGGTCAGGTGCAATGGATTGGAGCCGAACAAATAACTGAACCCGTCTGGGTTGTTTTGATTATACCCGCCATCCAGAAGAAGACAAAGCCCGTTTTGCCTATGCTCTGTCAGTCTCACATCGTATAATAATTGACGACCCACCATAACTCTAACTCGTAACTAAATTTCATCTTCTCGGTGGGTCGTCTATCGGAGGTCTGCCATGAGCCACGAAAGAGGTAACCGGGCTGAGTCCACCTTTAATCTTCTCAGCAGGCTGAGCCTGGTTTTGGGCATTTTAATTTCCATTCTCAGCCTGATTACCATGCTGGTGAACCTGAAGTTGAATCCCACGGGATTGCTGATCTTATCTATCATCGGATTCATCCTGTTGGCTTACGGAATCTTGTGGTTCGTGTTCAAGGTCCCGGCAGCACAGCGCTGGAAGTGGCTGGCGTTGCTCTTGTTTTATGCCTTGTCCCTGGCTATGACCTGGTGGTGGTCCAAAGAGCTGTGGAAGCGCCCGTTTGAAAGGTTCACTTTTCCTATCGAGAAGGGCCAGGTGACCTCCTTCGATTATGATGGCATTCGGAACCCGCAGGTCGGGAAAGGCTATGGGAATTTGATGGTGCAGACCGATTTTTCCGGATCCCAGCCTCGCGTGACATACAATTTTGATTACGATATTCCCACCGGCGGCTCTGCCTACTCCGGGTTTGCTCTCCGGTTTGCGGAGGCTTTCGATATGAGCAGTTATCCCCTCCTGCGTTTCACCATTAAATTCTCTGATGATCAGTCAAGAGCCCGCCTGGTCCTACGCGATGAGTTTGATAAGACCAGCCAGGTGGTCCTGGGAGATGGAAAAATCATCGCACCGGTGCTGACAGCCACTCAGGTGGAGATTCCGCTCAAAGAATATTTCTCGGGAATCTCATTCAACCATATTAAAGAGGTCGTGTTTGACGTAAACGAGCAATTTACCCAGGGAAAGCACGCCTTTTCTGTCAGCGATATCCTACTGATCCGTTGATTTTGACTCCAGGAGTGAAAACATGATCCGACAAGCATATGAACAGGGAGAAGGCATCCTGCGCCTGGCGCCAACCTGGGTGCCGCGCACCTTCTGCATCCCCGGCAAGCGCCTGAAGCTGCACCCGGCTGATTACTATGCTTTCGGCGCTCAGCGCGGCGGGATTGATGAGCGTTGGTTCTCTTCCACCACCAAAGCCGATAACGGCCCCCTGACCACGCCTGATGAGGGCTTGAGCTACGTGGTTTACGGCGAGGAGGGCAGGCTGCAGAAGGTGTTGCTGCTCGACGTGGTAGCTGAATTGGGAGCCAGGTTGCTGGGCGACGAGCTGTGGAAACGATATGGCCGCTGGCCGATTTACTCCAAGTTCTTCGATAACCGCGGCCCTTTGCCCCATCACCTGCACCAAAGGCCGGAACACGCTGCGCTGGTGGGCATGGATGGCAAGCCCGAGGCCTACTACTTTCCCGCCCAGGTAAACAACTACGGTGCCGAGTTCCCTTACACCTTCTTTGGCCTGGAGCCCGGCACGACTCCCGCCCAGGTGCGCCACTGTCTGGAAATCTGGGATCAGGGCGATAACCACATCACTGACCTTTCCAAAGCCTACCGCTTGCAGCCCGGTACCGGCTGGTTCGTCCCGGCCGGCGTGCTGCATGCCCCCGGCAGCTACTGCACCTACGAACCGCAGTGGGCCAGTGATGTGTTTGCCATGTTCCAGTCGTTGGTGAGTGAGGTTCCCATCGGCTGGGATTTGCTGGTGAAGAACATCCCGCCGGAAAAGCAGCATGACCTGGATTTCCTGGTCTCCTTGCTCGACTGGGAAGTCAATACCTGTCCGGATTTCAAGCAGACCTACTTCCGCCCGCCTGTGCCCGCCAGGCCAGTTCAAGAGATGGAAGAACAGGGATATATCGAGAAATGGATCACCTACGGCGCTGAATTCTTTGCCGCCAAAGAGCTGACGGTCCTGCCCGGGCGCAGAGTGACCATTCAGGACTCCGCACCTTACGGCCTGATCATGCTACAGGGACATGGCACGCTGGGCGTCTGGCCGTTGGAGACACCTGCCCTGATCCGCTTTGGGCAACTGACCCACGACGAGTATTTCGTCTCCTGTCCATCAGCCCAGGAGGGAGTCAGAATTCACAACCCCAGCACAACGGACCCCATCGTCATGCTGAAGCATTTCGGCCCGCACCCGGAGGCAGCCAGCATCAGACCACAATAACCCTGGCTTACCGATCTCGCAATCCCGGTTCCAAAACTTCACTTTTCGGCGTGGTCTTTGATGAACTGCACCAGCTCTTCTACCCGGGTGAACGCCATCGCCGTTACGGTATCTGCCGCGCCATAATAGATGGCGATCCGGCCGCTATCCGCATCGGCCAACGCCGCACAGGGGAAAACCACGTTCTGCACGTCACCGACACACTCGTAGATCGTCTGCGGCGAGAGCAGGTAGGGCGCGGCGCGGTAGATCACCTTCCAGGGTTGGTCCAGGTCGAGCAGCGCGGCCCCCATGCTATAAACGTACCCGTTGCAGGAGGTCAGCACGCCGTGGAAGATCAACAGCCAGCCTTCCGTGGTTTCAATCGGGATTGGCCCTGCGCCGACCTTGGTATAACACCACGAGCCCGGCCCCAACACCCAGCGATGGTGGCCCCAATGCACCATATCCGGTGATTCACTATAGTAGATATCCCCGAAAGGCGTATGGCCATTGTCGCTCGGCCGGCTGAACATGGCGTATTTCCCGTGTATCTTGCGCGGGAACAGCACCCCGTTGCGGTTAAAAGGCAGGAAGGCGTTTTCCATCTGGTAGAAGGTCTTGAAATCGTATGTATAGCCGACGCCAATCGTCGGCCCGTGATAACCGTTGCACCAGGTGATATAGTAGCGGTCCTCCAACCAGGTCAGGCGCGGGTCATAGCGATACTGGAAGGCAGCAATCTCGGCGTCATCGCAGACAAACTGGATCGGCTTGGGATCGAGCTGCCAATCCAGCCCATCCCGGCTGCGCCCAAAATGGATATCCATCACCCGCCGGATATCATCGGTGCGGAAGACGCCTACATACTCACCTTGGTAAGGGATCACTGCACTGTTGAAGATGCTGTTGGAATCAGGCAGCAGGTCGCGCCGGATGACCGGGTTATGGCTATAGCGCCAGACGACCCCGCGGGCGCTGGCGGGCTTTTCCTCCCAGGGCAGGTTAGGGATGGATGGGGCATTGACCAGTTTTACAGGCATAAATCACCTCCGTAGACTCTATATCATCAGCGCGCAAAGGCTCGAAACGGGTTCTCATAAAAAATCTGGCGGATGGCTGCCTCGCCCACGCCCAGCGAGCGCAGGCGGGGAATGAAAGACTCGACCACGTGGGTGAAAGGCCGGGCTGGTTCTTCCGGGTTGGCCGGGTTGTACCAACCGGCGTCGTGGCTGATCAGCAAATGATCGCCAAAACCGGCCTCCAGCATCCACTGGATGCGGCGGGCGGTCTCCTGATCGGCTTCTTCACCCTGTCCAATGAAGTCATATTCAATCCAGGCGCCGCGCTGCGCCATTTCCAGGTTCAATCCAATCTCGGGCTCGGCGCTAGCGTGAATCCAGATGAAGCGCGTTGGGGTGTATCCCACCTCCTCGAGGATATCCAGCTGGCGGCGCACGACCGCCCCACGGATGGTGTGGCTGCCAATGGTGGCACTGGTGGGTATGGCTGCCCGGCAGGCTGCCCGCAATATTTTGGTCTCGGTGGCGGTGATGCCGTCATCGCCGGCACTCAGCTTGATCCAACCAGCTTGCACCCCGCTGCCTTCGATCTCTCCCTCCAGCTCGCTCAGCATCCACTGATATAGGGCATCCTCACTCCAGGCGTGGGCCCAATCCGGCACCCATGGCTCCCGGTAGATGCCGGTCGGGGCCAGCAGCGGGAAGTCGCTGGCCTCCGAGACCGCCTTGAGCAGATCGGCGCGCCTCCCCACGCCTACCGCGCTACACTCCGCCAGGGCGGTAATGCCCGCTTCTCGGGCGCGCACCAGTTCGGGTTTCATTTTCGCGATCACATCTTTGGCTTCCGCCTGGGCATAGCCAGGCTGGTCCCAGGTGCGCAAGTCCACGAAGACGTGTTCATGGGGCAAGATGATGCCCATTTCGCTGGCGCTCTTCGGCCCCAGCGTGGTAATCAGGTGTGGCATACCAACCTCCTTTTATTTAGTAACCTCAGAAAGTCCCAGGAGCAACCAAGCTGGGCAAACCTGGCATTATCCTGTGGACCCTTTGGCTGAGAATCAAGGGATGGCCTGTGGGGTGGCCTGTTCCATGAGTGTAAAGATCTCCAGCGGCTCGCCTTTGCTCTCCTCACGCCTCAGCGAGAGCGCGCCCTGCTCGCACTTGGAGAGGCAGATTCCGCAGCCCATGCACAGTGCAGGATCAACCCTGGTCACCTGGCCATCATTTGAAAGCGCCCCAAACTGGCAGTAGGATACACAATTTGCGCAGCCAATGCACTCCTGCTCATCCACCTGGGCTACATAGCCGGAGGAGGCCAGCATCGGGGTGCCGGAGCGTTGGGCCTGCATTGCCCCGCAGCAGCAGGCGCAGCAGTTGCAGATGGCATAGAAGCGCCCCAGCATGGCGTCCTTGAAAAATGCGTGGTGGACATGCCCGCGTTCATCTTCAGCACGCAGGATGTCTTCAGCCTCCCCTGGGGTAATCCAACGTGAACGCTGCGGGTGGTGCTCCACGACGAACGAGGCAAACGGCTCGCCCACGATCAAGCACACATCCAGCGGCAGGCACGGGTTGGCTCGGGAGGCGCGGCAGGGGCAATCCAGTGCCACAATGTGATCGGGATTGTGCAGGACGATCGCCCTGGCGCGGCTGTAGGGGATGATGTGCTCCAGGTCAGGCACGCGGAGCGGCTCATTCACCCGTACCAATTGCCTGGCAGCATCCAACGGTACCACCTTGCCGTGGTACGTATCTGCAAAGGTCACCGTACCCTGGTTCCCCTGCGGTTGTGCGCTGCCACCAGGGCGGGCTTTGCTCCTGCCCGCCGTTCGAGTGATCAACCAGCCGATCCGCTGGATCACCGGGGCCAGCTTTTTGGCCAGGGGATGCTCGCCGGTGCCGATCCCGATATACAGGTAAGGCCAGCGGGCATAGACATAGCCATGCAGCAGGTCAAACAGCGAGAAATCCGGGGTCTGCTTTGCCTCCTGGATCCAGGATCGGGTAGAGGGACGAACTAGGGAGGATAAAGGATTTTTAGCCATATTCTCCTGCACTCGCGATGACTTTCTGATCCCTTCTTCAGGGAAAAAAGAGCGGTTAAATTACTGTTTCACTTCCAACGCCGTATGGCATTGGTCACAGAGTTGGTCCACCTGTTCCATCTGGATATACCCCTTCGACGCGTCGCCTTCCAGGGTGTGGGCGGTATGGCATTGGGAGCACCTCCCTGCCGTCGATGACTTCGCCTGCCAGAGGGCCAGGTAATTGTGGAAATGACGCTCAAAAAAAGGCTCGGATGTCACTCCAGCATGGCACTTCAAGCAATTCTCATCCGGCATGGGAGCTGGCAACCTTGAAGGTTGGTGCGCTCGCCCGGTGAGCTGGGCCAGGATATTTTTAGCCCCACCCAGCGTGGCGCGAATCCGGCTCTGGCTACCCGGCCCGGAATGGCAATCGATACATAAGATGCCCTGAGTCTTGTGGAAAGTTGCCAGGTCGACTGTGGTCTCTCCTTGGGTGCGCCCAAAAAAGGTGTGCTCTGGTTCGGTATGGCAGGAGGCGCAAAATGCGTCATTCTGCTCCATTTCCATGGTGACAAACATCATGACCCAAAAGAGAAGGAACACATACAGGAAGATCAAGGCCGGAAATAGCAAGAACCAGGCCGGGGAAGCAGGTTTAGATGTCTCCAAGGGAGGAGGGAGCCTGGACATTTTTTATCCGATCAAGAAACCGATCCCGGTGAGTACAGGCGTTAACAACACGATCAAAACGTTCATCCCCAGGGAAGGAATCAGTAGTTCCAACCGGTCGGCATTGCGATAGACGTTGCGCATCACTGGTACCGCGATCACCAGGGTAGCCAGCCCCAGCAGACACCAGCCGGGCATAAGTCGCAAAGCTACTCCCACGATCATAGTGAGATAGGTGCAGACCAGGAAAGCAATATAGACCACCGCGCTGGCTCGCCGCCCGATAACAATCGGCAGGTGGCGCCGGCCCACGCGGCGGTCCGCTTCGACATCGGGAAACTGGTTGAGCAGCAACAGGTTGCTGACCAGGAAGAACGGCACCAGCGAGGCGAAAAAGGCGGTCCACGAGTAGCGACCGCTCAGGACATAATCCGTGGCCATCACCATCAGCGTGCCGAAGCCTATACCGGGGGCAATCAGGCAAAGCAGCGGTGAACGGTTTAACCACACGGTATAGGTGACGATCACCACCAGTCCCAGCAAGCCGAGCGGCAGGATTCCCCAGCCGCGCACCACCCAAAAATATATTCCGATCAAGGCGGTGATGCCCAGCGTCACCAGTCCAGTCACCAGCGCCGTGTTGGCCAGCTCAGGCCTGGCAGGCAGCGTGCCGCTTCCCCCGCTGAATGGGGTACGTTGGGTGTGCAGGTCCAGGCCGCTCTTGAAATCGAAATACTCATTCAGGGCATTAACGCTGATATGGGAACAGACTCCGCCAATCAAGGCCAGAATGACATATAGGGCATTCAGGCTGCCAGAGCTCCAGGCTGCGCTGCCCACCCCCAGGAAGACGCAGGCTGGTGCCAGCACCAGGAATGGCACCCGCATCGGGCCTAATATTGATCTAAGATCCATATTCAAAAACCTTTCAAAACAGTTTAAGGATTTGGCAAGACAGAGGTGTGAACGAATTTCCCTTTATTGTACAGGACATTTGCATTTTTATGATCAAATTCCAACCGGTCGCTCTCTAAAGCGTACTCAGTTCTCGGTATGCCGCAGCCATCCAGGGATGGATGGCGGGTAAGGTTTGCCGCCGCTGCCAGAGATAATCCAGATAAACCCAGACCGCCCGCTCCAGTGAGATTTTCAAGGAAGCCCGCATATCTTTCGCAAAGGGTGCCTCTCCGGGTTGGTCCCAGGCCAGTTTATCGGCGACAAACAGCACTTTGTCCAGCCGGGTTGAGTGGGCGCGCAACGTGGTGTGGCAGCTAATGGCATCCAACACCTGCCGTTCTCGCACACCGAATACCTGCTCCGCCATGACCGCTGAAAGCTTCTGGTGGATGAGCACTGGCGCGCTGGCCTCCTCGGGTAGAATCTCCAGCCCCAGCGCCCGGGCGGCTGCCAGATGCCCGTGCACCGGGGCCACTTCGCTGATCTCGTGCTGCCTGCCGGCTTGCTCGACCTGCAGCTCGATCTCTTCCATCTCCGCCAGCCGCCGGGCTTCCTTGTGCCCGCACCCTGGGATCACCGCGCTGATATCGTGCAACCAACCGGCCTGCTCCGCCTGCTGCCGGTCGATTCCTGCCATTTCCGCCAGCCGTTGGGCCTCCTGCGCCACCGCTGCACAGTGCAGGGCGGTATCCGGACGGCGGTGATGTTCCAGAAAGCGCTGCGCATCTGCGTCGGTGGCGCCGGTGAAGAAAAAGGATTGGGTCAGAAATTCAAACAGGGGGTGCATGCCTGGTTCTTATTTCGGCTTAGGCAGCAGGCTGGCTCCCAGCACGCCCAGCACCAGGCAGATCACCCCGGTGACGGCGAACATAGGCTGCAAGCCGATTGCATCAGCCAGGATGCCGCCCAGCCAGGGTCCAGCGGTCATACCGATGGCATAGACTGATTGGTGGACTCCCATCGCCGTGGCGCGCTCAGGGCCTTGCACCCGTTCAATGCTCATCCCCATCAGGAGCGGTTGGACTGCCCCTAAGGCCAGCCCGGTGACGATCTGCGAGAGCACCAGCCACACCAGCGAGTTGGCGGCTGCCACGATCCAGATTCCCCCGGCCAGCACGGCAAAGGAAAGATACACCAACCGCCGCGCCCCGATCCGCCCGCTCAGCCGGTTGGTAATCAGGCTGCCGGGGATCAGGATGGCAATGTTCAGGCTCATCAGCAGCCCTTCCACCAGGTCGCTGGCACCGAACTGCTTGGCCAGCACCGGGATGAAGCCAAAGGCCGAGGCCCAACTGGCATACTGGGTGACCGCCGAAAGCAAGGAGGGTAAGAGCACATCGCGGCGCGTGATCAGACTGCCGATGCTGCGGGGCGAAAGTGTCGGTCCGCTCAGGCGCTTTTCTGGCGCCAGCAGAGCTGCCAGGATCGCCAGCACAGCCACACCGGCCGAAAGATTATACGCCAGCCTGTAGCCCCCCAGCTCGTTCAGAAAGCCGGTCGAGGTAGTGGAGACCAGGCGGCTGGTCGAACTGATGATGTTCAGAAGGGCGGTGGCACGCACCGCTTCTGCGGGCGGGAACAGGCCGCTGAAGACCACCACCAGCGGTACCCAGGTTCCAGCCGCCAACCCGGTGGTAGCCCGCCCGACGATCATCCCCTGAATCCCTGCCGCCCGGCCCATCCAGTATGCACCCAACGCCGAAAGCGAAAGCCCTACCACGATAAACGGCTTGCGCCGCCCGACCCAATCCGAGAAAATCCCCACTGGCAGACGGATGATCATCTGCCACAGGCCATACATGGAGAGCATCGTGCCGACCAGGGCCAGGTCCTGGGTTTTGGTCTGCGCATATACCGGTAAAGTGGGCACGTAGAGATAGAGCGACATCCAGTACAGGAAGACAACCCCGGCGTAAAAGGCGATTTTCAGATTATGTGATCTGGGGGCTGGATTACCAGGAGCGGTGGACATGAAGGGGCGAAGAATCTCCTTGGTTGGATTGTTGTTACCTGGTTCCTATTGAACCTGATCCGGGTCAACGACATACTTCCACCAATTGAAGGCGATCCCACCCACCGAGCCGGTGATGCAGGGAAAGTGACGCAGCCACCACAGGTGGTGCTGGCGCATATCGCCGCCGCCCCACTCGCTGCACTCCACCAGGCGCGGCGTTCCGGCCAGGTCGGGGAAGTGGTACCAGGTATCGCAGCGACTCTGCACCGGGTGATGGTTGCCCCAATCGTAATCTCGTTCGCTGTTGGGCGCAAAATGCACCGTGCCGACCTCGGCCTGGCCTGGGGCGCTGCGTTCGTAACGGATGAAGCGCTCCCAGAGGTTGGCTTCAGCCGGTATGGCGCGGAATACCTGGTGCAGGATGAATTCTGCCCGGTGGCTGAAACTTTCCAGCATCTCGCCCACGCCGCGCTCGTAGTTGAAGCCCATGATGATGAAGCGCCGCTGGCCTTGCCCATCCTGAGGCAAGGGTGGGGCATTGCAAAAGAAGGCACCCGATCCCGCCATGCGTGATTCGTAGAACCCGGCATAGGGTGGGCCGAACAGCCAGACTTCATCCACCTCGCCGCGCTGGACGCGATCGACGATGCTGAACTGCTGCAGCACCTGGCTGTAATCCATGGCGTCGGGGGTGTGAAAGCCGGAGCCGCTGCGCAGGTGCTCCAGGAACAGGTCTGGGTCATAAAAGAAGCCATCCTCCTTGACCGGCAGGGAATCCACCGACGTGGTCTCGACCACCTGGTAGGTCAGGTAACCCCGCGAGCAATCCAGCAGGTCAGCGCAGTAACGTTGCACCAGGTCCTCAACGGCATGCCAGCCCATCACCTGGCTGAGCCGTCTTCCACCCTGGGAGGGAATCGGCGGGTCAAAGGCGATCACCCAGGCTTTGCGGGTGACTGGCTCTGGCTTCTGCCCGGTTGGCTCGACCGGTGGGGGCGGCGGGGTTGGCGGGACGGGTTGGCCCCCGAACAGGCGTTTGAACCAATCGGATAGTTGTTGGAAGATGTCCATGATACACCTCCTCAAGGCGGGACACTGCACGTGTATTCTAACATAGTTATCTGCAAGGCATTTACCAGGGTAAAACCAGTCTACACCCACTCTTCGGGAACATTACGCCGGGTGCGCTTGATCTCGCTGCGCTTCTTTTTCGCGCCCACCCGCGCCGCCCTGGCCATGGCGCCCGGACGAGTGGCTTTCCGCACCTTAGGTTGGACCAGCGCTTTCTGGATCAACGCCACCAGACGTTGGATAGCATCCAAGCGGTTTTGCTCCTGAGTCCGGTAGCGCTTGGCTTCGATGATCAGCACCCCCTCCCCGCTCATGCGGCTGCCCGCCAGCTTGACGAGACGCTCTTTGACTTCCGGGGGTAGCGATTCGGTTCTGAGGACGTCAAAGCGGAGCTGGACGGAAGTGGCCACCTTGTTCATGCCCTGGAGGACTGCCGGTACACTTCTCGCTATCATTCAGCTACCTGCGGGAGCCCAGTCCCAGGAGAAAGAAGAAGATTACTCCCAATCTTCCGGTGCATATCGACGAATCCGCTTAATTTCGCCATGTTTTTTCTTGTCACCCACCCGAGCTGCTTTTGATGTAAGGCTTGGGCGGGTTGCTTTACGTTCCTTGGGTTTTTCGAGGGCTTTTTGGATCCAGGTGATCAATCGCTGGGTGGCATCGAAGCGGTTTCGTTCCTGGGTGCGGTAGCGCTTGGCTTCGATGATCAAGATTCCATCCTCAGTGACACGATTGCCGGCCAGTTTGATCAGGCGCTCTTTGACATCGGGAGCCAGTGAGGGGGAATTGCGAACATCAAAGCGAAGTTGAACCGAAGACGCGACTTTATTTACGTTCTGGCCTCCAGGGCCAGAAGCGCGGATGAAATCGAGCTGGATCTCGCTTTCGTCGATTTTTATAGTTGAGGTAATCTCGATCACAACTTAAGTATATCAGGAAGCTTAGGGCTATGCATTTCATGCCAAACTTGGTGAGCCTCAATAAGGATGTAGATTTTCTCCTTCATTTCCCAAATGTTCTGTAATCCAATCACTTTGAGAAATTTAAAACTAGTCACCTGACACTTTAGCAACAGAATAGTTGATCGGCAAGGGTTCTCCACTAAAATTAGTTTTGCGGACCCATTTTAGAAACGGAGTAACCCGATGCCGACCAACCGTCTTTATGATACCTGGAAACGCCGAATTATGGAACTCAGACCTGGTCAACGGATCACACAAATTCGCAACTTTGTCTGGCTGATCGTGGGCATTTACCAAAGCCGGTCGGTGTATCTGAGCCGGATCGCAGGCAAGGTACCTGGTTCGGCGAAGCTGCTCTCGATGACCCGCCGTTTGAGCAGGCTGTTGGCTAACCCTGCCATTTGCGTGCGTGAATGGTACGAACCCATCGCCCGAGAGTGGCTGGAAAGGCAATTCCGAAATGTGGGAGAGATCCATTTGATTGTGGATGGTACCAAGATTGGTTGTGGGCATCAATTGCTGATCGTCAGCCTGGCATACCGAAAAAGGGCTATTCCCATCGTCTGGACCTGGGTCAAGCAGATCAAAGGACACAGCAGCGCTCGCAAGCAACTGGCTTTGTTGGCTTATGCCCGCAAGTTGATCCCCAGCGGCGCTGCCGTTTTCCTGGTCGGGGATTGCGAATTTGGTGCTGTGGCGGTCTTGAGGCAGTTGGATCAATGGCAGTGGGCGTATGCCTTGCGTCAGAAAAGCGATACGCTGATCTTTCTCAACCCAGTGCTGGGCTGGCAACCCTTTGGCAGTCACATCAGCCGACCTGGTCAAAGTATCTGGCTTGGACGAGGTGACCTGACTGCCAAGGAGATCTACCCGACTAACCTGCTGGTTCATTGGAAAGCTGGTGAGAAAGAGCCCTGGTGCCTGGCTACCAATCTGCCCGATCGGAACATGACTTTGCGCTTTTACCGTTTCAGGATGTGGATCGAAGAGATGTTTGGCGATTTCAAAAAACATGGCTTTGACTTGGAATGTACAATGCTGCGTCATTTTGACCGTCTATCTCGGCTAACCTTAGCTGTGGCGCTGCTCTACGTTTGGCTCGTTTCCACGGGTACACGTACCATTCGGGATGGTTTGAGGATTGTGGTTGATCGAACTGACCGTCGTGATCTTGTGCATCTTCCAAATTGGTTTACGTTTCATAGAAAGGTGCGTGACGAATGATTTTGATCTGCAAGTTTCGCTTTGTTCCTACCGTTGAAGGCAAACTGTCAGGTGGCTAGAAATTTAAAAGATGTGCCGTTGAACCTTTCGCCGAGATGCTCTCGACGTACGCGTGCCCCGTTAGGGGTACAACAGGGTTATGCACTTCGCAATGCCGGCGACCCTGAGCGCCCTGCCTGGCATCTGCGGACTGGTGTTCGCCTGTCCCTTCGAGACAGGCCGGCAAGCGCAGGTTTTGCCTTCTTCCCCATGAATGACTCACGTTGAAAATAATTCTTACGATAGGGGAAACCAGCGAACGTTGAGAAAGATGATTTTGTCTACAAAGAGACAAGATACACCTTTACTTAACCATAAACCCCCAGTTTATTTCAAGTACCCTCTTTTCAGGAATGTAACAGTTGATTAAGTAATACATTTGTATTACAATAAAAATAATAATTCACAGGGGATCAAAATGCCCAGGAAAAACTCACCCACCAAACCGGTACGTTCTTTTCGACTAAGTTATGAGTGTGTTCGCCAGTTGAAAGACCTGGCTGGTACTATGGGGCGCAGTGAAGGTGATGTCGTAGAAATATCTATTGATCGGATGTACCGGGAAGAACTGAGATTTGGAAATTTGATGATCGGCGAAGGTCAAAAACCTGATGATAACTATAAGATAGAAAAGGAGGAGGATTAGAAATGGTTGCAGGGTTCATTCACCTGGTTTGGAAGGTCATTTGGAATGCAGTCGTGGTTCTGGTCTGCACCAGCTTGATTTATATTGGATACAAAGCGAACCAGCCAATGACAGTTACTGAAGCGCCAGCCGATATGACTTATGTTGAGTTCATCCAGGGTCGTCTGGATGCAGCTAGAATGGTGAAACCCTCGCAATGTGGTTGGGGAATGATACTGTCCCTGGCAGCTCTTGGGCCAATCTATAGTGTGGTTTATACGAACGTGGCGATTCACCCCGACGGTTTCCTGGATAAGGTTACTTCTCCGGATCCCGATATTCCCCAAGGTGTGGCAGGAGCAAAGTGGCATGAAATCCCAGGAATCTGGTGGGGTGTGGTGGAGCGTCTATCCTGGACAATGTTGGGGAAACAAACCTCATTTGGATGCCAGTTCCGACCAGCAGCCCATCATGATTAATACCGCTTGTAATTTGAACATATATATAGGATAATAGACAATAAGTGTCTATTATCCTATATGAAATCAACTATTCTTTCCTCACTGGATACCTTGCCATACTTCACCATTGAAGCGATAAAACAGCTTCTGGGGGATGAAACCGCTGCAGCCGGCACGATTCAAACCGCGCTGTATCGCTGGATGAAAGCTGGACAAATCATCCAGTTGAAAAAAGGCGTTTACATGACGCGCCGCTTTTTCGAACAGCATCGCGCGGACGCTGATTTTGCGCCCATGGTCAGCGCGATTTTGATCCCCCAGTCCTATCTATCTCTGGAATATATTTTACAGCGCAACGCCATTCTCACCGAAATGACGTACCCGGTTACTGCGGTCACGCTCAAGCAGACCCGCGTATTTGAAAACAAACTGGGCACGTTTGCCTATCGCAACATCAAAGCCGATCTTTATCAGGGCTTTTCGATCTCGGAATACCAGGGCATCCCTATTGCGCAGGCTGCCCTGGCCAAGGCGCTTTTCGATTTTCTTTACCTGCGCCCCTGGCGAGGCGGCGATAACCTTGCGGAAGATCTGCGCCTGAACCTGGATGATTTCGCCGAGAAAGACCAGGATGAGTTTGCTCACTTTGTTGAGATGAGCAGGAGCAAAAAGATGGACCGGATTTTTAATAACCTGAGGAAAACCGTATGGCGACCTTGATCCAGTTGATGCAGAACGTCCTGTCTCAAAAAGACCCGCTGCTACCGAACGAAACCAAACGGATCATTCTTAAGGAATTCCTGCAGACTTACACGTTGGATTTTCTCTACAATCACCCGCTCTACCGCAGGCTCAATTTTTATGGCGGCACTTGCCTGCATGTGATCTATGGGCTAAACCGACTGTCGGAAGATATCGACCTGGATAACAGCAGCGGGATGGATTTGGGCAATCTTGAAAACGACCTGCTGACTTTCTACCGCTCCAATATTGGATACCCCGATGTAACCGCTAAGACACAGATCGGGGAGGGGGGAGTTCGGCGTACCACTTTGAAGTTCCCCATTCTCTATGCTTTGGGGTTGACTGTCCATACCAATGAACCATTGCATTTGAAAGTGGAGGTCAGCCAGCACAGGCAAATTTCCATCATCCGCAAAACGCCGGTACTGCTATTTGGCAGGAGTTTTATAGCCGCCCATTTTTCGCTGGAGACGATGATGGCCGGGAAGATGCTGGCCTGCCTGGAGAGCAATTTTCAGAAAGGAGCAGGCGCAACAATCAAAGGCCGCCATTTTTATGATCTGCTATGGTTCATGCAGCAGAAAATTCAGCCGCTGGAAGAAAAGCTGGCCAAAGACGGCCGCCAGCCCTATACCGTTCAGTCCGCGTTGGCATTGCTGGGCGAAAAGATTGCTGAAATGAAAATCTCGGACCTGGTAGAGGATTTGCTGCCTTTATTTGAACAGAGGTTTTTCATTGAAGCCTGGTTGGAAGGGTTTAAAGAGAATTTTAGGGAGTATGTGAAGAATTATTAATTGGGTCAGTATGCATGGTATGGTTTACCCCCCTGGTAGATACGCAATTATTCGAACTCGTTCAGATGAGAATTAAAGATCATCGCGAAGCCTTGCGCCGGCAGCCCACTCACTTTTATATGTTATCTGGCATGATCCGATGCGCAGAATGTGAAAAACCATACCGTGCTAATTTTCAAAATGACCGCCCAAAACATCATCGCAAACCATATCGATCCTATCGCCATAAAAGAAGCGAAGGGCAGTGTATGGATAAAGAAGTCACGGCCGTTCGTCTGGAAGAACGTGTTTGGAATGCAGTAAAAGAGATGTTGCTAGATACAGAGGTTTTAAGGCTGGCTTATCATCAGGCGCAACAACTGGACATGGAAAACCGTTCACGTTCACGTACTCTACTGGATGGGTATTACCGATCCGCCGGTAAATTGGAACAGCAATTAAATAACCTGACCCGTGCCTATACAGACCCGGACATTCAAATGACAAAATCGGAATATCTTGCCCAGAGAGTACAGTTAGAGCGCGATCTTACAGAAATCCGTGCAAAAATTGAAGAAATCGAAGCGATCCCTACGGCTGTACCAACCCAAAGTCAGTTTGAAGATTTGGAGAGTTTTGCTCAGAAAGTAAGGGAACGGATTGATAATGAAGATTGGGACCCAACACCGGAGAGCAAACGCCAGGTGCTGGAACTGTTGCACGCCAAGGTTATTCTCTCAAAAGATGGTACCGGGAAGATAACCGGGTGGTTTGGAGAAACGACAGGCTTTTCCTACACACCTTGTTGACGTTCTGCCCGCCCGGGCCAGACGCGCGAATGAAATCCAATTGGATTTCATTATCGCTAATCGAAATCGTGGGCGTAATTTCGATCATATCCCTCCAGCGCCCGGCGGGCGCGCTCGCGCCAGTCGTAGCGGGCCGCGTCCTGCCGCGCCTGGGCGCCCAGGCTCTGGCGGCGCTCAGGATCGGCGATCAACTCCTCCAGCGCTGCCTTCCAGGATGGCAGCTCCTCCGGCGGGCAGAAAACAGCATTGGCGGGGTTGAGCACCTCGCGCAGCACGGGCAAGTCGCTGGCCAGGATGGCATGGCCGGTCGCCAGGTAATCGAACATCTTCATCGGGCTGCAAATCTCGGCTGAGTTGCCCCCGCTGCTGCCGGCGATCACCTTGCCATACGGCATGAGCAAAATCTCACCGGCTGCCTGGTAGAGCGGCAGCGATTGGTTCTCGACGAAACCGGTCAGCGTCACGTTGTGGATACCGCGCTGCAAGAGCCGCGCGTTCCAGAAGGCCATATCCGGCAGCCGGCCGCCTACCCACAGAAAGTTAACCTGTGGAAAACTCTCTGCCAGCCCCACCAGCAGGTCTGCGCCCCGCCCGGCGTAGAAATGACCCGAATAGACCGCCGTCAGCCCATCTGGCAGGCCCAGTTGCCGCCGGGCGGCAGCCGGCTCCGGCAGGTCGGCATAGCGCGCAAGGTCACATCCATTGGGCGCGATCTGCGCTTCTTCCGGCAGCAGAGAGAGCAGGTAACGGTCCTCCAATTTTTGGCGCAAGGCCTGGGTGATCACCAGCAGACGCCGGCGGGTGCGGCTGCGCAGGAACTGGCTGAACAGCCACGGCCCCACCCGCCCGGTCGGCAGGTCGTGCAACTCCAGGATGACCGGCAACCCCCTCCAGAGCGCCAGCACCGCCGCCTGCAGCGTCCAGGTATAGACCAGCTCAGCGCTCCACTGCTGTGCCTGCCGCACTGCCCACCAGGCAAAATCGTAGCGCCGCCAGCCGCGCCCGGCTGGAAGCCAATGGATTTCAAAGGGATGCTCCAATCCGTAGTGCCGCGCCAGCACTGCCCAGGCCTCAGGCGCACTCCCCGGCACCCACAGCCGCAGCGGCGCGCCGCTCACCTGCGCCAGAGCATGGCAGGCTTTCATCGCCTGGATGCTGTTGGCGGTGCTGGATGGCACCTGCGAGGTGGTGATCGCAGCGATCTTCATAGGTTGACCTGCACTCCTATCCCTGAGAAGGACCTTGGTCAGGCGGACGACCTGCCGCCCCTTTTAATTCCTGAAGCCCGCGGCGGGTGATCAGCCAGACTGAGAGCAGGAAATACCCGCTCAAAAGCGTCGCCTGGGCCAGGAACCCCAGCGGTTTCACCAGCACGAACATCAGGGCTGTCTTGGCCAGACCTACAAGGGTATTAACCAGCAGCGGATAATTGGGCTGCCCAAAGGCCAGTAGCAGTGGACGATTCCAGAAGAAAATATTGGCCAGCCCGTAGCCCAGGAACAGGATCAGAATCGCCGGAAAGGAGGGCAGGTATGCCCCACCCTTGAACCAGCGCAGGCCCCAAGGGCCCAACACAATCAGCCCAATCGCGCTGCTCACCGTCCACAACCCGGCCAGGAAGGAGGTCCGCCGCAACAGGCCACGCAATTGCGCCCAATCGCGCTGCGCCACGAAGCGCGAGATCTCCGGGAAGGTGGTGGTGATCAGCGGGTTGACGGGTGTGACCAGCAGGTTCTGAACAGCCAACGCAAATTTATAATAGCCAGCCTCCAGTGGGCTGAAGAACAACCCCACCCATAGCACCTCGCTGTCGCGAATCAGCAGGTTGACCGTCCCTCCCAGGTTGGTGCTGATGGCAAAACGCACCATCTCGCCCCGGTTGGGAATGAGGTCGAGAGAAGCCTTCCACCAGTCTTCACCCAGCATCGCCCGGGCATGATAGGCTGCCATTCCCATCGTCCCCAGCCCGAAGACCAGCTTGCCCAACAGGTAGGCGGTCAACACCGCGTAGATCCCACCGTGCAGCAGGGAAGCCACGAGGATCAACACCAGAGTCAACATGCTCAGCACCAGGTTGAGAGCGGTCTGGGTGCGGTAATGGTTGCCGATCTGCAGCACCGCTGTGGAGGTCTCCGTCATCAGGTTGGCCAGCAGCGCCAGGCCATAATACAGGATCCAGGGGGCTGTTTGCGGGTCTTTGACAATCCAACGCGCTGCCAGCGGGGTAAGCAAGGCCAGCACCAGGTAAGCCACCAGGGAGGTGACCGCCTCGGCCAGGCCAGCGGCCTTCACCACTGCAGCTGCCTGTTTTTTCTCCCCCAACGCCAGGTTCTGACCGGCATACTTAATCACCACCTCGCCCATGCGAAAGGAAAGCAGACGGTTAATGTTGGAGGCGAACAGGGTGATCAGCCCGAGCAGGCCGTAATCAGATGGTCCCAGCAGCGCGGCCGTCACCAGGCCCTGCAACCCAGTAAGCAGCATGGCTATGGTATTGCCGCTGAACAGGAGGGCAGTGTTGCGTATCACCCGCCGCAGCAGGGGATCCTCCTTCCAGGTTTGCCGGAGCGAGGAAACCAGCTTCATGGAGTCAGCACCTGGCTGGCCCAGGGCCGTTCATTCATGTACCATTCCACGGTGCGACGCATGCCCTCTTGCAGGGAGACCTGCGGTTCCCAGCCCAGCATCCGCCCGGCCTTTTCCACATTGGCCCAATTGGTCTGCATATCCGCCTTGTGCACCGGGTAATGCACCACCTGCGCTGGGCGTCCAATCAGCCCTTCTAGCTCGGTAATCATGGCGTTCAAGGTGATCGTCTCGTGCCCGCCCAGGTTGATAATCTCGTAGCCCACCGGCTTGAGTCCCAGGATTGTGCCGCGGGCAATATCATCCAGGTAGGTGAACCCGCGCGATTGCTCGCCATCGCCGTTCAGGCGCACTGTCTGGCCCTCGGCGATCCACTGGATGAAGCGAAACATCACCATATCCGGCCGTCCAGCCGGTCCATAGACGGTGAAATAGCGGAAAATCGTCACGTCCAGGCCGTAGAGGAAATGATAAGCATGGCACAGAGCCTCGGCGCCTTTCTTGCTGGCGGAATACGGCTGCAAAGGCCGTGAGCTATCGGCATCCTCAGGGGTCGGCAGGGGGGCATCTGCCCCGTAGATGCTGGAGGTGGATGCCAGGATGAACTTGGGCACGCCAAAGGCGCGGCAGTTTTCCAGCAGGTTGAGCGTGCCGGTGACGTTGGTATCCACGAAGGCCCACGGATTCTCCACGCTGGCGCGCACCCCGGCTCGCGCCGCCAGGTTTAATACTCCAGCCAATCCCGGGTGGGCACTGAATAGCTGCTCCATCCCCACCCGGTCGCACACGTCCTGCTGGTAGAAAGTGAAGTTGGGATGAGGAGAGAGTCGGCCCAACCGCCAGTGCTTGAGGCGCACATCATAAGCGTTGTTCAGGTTATCTACCCCGATCACCCGCTGCCCATCGGCCAACAGGAATTCGCACACCCGCGAGGCAATAAAGCCCGCTGCGCCTGTCACCAGGTAGGTTTTTTGTTCGCTACTGGCCTGCATCACAATCGCACCACCTTATCGATCTTGCGTCCCTGGGTGCGCAGCGCGTTGCGGGTATCTACGATCAGCGCCGCCGCCTGCAAGATGGCCGGGTAATCGTAGGTAGAGTGGTTGGTGATAATCACCACACAGTCACAGGCCCGCACCGCTGCCATTGGGTCCGCCACGGAAGCTAACTGCCAGTCATCATGGACGATGGCAGGAATATAGGGATCGTGGTATTCCACCTCGGCGCCCTTCTGCTTGAGCAGGCCAATCACATCCAGGGCCGGCGATTCGCGCAGGTCGTCGATATCCGCTTTGTAGGCTGCTCCCAGCACCAGGATGCGGCTGCCCTTGAGCGGTTTACCTTGCTCGTTCAAGGCATCCTGCACTTTATGCACCACGTAGCGCGGCATGCCTGTGTTGATCTCAGAAGCCAGCTCGATGAAACGGGCGGTGTAATTGAGCGAGCGCATTTTCCAAGACAGGTAGAGCGGATCGATCGGGATGCAGTGCCCGCCCAGACCCGGCCCAGGGGTGAACTTCATGAACCCAAAGGGCTTGGTCGCCGCTGCCTCAATCACCTCCCAAACATCCACACCCAGCCGGTCGCACATGACCGCCAGCTCGTTGACCAACCCGATGTTGATCATCCGGAAGGTGTTCTCCAACAGCTTGGCCATCTCGGCCACTTCGCAGGAGGAGACCGGCACCACCTGCTTCAGCGCCTGGCGGTACCAGACCTCCGAAACCTGGCAACAATCCGGGGTGATCCCACCCACCACCTTGGGGGTGTTATAAGTGGTCCAATCCTTTCGCCCTGGGTCCACCCGCTCCGGCGAGAAAGCCAGGAAGAAATCCTGCCCAACCTTCAAACCGCTCGAGTCGACCAGCTTGGGCAGCACCAGCTCGCGGGTCGTGCCCGGGTAGGTGCTGGATTCCAGGACAACCACCATCCCCGGGTGAAGGTAGGGAGCCACTGCCTCAGTGGCCGAGACGATAAAAGAAAGATCAGGGTCGCGCATTTTCGAGAGCGGCGTAGGCACGCATACGCTGACCGCATCCACTTTGCCCAATACGCTGAAATCGGTGGTGGCTTCCAGCCACCCTTCCTTGACCAACCGGGCAACCATCTCGCTGGGGACATCTCCGATGTAGCTTTCACCGCGCTGGATGGCTTCCACTTTGGAAGCCACCGGATCGACACCCACCACCCGAAAGCCAGCCCTGGCAAAAACCGTTGCCAGCGGTAGCCCGACGTATCCCAGGCCGAGGATTGCCACGCGTGCCTGGTGCGCTTCAAGCTTCTGGATCAAGGCATTCTTGGTGGAATTTTCCATATTTTTTACTACCTTTCAATGAGAGTGCAGATCACCGGTATAACAACCATAAACCCCTGATGGATCCCCTGTGCTCTGCGGTCTGGGGTTAAAACAGCGAAAGTTGGGTCGGCTGGTCCTTTTCTGGAGGGGCTTGTTCTTCCTTTTTCTCCTCCACTTTTGGCTCGACCACCGCCGGCGGCTGCGCCGAGCGGGCCTGTTGGATGAACTCCGGCAGGCGAGCAAAATCCCTCTCCACACTGGTTTTGAGCGCTGGCTGGTGCAACGCGGCTGCCGGGTGAAACATCGGGACGACCAGTCGTCCCCGCACCCAGCGCGGCTGCCCATGCACATCGCTGATCTTGGCGTTGGGCATGTACTTGGCCATCGAATAGCGCCCCAGCGTGACGATGAGGCGCGGGTTGATCGCCTCGATCTGCCGGTCAAGGTACTCATTGCAGGCTGCCAGCTCCTCGGGCAGCGGGTCGCGGTTGCCCGGCGGGCGGCACTTCACCACGTTGGTGATAAACACCTGCACCCGGCTGACCCCTGCCTTGCTCAGCAGCTCATCCAGGAACTTGCCGGCTGGGCCGACAAACGGGCGCCCCTGCTCGTTCTCGTAGAACCCCGGCCCCTCGCCAATCAGCATAATCTCGACCTGGGCTGGGCCCTCGCCAGGCACAGCACGCTTGCGCGAAAAATGGAGCTGGCACTCCTGGCATGTCGAAACCTGACGCGCTACTTCTTGTAATACATCGACCGGATTCACAGGGTCACCTCCTGGATATTGTTTCGGGCGATCATTCAGAATCCTCCCCCTCCGAAAAGTGGGGAGAATCCTCGAAAGATTGCACCAGTCGTTGCAGGGATTCTAAATCTACAGGCTCTAAAGACATCAATAACGCATCTTCATTCTTATCTGAATAGTAACGTGGGCGGACCCCATCTACCTGGAAGCCAAACTGCCGGTAAAGCTCCTGGGCAGCCAGATTGCTGGCACGCACCTCCAGAAACACCCGGCGCATCCCCCTCCGTGCAGCCTTCAACAAAGCATAGGCCAGCAGCTTGCGCCCAATCCCCCGGCGTCGGTAATCGGGGTGCACCGCGAAGGTGCCGATATGTGCCTCATCGATGATATGCCACATCACCAACATCCCCACGATCTGGTGCTTCTCATCGCTCAGGGACTCCCCCGCGGTTCCTGAGGGCTGCTCTGACGACCCTAAAGGGTGCTCCGCTGAAATAAGCTCCGCGACCCACAGGCGGGTGGAGGGGTTCTTGGTCAGCTCAAATTGGTAGGATCGTTCCGGCCAGGGCAGGCTGAAAGACAGCACATCAATCGCATGCACCTGGGGGATATCTTCCAACGTCATCGGTCGGATGATCACCGCCATTCTCACCTTAATCTGGAATCGGCTCGGCAATGTGCAGGTAAATTGGCGCCAGGCCAACCGGATCATCCACCTGCCTGGCCTGCCAGCGTCGCCAGGCCAGCTCAGCCAACCAGGCTGGTCGGCGCAGCGCCTGGGCTGGCGAAATCAACAGCACGTTTTTCCGCTTGCGCTGCAAAACCTGACGCTCCACGGCTGAAAGCTCACCGCATACCAGTGTGGGGCGTTGAATGGATTGGGCCAATTGCTCCACGGTAGTGACTTTGACCTCTCCCTGTGCCTGCCACCGCCCATTTTCGGCTGCATACCAACCCAGCGCCAGCCGCCCCCGTCCTGCCTGCAGTGCCACTGCCAGCGGCAGATCGCGCACCGGTTGCGCCGCTGCCAGGATATCTAAAGTGGGGATTCCTACTACCGGTAGCGAAAGGCCCAGTGCCATGCCTTTGGTAAACGCCAGGCCAATGCGCAGGCTGGTAAACGAGCCCGGTCCCAAGGCTACCCCCAGCGCCTGCAGGCGGGAGACTGTTATATCACAACGCTGCAGCAATTCCTGCAGCGAGGGAGCCAGTTCCACGGTATGGTGGTGGTGGGTCTGCCAGACCATCTCTCCCACCACCTGGCTGCCATCATAGACTGCCATGCCCATCCATTGGGTCGAAGTATCGATCGCCAACAGCATGTTCAACCTCCCAGGTGGAAAAGGCCGCCCGCAAAAGTCCGCCGCTTGAATTCGGCGACCAGGGATTGGTAACGGCCACCGCGCGGCGAAAAGCGCATCCCGCGCTGCTCATCCGCCAGCCAACGCAGATCGATCCACAAGCGCTCGGAGGGCAGAGCCTCCTCGATCCGCTCGGCCCATTCCACCACCAGCGCCCCTTGATCCTGCATCAAGATCAGGTCCAGGTCATCCGCTTCCAGGGCGTTCTGCAGGCGGTAAGCATCCAGGTGATACAGATGCCCGCCATCCAGGCGGTTATACAGGTTCACCAGCACAAAAGTCGGGCTGGAAACCGGGTCCAGGGAGCCCCACCCCTGAGCGATGCCCTGCACCAGGGTTGTCTTTCCCGTTCCCAGGTCCCCTGAGAGGCAGACTGCATCCCCCTTTTGCAGCAACGCCCCTAACCTCATCCCCAGGCGGCGGGTTTGTTCTGGGCTGCGGCTGATAAATTCGAGGGTGTGAGAATCCAGGATAGGCATACGAAAACTACCAGGGTTCAGCCAGGATCGGATTTGTGAACGGCCACATCATTGCTGACGCCCACGCGGGATGCCAGGATGCGCCCAATCTGCCGGGCCGCCAGCGGGCGGGCCAGCATCCGGCAAGCTGCCACCGCTTTCTGGCGCTCCTCCGGGTGTTCCAACCAGAATTGTGCCATGTTGACCACCGCCTCCGGCTCCGGCGCCCACGCCCCCGCTCCCTCAGCAACCACGTAATTGACGTTGCCATCCTCCTGGCCAGGCAACCGGCTGTAGAGGATAATGGGCAACTTGGCGATGAACGCTTCGCTGATCGTACCGGGTCCAGCTTTGGTGATCAGCATATCAGCGGCGCGCATAAAATCGGGCATTTCCCGCACGAAGCCATAGACATAGGTGGGGATTTTCCAGGTATGCTTCTCCAGGCGCTCCTTGAGACGGCGATTACGCCCGGTGACCACCACCAGTGCCAGAGGCAGTTCAGCCTGGTTGATGGCATGGGCCACCGCTTCAATCGGTCCCATCCCTTCGCCTCCACCTACCAGCAGCGCAACGGGACGGTCCACCGGCCAGCCGAACCGTTCGCGCAGCGCCATTCGATCCCCGACCGTACGGCAGAACCGGTCAGCCACCGGTAGGCCCACCACCTTAATCTGGGATGGGGCCAGCCCCAGTTGCAAGCCGCGCTGCCGGGCTGCTTCGGTCGGCACAATTGCCAGTTCGAGGCGCGGGTCGTACCAGGAGACATGCACCGAAACCAGATCGGTCACCACCGTAATGAATGGGATGTTTTGGCCGTTCTGGCGCAACGCCCGCAGGACAGGGCTGTTGGCCAGCGGGTGCACCGAAACGATCAGGTCGCAGGGGTTCTCTCGCACCAGACGGTTGAGCGAAACGCGTACGTATGGCCAGATGGCATTATACACAGCATGCGTGCGGCGTGGGTGATCACTCACCCGGTAGCCAAACCGCCAGAGATCCGGCATGCGCGAGAGCGGCGGGTAAATTTCAGGGGCCATATCGAGCGGCGGGGGGGCGTACTGGCGAAACAGGTCGATCATCGTACATGAGATTTGCTCCGGAAACTCCAGGTTAATTGCCTCAATAATCGCCTCGGCCGCGCTGCGATGCCCACCTCCGGTATCTGAGAACAGGAAGATAATCGAGGGACGATCAGGTTGTCGGTGAAACATCCCCACCTCTCGCTAGAATCATTTTCAAACGGTGACCCAATTCACGGCGCGTCAGCAGCACCCGCCGGTTGCAGGTGCAACATTCCAGGCCAATATCAGCACCCAGGCGCACCACTTTCCATTCATAACCACCGCAGGGGTGCGGTTTACGCAAGCGAACTCGATCGTTGATTTGCAGATCGGGCAGCACATTTTGATTATACCATCCCATGATTTAGGTTTCATCCCTCATCCAATCCCTTAATCATCGCAATCTCTCACGATCTTTCTCCAATTTCACTGTATAATTTTATGGCGGGACGAAAGTCAGTCCATAGTGAGATCAAAGGAGATTTTATGCCTATTCAATTAACCATTATCGGCCTGGGTCAGATCGGCGCTTCGATCGGCCTGGCACTGCGCACACCGTCCACTTCCGGTAAGCAAAAACAACCCACCAACCAAATTAAATGTATCGGCACCGATACCTCAATCGAAATTGGTCACAAAGCCGAGAGAATCGGCGCCATTGACAAATACATCTTCACCCTGCCTAAAGCAGTGGAAAATGCCAACATCGTGGTGCTCGCCGTGCCAGTCGATGAAGTGCGGACGACCCTCGAGCAGATTGCCTCTTACCTTCAGCCAGGCAGCGTGGTGTTGGATACCTCGCCGGTCAAACGCAGTGTCACCCAATGGGCCGAGGAGTTGCTGCCTGAAGATCGCCATTTTGTGTCCTTCACCCCTGCCCTCAGCCCACATTACATGGAAGAAACCACCAGCGGCATCGACGCCGCCCATGCCGACCTGTTCCAGAACAGCATTATCTCGATCACCACCCCTACTGGCACCGACCCGGATGCCATCAAGCTCGGTGCCGACCTGGCCAGCCTCTTGGGTGCCAAGGCGCTCTTCAGCGACCCGACCGAATCCGACTCCCTCACTGCTGCCGGAGTGCAGCTCCCCAAGCTGCTGGCGGCGGCCCTGCTCAATGCCACGCTGGATGAACCCGGCTGGGCAGAAGGTCGCAAGGTGGCCTGGCGTGATTATGCCATCGCCACTGGCGCCATCCTTCGCCTGGATGAGAACGAAACTCTTGGCCAGTCCCTGATCCTTAACAAGGATAACGTCGTGCGCGTGATCGATAACCTGATCCGTTCCCTCTATGATTTGCACGACGCCATCTCCGATTCGGACCAGGCAAAGCTTAAAGAGCTGCTCGATCATGCCCAGAAAGGCCGGATTGCCTGGCTGGAGCAGCGTCTGAAGGCCGATTGGGAGGCAGTCAGCCGCGAAGCATCGGATATTCCCAGCAGCGGTGAGCATCTTAGCAATTTATTCCTGGGTGGACTCGGTCGTAGACAACCCAAAAAGTAGCCCTGCATGGCCTTTTACTGTTATATGCTGGAGTGTGCCGACGGCACGTTTTACACCGGCTGGACCACTGACCCGGCCCGCCGCGAGCGCCAGCATAACCTGGGTCGCGGCGCCCGCTACACTCGCCAGCGCCGCCCGGTGCACCTGGTCTACCTGGAGCCGCAGCCTGACCGCCCGGCGGCCATGCGCCGCGAGCAGCAGATCAAAGCCCTCCCCCGGGCCCGCAAGCTGGCGCTGGCGCAGGGCTTTGAACCGCTGGCCTCATCGGCGAAAACCATAGAGAGTTGAACGGATGAGCAACTTCGCATTATAAACCATGGCCCGCATCGCTACCTTCACCGCACTCAGCTATCCCAATTATCGCCTGTGGTTCATGGGGCAACTGGCCTCCCTGGTCGGCACCTGGATGCAGGGTACCGCCCAGGGTTACTTGATTTTCGAACTCACCCGCTCGCCGGTCTATCTGGGGTACATCGGTTTTGCCGGCGGGTTGCCCACCTGGCTGTTCATATTATGGGCCGGGGTCATTGCCGACAACATGCCACGCCGCACGCTTCTGGTTATCACCCAATCGGTGATGATGATGCTGGCATTCATCCTGGCCGGGCTGACCGGGATGGGGATCGTCCAGCCCTGGCATATCGTGGTTCTCTCTTTTTTACTGGGCATCGCCAATGCTTTCGATGCCCCCGCCCGCCAGGCCTTCGTGCTGGAGATGGTCGAGCGTGAAGACCTGGATAACGCCATCGCCCTGAACGCTGCCATGTTCAACTCGGCCGGTGCCATTGGGCCAGCGGTTGCCGGTATCACCTATGCCGCCCTGGGACCGTTCTGGTGCTTTACCATCAATGGTCTTTCTTTCATCGCCGTGATCGCCGCCCTGCTGGCCATGCGGCTGAAGCCCTTCCAGCCACCACCGCAGCGCCCCTCCCCTTTCAGTGCCCTCAAAGAAGGGCTGAGTTATGTGCGCAGCAATTTTCCCATCCGCACCGTCATCATCATGATCGGGGTGATCACCCTGCTGGTCAATGGATATGGCACCCTCATCCCGGCCTGGGCGGTGGATATCCTCAAAGGCGATTCGGCCACCAACGGATATCTGCAATCCGCACGTGGGCTAGGAGCGCTGATCGGGGCGCTAGTGCTCGCCTCGCTCGGTAGGTTCCGGGCCAAAGGGCGTCTGTTGACCCTCGGCGCCTTCCTCTTCCCGCTCATGATCGTGCTTTTCTCACAGGTCAACCGCCTGTGGCTCTCTTTGCTCATCCTGGTTGGAGTGGGTTGGGGTTCCATGTGGCTATTCAACAACGCCAACGCACTGGTGCAGACCCATTCCCCCAATGGGCTGCGCGGCCGCATTATCAGCGTCTACACGCTGGTCTTCTTTGGCATGATGCCACTCAGCTCTTTATTGGCCGGCACACTCGCTGACGCCATCGGGCTGACTACCACTGTCCTGCTCACCGCTCTGGTCGCCCTGGTGTTCGCCTTGGGGATCTATATCGCCGCCCCCTCCATCCACACCCTTAAATAGGACAAAGATATGAATGCAACCAATCCTAACAAGCGTAGAATTCTCTTCCTTTGCACCGGGAATTCCTGCCGTTCGCAGATGGCAGAGGCGATCGTCAATCACTTTCTGGGGGATCGCTGGTCAGCTTCCAGCGCTGGCATCCACCCAACCGGTTTTGTCCACCCGATGGCGCTCCAGGCCCTGGAGGAGATCGGCATTCACCATACCGGTTTCTCCAAATCCGTCGAAGGTTTCCGCCAGCAGCCCTTCGACCTGGTGATCACCGTCTGCGACGACGCCGCCGAGAACTGCCCGGTATGGTTGGGGCAGGGCCGGCGCGCCCACCTTGGCTTCATCGACCCTGCCAAAGCGGAAGGTAGTCCCGAAGAGAAAATGCAGGTCTTCCGCCAGGTGCGTGATGAAATCCGCACCAGGGTGCTGGACTTCTTGACCTCCAAAGTCAACGCTTGATCGGCCCGGGCAGGATATACGGGTACTCCTTGCCCAAAAATCGACTCAAACCGCGATCCAATCTGCGAAAAGCCAGATACACCCGCCAGGTGGTGGCATCCTCACGATAATAACTCTCCACCTCCGCCTCGCGGATCAGCTCCACATTTGGCTCCCCCGCCGCGCTGAAAAAGCGGTTGGCGCTCTCCACCAGCCCAGGGACCAGCTCAGGGCGCTGCTCTTTATAAAAATTGGCGATCAGATCGATGGTCACCTTGCGAAAATCGTAATAGCGGGTCATCACGTCATCCAAGAAGAGCCAGCGGATGATCCAGCGCAGGAAGGAGGGGGCGCTGCGCAGGAACAGCTCTGGATTCTGTTGCTCCACGCCCTCCTTGCGCAGCAGCGGTGCGCTGGTATCGAAATACAGAAGCTGCGGCGTTTCCTCGAGAGTTGGCCGCGCCGGATCGAAGCCCACAATCGACCAGTTGGAGATCTGGTTGTCCAGCCCGATCTCTAACTGGCCGCGGTTGCGCCGGTTGAAGTCGAACACCTTCCGGGCCTCAGCCAGCACTGCCCACACCAGCTTATTCACATCAGCCGGGGAGAGGTAGTGGATGGCCTGGTTGCCGATCGTCACCGCTGGCAGCTTCTCTTGCAGGATATAGAGCACCACCCGGTTTTTGCGCACCAGGCGTACAATCCTGCTCGGCGGAAGGTGCAGGCCAACACTGTTTTCCAACACATCGATGTATTCCTGGTACAAAGCCTCATAGCGTTGCGCCTCGGCCTCGTCGCGGAACATGGGCATCCGTTTGCAGGCCAGCCCCGCCAGGGCAGGGATTTCGATCACCGTGCTGATCTCCCCGTAGCCCAGCACACTGGCCGGGATGATACTCTCTCCCAGGCGGGCCGGGTTGAGCCCTTCCTCAAACCGCTGCAGCAGGTCGGTTTCCACCGTCAGACCTTCCATCATCCACCTTCTTTCGACCACTTGCCCAGGTACCTTTCCATCCCGCTGAGCGCCTGGTCCACCCGTTCCAGGATTTCCTCCGCCAGGGCGCGCTCAATGATCAAAGGTGGCAGGAGTTGGGCCACGCGCGGGTCATTGTTGGCGTATACCGAAAGCAAGCCGCAGTCGAAGGCCGCCTTGGTGAAGAGCGGCCCAAAGCGCTCATCTGACATCTCGATCCCCATCATCATCCCCAGCTGCCTCAACCCGACCAGGATGTGCGGGTGTCTGATCTTGAGGTTTTCGAAACCCTCCTGGAATAGGGCTGCAATCTCCCGCACATGCCCCAGGAACCCCGGCTGTGAGCTGATCTCCAGCACCTTCAGTGCCACCCCGCAACCCACCTCAGCTCCGCCAAACGTGGAGACATGGATGAAGGGATCGGCATGGAATACTGCCTCGTAGCGCGCCTTAAAGCAGGTGGCAGTGATGGGATAAATTCCCCCCGAAAGCCCCTTGCCAGTCACCAGGATATCGGGGATCACGCCGAAATGTTCGATTCCCCATAGCTTCCCCGTCCGCCCCAGCCCGGTTTGCACTTCATCAATGATCATCAGTGCCCCGAACCGATCGCAAAGCTGCCGTGCCCCCATCATAAAGCCCGTCTCTGGAATGGCGATCCCGGCCGTGGCTGGGATGGTCTCCAGCAGCACAGCCGCCGTCTGATCGTTGATTGCCCCTTCCAATCCTTCCAGGCTGCCGAAAGGCACCTTGAGAAAACCCGGTGCCTGCGGACCAAACGGGGCGTAATATTTCTCATCACCTGCCGCCAACGCCAGCCCGGTATGGCCGTGGTAGCCGCCATGCATGGCGAGAATGTTCGGCCGGCGGGTGAAGCCGCGCGCCACCTTGATCGCCAGGTCGATTGCCTCGCCGCCCCCCACCCCAAACACACTGTACTCGAGTTGCCCCGGTGTGAGCTGCGCCAGGCGCTCTGCCAGCGCCGCCCGCTGTGCGCTGATCAGGTGGTGGTTGCCGATATCATATTCCTGCACACTTTCGACCAGTGCCTGGATCACCTGAGGGTGGCGGTGTCCCAGGTTGAATACCCCACCGTTGCAGTGGCAATCGATCAGCCGTTTCTCGCCTGCCAGGTCCCACAGATAAGCCCCCTCGCGCCGTCCAAGCACAAAATCGATCCCCGCCGATTGGAAAAAGCGCGCCTTGCCCGAAGATACATGCCGGGCGAACCGCTCCATTACCTGCTCCTTATTCTCACCTTGCTTGTTTTCCATAAATCACCCTTCTTTTTCCTGGCCCAATGGCGGGTCTTCGGTAGAAGCTGCATCGATCTGGATGAAACAATCATCCACCAGTTCGTCCTCCTGCACTCGCCGTTGTACCTTCTCAACGATCGTCTCCGCCTCCTCGACCGAGATGCCCCCCGGCACCACCACGTGCAACCCAGCATGCACCAATTCTGGCCCGATATACTCGGCTCGCAGGTCGTGGATCGCCAGCACGCCCGGCACGGAAAGGGCTCGTTGCTTCACCTCTGCCATCATCTCCGGCTCAGGCGACCGGCCCAACAGGAAAGAGAGATTCTCGCGGAACAATCTCACCGCGTTGATGGCGATGATGGTCGCTACCGCCATCGCCGCCAGCGGGTCAGCGATCGGCACCCCCCACAGGATAAACAGCGTGCCCACCAGCGCCGCCAGCAAGCCTAGCTCATCGTTGATCAGCTCCAGGAACTGCGCCTTTGCTGCCGCGCCACGCTGCTTCTGGAAGAGGAACCTGAGCAGCGGCGCGGCGACGATGATCATCGAGACGATCAGCACCCCCACGACCAACGGAATATTTTGGAAAGTGCGGCTTTCAGTCTCAAAGAGACGCGGGATCGCCTCTTTATAAAGCTCAAAACTGGTGAAAGAGAGGAACAGTGTCGCCGCCACCAGGGCCGCCGCATACTGTGCCCGGGCATGCCCGAACATATGCACCGGGTCGGCCTTCTTGCGCGAGAAGATCACCGCCACCAGCAGAAAGGCCGAGATGAAGATATCGCTCAAGGTGTGCAATGCTTCAGCGAACAATGCCATTACTCCCGAGGCAAAATAGACGGCCAGCTTCATGACAAACACCACAATATAGACCCCCAGGGTCAATTTCAAGCTCGAAAGATCCTCTGAACGTTTCAAGATGATATCCTCATGAGTATTATTGGGGTGGGATGTGTTGGATTCTACCATAGTGCGCTTTTCCACAACCAATTTCCCCCAGGAGATCCCCTGGCTGGCATCGATTTGCCTACCGTGATTGTGGGGATGCTCGACAAACCTGAACAAAAAGTTGTTGGGTTGTTCTGGTAGGTTGCCTTTTCTCAGTTAATGCTATACTAACTCTCGACGATAAGGAGGTGTAGAATGTTGCTGGCGAATAGCTTCTCAAACATCAACCTGCTGGCGGTCTTGGTTGCGGGCATCGTTCACATGCTGACAGGTCTGCTATGGTATCTGCCGAAGCTTTTTGGGAACACCTGGGCGAAACTCACCAGGGCGGAATTGAAGCCCGCGACCCGCTGGTTGGTCGCAGGCGTAATTGGCCATCAGGTCATCGCCTTGGTGCTGGCTGTCATCGTGAATCTTGCCAATGCCACAACTGTGCTTGGAGGGATCGTTGTTGGAGCCCTGGTCTGGATCGGTTTTGTGGTAACCCTCGAGATCGGCGAGTTGATCTGGGAGAAGATTCCATTCAAGTTATTCCTCATTCGAGCAGGCAATCATCTGGTGGCTCTCAGCCTTGCTGGCATCATTTTGGCTGTTTGGCGATAGAGGGTTCTGATAAGGTAGAAGAAAGGGCCGTCCGCCTCGCGTGGGTAAACCAGGCGCCACATCTGATCTTGGGTGGCGCCTCGTTCAAGACCGCCCAGCGGTTCAGCCAGGGGTTGCCTGATCTACAGCATGTCAGGCGAACGCCCCATTCGTGCCAATATTGGCATTCACCATGGGCAGGAAAAGATGCATCTACTAGATCAACGGATACTCGGAAGCGTAATTTTGTTCCTGCTAGGGTTGCTGGTCATCGTCAAGCAATGGACTACCGGGCGCATTTTAGACAATCCGACAGGCAATCTGTTGGTCCGGGGCGTCAATATCTTCAACCTTTTCTTTCTGCTGGTTGTAAATCCCTTAGCCGCCATACTGCTGATCTCTCGCCTTCTGGAGGCTCTCGATCCTACCCACGTGACCATCGTGGCGCCGTGGCTATGGATGGTCTTGGAAATCTTGGGGTCGGTTGTGTATGGGTCGGGATATATCCTCATGGCGTGGGCGTTGATCAGGCTAGGAAGGTATTATCAATTGGGCGGAAGTGCTCCTCGACCAGAGGATAGCATGGTCATGGATGGACCCTACAGGCTGGTCAGGCATCCCATGTATACCGCGGCGTTGAGTATCTCGTTGGGGCTTGCCTGCCTGATCCAATCCTGGGGCGCCATTTGCGTGTTCTGCATCTATCTTGGACTGATTCTATTGCTGATTCCTACGGAGGAAGCCGGGTTGCGCCGGGCATACGGGGATCAGTATAGCGCCTATGAGCGGAAGACAAGAAAGCTCATTCCGTTCATATACTGAGTAACCCATCGCGCTGGGCACTTCGCTTGAGTTCTGGCTGGGGCTGGAAAGCAATGATGATCTTGAAACCACTTCAGACTCGCTCGGCAGCCGCCTGCAAAAAGAGATGATTCCCTTGAATGCCCGGCGCGAGAAAGAGTATATGGGGAGCTGAGAAGGATAATGAAATGGAAAAGAAGGGTGTTTTCACCAAAATTCTGGCAATTGTAGGAACGGTGTTGGTTTGGCTTCCAATTGTGGCACCCGTCATTTTTTCTGTGGCCGCATGGATTGAAGGGCGCCGGTTCCGTTTCGATTACCTCATGCCTGCTGAGCTGTTCCCGGCTGCCCTGGTCGGAGGGGGGCTGCTCCTTTGGGCGGCCCTGCGAGCGCGTTCGCGCCGGGGTCTGATCGCCTGGGGGCTTGGAATCGCAGCTGGCTTGCTGGTAGGTGGGCAGGTGCTCGCGGTTGTCACGGGGCTGGCCTCGGGGGCGACCGAACCGACCGGTTGGTGGTGGGGGCTGGTCCTCGGGTCGCTGGTTGTCTATTCGCTGGCGCTGATCGCAATCGGCGTTGGCGGAGTGCTATTGCTGCGCGATCTATTCAAAATGAGATAAGCTCCTGTGTCAGAGATTGTCGCTTACTGCGGTTTGACCTGTCGGACATGCCCGATCTATCTGGCAACTAGGCAGGAGGATAAAGAAGAACAGACCAGAATGAGGGTCAGGATTGTTCAACAGTGTCAAGAGCAATATGGCTTGCATTTTGAATTGGCCAATATCACCGACTGCGACGGTTGCCCGGTAGAAGGTGGCAGGTTATTCTCAGCCTGCCTGAACTGCCCGATCTGGAAGTGTGCCCGGCAGAAGGGGCTTGAGAACTGTGCCTGTTGTGTTGAATATGCCTGCGAGCAGCTTATCAGATTCTTCGGCACAGATCCGGCCGCCAAGATCCGTTTAGACGAGATCAGAGCCGGCGTCCTGTAGATCAAGCGGAGGAATTACCATGAAGCCCGCCTTTCGCCCCTACCAGACAGAAGACGATTTCTGGCGCATGCGCGAATTTCTCCGCCAGGTCTTTCTGCTTAATCACCGCCTCGAACGAAGCTGGCATGTCGCCCGGCTCGATTATGCTCGCTGGCATTGCTGCCTGAATATTGCCCGAGTCCGCCTGGAAGACGTAGCTTTTCTATGGGAGGCGGATGGACATATCGTCGCCTTTCTCATGCCCGATGGCGGGCCCGGTGAAGCCCATCTATCAGTGCATCCGGCTCTGCGCACCCGGGAGCTTGAAGAGGAAATGCTCAACGTCGCGGAAGAACGCCTGGCAGCGGTCAGGTCGGATGGTTCGCACCAGCTTTACGTGTGGGTGCCAGGGCAAGATGACCTGCGGCAGGAGCTGGTCAGCCGGCGGGGCTATCGCAAAGAAAACTGGCCTGAACACCAGTGGCATCGCGACCTGGATGCCGCCATTCCCGATGGAACGGTTCCTTCAGGGTACACCATTCGTTCTTTGGGAGATGGCCTCGAGCTTTTGGAGCGCTGCTATGCTTCGGGCTTGGGATTCCATGAAGGGGATATCAAGATTGCAGTAGAGAACAGGGAAGATCCGACCTGGTATCGTAATATCCAGACTGCCCCGCTCTACCGCCGGGATCTCGACCTGGTGGCAATTGCACCGGATGGAGCGATTGCTGCCTTCTGTACTATCTGGTTCGATGATGTGACGCGTAGCGCTTACTTTGAGCCGGTTGCCACCGTGCCTGCTCACCAACGGCGCGGATTGGGCAAGGCTCTGATGACCGAAGGGCTGCACCGGTTGCAGCGCATGGGAGCGACCAGGGCTTTTGTGGGTGGCTATAGCGTGGCAGCCAATTCGTTGTATCAATCGGTCATGGGCCCTGAACACGAGCTCTACGAACCGTGGGTGAAAGTATGGTCGCCTGGAGGATTGTGAGCCTTTCGGCTGCAGGAGATTGATCTATGCACGATCCGCCGATCTTCGTATATCCTGAAGCGCTGCTCTTCTGGATTGTTTTTATCTGGTCCTTCACACTGGAAATTTTCCATTCCGGAATCGTGGCTGGAGCTCCTTCCAACAAGCAGGATGCCGGGACCCTGCGTCTCATCAATATCGGATCGGATATTGCCCTTTTCCTGGCTTTTGCTCTATCCTTCCTGCCCTGGCCGGCCATTCCCTTTCCACGGGTTTCACTGAATGTCGGCACCACACTGCTGGTGGTCGGTAGCCTGCTGAGGCGATACTGTATGCGAATCCTGGGACAGTACTTCACCGCCGCGGTCACCGTCCGCATGGATCAACTGGTGATCGAAAAGGGGCCTTATCGCTGGATACGACATCCCGGGTATGCAGCAGGGTTTCTCATGTTCATCGGGATCGGTTTCGCTCTGGGCAGCTGGCTCAGCCTGGCTATCTTACTCTTGGAAATATGGCTGGTCTATAGCCAGCGGGTGAAGGCGGAAGAAAAAGCCCTGCTCGAGACCATTGGCGAGCCTTATCGTGCCTACATGGCAAGGACCAAGCGGTTCATCCCGTTCCTTTTTTAGATGCGCGGCTCGCTCCTGCCGGGTGGATTCATCATTGAAACTGTTGTAATCAGTACTTTTTTACTATATAATTACTTTGTGGATTTTCCACAAGCATGCTCTTTCGTTTGATGGGGCCGTCCAAGCCAACGTCGGTCCAATCCCCTTAGCTTACAAAAATAGAAAAACTCACTCTTGCTGAGGATTTAGCGCCCTTAGCTACTGCAAGAGTACAGGATAAGGCATTGTTCATATTTCAGATTGTTTCGGGCCGTTTTTGATGGGGAGGCGCACTGCCATATCCCCAGGATCAGAAAGGAGTTTGACCATGCCAAGCTACATTATCTTGATGAAATTGACCGACCAGGGAGCCAAGGCCATCAAAGAAGCGCCTGCACGGATCGAAGCCGGCATGAAAGCCTGGGAAGGGATGGGCGGTAAGATACATGGCTTTTACGTGGTGCTGGGAGAGTACGACTATGTCGCTGTCGGTGAAGGTCCCAGCGATGAAGCCGCCGCCACCTTCGCTCTGGCCCTCGGCTCACTTGGAAATGTCAAGACGACCACGCTCAGAGCGTTCACAAAAGAAGAGTTTGCAGAGCTGGTGAAAAAGCTGCCCTAGTAGCGCGTAGGGTTGGTTTCTCTTTATGGAAGGTGATGCTGCCCACTGGGAAAAGGGTAGGTAAAACGCGCCTGCCCACCAGGGAAACCCACCCTGCTTCTCCAGCCAATTCTAGTGAAGGAGTCATAGGATGAGTGCAACCACATTTCAATTCACCGATGCGGATGGCTTCCAGATTTTCGTCTACAAGTGGGCGCCCGATGAGGGGAAGCCCAAAGCCGCCGTGCAGATTGTGCATGGCGCAGCCGAGCATGCCCTGCGCTACGAGCGCTTTGCCAGATTCCTCAACCAGGCCGGCTACGTGGTCTACGCCGATGACCACCGCGGGCATGGCAAAACAGCCGGGGAGCTATCCAAAGCAGGCATCGCCGGCAAGGACGGCTGGAACGGCATGATCAAGGATGAGAAGCAGCTGAGCGAGATCATCCAGCAAGAGAACCCAGGGCTGCCGCTTTTCCTGTTTGGACACAGCATGGGCTCGTTCCTGGCCCAGCGGTATATCCACTTGAGGATATCGTCCAATTATCCTTATTGGCATGGGAACCAATTTTCATTTCTTTCCAGCATATACTGGGGCCCAAAATCTATCCCATCCTGTATCCCGATTGGCGCAAGAGCCAGAGCGAGGGGGTGGCAACCACTTGCAAGGATCATGAGAAAGTCAACGTCCTGGTGGCAAAAATGGACGGGAAAGTGATTGGCTTTCTGGCCTATGAATTGAACCTTGGAAAGAAAACCGGCGAAGTTCTGTTGCTGGCTGTACTCCCGGAATACCAAAATCTCGCCATCGGCACAGAGCTGAATCTCATTGCCCTGCAAAAGATGGAGACAGCCGGGTATACAGGGCTACCCATCGTGCGCTATTATAAAGACCTATAGAGAGCTTTCCTGCGATAGATTGGAATTAGACGCGCTTCTCCAGCAAGGAAGGTAGATATGGCGAGGTTCGAGACAAAACGTTTACCCCTCGAACGAGACACCGTCGCTCCGGATGGATCCGATGTCCGTATCCTGCTTGGCCTGCGGGGTGGCGGAATGGCCCACTTCGCGCTTCCTCCCGGCCAAACATCGACTGCGGTCACTCACCGAACGGTTGAGGAAATCTGGTTCTTTCTCTCAGGACAGGGCCAGATGTGGCGGAAGATAGAAAGCCAGGAAGAAGTGGTGGCGGTCGAGGCAGGTGTGTGCCTGACGATCCCCCAGGGTACTCATTTCCAATTCCGTGCCTTCGGCGATGAGCCACTCGCGGCGGTTGGCGTGACGATGCCCCCCTGGCCTGGAGAAGGCGAAGCAATGGTCGTCGAAGGCAAGTGGAAACCGACTTTGCCCTGAGACCAGGCCGGTCATTTCCACCTCCGGTAGGGGCACAGCGGAAAAGACCAAGTCAGCCTTTCACCCCTCCAATAGCTGCGCCCTCCTTCTGTTCTCCTGACCTGACCTTTGATCCCAAAAAAAGCGCCTGCATTCCCCCAACATTAAAAACCTTCCTAAAATGACAGGGGTACCTTCATAAAATGACAGGTTGAAAAATCGCTTTTCCGGGGTACACTATATCTGGACGCTATGTCTTTGAAACCTGCACTGGCCCATATATCTGGCGACCGATGATCTCACATGACTATTCGTTTCGAATCGTTTTTTCCCAGGAACGAATGCCAGTCTTAAAAAGGTAAAGTTCACCCAGCCGGAAAAATCCACATCCTCATTCGTGCCCATTCGTGTTATTTGTGGTTAATCCCAGAGTATCCCATGCCCGAATCTCTTTCCATTCCCTCTTGCGCCTGGTCGCGCCGCCTGGATGAGACCCTCCCTACCCCTGGCGTGCCCGCCATCCCCACCTCCCCGCGCTTCCTCATCCAGATGTTGCCTGTGATCCTGCGCCTGCGCCGCTTCATTAAACAGCAAACCGAGGCCAATTTTGATCCCCTCAACATGATGATGAACGCCCCCCTTCCCGGCCCCCACCAGGGGGTACCCCTGGGCGGGATCGGCTGCGGCAGCATCGGGCGCGGCTGGCGCGGCGACTTCCGCCGCTGGCAGCTCCGCCCCGGCTTCATCCAGCACCAGGTCGTCCCATCCGACGCTTTCTCGCTCTTCCTCCAGCGTCCCGGCCAGCCGTCGCAGGCCACCGTCCTTTCCCCCGCCCCTCCTGCCGATGGCAGCCTTTCGGCCTGGCAGTGGAAAATGCCTGCCTCCTGCGCCACCTACCACGCCCTCTTCCCCCGCGCCTGGACCGTCTATGAGCAGCCCCTGCCCGGACTCCGTCTCACCTGCCGTCAGGTCTCGCCCGTCATCCCCCACAATTACCGCGAGAGCAGCTTCCCCTGCGCCGTGTTCGCCTGGCAGGTCGAGAACCTCTCCGACCAGCCCGCCACCCTCGGCTTGATGTTTACCTTCCAGAACGGCACCGGCTCCTCCAACGACCTGGCTGGAGGTCACTCCAACGAACCTTTCCAGCTCGGCCAGGTATCCGGCGTGACCCTGCGCAATATCCACCGCCAGAAGAAGTCCTACCCGCTGGGCCAAAAGGCCCTCCCATCCAGGCCCTTCGAAGACCCGCTTAACTTTGCCATGGCAGCTTTAGCCGGGGAGGATCGCCCGGTCACCTGTTGCACGCGCTTCCAGGCCAACTCTGCAGCCGCCGATCTCTGGCAGGATTTCAGCCAGGATGGGAAGTTGGCGGATCACGCTGATACCAGCCAGGCTGCTCCGGGCCAAGCGATCGGCGCCGCGCTGGTGGTGACCCTCCATTTGCCACCGCATGGCAGCCAGGAGGTTGCCTTTTCCCTGGCCTGGGATATGCCGCTGGTGCGCTCCGGCTTCGGTACCCCTTACTACCGGCGCTACACCCAGTTCTACGGCACGCTGGCTGGCGCTGCTCCCCAGATCGCCCGCGATGCCCTGATCCATTACCCGGACTGGGAGGCGCAGATCGAGTCCTGGCAGCAGCCTATCCTTTCCAATCCCGACCTGCCCGATTGGTATAAGATGGCTCTCTTCAACGAGCTATATTACCTGGTGGAGGGCGGCACCCTGTGGTGCTACCCGGCTGGCCAGGAGAGCTCCCCCGCACCCGACGAGACCGGGCATTTCGCCTACCTGGAGGGCCACGAGTACCGCATGTACAACACCTATGACGTGCACTTCTATGCCTCCTTCGCCCTGGCTATGCTCTGGCCGAAACTTGAGCTCGGCTTGCAGCGCGATTTCGCCCGGGCCGTTCAGGTCGAAGATCGCCAGATGCGCTACATGGTCTTCACCGGCCGCAATGCCCCCCGCAAGCTGCGCGGCGCCGTCCCCCATGATATCGGATGGCCGGATGAGGACCCCTGGAGGCTCGTCAACGGCTACTTTTATCACGATTCGAACAAGTGGAAGGACCTCAATCCTAAGTTCGTCTTGCAGGTCTACCGCGATTTCCACCTGACCGGCGATCGCGCCTTTGCCAGCGAGGTCTGGTCCGCCGTGCAAGAAGCCATGGCTTACGTCGCCCGCTACGACCAGGATGGCGATGGGCTGATCGAGAACGCCAGCTTCCCCGACCAGACCTACGACACCTGGTCGGTGAGTGGCCCCAGTGCCTACACCGGCGGCCTGTGGCTGGCGAGTTTAAGTGCCGCGGCTGCCCTGGCCGATGCCCTGGGCAAAACGGAAGAAGCTGCCCACTACCGGGCCATTTATGAGAAAGGCCAGTCATCTTATGAAAAGAAGCTGTGGAACGGGCGCTATTTCAATTACGATAGCTCTCGCAGCCGCCACCATGATAGCATCATGGCCGATCAGCTCGCCGGTCAATGGTACGCCCTGGCTTGCGGCCTGCCGCCGGTGGTCGCTCCTGAGCAGGCGCGTTCCGCCCTGCGCACAGTATATGAATATAACGTCCAGCGCTTCCAATCCGGCAAGATGGGAGCGGTCAACGGCATGCGCCCGGATGGTAGCATCGACCGCACCAATTTGCAATCGCAGGAGGTATGGACCGGCACTGTCTATGCCGTGGCTGCTGCCATGCTGCAGGCCGGGCTGAAGGAAGAGGCCTTCCAGACCGCCTGGGGCATCTATGATGTCACCTATCGCCAGCGCGGCTACTGGTTCTGCACCCCTGAGGCCTGGGATCGCAAAGGTAATTACCGCTCCCTTACCTACATGCGCCCCCTTTCGATCTGGGCGATGCAGTGGCAGTTGGCTGCTGGTTAGCTTTTAGAGTGACCCCAGTTTGACTGTGGTTGCTGTTACATCGAAATCTGGCAAACAAACCTTAAAGTTTTCAGATTCGATCCATTGCCTATTGCATTTTTCGGTGAAGCATGCTAATATATTGGCAACCAAACCTCAGGGTGCCCCCCTCACTCTGGGGTTTGGTGCTTTTTAACCCCGGGAGGAATCTGCCTGTTTGTATCATTGAGAACACTGCGGCTTGTTTGATTAAGAGCTGATTCGCCTCTGCCGGAGCCAATCTGCCCGGCTGAGCTGGCGCGCGCTTTTAGGTCGGCCTGGGTGGATGGCAATCACCAGGAACGGCCCAAGCACCGGCAAGAACAGCGCCACCAGCCCCCAAAAGCAATAAGCGGGCCAGGGAAGCTGGCGCAGGCGGAGGTAGAAGATCGCAAGCAGAGCAAGCGAGACGATCGCAATCAACAACAGCATCCGCATCGCATCATCATTCATACGGCCGCTCCTGGAATAGAATAAATTTTCTTATTATTCATTGTAGCACATTTCATACCAGGAGGGCAATGATTTTAGATCCAACCTCTCAATTCCATCGCCTTGACCACCCGGTTGATGGCCACCATATAGGCTGCGTCGCGCATATACGTGCCTTCCGAGAGCGCCATCTCCAGCACATCCGAGAAGGCAATCGTCATCTTCGTATCCAGCCGCTCCAGCACCTCGGATTTGGTCCAGTAATAGTTCATGTCGTTCTGCACACTCTCGAAGTAGGAAACGGTCACCCCGCCGGCGTTGCACAGGAAATCGGGCAGCATGAAGATGCCGCGGCTTTCGATCACCTCGTCCGCTTCGGGGGTGGTCGGGCCATTGGCACCCTCGGCGATCATGCGCACGCGTGGGCTGATCTTCTGCACCGAATCGGCATTGATCTGGCCTTCCAGCGCGGCCGGGATGAGCACATCCACCTCCTTGCTGATCCAGGCATCGCCGCTTTCGATCGTGTAACCAGCCGAGCGCGCCTTATTTTTATCAATCGTGCCGTACTGGTCGGTGATGCTCATCAGGAAATGCGGGTCGATGCCGTCGGCTTTGCTGACAGTGCAGGCGGCCTGCTCCTCGCGGTCCCAGCAGGAGACGCACACCACCCTGCCCTTCAAAAGCTCAGTGAAGCCGATTGCCGCGTACTGGGCGACATTGCCAAAGCCCTGGATGGCCGCCAGACAGGAGGCCGGGGCGATTTTGAGGTGTTTCATCGCCTCGCGCACGGTGTAGATCACGCCGAAACCAGTCGCCTCAGTGCGGCCCAACGACCCCCCACCGCCCACCGGCTTGCCGGTGATCACGCCCGGGCTGTATTGGCCCGCCAGCCTGGAATATTCGTCCATCATCCAGCTCATCATCTGCGGGTTGGTGCCCACATCGGGCGCCGGGACGTCGTTGCGCGGGCCGATGTTCTTCCAGATCTGCTGAATATAGCCGCGCGCCAGGCGCTCCTTCTCGGTAATAGAGAGCGTGGCCGGGTCGATCACCACCCCGCCCTTGCCGCCTCCCAGGGGAATATCGGCTACGGCGCACTTCCAGGTCATCCAGGTGGCCAGGGCGCGCACCGTATCGATCGTCTCTGCCGGGTGAAAGCGGATGCCACCCTTGCTCGGCCCGCGCGCATCGTTGTGCTGCACCCGGAACCCCTGGAACATCCGCAGGCTGCCATCATCCATGCGCACCGGGATGCGGAAATGATACTCTCGCAGCGGCCAACGTAGCACCTCGCGAACCTGCGCATCCAGCTTCAGCAAGTCAGCCACGTGGTCGAACTGGCGCTGGGCCATCTCAAAGGCATTGGTTATCACAGGCATGTCTATCTCCTAATAGGTTATTGGTGGTACGGAATAAATAGGCGGGCACACCGGAGTGTACCCGCCAGGTTGCCAGGAAGAGAACGTTGCTCGTATCAATCTGGTTCCTCCACCCGTCCGTTATCTGATCCATGTTAACGGTATCAAAGAACCAGGCGTGCGTCAATGGATGAAAATCGCCTTCGAGGGGTGACAAAGGGCTATAAGCCTGACAATCACCCAAAAGGGATCAACCGTTCTGGCCTGCCGCCCCGCACAGGCCATCCCCTGGCTTACTGCCTGCTTTCCACCAGCGCTTTCAGCTGTCGTTCCAGCTCGGCCCGGATCACCTGCGGGTTGCCCTGGCCGCCGGCGGCTCGCATCACCTGGCCGAAAAACCAGTGGGAGATTGTCTCCTTGCCGCTCAGGTAAGTCTCCAGCTCTTTGGGGTGCTCCTGCAGCACCTGCTGCACCAGGCTGGCAATCACGTCGCTATCGGAGACCTGCTCCAGGCGGCGTGCCTGGATGATGCTTGCGGCGCTCTGGCCGGTCTGCAGCATCTCAACCAGGACGGCCTTGCCGGTGCTCAGGTTGACCTTGCCGCTATCCACCATCTGGGCCAGCGCAGCCAGCTCGGCCGGGGGAACCTTCACTTGCTGAATGCCCTCCCCGCTCTGGTTGAGCCAGCCAAATAGCTCCCCCGTTATCCAGTTAGCAATCGTGCGCGGCGCGCTGCCTGCACTGGCCTGCACGGCCTGCTCGAAGTACTCGGACAGGGCTTTTTCCTCCACCAGCAGGCGCGTCTCGGATTCGGCCAACCCGTATTCGCGCTGGAAGCGCTTCGCCCGCGCCCCTGGCAGCTCCGGCAGGCTGGCTGCCACCTGCTGGATCCAGGCCTCATCTATCACCAGCGGCGGGAGGTCCGGCTCGGGAAAGTAGCGATAGTCGTGGGCTTCCTCTTTGCTGCGCTGCGAAAAGGTCGCCTGAGCCGCCTCATCCCAACCGAGCGTCTCTTGGATGACTTGCTCACCCCGATCCAGGATGCGCTGCTGCTCCTCAATCTGGTAGGCTACCGCGCGCTCCAGGGCGCGGAAGCTATTGAGGTTCTTGATCTCCACCCGCGTACCCAGAGACTGGCTGCCAGCCGGGCGGATGGAGACATTGGCCTCAAAGCGGATCACGCCCTTTTCCATATCCCCGGAGTTGACGCCCAACCAGCGCAGCAAGGTGCGCAGCTCGCTGGCGTAGACGCGCACCTCCTCCAGCGTATGCAAATCTGGCTCGGAGACGATCTCCAGGAGCGGCACACCCGCCCGGTTGAGGTCAACCAGCGAGTAGCTCTCCTCTCCCGCTGGAGCAGGTTGTTCCGCCGCACCGGATACAGGATGTTCCGATCCCTCTGGCACGGGACGCTCCCGACTGCGCGTCACGTGGGTGAGCTTACCGGTATCCTCCTCCATGTGCACCCGGCGGATGCGGATCGCCCGCTCGCCGGCCGAAGTGCGGATTGCCAGTTCACCATGTTGGGCCAGCGGGTACTCATACTGCGAGATTTGGTAGCCTTTGGGCAGGTCCGGGTAGAAATAATTCTTGCGGGCGAACAGGCTGGTGTGAGCAATCTCGCATTTCAGCGCCAACGCCACCCGCAGCGCATGTTCCACCGCCTGCTGGTTGACCACCGGCAACACACCCGGCAGCCCGGCGCATACCGGGCACACAGCGCTGTTGGGCGGCGCCTGGGTGGAATCCACCACCGGGCAGCCGCAGAACATCTTCGAGCGGGTCAGCAGCTCCGCGTGGACTTCCAATCCAATAACCGGTTCGTAAGACATAGGGATCAGGCGCTCAGGGAATTCGGGAGCAGGGATTGCGAATGATTGTACCACAGCGTGGGCGGTGAGCCGCCGCACCTTCATTCTTCACCGGAAGACGGTCATCTAATTACCACCTCGGTTAGAAAATGGTCGGATAATGACCCCTCCACCTTACAGAACTGTAACGGCTTTTACCAGCCCGCTGGTTGTTTCTTCATTTCAAATATCGTACAATAAAAAAGGAACCTGCTCCTCTGGATCAAGGGAGAATTGCGCTTTGCGTCGCAGGGGTCTAATTAATATTCTATTGATGAGATCTATAAATATTGTTTTCCAGTATATTTTCAGGACATTCAATTTGGGAGGCGTTATGAAAAAATTTTGGTACGTGCTCATGGCCCTGGTATTGCTGGCCACATTGACTGTGCCAGCAACTGCCCAGGCCCCAGCCGGAGAGCAGGCCCAGCCGCTCGATCGCTCCGCCGCGGCTGCCGGGGATGAGCTCTGGCACTCCGGCTTTTACCTGCCCGGCATCAGTGGCGAGGTGCATGCCATCGCCGCCGCATCCAAAGATGACTTCTTCATCGGCGGCCGGTTTACCTCCTCAGGAGGTTCGCCCATGGGACATATCGCCCACTGGGATGGCGCCTGGAACACGGTCGGCGCAGGGGTCACGCTATCCACCAACCCCGCTGCAGCCATCGTCAACGTCCTGGCGCGGGATGGCAATGTGGTCTACGTGGGCGGGATGTTCGATACCGCCACTAACCCCGATACCAGCAAAGTCACCGCTCGCCACCTGGCCAAGGTGACCCTGGATACCGGCTATGGCATGAAATACACCTGGGCAGCCTTCGGTGACGTGGCCTATTCCGCCGCCCCAGCGCAGGCCGTGGTGACGGCGCTGGCTTTCGACGGCACCACGCTCTACGTCGCCGGGCTGTTCAACTCCATCACCCCACCCGGCGGCAGCCCGGTGCCGGCCAATAACATCGCCCGCTGGGACGCCGTCAATGGCTGGCAGCCGTTGGTCAGTGGAACGGTCAACGGCACAAATGGCAAGATCACTGCCCTGGCACCGGATGGCAGTGGCGGTGTGTACGTCGCCGGGGTCTTCAACGCCGCTGGAGACGCCGCCAACACCAAGCAGCTCGCCCATTGGACCGGCACTGCCTGGGCAGCGGTCGGCCAGGGTCTAGGAAAAGGCCAGGCTCCGACGCTGTATTCCCTGTACTACGATACTGCCAACAGCACGTTATATCTAGGCGGCAGCTTCAGTAAAATCAATAATAATAAAGGATTCAACAATATCGCCAGCTGGGATAGCACCCATAACTTCCGGGCGCTGGGCAACGGCACCAACGGCGAGGTGGATGTCATCCTGGTTTCTGGTTCCACCCTGTACGCTGGGGGTAAATTCACCACCGCTGGCACCGTCCAAGCCGCCCGCATAGCCTCCTGGAACGGCAGCGCCTGGTCGGCCCTGGCTGGCGGCGGCGCCAATGGCCCGGTCTATGCCCTGCAGGAAACCTCCGGCCTGCTCCTGGTAGGCGGCGGATTCACCCAGGTTGGCAGTGCTGGCACCAAAGGCATTGCCAGTTGGGATAGCACCAATCTCTGGCAGGTGGTGGGCAGCGGAGATGGCGTGAGCTCGGCCGTGCGGGCGCTGGCACTGGATGCTGCCCCACCCCATCTGCTCTATGCGGGTGGTGAATTCCTATCTACTGGCAAAGCAGCCGCCAACCGCACCTCCATCTGGGATGGAAGCGCCTGGACGGGGCTAAACCCTGGTTTTCAGGAGAGTGAAACTCCGGTGGTGCGGGCGGTAACCCTTGATGGCAGTGGCTACCCCTGCCTGGGCGGTTCCTTCACCACCATCAACAACGGCTCTAACACCGCCAACAACCTCACCTGTTGGAACGGCAGCGCCTGGCTGGCCCTGGGGCTGGGTCTATCCGCCAATGCCGGCAATAGCTCGGTGAACGCTCTGGTCTTCGGCGGTGGGACGCTCTACGCGGGTGGCTTCTTCACCAGAAGCGGCGCTACGAACCTGGCCAATATCGCTGCCTGGTACGGCGGCGCCTGGCATGCCCTCGGCAGTGGATTGAACTCGGCGGTCAATGCCCTGGCTTACGATACCGCTCACGATATTCTCTACGCCGGTGGGGTGTTTACCACCTCGGACACCGTGGTAGCCAACCACGTGGCCCAATGGGATTCAACCAACCTGATCTGGATGCCGTTGGGCGGTGGGCTGCCCGGCAATGTCGAGGCCCTGAGTCTGGATTCGCTGGGCAACCTCTATGCCACCGTCACCCTGCCCACCTCCCCGGTCACCGGGCGGGTCTACCGCTGGGATGGCCAGGATTGGTCTCAGGTGTGTGGCACGATGAATGGCGCGCTGCATGCCCTGGCAGTGCAAGGTGGCAGCCTTTACCTGGGCGGCGATTTCACCCGGGTAGGCACTACCACCACCAACCATGTCGCCCGCTGGGATGGCAAGACCTGGCGTCCGCTGGGCAGCGGGATCAATGGCAGCGTGTATGCCCTACTAGTCGATCCCTTTGCGAACCTGCTCTATGCCGGTGGCTCGTTCAGCCAGGCTGGCGGCAAGGCTTCAGATAACTTCGCCGTCATGGATATCCAGAAAGTGAGCATTGCTGGCAAGGTATCTTATCACGGCGCGCCACTGGAAGGGGTGCACATCACCTTCGATACATTCGATGCTACCACACAGGCGAATGGCACCTATCTCATTCAGAATATGCCCATTGGCCATCTCGGCACCCTGACCGCTGAGCTGACCGGCTACTCCTTCACCTATACCCCCCCGGCAGCCGATCGCCAGTTCTTCCCGGCCGCGGTCTATACTTCCTGGTCGGGACAGGACTTCACCGCGGCAATCGAAACTTTCTCGATCCGCGGCCAGGTCACCATCGCTGGCAGCGGCGATCCACTGCCCGGCGTCCAGTTGAACTTTGGGGAGTATAGCGCGGTGACGGATACCAACGGAGCTTATACCATCTCCGGCATCCCCTACAACACCGATGCCACCCTCACCCCCTCTCCGCTGGCCTGGTTTAGCTTCACCCCGCCCACTGGCTATTCGGGACCGCTGACCAGCGACCAGAATGATCAGAACTTCACCGCTGCCTGGGATGGGAAAGGACCCTATGGAATCTCTCCGCAGGGCAACACCCTGCCCGTCAAAACGCCCTTCGTCTGGAGGTTCCTGGCCAATCCCGACGTCCTGTTCAACCTGGTGGTGGAATACCACACCGGCAACGGGCACTGGCAGAAGCTGATCGATTCCTGGTACCCCACCTACCCGTACTGCTCGGGCGATCCTTACACCTGCAGTGTCATCCCGCTCTCCAAGCTGCCGGCGCGCTTCTATCGCTGGCGGGTGGGCGTATACGATACGGTGAATGGCGGTCCGGTCGGCTGGTCCTCCGACCTGTACTTCTCGGTCGGCAAGCGCGGCATCGCCCCCCAGGGCGCACTGCTCAAGCCCGAACACCAGATCAACTTCTCCTGGTATGAGATGCCCGGCATGACCGGTTACCGGGTCATCCTGACGAAAGGCAAGACCACCCTCTACAATGATCCCTTCACCTGGCGGGATGCCACCGCCATTTGCTCGGCGGGCATCTGCAGCACCTCGCTCGACCTGACCAGCGTACCATACGGTGCCTTTTCCTGGAAAATTGCCCCGCGCAGCGCCAATAAGATCAGCGCTCCGCTCCTGGCTGGCAAATTCACGTTTGGCCCGGGAACCCCTGCGCTGGGCACACCGGCCGAGGGCGCAGCCGTCACACCGCCCTTCGATTTCACCTGGACGCGTGACCCGGCCGTGCAGCAATACCTGCTGACCGTGGAAAAACAGAACCCGCTGACCGGCCGCTGGACCACCTACCGCGCCGCCAGGGTAAATCCGACTGCCGTGACCAGCGCCTACAGCTGCGACGCATCCACCTGCACCTATCACTCTGGCACTAAGTGGTTGCCAGCTACCTACCGCTGGTTCTTGCAGGGCCTGGCTGGCGGTGGCCTGGGGCCGGCTGCCCAGCGTACCTTCAAGGTAGAAGGCGCGCTGGTCGCTCCTCAGCCGATGTACCCGGCCAGCTCGCTCGTCAAGCCGGCCAGCAACGCCCAACGCTTCTATTGGGAGGCTTCGGAGGGCGCCACCAGCTACCTGTTTACTATTTACCGAGGCAAGGCCAAGATCTTCACCGATACCCTGGACCTGGTCAAAGCCACCTGCGCCGATGGGGTCTGTTCCTTCACCCTGCCCGATGCCCAGGCGCTGGATTACGGCGTGTACTCCTGGACGGTGCAGGCGCTCAAGCTGGAGGTATCTCCGCCGCTGGCCAGCCCGACCAGCCCCAAACGGCTGTTCTCCTTTGGCCCGCCGCCGCCCACCAGCTTGAATGCCACGGTCAGCGCGCTGAAACCCACCCTCACCTGGCTGCGTAATAACCCCGACGATACCGACCGTTACCTGGTGGTGGTGGAAAAGTACAACCCGACCACCAAACAATGGAAGATCTCCATGCGCCAGGTCAAGACGCCCGCCCTGCTGAACTGCACCAACCCCGGCGAGACCTGCACCCTGGCCTTTGGCACGGCCTGGACCCCTGCCAGATACCGCTTCTATGTGCAAGGGGCGGCCAATCCCGCTGCCAGCACCAGCATCTTCGGTTGGGGGCCTGTCTCTCTCTCTTCCAACGAGTTTACCGTACCTTAGAGCGTTACTTCGGAGGTAATCCATCGCACTGGGGCTGTCTACGTACCCTGTAGGCAGCCCCAATGATTTGCATTTGCCTTTTCCTCCCGCCCTTCGCAAGATCGTGATATCATCTTCGGTAGGAAACCTCCCATGCAAATCAACTTTGAACAAGAACGGCAGTGGTGGGATGCCAAGGCCGCCAAAGAAGAAACCGACCTGGCGGATGAGGCCATCAACCGAACCCTGCGCTGGCGCGAGATCGAGCGCCACCTGCAGGGCGTGCACTCCATCCTGGATGTCGGCGCGGCGACCGGGGCCTTCTCGATCCCGCTGGCGCGGCGCGGCTTCCAGGTGACCCACCTGGATTTTTCCCTCGAGATGCTCAATCTGGCGCGCCAGAAGGCGACCGGGCTGGAGACCATTCGCTTTGTTCAGGCCAATGCGACCGATCTGGCCCAGTTTGCTGACCGCTCCTTCGACCTGGTGCTGAACCTGGATGGAGCCATCTCATTCTGCGGCTCGGCAGCAGAACAGGCGCTGGCCGAAAGCTGCCGGGTGACCAGAGGAACGCTCATCGCCAGCGTCTCTCACCGGGCGCGCATGGTCGGGGTCTGGACCCAGGTCAGCCTGCAGGTCTCCGACTGCATCCTGCCGGCAGTTTACGAGATGGTCGAACGGGGTAGCTGGCACCAGCGCAATTTTCCCGAAAATCCCCTGCTGAGCAAGGGTTCCACCAACGACTACTTTGGCGCCTTCCGCGCCTTCCTGCCCGGCGAATTGGGTCAATTGGTCGAAGGTGCCGGACTGCAGGTGGTGCGCCTGGGCGGGATTGGCACACTCGCTACCTTCCTGGATAATGACCTGCTGGAAAAGGTGCGCTCCGATGCCCGCCTGCTGGAGGAGTTCCTCGACCTGTGTGAGCGCTACGACCTCCAGATCGACCCGCACGGCCTGGGTACCCGCCAGAGGGCAGGGTTGATCGTGGTGGCCAAAAGGAGTTAAGGTTGGCTCGACAAAGCAATCGCATCCCGACCGGGACTTTAGAATCATGAATCCTCTCAATGTTCTTTATATTCATTCGCACGATACCGGACGCTATATCCAGCCCTATGGCTACCCGGTGGCAACGTCCAACCTGCAACGCCTGGCCGAACAGGGAGTGCTCTTCCGCCAGAACTTCTGCGTCAACCCGACCTGCAGCGCCAGCCGCTCGGCGTTGCTCACCGGCAGCTATCCGCACAACAACGGCATGGTTGGGCTGGCGCACCGCGGTTTTGCGCTCCATGATTACCACCAGCACCTGGTGCAGTTCCTGAGGGCAGCCGGCTATTTCTGCGCTCTATCTGGGGTGCAGCACGAGGCCAGCCGCCAGGGTCACCGCCCCGCCTGGCAGGTGATCGGTTACCAGGATCAACTGGCAGAGGCCGAGCGGGCGCACACTGCCGCCGTTCATTTCTTGCAGGAGTCCCCGCCCCGACCCTTTTTCCTCTCGGTCGGCTTTTTTGAGACCCACCGCGAATTCCCGGAAGAAGGTGAGATTGCGGATGACCCGCGCTACTGCCTGCCCCCGCCGCCGCTGCCCGATCTTCCCCTGATGCGATTGGATATGGCCCGCTTCAAGGCCAGCGCCCGCCGCTTAGACCATAAGATCGGCGCGGTGCTGGATGCGCTGGATGCCAGCGGCCTGGCTGAGAATACACTGGTGATCTGCACCACCGATCATGGCATGGCCTTTCCGCGCATGAAGTGCAACCTGCAAGATTCTGGCACTGGGACATTCCTGATCCTGCGCGGCCCGCTGGCGGAACGTTGGAGACCCATAAGTGGCCTCAACGGCGGCAAGGTGATCGATGCCATGACCAGCCACCTGGATCTCTTCCCCACCCTGTGCGACCTGCTGGAGCTTGATCCACCGGCGTGGCTGCAGGGTTGCTCGTTGCTGCCGCTGGTGCGTGGCGAAGTGGAGGCGCTGCATGAGACACTGTTCTTCGAGGTCAACTATCACGCCGCCTACGAGCCGCTGCGCGCCGTGCGCACTCAACGCTGGAAGTACATCCGCCGCTTCGATGGCCGGAATCGCCCTGTGCTTCCCAATTGCGACGATAGCTTGAGCAAGACGCTCTGGCTGGAGCAGGGTTGGGCCGATTCCTGGCAGCCCACCGAACTGCTCTACGACCTGCTGATTGACCCAAACGAGAGCGCCAACCTGGCGGGCGACCCTGCCTTTCAGGGCGTGCTGCAGGAGATGCGCGCTCGCCTGGAGAACTGGATGCACGAGACTCACGACCCATTGCTGTTAGGGCCGGTGCCAGCCCCTCCCGGCGCAGTGGTGAACGATGTGAATGGTCTTTCACCCAACGATCCGGTTCGACCGATCTGACCGGATGTGGTCGAATTGGCAATCAGGCGTTAAAATACAGTTCTATCCTGGTAAAAAGCATTCGCAAAATGGCATCGAAAGCCCTGGATTGGCGCCCACCTGTAAATTTGCGGATGAATACACCAACTCACTGGAGGCAAAAATGAAAGTCTTTATCAGCGCTGATATCGAAGGGGTTACCGGCACCACCCACTGGGATGAGGTTAACCTGAAAAACCCAGAGTATGCTCGCTTTGCGGAACAGATGACCGCCGAAGTCGTCGCAGCCTGTGAAGGCGCCTTTCGGGCCGGTGCGCGCGAGGTGTGGGTCAAAGACGCCCATTGGACAGGTCGCAACCTGATCCCTGAGCGGCTGCCGCGCGAGGTCAAGCTGGTGCGCGGCTGGAGCGGCCATCCCTATTCCATGCTGGATGGATTGGACGATACCTTCAACGCCGTCATGCTGATCGGCTACCACTCCCCGGCTCTCTCCAACACCAACCCGCTGGCTCACACCATGACAGGCGGGGTGGTCCAGGTGCGGATCAACGACCATCTGGCCTCTGAGTTCCTGATCTGTGCCTACATCGCCGGTTCGCTCAAGGTGCCGGTGGTGTTCCTTTCCGGGGATGCCGGGCTGTGTGATCACGCCAAGGAGTTCCTGCCAGACCTTTACACGGTGGCGGTAAAAGAAGGCATTGGCGATTCCACCATTAACATCCATCCCGAGCTGGCGGTCGAGCGTATCCGCACCGGCGCACAACAGGCGCTGCAGCGCAGTTGCGACTCCTGCCTGCTCCAGATGCCCAAGCGTTTTCTGGTGGAAATCCAGTATAAGGAACACCCGCAAGCCAGGCGTGCATCTTATTACCCTGGCGCCAGCCTGAAGGATGCTGCCACCATCCAATTTGAGGCGAAAGAAGCCTTTGAGATGTTCCGGTTTTTCTCGTTTGTGCTATAAGAGCTGTGTTTTGCCATGTGCAGTCGGCTGGCCTGCACGCAGTGCAGGCTGCCAAAAACTGAAATAAGGTGTGGGTATATGGATACTCCTGATATGAAGCGTGCTAACGAAGAGACTCGCCAGGCCTGGAACGCCAACGCCGCCTTCTGGGATGCGCGCATGGGGGAGGGCAACGACTTCGTCGAGGTGCTCAACTGGCCGGCCATCGTGCGCCTGCTCGAGCTGAGGCCAGGCGAGAGGATGCTGGATATTGCCTGCGGCAACGGGTTGACCTCGCGCCGGCTGGCTGCGATGGGAGCCAGCGTGGTGGCCTTCGATTTCGCCGAGGAGATGATCGCCCATGCCCGCCGGCGCACCACCTCAGATTCCAGTCGCATCCAATACCATGTGCTGGATGCAACCGACGAAACAGCCCTGCTCGCCCTGGGTGAGGGCCAGTATGACGCTGCCCTGTGTAACATGGCCCTCTTTGATATGGCCGAAATCGACCCGCTGATGCGCGCCCTTTACCGCCTGCTCAAGCCCGGCGGGCGTTTTGTTTTTTCCGTCATCCACCCCTGCTTCAACCATCCCTTCATGGCCCATCTGGTCGAGTCGGAAGACCGCGGCGGGCAGATCGTCACCACCTATTCGGTCAAAGTCTTCGGTTACCTGACCCCCCGTCCCGCTCACGGGGTTGCCATCATTGACCAGCCCAGGCCGCAAATCTACTTCCATCGCCCGTTGCAGGTTCTGCTGGGCGCCTGCTTCTCGGCCGGGTTTGTCCTGGATGGCCTGGAGGAGCGCGCCTTCCCACCCGATCATCCCCCGGGCCGCAACCCGATCTCCTGGAGCGGCAAGTTCAGCGAGATCCCGCCGGTGCTGGTGGCGCGGGTACGGAAAAGCCGATAATTTATTTCTCACCCATTCCATACAATGCAGAGCGGAGCCTGGATTTCCAGGCCCCGCTCTAATTTTGTAATTTGCTCCTTCTTGCTTCCTGGTAGAAGCCAGGGCTAGATCCTGTGGATCGCAAAGCGTCTCAGGATCAGCAGCCCTCGACCTCGATCTTTACCGCAATCATGCTCACTGGATCATATTCGACATCGACCCGGTCACCCACCTTCAGGTCAGCCAGGGTAATGGGTTGATGGTCGCGCTCGATCACCGTATTGCTATCTACCTTGACCGTTACTTCCGTCCCGCATTCATCGGGGACGATCGTCACCGCGCCGGTGGCGAGATCGATGACTGAGATTGTGCCTTCCACGCAGGCCAGCTCGACCTCGATCTCTGCTGCAACCATGGTCGCTGGATCGTACTCCACTTCGACCTGATCACCAACTTTCAGGTCAGCCAGGGTGATGGGTTGATCCTCGCGCCTGAACACCGTGCTGCTATTCACCGTGAACACCATATCCGCTCCACCATCCTTGGGCGTGACCGTTACCGTGCCGGCAGCGGTATCCACAGCGGAGATCGTGCCTTTTATTTCGGTATAGCAGACCTTGACCTCGATCTTCACCGCAAGCAGGGTCGTTGGATAATACTCGGCTTCGACCCGGTCGCCCACTTTCAGGTCGGCCAGGGTGATAGGTTGGCCAGCGCGGGTGATCACCGTGCTGCTGTCCACGATAAGTACCAGCTCTTGACCATCTTCATCATGGTGATGTTGAACATCGACACCATCATCGTCGTCATCATCTCCCTCGGTGGTGATCGTCACGGTGCTGGCAGCGATGTCGATGGCCTTGATCGTGCCTTCCACACAGCAGGTGTGGACCTCCTCGACCTTGATCTTCACCGCAAGCAGGGTCACCGGATCGTACAAAGCTTTAACCGCTTCGCCTACTACCAGGTCTGCCAGGGTGATCACCTGTTCACCGCGCATGATCACCGTGTTGGCATCTACCGTGAGCGTCACATCCGGCCCACCATCCTTGGGCGTGATGGTCACCGTGCTGGCAGTGGTATCCACGGCTGAGATCGTGCCTTTCACTCCAACCAGATCACCGTTGCACTGGGCCCTGGCCCTGACCGCAACGGCCAGCAGAGACACCCGGTTATACTTGGCCACGACCCGGTCGCCCACTTTCAGGTCAGCCAGGGCGGCTGGATGACCTTTGCGCCTGATCAACGTGCTGCCATCCATCTGGAGCACCACAGTCGTCCAGCCCTTTTTAATCTTGATCGTCACGGTGTTGGCCGTGGTATCGACGGCCATGACCACGCCCTGCGATACAACCAGGTTTGCCCTGGCCCTGACCGTGGTAGCGAGCATTGTGGTGGGTTCATACCTGGCCGCGATCCGATCGCCGACTTGCAGGTTGGATAGCGCTGTGGGACGATTGCCGCGCCTGATGGAGGTGGTGTCATCCACATTGAGCACCACATCCGGCCCGCCCTTCTTGGGCGTGATGGTCACGGTGCTGTCAGCGACGGCTGAAACGGTGCCGAAGATATTATTCGCGGTGCTTTTAGCCGAAACCGGTTGCGCCGTCATCAATAGACCCAAGATGACGAACACGGCAACCAACAAATTCAAAGTTTTGGTTTTCAAGGATTCCCTCCTTCATTAAAACTGTACAATTTTCGAATCGATACTTTAATTGAAAAACGCAGCGATAAGCAAATCTCCGATCAGGTTCGTAGATATCTACTCCTTTCTAGCCAATTTTCGACTGTATTCCCTCTAAATATTAGTCGGTTCAATCTGCAATAAGTTACGGCCTGTCGGCCTTATCAGCAATTCCCCATTTTTCCCTATCTACGGCTTGAATTCATACCTGAATTGCGGGTAGGGTTCAGTCCATGCGGCCTTGGGCTGGCTCAGCCTCTCAGAGCGACTCTCCCTTTAACAACTGGATATGCATCCAAATTGGAAGTCCAGCCAGCGCTAGATGCTCGATCTGGCAGCCACCCGCAAAGCTCGTCCGCCCGACGATCTCCGCTACCTCGTCTGGTCGATAAGCCATCCGCAGCGCTTCGGCCAGCAAAAACGGGCCGAACAGCCGCATCGCCAGCCTCTCCCGCTTCAGGTTCTCCTTCAAGGCAGCCCGGTATGCCCTCCGGTCATAATCACGGCGCGTCTCAAACAGGTGGGCGCGACAGCCCGGCCTGAGGATGCGATGGATCTCTTCCAGCCCTTTTTCAGGCTGATCCCATAAATAGAAGCTTCCCGTACAAGTTACGATATCGAAGAAGTCACTCTCGTACCCGCTGGCGCACACATTCGCCACTTTCAGGTCTGCCCTCAAGCCGGCCAGGTTCTGCCTGGCCAGTTCGATCATCGCCCCCGAAATATCCAGACCGTAAAGCTGCAGTTCCGGGTTCAGCCTGTGGAATTCAAGCAGCAGCCGGCCCGGGCCCGTGCCGATATCCAGCAGGCGCCCACTTTTGACCTGGCCCGATAGACAATTGGCAATCTCCTGATATTGCTGCTGCAGTGAGCGGGTTCGGGTAAGCCTGGAATACAGGCCCGCCGCAAAGCGAGGAAACTGGACGAACTGGAGCTCGCCTCTGGACCTCATGGCGCCCTCTGTGGAAGGTCCACCTGGCCTGGCCCACTCGGTTTATTTGAGGGCCAGACCCAGGTAGTAGGGCCAGACGACGATCCCCAGAATCGCCTGCCACCAGATCAGCTTGGCAAAAGCAATCGTGAAGAGCCAGCCGATGAACCACAAAATACCGCCCACGCCGTTATCGACCTGGATCGACCTGGGATTGTTTTCGGTTGCCATAGAGAGCTCCTTATCTGAGAATTTAATACCAAGGACACAAAGAAAAAGGATTTTGGTCGCGTGCCCAAATCAATGCGACTGGCTTCTTTGAACTACCATCAAGATTATTATACAGAGAATTTCAAAGGGGTTAGGGCTTATAATCGTTCTATTCTCGCCAGGAGCGTGAACATGAAACCCATCCGATTGATCCTCATCGGGGCTGGCAGCCGTGGCTCCAGCTTTGCCCAATTCGTCGCCGATCACCCTGACCAGGCGCGCCTGGTAGGGGTGGCCGAGCCACGCCCGTTTTACCGCCAGAAGGTTGCCAGACAGCACCAGTTTCTGCCAGAAAACACCGCCACTGATTGGCAAGAGCTGGCGGCCCGGCCGAAATTCGCCGACGCGGTGATCATCGCCACCCCCGACCGCTTCCATGCCGAGCCGGCCATCGCCTTCGCCCAGAAAGGCTACGCTATCCTGCTGGAAAAGCCCATGGCTACCACCCCGGCCGACTGCCGGCAGATCGTGAAGGCCGTGCAGCAGAACGGCGTTCTGTTTGCGGTATTCCACGATTTTCGCTATTTTTACTACACCCGGCGGCTGAAAGAGATCATCGATTCGGGCCTGATCGGCGATGTGGTGAACGTGGATCACATTGAGCCGGTGGGATACTGGCACTATGCCCACTCCTACGTGCGCGGCAACTGGCGTAATGAGGCCGAATCCTCCTTCATGCTGCTGGCGAAATCCTGCCACGATATCGACTGGCTGCGCTACCTGCTGGGGAAGCGCTGCGTGCAGGTTTCTTCTTTTGGCTCACTGACCCACTTCAAGAAAAGCCAGAAGCCTCTGGAGGCCGGGACGGCCCTGCGCTGCCTGGATTGCGCCCATGAGGATCACTGCCCCTATTCGGCCAAACGCTTCTACCTTGCTAGGTTAAAGGAAAATAAGCTCGGCTGGCCTCTGGATGTGATCACCCCGCTATTTACAGAGGAGGCCGTCCTGCAGGCTCTGCGGGAGGGCCCTTACGGGCGCTGCGTCTACGAGTGCGATAACGACGTGGTCGATCACCAGGTGGTCAACCTGCTCTATGAAAACGGAGCGACGGCGTCTTTCACTATGACGGCTTTTTCGGAATTTGGCGATCGCCGCACCACCATTTTCGGGACGCGCGGCGAGCTGCGCGGCGATATTGCCCGCATTGTGCATTTCGATTTCCTGACCGAGCAAACCCTAGTGATCGATGCCACTCCGCAGGGGGTGCCGGGTGGCGGGCATTGGGATGGCGATGTGAACGTGCTGGAAGCCTTTGTGCATGCCGTGGCCACCGGCGATACCAGCCGCATCCTTTCCGGCGCGGAAGAGACGCTGGAAACCCACCTGACGGTCTTCGCCGCCGAGCAGGCCCGCCGGGAAGGCAGGGTGGTGAGGGTGGATAGCCTATAGGTCCTGGATTTGCCCCAGGCACAATTCGGTAACGGCCTGCGAGGTGACCCATCCCTCCCGGCTGAAGCGCTCAAAGACCCGCCGGGCATCGCGCTCAAAAGCGGTGTACCAGGGGCTGTCCTCGTCTGGCGCATACGAAGCGGTGGAAAGGCTGCCCAGGAATTCCTCCCACGTATTGCGCGTGGTGAAGGGGAAGCTCTGCCTGAGGAACTCCGCTCCACCATAGTAGAAACTGAGCGGTATCCCTTTGCCTTTCCTCAGAGCCTCCTGATCGCTCTCTGCCGGGTAGATCTTCTCCAGCGCTGCGCCCAGCTCAGCATGGGTATCCAGGTTGCGCAGCACCGCCAGCCATCCGCCGGGCTTGAGGATGCGCCAGAACTCAGCCCGGGCCGGCAGCGGATCAAACCAGCTGATGGCCTGGGCAGCGGTGATCAGGTCGATGCAACCATTGGCTAAGGCTGTCGCCTCGGCACACCCGGCGATGATCTGGCAAGAGGGGTGAGATCCCAGGGTGCGCATGGCCATGCGCCTCATCCCGGCATTCGGTTCCACGGCAAAAATTCTGCCGACCCTGCCGGTGAAATGCCTGGTCAGGATGCCGGTGCCTGCGCCGATATCCGCCACCCAAGATTGGCTGGCGATGCCGGTCACCTCAAAAATGGCCTGCACCGCCTGCGGGGCATAGTCCCAGCGGTATCGGGCGTACTTTTCGGCTTTGGAAGAGAACACATCCAGGGTGTCCATGCTTTAGTTTCTGCTATACGGTTTAGAATGACCAGATTCTACTCCCTCCGGAATCGAATCGCCATGAGCACCGTCGTAACCGGCAGCAGCAAGCCCCAGGCCGGGTAGCCCAGGAAGCTCAGCAACGGCTGGGAAATGATGATGCCGATGAAGTGCAAAAGGCCCAGGGTGCTGCCGGCTGCCAGCAGCCCGCGAATCCAGCGCTCAATCCCGCCGCCGGCTATAGCCAGGGCAGCAAACAGGGTCGCCAGGCCATAAAACAGGCCCCAGCCCAGGTGCTCCATGGCAAACATGACCGAGCGCTCCCCATAGGGGTCGATCCACGCCAGAAGGGTCGCGTCGCCGGCCTGGGCCACCTTCGGAAAGATCGCCAATCGGACGAACCAGTTGACGCTGCTGGTGGCGCTCAATAGCACCATAAAGACCAGAGCCAGCTCAGCGAAGATCATCCTTTTCTGCGGGATGCGCCAGCGCAGGGTGACGAACAGGATCACCAGGACCTGGTTCCAGAGGACGGCGATGACCGCAGAGATGAGCTGGAACACATCAGAAGTGGAATGGGGGGACCCGGTGGTGATCATGTTCACCAGCAGCCCAAAAAGATAAAGAATCCCAAACACGGTGGAGATCACCGCCATGGCGAAGCCGATCCTGGGCGCGGAATCCTCGGCATCGCGATCTGCAGGATGAGGTTTTTCGATGGGCATGGCATTTCTCCTTATTGGGTATTCATTTATGTATATGATGCGCTGGTGGAAAAGCTCTCCACCAGCGCATCAAACTGGTTCAAATTTCTCAATGGGTCTCAGGCCTGAATGTTCATATTATTCTGGCCTATCTGAAATGATCGGGAAGTAGATCAAATGCTGAACGTAATTGGCGGTCACAGACATGTTCCCGGTGATGGTGATGGAAATGACCCTCCCGGAACCTGTTACGTCTCCGGTCCAGATGCTAAAAGCCCAGTTCCTATCTGGCTGGGCAACTAACTGAACTACATCCCCATAGTGGTAGGTGGCCTTGTTGGGAGTGATCTTCACGGTTCCGTGCAGGCTGGTGATCGTCAGGGTATATTCGTCCTGGGTATAGTTGGCGGTCACCGACGTATTGCCGTTGATGGTGATGGAGACCGGGTTGGTCGTACCGCTGACATCTCCAGTCCAGTTGGCAAAGGTCCAGCCAGGGCTAGCTGTAGCGGTCAACTGAACCACATCGCCGTAGTGATAGGTGGTCTTCGCAGGATTCTTCGCCACGGTTCCATGCAGGCTGGTGATGGTCAGGCTGTATTCGTTCTGGGTGTAGTTGGCAGTCACCGAGAGGCTGCTGTTGACGGTGATGGAAACCGGGTTGGTAGAGCCGGTTGCACCTCCGCTCCAGTTGGCAAAGGTCCACCCGAGTTCGGCGGTAGCGGTCAACTGGACCACATCGCCGTAGTGATAGGTGAGCTTATCGGGGTTCTTCGTCACGGTTCCGTGTAGACTCGTGATGGTCAGGGTGTACTCAGCCACGGCATAGTTGGCGGTCACCGACGTATTGCCGTTGATAGTGATGGAGACCGGGTTGGCAGAGCCGGTTGCACCGCCACTCCAGGTGGTAAAAGCCCAACCAGGGTCGGCAGTAGCGGTCAACTGGACCACATCGCCGTAGTGGTAGGTGGCCTGGAGAGGACTGACCGCCACGGTTCCGTGCAGGCTGGTGACCGTCAGGGTGTATTCGTCCTGGGTGTAGTTGGCGGTCACTGACTTATCGCCATCGATGGTGATGGAGACCGGGTTGGTCGTACTGGTGACATCACCACTCCAGTTTGCGAAGGTCCAACCAGGGTCGGCAGTAGCGGTCAACTGGACCACCTCGCCGTAGTGGTAGGTGGTCTTGCTGGGATTCTTGGTCACAGTCCCGTGCAGGCTGGTGATGTTCAGGTTGTATTCTGTCAAGGTAAATGTGGCAGTGACCGTTTTCGGTCCAGTCATGGCCACTGTGCGGACACCGGTCCCCGTGCCATCGCCACTCCAACCGGTAAAGGTGGTGCCAAGGGCGGCGGTTGCCGTCAGGTTGACGGAAGTGGGATAAACATAGCTGAAGGAACAGGTCAGGCCGCAATCGATTCCAGCCGGATTGCTGGTAACTGTTCCACTGCCATTGCCGCTCTTAACGACGGTCAGCAGGTAGGAGATCGGAGCATAGTTAACGCCGACCGTTCTGGCACTGGCTGGCATGGTGACTGTGCTGGTCGTAGAGGTGCTGGCGTCGTTATCCGTGCCTGTCCAACTGGCGACCTGGTACCCAGTATTCGACGCAGCGGTCAGTTGGATCACCTGACCGGCGTTATATTCCCCGATATTGGTGCAACTGGGTGACTTGGTCGGGTTGGCAACAGGAGTGGCACCATTGACACCGGGATTGATGGTCAACACATAACACACAGGTTGGAATTCGTACGCACCTCGATCGTCATACGTTCGCGTGCCTGCACCGGTGTTGGGTGTGCCGGGATCATCCACCCGGGGAAAGCCATCTCTATCCAGGATTGGTTCATCAGCAAGACCAGCATTGGCGCTATCGATGGCGAGCGACCCAACGGTGATGTGGTTATCTCCCAGGTTCTCGGCCATCGAGTAGGGTGCCGCTGGCTGTCTCGCTGCCGGTGGAGCGGGGGCCACTAAGTGTGGATCGCCTTGTATTCCGTGCACCTCCTGCGTGGGATAAGCGGTCCTGAAGCTGGCCAGAGAAGTGTATTGGGTGGGTTCAAAGACGATCTGGACCGTTCCGCCATTGGCACTGCTCAGATAGTAGAGGTTGTAATCGAGAGTAGTTCCAGATATCGAGTTACTATCGAGCCGGAGATTGCCCGGTGAATGTGGGTAGGTTCCCCCTCCGACCAGATGAAGGAGGCCATTATCTACCATGACATTGTTCATGATCGTCGCACCGCCAGAACCCACAGGAGAACCTTCCAGGTCAATCCCGACAGTTACGTTGCCTTGTACCGTGTTGCCGATGATGATGTTGTATGGCGAGGCATTGTTGTCAATCCCGTGATCCCCGTTTCCGTAGCTGACGTTACCGATAACCTTGTTGTAACTGGATCCGCCGAAGCAACTTATTCCTGAATCGTCATTGGCGTATGTGGTGTTATGAATAACTGTGTTGTAGGTGCTGTAATACAAATTGATCCCGACCGCATGATCGTCATAATGGGATGAGTTTGCATACGAAAGATTGTTGCTGATGGTGTTATTCGAGCTATTCAACATTACAATACCATCAGAGCTGTTGTGATATATGGTATTGCCGTTGATCAATGAGTCGGTGGTGTTATCGATGTAGATCCCCGACCGGCCAAATCCAAACACGGTATCTCCAGAACCGCTGATGGTGTTATTGGAAATTGTGATGTGTTTGGTACTGTAGGCATAAATCCCATAATCGGCAGCATCCGCGATATTGAAGCCATCGATGACGATATAGCTCTTGATGGTCATCCGGAAGGCGCCTCCATTGGTGGAATTACCGGGTGCGCCGGTGACGGTCA
>Ga0315268_10000080_pt1 | contig 105860 bp, 115 predicted proteins | sample C1_top_MG_FD_204535 | JGI IMG/M metagenome (GOLD analysis project Ga0315268, IMG submission 204535) | Sediment microbial communities from Yellowstone Lake, YNP, Wyoming, USA - C1_top | ecosystem: Environmental > Aquatic > Freshwater > Lake > Sediment | place: USA: Wyoming | collected 2017-08-01
TCCTGGCCTTGCTGCGTGCGCAAGGGTGGACAAACATCGCCGATGGTCTGAGGCACTACGGCGCCTCTGTCAGGCGGGCACTTGAACTGATCGGAGCACTTCCAACCTGACTTTGACAGGGCCCTAGTCCCCAGTCCTCGGTCCGAAGTCCTCAGTCCGAAGTCCTTACGGATGTTCCAAGTTCCACGTTCCAGGTTTCACGTTGCTCGCCAACTAGGGAGTTACAATTGCTTTCTGAACCAGGCCAGGAAATCGCCTGGCGTGCCGAGGCGCAAACCCGACTGGCGGGCTACGTCAGGATCGTCCAGAAAATGCTTCCGGTTAAGAGTGACCAGGTAATCTACCTGCAGGGAAATCACCGCCGCCAGGGTGGGGGCATCCTTGGGATTAATGATCTTCCTGGCGGTCGCGACCGCCTCAGCCGACGGCATCGCCCCTCTCTCCAGCGGGCAGGTGGCGAGGAAGCGCCGGTACTCAGGGAGGGCCCTGGGGAGTTTCTCCTGTAAATTGCGCTCCGCCTCTACGAGCACTTCCTCTGTCACAACCAGGGTGAGGAGAGCGGCCTCAGCGAACACCAGGATGGCGTTGCTGGCTCCGCTGGGCGAGGCCAGACCAGCGAGGAGGGCGCTGGTGTCCAGGAAGACTCTAGGTTTCAAGGCCGTACTTTTCTCGGACGTAGATTTCCCGCTGTTTCTCCAGACCTGCCAGCAGGTCTTCCAGGGTGACCTTCTCCTCGCGCATGAGGGATTCTATAGCGGCGGCAATTTCCGGGGCCACGAGCCGCTTGCGGGTGGCAATGAGGGTTTCTCCTAACCACGTCAGGTAGAAAACATCCCCGTCCTTGATCCCCATTTGGTGGCGTGTCTCGGCGGGAATGGTGAATTGGCCGCGTTCGCGCACCTGCACGACCGCCGGTCCGCCGAGGGACGAAGAAGCTGCCGACATTTGCCTCGCCTCCGGTATCAGAAATTCTGAGGCCATTATACACCCAATGCGACACGTCTGTCAAGCGGCGAGTGTCCAGTCTCCAGGCCTCAGCCTCCAAAGTAGGACTTCACCAACATGAGTTTGTGGGTCAGAGAGCAGGGTGATGACGAGGAATTCGCAGTGGTATTCAGAGGGGAGGCGGTTTTTGACCTGGCTCCAAAAGCGAGATTGGCGCATCCACGATGAGCTCCCGCTCTCTGAGCTTACGAGCGGGGCCACCCACACGCCAAATAAGCACATACTCATGAGCCAGAGGTATAAAGTATTCGATGCTATATCTGCGCCCGAAGGAAGTGACATTGTGTTGAGCTTTGATCAGGATTGGATAGTCAGGATCGCCAAGCTTTGAGATTAGATCCCGGAAGAGAAAGTAGTACTTTCCTCTCTTCCGTACATCTCCTAATAGCACCGCAAGATGTCCGCCTTTAGGCTCCAATGCCGCGAGAAGACGCTTGCAAGCTTGCGCAAGATTCTCTATAAAGTCTTTGTAACTGCGTATATTGCTCAAATCTCTTGGATCGTCTGAGTACTTAACAATATCCCAATACGGCGGATGGAAGAAGACGAAGTCGAACCCTGATGGTATTTGCGAGGTTAGCACATCAAAGCCATCCCTCAAGTCATGCTGTAGACACTCTACTCCTAATTCCCGGCATACGTCTCCTGTAGTTCCACTACCAGCGGCCGGATCAAAGACAGATTTGGCATCAAAGTGTGTGATCAAGTCTTTGATCAGATAGCCAGAACAGTTACCTGGATATTTATGGTCACCATACGGTCCTCTATCGGGATAAGAGACTATAGAAGTCAACATAGTGACTGGTCTGATATGCTGCCACTCAGATAACTGACTCTCAATTTGCAGCTCTTGCTGAGCATCAAGTAGTTGCCAACCACTTCGTCCCTTACTCCAAATATAGAGTGGCTGCACTATCTTTATATCTTTCAGGTAGATAAGAGTTCCATACCGAGCATCATGATGCTGTTTCCAAAAATCATCAGGCAGGCATAGTTCAGAGCCATAGCGAGCACGAAGTGCATCAACACCTTCCGGGGTAAGCTCCGGAAAGAGAAGCACATCATAAATAGTTGCGCATCCCAAAACGGGACCAGAGGACGCTTTGAGCAAAACAATGTCGCCAACCTGTACTTGCCCGAAGGGTGCTATACGTGCTTTGCTCAGGCGAACATCTGCAGTCTTTTCGCCACTTAATAGCAACTCAAGGTATGGCTGATGAAAAACAGCCAAGTGAACTGTCATTGTTCTTCCACCACTTCTCTTGGATAATGCCGCTGCAATTCCAGAGCGGGCGTCCCTCCCGTGTAGTTGTATCTGATAAGGTGCAACTGCTTCCACTGGGCAGGAGCATATGGTCGCCGAGGGGTGACGAAATCCTTGGGCAGGGTATCCTGAACATATTTGACCACGCTGTCGGCGTAATCATGGGCTACAAAATAGGCATCCACCATACTGTAATTTCCACCTGCGCGAGTATGCGCTATCCAATCCACATACTTGATCAGTTGGTTGATCGCATCGCGAGATTGAACTTTGTCTTTCTTGATCTCGACAATCTTGTAACGTACTACTGTAGGTGAAACGTCTGGTGAAATCGCCTTCTCAACGTACCCGAAGATGTCTATTCTGTCCATGTAGCGGACCGGCTTCTGGGGAGAGGCTGGGTATTGGTTGGCCACATAATCCCAATCACCAAATATATTGATTGCTTGCCCTTGTTTCTTGGCAAGAGCATTGGCCAACCAGGCATGTACCAGAGCTTCGTGACGGATAGAGCCATCCAGATTAGTGTATTTCCCTGCGAGCCCATCGAGATCAATATTATAGCGAGTCAGATCATGCTCACAGATCCCGTCGTGGGTCTGCTTGGCCTTAGAATCGAAAACATCCTTAGTAGACAGGAACCCATTGATGACTTTCTCGTTGTGCCGCAGTAGTAGATCAAGTATAACCTGAGCCTCGTCGTCCTCCATCTGCATAAAGCTGACTCCCTCGAAAACGCGGAGAGCCCGGACGACACCCTTGACATCGCTAGCTAGCACCTCATCCATGTCAAGACCAGTCTTGAAGAAGTAAGGATGCGGTTCAAAGAAGATTACCCAACGCAGATTCTTCTCTCCATTCTCTCGCCAAAGGTAATCTTCAGGATTTCGTGGTGGTGAAGCGTGAGGAAACGATGCCCCTGGATAATTGGCCAGAGCAACTAGTTCCTGAGAACCAACTTTGAAGCTGACGACTCGACCAACTCCATATATCTCGCGGCGCAGGAAGAAGAAGACCAGCGCATCTGGACGAATAGTAAGGTAGTCTGCCAAAGTCCTCTCCTGAGCATAAGCCCAATAGTTGTTCTTTGGTCGTTTGATAATAGTTCCATAGGCCCCGTGTGTTACATATAGCCCCAGTTTCTCTTTGCTAGCCAGATTGATTATGTAACCGGCCATGGTGTCTCCTCCCAGAATAATTCAATAGTTGAGGATGACAAGCTCAGGGATTCCACCACGTCTGTCTCCTCTGCAGTTGATGGCCCGTACAGCAGTGACGATCTCCTGCCTGTAGCCATCATAGAGCTCTCTGATATGGGAAGTGTGTGAATTACTTAGCATGACCCAGCACCCTGACTGGGCAAGTTGTCGGAAGACCTTTGCCAAGCGGGCTTGGTCAGCCTCTCCAAAGTCATCCTTGGTATAGCTAGTGAACGATGAAGTTTCACTAAGAGGGTGGTATGGCGGGTCTAAGTAAACGAAGTCGCCTGGTCTGACCCACTCAACGCATCGCTCAAAATCTTCTGAACGAAGTTCAACTCCCTGGAGAGCCTTACTGACTGCGCGCAGATTTGCCTCGTCACAAATCATGGGGTTCTTGTAGCTACCGAAGGGCACATTGAAGTGGCCCAGGCTGTTTACCCTGTAAAGGCCGTTATAACAAGTTCGATTCAAGAAGATCGTGCGGGCAGCTCGCTTGACCCGATTAAGTTCTTTGAAGTCTGGTTTTCTGTCCCAATCTCTAACTTCATAGAAATAGCTTTTTTCTGTTCTGCGAGCTTCATGGTAGCGTAGTTCCTCGATCAGTTCATCAACTTGATCCCGGATGACCTCATAACAATTCATCAGTTCCAAATTCAGATCATTAAGAATGACACCGTTTACAATCCGGCCTTTGTTGCGAAGACGAAAGAATACGGCTCCTCCACCAACGAATGGTTCAACATACCTGTTGAACTGGGTGGGGAAAAGCCGCTCAAACTGCTCCAGCAGTTGGCTCTTGCCTCCTGCCCACTTCACAAAAGGCACAGCCTGCATTTTCATGTTTGGGAGACGCACAAGGTCAACATTCATGACTTCAACCTATCAGCGCAGCTACATAGCGCCGCAGCAGCGTACATATATGTTAACAAATACTTGCTCAAAGGTCAAGCCCCATTAAGTTCTCTCCAAGTCAGCTTAAAGCGTTGGCGTATCAGTCTGAAGCAAATTGGGACTGTGGGTAGGAGCCACCGTGACCCGGCCGGGTTCGCCTTCCTGCCCTTCAACCTGGAAGCGCACGGGCAGGAACTGCTCCACCACCCAGATGTTGGTCAGGAGATGCTGGGTGATCTGCGAGGTGGTGAAGGTCGAGGGCCCGGCGGCCAGGGCCAGGGGCTCGCTGCGCAGCGCCTCGGGGTCGGCGAAGGCGCGCTCGCAGACCACATCGGGCATGCTGTTCCAGAGGCCGTACAGCGTCTGCAGGCCCAGGCTGGACATGCCGGCGTAGTAGGTGTGGGGATAGATCAGGGCGATGGGCAGCCGCCCGCCCCAGTCCTTGACGATGGTGCCTTGCTCCCGGGCCAGGCGCCGCCGCGCCGCGGCGATGGCGGACCAGTCCAAAAATACCCCTCCTTGTCACTTGGCTATCCGCTAATCCGCTACCGATCCGCTGCTCATCCGCCCCCGTATCTTCTCCGCCGCCTCCCTCGCCGCATCTGCTACGCTCCCCCACGATGTCTTGCCCGTATCCTCTCGCTCCACCCGCTCCAGTTCCGGCAAGGCCTGCACGTCGCCGATCTCCCCCAAGGCCCACGCTGCCTGCCGGCGCACATGTGCGTCCGAGTCACGCAGGACCTGGACTAGGGCCTTCGCGGCTCTGGGGTCGCTGATTTTTCCCAGGGCCCCCGCTGCCCGCTGGCGCACATCTGCGTCCTGGTCGCCCAAAGCCTCGATGAGGGGCTCCACAGCCCGATGGTCACCAATCTTCCCTAGGGCCTCTGCCGCCTTCCAGCGCATATCCTTGTCCGGGTCGCCCAGAGCTTGAGTGAGGGGCTCAATGGCCCGGGGGTCGCCGATTTCCCCCAGCGCCCACGCCCCCAATAGGCCCATATCCTTATCCGGGTCGCACAGAGCTTGAATGAGGGGCTCGATAGCCCGGCGGTCTTTGATCTCCCTCAAGGCCTCTGCCGCCCTCCAGCGCACCTCTTTGTCCTTGTCGCCCAGGGCCTGGATGAGGGCCTCCGCGGCTCGACTGTCACCGATTTTCCCCAGGGCCCGCACTGCCCCCCGGCGCACCAATGCGTCCTGGTCGCCCAGAGCCTGGAGGAGGGCCTCCACAGCCGGCGTGCCAATACCGATTAGAGTCCCCGCCACTATCCGGCGCACTTCTTTGTCCTGGTCGCCTAGAGCCTGGATGAGAGGCTCCACGGCTTGGGGATCGCCGATTTTCCTCAGGGCCTCCGCCGCTATCCGGCGCATCAATGCGTCCTGGTCGCCTAGAGCATGGATGAGAGGCTCAGTGGCTCGTGGGTCGCCAATCTTCCCCAGGCCCACCACCGCCTGCCGGCGCATCCCTTCGTCGGGGTCGCCCAGGGCCCGGATGAGAGGCTCTACTGCTCGGAGGTCACCGATCCTCCCTAGGACCTCAGCCGCTATCCGGCGCACCAATGCGTCCTGGTCGCCCAGAGCTTGGAGGAGAGGCTCTACGGCGCGGGGGTCGCTGATTTTTAGCAGGGCCTCCGCTGCCCAACAGCGCACCCCTTCATCGTGCAGGGCTTGGATGAGGGGTTCCACGGCCTGGGGATCGGCGATTTTCCCCAGAGCCACCGCTGCCTGCCAGCGCATCCTTGCGTCTGGGCCGTGCAGGGCTTTGATGAAAACCTCCACAGCGGGCACACCGATTTTCGCCAGGGCATCCGCCGCTTCCATATAAACCCTTGCGTCTGGATCACCCAGGGTCTGGATGAGGGGCTCCACCGCTTGGGTATCGCCGATCCTCCCCAGCGACCATGCTGCGCACAGGCGCACCCATGTGTCTTGGTCGCGCAGGGCCTGGATGAGGGGTCTCACCGCTGGCTCGCCGATTCTCCTCAGGGCTTCCGCCGCCTGCCAGCGCACCCATAGATCTGGGTTGCCCAGAGACTGGATGAGGGGCTCCACGGCCCGCTCGTCGCCAATCCACCCTAAGGTCTCCACCACTTCCGGGCGCACCTTTGCGTTCTGGTCGCGTATGGCTTGAATGAGAGACTCGACGGCTGGTGCGCCGATCTCCATCAGTGCCCACTTCGCTGCCTGGCGCACATCTGCGTCTGGGTCGCCCAGGGCAGCGATGAGTTCGTCAACCTTTGATGGCATATTGGGGGGCTTTTTCTCTGTAGCCATGTTCATCCTCCGTGCTCTCCGTGTCTCTGTGGTGCCACACGCGACCTGTCCAGAACACATTATACCATCTTTCGCCACAGAGTGCCACAGGTTTTCTCGCAGAGAGCGTATCGTGGTTGGGACATACAGGTAGGCAAAATGGGGGTTGATGCTTCGTAGCGGAGCTCCAAAAGTGGTCAGGCCTTGCGAAAACCAGCGGATTTGGTATAATGAAGAGGCCGAGCCAGCAGTCGCCAGCGTTGGTGCTGGCCCTGGAGGAGGTCCTGCGCGGAATGGATCAGTCAGGCACCCCGTCTATAAACCTGGCGAAGGTTCCGGAACCTTCGCCAGGTTCCACACACACCCTGGAGCGGGTAGCGAAAGCCTTCACCCTGCCAGAGGAGACTACGGCGCATCCGGTGCTCATCGTCGTCAGCGGGTTGCCGGGCACAGGCAAGTCCTACCTGGCGCGGCGCCTGGCCGCGCGCCTGCCCTGCGTCATCCTGGAGACGGATCACGTGCGCCAGCTCCTCTTCGCCCGGCCGCGCTACACCGGCCAGGAGAACGAAGCGGTCTTTCAGGTGTGCCATGACCTTATCCGGCACCTGCTGGGCCAGGGCGTACGGGTGATCTTCGACGCCACCAATCTGGTGGAGCGCCACCGGGAGGTCCTCTACCACATCGCCGATCAGGCCGAGGCCCGCCTGGTGCTGGTGCGCACGGTGTGCCCCGAACCGGTGGTGCGGGCGCGGCTGCTGGGGCGAGCAGGCGGCGCCGACCCGCAAGATCACTCGGCGGCCGATTTCCGGGTGCACCAACGCCTGAAATATACCGAGGAGCCTATCCGCCGCAACCACTTCGTGGTAGATACCTCTCAGGACTTAGAGCCAGCGATTAGCAAGATCCTGCGTGCCGCGCGGCAGCCGTAGTTGCACTACAGAACCTGGGTAGCCGAGAATTCACTCGCTGTCAGCGTGGAACTGATTGCAATGCCAACGCCGTGTTGCGTGTTCCGTGTTCCGTTTTGGGTCTTTACGCAACACGCAACACGGAATACGCACCACGTGCCATGAACGCCTGCTTGATCCTCAATCCGGCTGCTGGCCAGCGGGACGTGCACAGCGAACTGGCCCAGGCTATCGCCTACCTGGAAGGGTGCGGCTGGCAGGTGACCCGGCGAGAGACGCTGGGCCACGGCGATGCTACCACCTTCGCCCGCCAGGCCGTGTGTGCGGGCTGCGACGTCGTCCTCACCTGCGGTGGCGATGGCACCCTGAACGAGGCGGTGCAGGCCCTGGCCGGCACAGCGGTGGCCCTGGGGGCGCTGCCGGTGGGTACGGGCAACGTCTGGGCGCGGCAGATTGGCCTGCCCATAGGCCATCCGGCGGCCGCGGCCCGGCTGCTGGCCGCTGGTGAGAGACGCACCATTGACCTGGGGCTTATCACCGGCCTGCCGATGGGCGCGCCCGGCACAGCCGACGTCGTCCAGCCGGAGATGGCTGGCTTGGCCGGCCAGCGTTATTTTCTACTGTGGGCAGGCATCGGCTTTGATGCTACGGTGGCCCAGGAGATGGAAACCGGGCAACGGGAGTTGAAGCGCCACCTGGGGATACCCGCCTACGTCATCTCTGGCCTGGTGACCGCCGTCAGCTTCCTGGGCACCCGCGCCACCTTCGTCATTGACGGGATGCGGGTGCGGCGGCGCGTCCTCCTGGCCGTCGTCGCCAACGCCCGTTTGTACGCCGCCATCCTGCACCTGGCCCCACAGGCTCGCCTGGACGATGGCTGGCTGGACGTGGTGCTCTTCCAGGGGCAAGGGGCCATCTCCACGGTGCGCCACTTCCTGAGCCTGCTCGCCCGGCAGCACCTGCGCGACCCCGAGGTGACCTACTACCGGGCAAAAGAGATCCAGGTGCAGACGGCGCGGCCCTTGCTGGTGCAGGCGGACGGCGAGCCGGTGGGCAGCACGCCGCTGACCTTCCGCGTAGTGCCGAGGGCATTGAGCGTGCTGCTACCCAGCCCCGTGCCGGAGCACCTCTTCACTGCGCCATGCCGATAGACCTGACAGGTTTTTGGAAACCTGTCAGGTCTGGTTGGTAGCCAAACGGTAGGGCTTGTGGTATAATACCCGCAAGGATAGGTGAAGACCATGCCAGCCAGCTACGTGCGCTTGCAGCGTCGTGGGGAATTGCCTAAGCGTGTGGAGCAGGCGTTGGCCATGCTCGCCAATTGCCGCCTGTGCCCGCGCGACTGCGGCGTGGATCGCCTGGCCGGCAAGGTAGGCGCCTGTCGCACCGGACGCCAGGCCATCGTGGCCAGCTTCCACGCCCACTTCGGCGAGGAGGCCCCGCTGGTGGGCAGCCACGGTTCGGGCACGATCTTCTTCTCCTGGTGCAACCTGCGCTGCCTCTTCTGCCAGAACTACGAGATCAGCCAGCTCGGCGAGGGGGAGGCGGTCACGCCGGACAACCTGGCCATGATGATGCTGGTGCTGCAAAAACGCGGCTGCCACAACATCAACCTGGTGAGTCCCAGCCACGTGGTGCCGCAGATCCTGGAAGCCCTGGAGCTGGCCGTCGAGCATGGCCTGACCATCCCGCTGGTCTACAACACCGGCGGCTACGACGCGCTGGCGACGCTGGCGCTGCTGGACGGCATCGTGGACATCTATATGCCGGACATGAAGTACGCTGACGCCGCCATCGCCCAGGAATTATCTGGCATCAAGGATTATCCAGCGCACAACCGCGCCGCCGTCAAAGAGATGCACCGCCAGGTAGGCGACCTGACGCTGGACGAGAATGGCGTGGCCACCCGTGGGCTGCTGGTGCGCCACCTGGTGCTGCCGGAGGGGCTGGCCGGCACGGCCGACGTCGTGCAGTTTTTGGCGACGGAGATTTCGCCGCGCACCTACCTGAACGTCATGGATCAGTATCGTCCCTGCCATAAGGCACATACCCGCCCGCCGCTGGATCGGCCGCTCACCCGCCAGGAGTATCGGCAGGCAGTAGACCTGGCCCTGGCCGCCGGCCTGACCCGCCTGGACGACCGCCGGCGGCTGGCCGTCTGGCTGTGGGGGTGAAATCGCCATGCCCGACTACGCTCGCCTGCACGCTATCATCCACGGCTACGTACAGGGTGTGGGATTTCGCTACTTCGTGGTGCGCCAGGCCAATGCATTGGGGCTGACGGGGTACGTGCGCAATCGTTGGGATGGCAGCGTGGAGGTGTTGGCCGAGGGGCCGCGCCCGGCCCTGGAGGACTTGCTGGCTCTGCTGCGGCGGGGGCCGTCCGAGGCCGAGGTGGAGCGGGTGGACTTCTCCTGGGATGCCTACAGCGGCCAGTTCGGGCGCTTTGACATAAGATTATAGGACGCAGATTCACGCCGGCTGCGCGCGCAGATTTTAAGCAGGTAGCAAGTAGACAAGGGGTAAGTAGACAAGACCCCTTCGGGGCTCAGGGCAAGTTTTGCTACTTGTCTACTTATTTACTTGTCTACTAACTACGTCCTTCAAGAAAGGAGCTTCGTTGTTGAGTAGACGGCCGGAGACGGTCGCCTGGATTGTGCTGTGGAGCGCCTTCCTCGTCTTCTGCACCCTGGCGGTGACGATCCCCCTGGGCATTCGCTGGTACATCCAGAATGCCACCGACCTGCGCGAGGGGGTCGTCTCCGAGGTTGGCCGCGGCACACTGCAGATCACTCCCGTAGCCACCGGTATCGAGCGCGTGGCGAGGAAGGGGGAGAAGGTGCGCGAGGGGGACACCGTGCGCACGGAGAAGGACTCTACCGCCTTGCTGAGCTTCTTCGATGACAGCGTGACGGTGCAACTCTTGCCGGACAGCACGGTGACGATCATCAGGCTGCGCACCGCCAAGTTTGGGGCGCGGGCCAATCGCTTCATCCTGTGGGTGGATAGGGCCAAGGGGGATAGGGCGCGGGCGCGCATCGGGGTGAGCCCGCTGGCCGGGACAACCCTGCACCTGGAGGTGATAACGCCCCAAACGCAGCAGATCCTCCTCAGCCCCGATGGGAGTTACGCCGTGGAGGTGAGGCCGGGCGTCACGCAGGTCTCCACGCGCAAAGGCGAGGCTCGCGTCAGTGCCCAAAACTCCACCCTGCTCCTGGACGAAGGATACGCCACGGAGATCGTCGAGGGCCAGACGCCAGGCTCGCCGCAGCGCGCCATCCAGCCCCTCCTCGCCGCTGGCGATTTCACCCCCCTGGCTTCGGGAGCCGCACTACCCGAAAATTGGGTAGCCTTCAGTCGCAAAGAGGTGGCCGACGACGTGGAGGGGCAGGTGCAACTGGTGAACTCGGACAACGCCGGGGCCATCCAGTTGAAGCACGGCAGCGGGCGCAACAAACACACGGAAACCGGTATCGTCCAGGAAGTGCAATGGGACGTCTCTGATTTCGTCTCCCTGCGTCTGTCCCTGGAGGCGCAGGTGCTTTACCAAAGCCTCTCTGGCGGCGGCTTTCTGGGCTCCGAATACCCGCTGCTGATTCGCATCAACTACAAGGGTGCGGACGGCAAGGAGTACGTCTGGGCACGCGGCTTTTACTACCAGAACCCAGAGGACTATTCTACCACCAACGGCCGGGCGGTCAGCCAAAACACCTGGTACACCTACACCGCCGAGCTTCTACCGACACGGAGCGGCGGCCCATCTGGCTCCACCGAGCAGGTGGACACGGCAGGCATGAGCCCGCCCCCCGTGCACATCCTCTACGTGGAGGTCATGGCCTCCGGCTGGGACTACGAGAGCCTGGTGCGCCGCATCAGCCTGGTGGCGGAGTAGGGGCGATTTGCGATTGCCGATTGGCGATTTTCGATTGGCGATTTGTGGGTCGCTAATCGTCAATCGAAAATCGGCAATCGGAAATCCACTTGGTTACTTGAAGCCCAGCCGCTGTTCCTTCAGGCTAACGTAACGCTGCTGGCCGATGACCAGGTGGTCAAGCACTTCAATGTCCAGGGTCTTGCCGGCGGCGATAAGCTGCTCCGTGACACGCACGTCCTCCGGCGAGGGTGTGGGATCGCCGGAGGGATGATTGTGCGCCACGATAATGGCCACGGCGTTGTGGCGCACGGCCTCCCGAAACAGCTCGGCCAGGCGAATCACGGAGGTGTTGACGTTGCCCTGATAGACGATAGGGCTGGCCAGGACGGCGTTGCGGTTGTTCAGCAGGACTACCCGCAGTTGCTCCTGGTCGAGCAGGCCCATCTCGGACATGAGGAGCCCAGCCACGTCGGCGGGGGAATGCACCAGGGGCCGCTCGTCGGGCTGAGCCAGGGCCAGACGACGCCCCAGTTCCAGGGCCGCCTTTACTGTGGCCGCCTTGGCCAGTCCCAGGCCATGCTGGGCGCACAACTCGGCGAAGTTGGCCCGCACCAGCCCGGCCAGCCCGCCAAAGGTGACCAGCAGCCGCTGGGCCAGGTCAATGGCCGTCTCCTGGGCCGTGCCCGTGCGTAGCAGAATGGCCAGCAAGTCAGCGTTGGAAAGTGTGCTGGCCCCCAGCGTTTTTAGCCGCTCCCGTGGACGCTCGCTGGGCAGCATCTTCTTGATGGTCAGGCGGTACTCCACCAAATCGGTCTTGGCCATGGCTCTCCTCCGTTCAGGCCGGGATGGGGAGGTGTATGGATGACATTCACTCCCCACCTCCCGGCAGGATGCTCTGGTGGTATTATAGCACACTCGTCAGGGTTTGGGTAGTCTTTTCCAGGGGAGCGTCACCCAACTAATCGCTGGAAGACTAATCCAGGTCCAACTACCTGGGAGATGACAAGTAGTTTGTACACCGAGGAGGCACAAAATGGCAATGCAGGATAAGCAGCTTGAGCTCAAGATACCCTTTTCTACCCTGATCAGCCTGGTGGAGCAACTGGAGCTTGAAGACGCGTTGACTTTGCGAACCCGGCTCGATGAGATGCTAGCTCAGCGGGAGGACGCGCTCATGCTGTCCAATCCTCAAGTCATGGCGGAAATCCACGAGGCTTTGACCGAATACAAAGCTGGCGCATACGTGACTCTGCCCAAATTGAAAAAGGATCTGAAAGCCACAGGCGAGACCGATGTATGAAGTCATTGTTCCCCAATCGGTGGTAAAACAAATCGCCAGGCTCCCTGATTAGGTTCGTGAGCGGGTAGTGACGAAGCTGACTGAACTGGAAGAAAGTCCTCGGCCGTCAGACTGCCACAAACTGGAGACGGAGGAATCTCTATATCGCCTGCGGGTAGGCGATTATCGCATCATCTATGCTGTTGACGACACAAACAAGAAGGTTGTTATCAGCCGGGTAGCTCATCGCCGAGAAGTATATCGGCGCCGACTGTGAGGAAACTCTATCGCGAGGAGGTAAAAATCGTGGGTGTAGCCTCTAAACCTGCGGAACAGTTGTTGACCACACTGGAAGGGTTGCCGGAAAAGGATGTGCCTATCGTTATCCGCTTCATTGAGTTTCTCAAGTGGAGCGAGAGACAGCGGTGGGCTGATTTTGACCGTTGGGCGATGGAGTTGGCAAAAGAAAAGGGGTTCGGCCACCTGACCGAAGAAGAGATAGCGCAAATCGTCCACGAGTACCGGAGGGAGGCGCCGTGATTTCGGCACTCTACGACACCAACGTCCTCATCTCCGGCCTCTTCTGGGCAGGGTTACCGAAACAGGCATGGCAATTGGCCAGAGAGAGGCGTGTAGACTTTGTGACCTCAGAACAACTGCTGGCCGAGCTGCAAGATGTCCTCACGCGGCCGGATAAGCCGTTCTGCCTCTCCTCATCAGAAGCAGACGAGGTAGTTACAGAAATTCGCCGCTATGCACGGGTAGTCACGCCAACACGTAAGGTAGCTGCCTGCCGCGACCCCAAGGACAATGCTGTGCTAGAGGCAGCTCTCGCCGGACAAGTGAGCTACCTGGTCACTGGTGACCCCGATCTGAAATCCCTAGGGCAGTTTGAGGGTATCAAAATAGTTGACGTGCGAACGTTTGTGACGCTCGTGGAGAGACGAGGAAGATAATTGCCGCCAGATAGCAGTCCCTTGTCAGGCCGTGTCGTCGAAGACCGTCTGTCCTCAAAGGCCATCCAGGCGGGTTTGACCACCGAATTCATCGGCCGGAACGTGGTTTATCGCCCCGCCGTGACCTCCACCAACGACCTGGCGCGGGCGCTGGCGGCGCAGGGCGCGCCGGCGGGCACGCTGGTGCTCGCCGAGGAGCAGACGGCGGGGCGCGGCCGCCTGGGACGAACGTGGCTGGCACCACGGGGCACCAGCCTGCTCTTTTCGCTTATTTTTCGCCCCGCCCTGCTGCCCGCCCAGGCCTTTCGCCTGGCCATGCTCTGCTCCCTGGCCGCGGCGCGGGCCATTGAAGCCGTGACCAACCTGCCGATTCACCTCAAGTGGCCCAACGACCTCGTCTTGCGGGGCAAGAAGCTGGGCGGCGTCCTTAGCGAGTCGAGCCTCACCGGCGAGCGGCTGGACTTCGTCGTCGTGGGCCTGGGGCTGAACGTCAATCTGGACGTGAGCACGCTCCCGGAGATCGCCGCCACCGCCACTAGCCTGTCCGCCGCTCTGGGCCGACCAGTAGCGCGCCTGCCGCTACTGCAGCGCATCCTACAGGAGATCGAGACCGGCTACCAGGAAGTGATCCAGGGTGAGGCGCTGCGCGCCGCCTGGGCAGCGCGCCTCGTTACCCTGGGGCGGATAGTGCGGGTTAGCGGCGGCACGGCAGACGAGGGCCTGGCCGAGGGCGTGGACGCCGACGGGGCGCTGCTCCTGCGCCGGGCGGACGGGACGCTGGCGCGCATCACGGTGGGCGACGTGACGCTGCGGCCAACGGGTGACGTTCCAGGTTCCATGTTCCAGGTTTCAAGTTCCGGAGTCACCGTGGGCGACATGACGCTGCGGCCAACGGGTGGAACGTCATTCTGAGCGACCCGCAGGAGCGAAGAATCTCATTGTTGGACTGCAAATGGCTGTAGCGGAGAGATTCTTCGTCGCTTCACTCCTCAGAATGACGAGGTTTGGCGGCTGGGAAAAGCCGCCCTACGGGGGAAGCAGTGCTGGAAGAGACGCGGCGCTTGCCCGTGGATGAAGACATTGAACCGTACGCTGGCAAGTGGATCGCCATCGTACGGCGGCGAGTGGCGGGCGTGGGCAACACGGCGCAGGAGGCTCGCCTGGCCGCCAAGCGCAACCGCCCCAAAGACGAGCCCATCCTGCTCAAGGTGCCCGAGCACGGCATTCACCTGAGGGGTTAATGTTAACTACCAAGGCACCAAATAATTTCGAAATTCGGATTTCGAAATTCGAATTTCGAAATCCCAACTGAGGGTTGATTCGGTGGCACACGACGCCCGCCTGGAGGAATTGCTCCCCCAGGTGGCCTCTATCCTGGAAGAGCAAGGCGTGGTGGCTTACCTGGCCGGCGGCTTCCTGCGCGATGCCCTGCTGGGCCGCCCCAGCAACGACGTGGACCTGGCCGTGGCGGGCGATCCGCTGGCCCTGGCGCGGCTCGTGGCCGATACCCTGGGCGGCCATTACGTTCTGCTGGACGAAGTGCTGCCCACGGCCCGCGTGGTGTTCCCAGATGCTTCCGCGGACGCGGGCATCGTCTACTTTGACTTCTGCCAGTTCCGGGGGGAAGACATCCTCGCCGATCTGGCCCAGCGGGACTTCACGATCAATGCCCTGGTCATTGACCTGCAACACGCACTTGGTCCCTTGGTCTTTGGCCCTTGGTCTTTGGTCGCCGGGACTACGGACTACGGACTACGGACTACGGACCACGGACCACGGACTATCCTCGATCCCTTTGGCGGCCTGGCCGATCTGCGCGCCGGCCTCATCCGGGCCGTGCACGATGGCGTCTTCCGGGACGATCCCCTGCGCCTGCTGCGCGCCGTGCGCTTTGTCGCCCAGTTGGGCTTCCAGATCGAGCCCCACACCCAGGCGTTGATTCGTCGCCACAGCGCCCTGGCCGCCCAACCTGCTGGCGAGCGGGTGCTGGAGGAAATCGTCAAGATCCTGAGTGCGCCAGAGGCGGGCCAGCACCTGCACCTGCTGGACAGCCTGGGGTTGCTCACGGTGGTTATCCCCGAACTGAACAGCCTGCGCGGCGTCAGCCAGCCGCAGGAACACTACTGGGACGTTTTTGAACACTCGCTGCAGACGGTCAGCGCCGCCGAGCGTGTGCTGAATAGTTTGCATAACCCCCACCCAACCCTCCCCCGTATAACATGGGAGGGCAGGGTGGGGGAGAAGCTCCGCGCCCACTTCGCCGAGGTGCTGGCCGCCGACCGCCCGCGCACCATCGCCTTCAAGCTGGCCGCCCTTCTGCACGACATCGCCAAACCGCAGACGCGCAGCGTGGAGCCCAACGGGCGCATCCGCTTTATCAATCACCAAATCGTCGGCCTGCCTATCGTCGAGGACATCCTGCGCCGCCTGCGCCTCAGCCGGCGCGAGATCGCCGTCATCCTGACCGTGATCGAGCACCACCTGCGCCCCGGCCAGCTCACCGACGAGCAGTCGGTGAGCAAACGGGCCGTCTATCGCTTCTTTCGGGACACGGGTGCGGAAGGCATTGACGTTTTGTTCCTCTCCCTGGCCGATCATCTGGCCACGCGCGGCCCGCTTTTGAATCCCGACCATTGGGCGCAGCACGTGGCCATGACCCAGGCCATGCTCAGCTACTACCTGGCCCCGGAGCCGGCCGCCGCGCCAGTGCGCCTGATTACCGGCGACGACATCCTGGCCCTGGGCGTGCCCTCTGGCCCCCGCGTCGGCGAGCTGCTGGATCAGGTGCACGAGGCGCAGGCCGCGGGCGAAGTGCGTACTCGGGAGGAGGCCCTGGCCTTCGCCTGCATTCTGCTCAGGACGCCGATTCCGGACGCAGATTAACGCGGATAGACGCGGATTATTTTTTATAGATAAAAATCTGCGTGCGCCAGCCCGCGTTTATCTGCGTCCAAAACTCGTGGCCCACTGGACAAGCCATGACTCTACCGGCCCACAAACGCTGGCAGGTGCTGCCCCCGGCCCCGGCGGAGCACCTGCAACGCTTCGGCGACCTGCCCCCGCTGGTCGTCCAGCTTCTGTATAACCGTGGCCTCAGCGAAGCCAGCGAGGTGGCCGCCTTCCTGGCCGCCCCCGGCGAGGAGCCACTGGGCGATCCGTTCGCCCTGCGCGACATGCCCCAGGCCGTGCAGCGCATCCAGCAGGCCATCGCCAGCGGCGAGCGCATGGTGGTGTATGGCGATTTTGACGTGGATGGCATCACCAGTGCCGCTCTGCTGGTGCAGACGCTGGCCGCGCTGGGCGCTCGCGCCAGCCCGTACATCCCCCGGCGGCTGGAGGAGGGCTATGGCCTGAACCTGGGCGCGCTGGATCGCCTGGCTGCTGAGGACGTGCGTCTGGTGATCACGGTGGACAACGGCATCAGCGCCCTGGCCGAGGTAGAGCACGCCAATGCCCTGGGCATTGACGTCATTGTCACCGACCACCATCACGTCCCCCCGCAGTTGCCGCGCGCCGTGGCCATCCTCAACCCCAAGCGCCCCGATTGCCCCTACCCGTTCAAAGAGCTGGCCGGCGTGGGTGTGGCCTTCAAGCTAGCGCAGGCGCTCCTAGTTCCAAGTTCCAAGTTTCAAGTTCCAAGTTCCGGGTGGAACGTGAAACCTGGAACTTGGAACTTGGAACTTGGCCTTGACTTGGTGGCCCTGGGCACGGTGGTGGACATGGCCCCGCTGATGGGCGAGAATCGCGCTCTGGTGCGGCGCGGGCTGGCCCTGCTCAACCAGACGCAGCGCCCCGGGCTGCTGGCCATGATCGCCCGCGCCGGCCTGCGCCTGGGGCAGATTGACTCCAGCGCCCTGAGCTTCGCCCTGGGGCCGCGGCTCAACGCCGCCGGCCGCATTGACGACGCCATCGCCAGCTACCGGTTGCTCGTTACTGACTCGCCCGATGAAGCCGCCACCCTGGCCGATGACCTGGAGGCTAAGAACCAGGAGCGCCAGCGCCTCACCGCCGAGGTGCTGGAAAAGGCCCGGGGCCAGGCCTGCGAACTGGGCGATGTGCGGCTGCTGCTGGTGGCCGGCGAGGGTTACGCCGCTGGCGTGGTGGGACTGGTGGCCGGGCGGCTCGTGGAGGAGTTCTATCGCCCGGCGCTGGTGGTGGAGTGGGGCGAGGAGCGCAGCCGCGGCTCGGCGCGCAGCATCCCGGAGTTCAACATCGTGACGGCGCTGGCGGAGTGCCAGGATCTGCTGGTGCGCTTCGGCGGGCACGCCATGGCTGCGGGGTTCACCATCGAGACGCCCCGACTGGCGGCGCTGCAGGGCCGCCTCCAGGCCATCGCCGACCGCGAGCTGCGCGGCCTGGACCTCACGCCCACCCTCTTCGTAGACGCCGAGCTGCCGCTGGCCCAGGCCAGTTGGGCCACCTACAACTGGGTGGGCAGGCTGGCCCCTTTCGGCTACGCCAATCCCACGCCCACCTTCCTGAGCCACCGCGTGCACGTGCGCGAGGCGCGGGTAGTGGGGAATAACCACCTGCGCCTCAAGCTGGCCGATGGCCCGCAGGTGTGGGACGCCATCGGCTTCCGCCTGGGCGATTGGGCCGAGCCCGTGACCAAGCACCCTTCCATTGACGTGGTCTACACCCTGGAAGCCAGCCAGTGGGGAGCGGAGGAGCCGGTGCTGCAGTTGAACGTGAAGGACTTGCGGCTACACCGGCGGCAGTCGTAGGGTTACAGGGGAAGGACGCAGATAAACGCTGGCTGCGCACGCAGATTTAGTTTAAAATATAAAATAATCTGCGCCTATCTGCGTTAATCTGCGTCCTCTACAAAGGAGGGTATCTATGCGACTTTTCCTCGATAGTGGCAACATGGAGGAGATTCGCCGGGCGGCGAAGTGGGGGGTGATCAGCGGGGTAACCACCAACCCCAGCCTGATCCTGGCAGGCAAAGGCAGCAGCACCGGCTTTCGGGAGACGGTGCAGGAGGCCTGCTTTCTGATCAGCAATTCCATCAGCGCCGAGGTCACCGTCCTGGATGCCCCCGGCATGATCGAGCAGGCCAAGGCCATCGCCCGCTGGTCGCCCAACGCGACCATCAAGATTGCCATCACCCCGGCGGGGCTGGAGGCCATCAAAGTCCTGTCCGAGACGGAGGGCGACACGGAGCACTTCTGCCTGGAGTGCGCATGGCAGGAGAAGTGCAGCCTGTACCCGGAGGTGGCGCACGACATCATCGTCAGCCGGGGCATCACCGTCAACGCCACCCTGGCCTTCTCGGCCAACCAGGCCCTGCTGGCTGCCCTGGCCGGCGCCACCTACGTCAGTCCCTTCGTCGGACGCCTGGATGACATCGGCCACGAGGGGATGCAGGTGGTGCGGGAGGCGGTAGAGATTTTCGAGCGTTATGGCCTGGCGACGCAGGTCATCGCCGCCAGCATCCGCCACCCGCTGCACGTCATCCAGGCGGCTAAGGCTGGTGCCGACATCGCCACGGTGCCCTTCAAAGTCCTGCAGCAGATGGTCAACCACCCCCTGACCGACGCCGGCATCAAGCGCTTCCTGGACGATTGGGCCAAATTCCAGGGGTGAAGCCCATCTGGCGCCAAAACCCCGCCTTCTGGCACGAAAACCTTCGCTGCAGAAAGCGGGGTTTTGCTTTTCCGATACGGTCATGGCGAGGAACGTAGTAGCCTAAGTCTTGCCACTTCGTTAGCCAAGGAGTTAACCACAAAGCATGCCCTGAGTTTACGAAGGGGCACCAAGAACATCAAGTTTTTGTCTTTGTGCCTTGGTGTTTCTGTGGTTAAACTTGCTTTCATACTATGAGGCCTACAAGGACAGCGGGCGGCGCGCCCGCCCTACGGCTACTGGAAGTGCTGAAATTGCGGCAGATACGGCTGGTTCTGGGCGAACATCTGCGCCACCATCTGCTTGATCTCGGCCAGGGAGAGCACGGCGGCGGTCAGCGGGTCGTAGGCGATGGCCTGGAAGACCAGGCGCGGGTTGCCGGTGAGGGCCGCCTCTACCGCCATCTCCTCGATCGTGGCATTCAGGTTGGTCAGGGCGGCGCACTGCGGCGGCAAAGCGCCCACGTGCACCGGCTCGAACCCCTTGCGACTGGCCCACACCGGCACCTCCACGCAGGCGCCCGGCGGCAGGTTGCTGACCAGCCCGGTGTTGGGCACGTTGCCGTTGAACTGGAACGGCTCGCCGCCGTGCAGGGCGTTGATGATGTAGGCGGCGTACTCGTGCCCGCGTTGCAGGGAGATGGGCGTCTTCTTGGCAAACCACTTCCTGGCCTCTTTCTTCCAGGTGCGTTCCGTCTTCTGGTACTCCTTGAGGATGTAGGCGTACTCGCCCGGATTCCAGCCCGTGCCGTGGGTGCAGTACTTTTCAATCAGGTCGGGCCGCTTGCGGAACCACCAGTTGTACTCCGAGTTGTGGCCGCTGGATTCGGTGACGTAGTAGTCCAGGTGCAGGAACATCTCGTTGCGCACGATCTCCTCGTTGTAGACCTCCGGGCGCTCCAGGATGGCCTGGCGGATCAGCGGGTAGGCGTCCTGGCCGTTCCACTCGTACTTCAGATACCAGGACAGGTGGTTGATGCCGGCGCAGGTGTAGGTGATTTCCGCGTACGGCGCGCCGATCCAGCGGGCCAGCATCATGGCCGTGCCCTGCACGCTGTGGCACAGCCCGGTCAGGCGGATGCGGCTCTCTCGCTGCATGGCCCGGCAGAGCATGGCCATAGGATTGGTGTAGTTGAGCAGGGTGGCCTGGGGGCAATAGCGTTCCACGTCGTGGGCGATGTCCAGAATCACCGGGATGGTGCGCAGCGCCCGAAAGATGCCCGCCGGGCCGCGCGTATCGCCGATATTGATGTCCACGCCGTACTGCTTGGGAATCTCGATGTCGTGCCGCCACACCGCCGTATCGCCGACCAGGATGGTGACGAGCACAAAATCGGCGTCGCGCAGCGCCGCGGTACGATCCAGGGTGGCCTCGACCCGGGCCGGATAGCCGCCCATGTCCACGATGCGCTGCACCGACTTCTGGGCGAAGGCCAATCGCTCCGGGTCAATGTCCATCAGGGCCAGGGTGGAGTCGGCCAGCCGGGGGAAGGTCAGGATGTCCCGCACCAGCCCGCGGGTGAACCCCAGGCTGCCCGCGCCGATAAAAGCAATCTTGGTCATTCAGCCTCCCAAACCCTCCCGCAGGTTCCGCCTAGCCTGCGCGAGAATGTTGCAGTTGAACCACAGAGGCACAGAGAACACAGAGAACCAAAAACTCTGTGCCCTTCGTGTCTCTGTGGTTAAGGGCGGTTGCGGCTGTGCTGCACTAAGGTTCGATGACGATTTTGAGCCCTTCACGCCGCTGGGCCAGGGCGTAGGCCTGTTTGGTTTCGGCCAGGGGAAAGCGATGCGTGACCAGCGAGCGTACGTCCACCAGCCCATGCTCCACCAGGCGAATGGCGCGGGGGTAGGTGTGCTGCATGCGATGCACCAGCTTGATGGTCAGGCCCTTGCGCCGGGCCGTGTGGGCGTTGAAGGCCGTCTGGTCTTCGGTCGGGATGCCCACCAGGATGACCTTGCCGCCCGGCTTGACCGTGGCGATGGCCGCGGCCACGGCCTCGTTGGCGCCGGCCGCTTCGAAGGCCACGTCCACCCCCCGCCCGTCCGTCGCCGCCAGCACGTCGGCACTCTCCCGCCCATCGCTGGCCGGAAAGACCGTCGCCCCCAACGAGCGCGCCACCTCCCGGCGATGCGCCAGCTTATCGGTGGCGATGAGGCGCGTGGCTCCGGCCAGGCGCGCCACCTGCAGCACCAGCAGCCCAATCGGGCCGCAGCCGAAGACACCCACCGTCATCCCCGGCTTCAGGTGGGCGAGTTCCACCGAGAACAGGGCCACGCCGAGCGGCTCTAGCATAGCCCCGTCGGCGTCGCTCAGCGCCTCCGGCAGGGGATGCAGGCAGTGGGTGGGCCAGGCGACGTACTCCCGCAGGGCGCCATCGTCTGCCTCGCAGCCGGCAAAGTACACGTTGGCGCACAGGTTGGGGTGGCCTTCCTGGCAGAATTCGCACTGGCCGCAGGGAATCCCCGGATCTATGGCTACGCGCTCCCCGCGCCGCTCGCCGCTGGCGATCACCCCGGCGCACTCGTGCCCCAGGACGAGAGGCTGGGTGACCCGGCTCTCGCCGATGCCGCCTTCCAGAAACCAGTGAATGTCGGAGCCGCAGATGCCCACGGTGGTCACGCGCACCAGCGACTCGCCGGGGCCGGGCACGGGCACCGGCTCCTCGTGCTGGCGCAGGTCCCGCGGGCCGTGCAGGCGAAATACTTGCATGTCTTCTCTTCCTTCTGGCGTAGGGCAGGTCCGTGACCTGCCGCCTAGATGTGCAGAAACAGGGCGGCGGGCACCGCGCCCGCCCTACGGCTACCTCCCTTTGGCGCCTTCCTTCTGGCGTAGGGCAGGTCCGTGACCTGCCGCCTAGATGTGCAGAACAGGGCGGCGGGCGCCGCGCCCGCCCTACGGCTACCTTCCTTTGGCGCCTTCCTTCTGGCGTAGGGCAGGTCCGTGACCTGCCGCCTAGATGTGCAGAAACAGGGCGGCGGGCACCGCGCCCGCCCTACGGCTACTACGGCTACCTCCCTTTGGCGCCTTCCTTCTGGCGTAGGGCAGGTCCGTGACCTGCCGTCTAGATGTGCAGAACAGGGCGGCGGGCGCCGCGCCCGCCCTACGGCTACTACGGCTACCTCCCTTTGGCGCCAGGTGGATGGTCAGATAAGCGGCACGCCAATGGCCCTCAACCAGGCCTGGGCGATGAGGGCGTGACCGGCCGCGGAAGGGTGGACGCCGTCAGCAGCCCAGAAGGCGGGCTCGCGGCGAGTGGCCGCCTGGGCAAAGATGCCATCCAATGGCACCAGGATGGCCTGGAACTCACGCGCCAGTTGTCTGACGACGGCGATCTTGGGGTCCAGGTCCTCTCGCCACCTGTCTTGCCCCTCCAGCACGGGCAGCAGGAAGGGCTCGCCCAGGATCAAGCGGGCGGGCAGAGCGGCACACGTCCGCTCCAGGATGGCCCGATACGCCGCCGCAAAGTCTGCTGTGGAGGTCGGGTCGTTGCTGTCGTAGCGACGCCAAGTGTCGTTGACGCCGATGAGAATGGAAACCCAGGTGGGCTGCAAATCCAGGCAATCTTCCTGCCAGCGCGCTCGCAGGTCCTTCACCCGATTGCCGCTGATGCCGCGGTTGAGGAAGCGCACCCGCTTGGCCGGATAGGCCGCCGAGAACCAGGATGCGGCCATCATGGCGTAGCCTGCCCCCAGATCGTCGCCGTTCTGGTAGTTGCGACCACCGTCCGTGATGCTGTCCCCCTGGAAAAGCACGATAGCCTTGTCTTCAATGATGGGCATGACTTCTCCTTGCAGATAGAGTTTCAAGCCAATTAGTGATGCGTGAAACGTGATGCGTGATTTTCACGTTTCACGCATCACGTATCACTCGTCACGTATCACTTCTGCTCAGCAGGCTCTCGGCCACGGCCAGGGCGGCAAAGTCGCCCACGCTCTCCCCCAGGCCGGCAGGGACGATCTGGCAGACGGCGAACGAGTAGGACAAAGGGTTGCTGGCCGGGCCAGAGCGGATTATATCACTTTCTGCCAATCTTGGCAAAACAGAAGCCCACGCTTACTAGCGTGGGCTTCTGGCATCATCCCCACATGCTGAGGTAATAGTTTTATGGAAACCGGCGATAAATGTCCTTGCGATGTCGAACTCGCCGAAATTCTATCACTTTTTCCTTGAGGTCTATCCTGAGGCCAACTCGGTAGCTGCCGAAGCGCATTTTGTAGTATTCCTCGTATCCTGCCAGCTTCTGCACCCTACCGCCAAGAAAGGGGTCTTCCTTGATCGCTTCTCCGAAGGCAATCTCTTCGATCTTACTCCTCACTTCTGTTGGTACTTTGGCTAACTCTGCGTAGAAGGTCCGGTATGGAGCACTCGCCAAGCCATTGTCTACTTGGCCTCCTGCAAGTAGCTCTGATACACTTGCCGACCCGCCTCGCCTTCGAACAACTCGTCTCCTTCCACTTCCTCAATCAACTCACCCAAAGCGTAGTCTTCCATACGCTCAAGCAAAGCCTCTGGGGAAGTGTTTAACAAGTCGGCTAGAGTGAATTGGAGCATCTCGTTTCCTCCCATTCATGTTGTTGGCCGTTCAACGAGACGTCCTGAGATGAACTTATGCACCAGGTCGGCGATAAGTTTCTGATAGGGAATACCAGCCTCGGTCGCCTTTTGTTGAACTACTCTAAGGTCTTCTATGGGAAGACTGATGCTGATCTGCCCTTTTATTCCAACAGCGGCGACAGCATATGCCTGGTATTTCTGACGTTCGTGCAGTGTGCCAGTGGACTGCCACTCTCCACGTTCGTATGATTCCAGTATCTCACGTTCTTCTGTGTCCAGATTGTTAGTTCTCATGCTTACCCCCCAAGTATTTGCGCGTTGCCTTTCGGCTTGGAATGACGGTTTTCAAGAATACCTCGTCCTCTGTTTCCACAAATGGTACAAGCCAGGCATAGTCCTGGATCTTAACCACGAACATGCGCTGCCCCCTGTACCGCTCTTGGTTAGGATGGCTTACCACATCAAGCAAATCACCATCAGCGATATGCTGAAGCACCTCTTCAAAGGAGATATTTCGCTCTGCCTTAAGCCATTCGTTCTTCTCTTCGTCCCAGGTGTACAGCTTCATTGTGCCTCAACCTGCCGATAGGCAGGTGTCCATCGTGGCCTGTGACGCATGTCCGCTTTTGTTATATCACACCCGCGGCTACTTGTCAATGCCCTGCTCTTGTGCTACAATGGGCCAGCGTTGGCCATTCTTCTATCGGGAGAAGAGACCACGAAAGCCGAAATCATCTCTGTAGGCACGGAGCTGCTGCTGGGGCAGCTCGTGGATACCAATGCCGCTTACCTGGCCAGCGAGCTGCCGGCCCTGGGTATTGACTGCTACTTCATCTCGCAGGTGGGCGACAACCTGGGTCGCTTGACCGACACCCTGCGCCGCGCCTGGACGCGCTCCGATCTGGTGCTGGTCACCGGCGGCCTGGGCCCCACCGAGGACGACCTGACGCGTGAGGCCATCGCTGCCCTGCTGGGCGAGGAGATGCGTCTCGTCCCGGAGCTGGAGCAGGAACTGCGCGCTCGCTTCGCCCTGCTGCGCCGGGAGCTGTCGCCGAGCAACCTCAAGCAGGCCACCCTTATCCCCTCGGCCCAGGCCCTGCCCAATCCCATCGGCACAGCGCCGGGGTGGTGGGTAGAGCGGAGCGAGTCAGCGAATCAGCGAATCAGCGAATCGCAATTGCGAATTGCGAATTTCGAATTTCGAAATCCGAAATCCGAAATTATCGTGGCCATGCCCGGCGTGCCGGCGGAGATGCGGCGCATGTGGCGGGAGGAGGTCGTTCCCCGCCTGCGGGCGCGGCTGGGCAGCCATCAGGTCATCGTCTCCCGCACCCTCAAGGTGCTGGGCCTGCCAGAAGCCCAGGCCGAGGAGAAGGTGCGCCCCCTCATGGCCTCGCCCGATCCCACCGTGGGTATCTACGCCAAGGCCGACGGCATCCATTTCCGCCTGACGTCTAAGGCAGCCAGCGAGGCCGAGGCCCGCGCCCGCATCGCCGCCCTGGAGGCTGTGTTCCGCCAGCGCCTGGGCACCTACCTCTACGGCGCTGATGAGGACACCCCGGCCTCGGTCATTGGCGAGCAACTGCGCCGGGCCGGGAAGACGGTGGCCACCCTGGAGTTCGGCACCGGCGGCTACCTGGCCGGACTTCTGGCCGAGCCACCGGGCAGCGGCGACTTCTATCGCGGCGGCCTGGTGGCCGGGTCGCCGGAGACCCTGGCCGCCTGGGGTGTCGCTCTGGACACTGTGGAGGCGCCCGGCCTGATCAGCCCTGAAGGGGCGACGGCCCTGGCGCGGGCGGCGCGGCAGCAACTGCGGGCCGACATCGGCCTGGGCATGGTGGGCGTACCCGGACCGGCGCCCAGCGAGGGTATAGCACCGGGCACCATCCACGTCGCCCTGGACGATGGCCTGTCCGCACGCACGGGTAGCCTGCTTTATCGCGCCGCCCCGGTGGAAACCAAAAGGCTGGGTTCCCTGGCCGCCCTCAACCTGCTGCGGCTGTATCTCCTGGGCATCAAATAACCATGTAGGGGCGAAGCATTTGCCCAAGCTTTGGAGATGTGGATTGTTTTGGCCGGGCAAATGCTTCGCCCCTACAACGAGGATGTGGTCTGTTTTAGCCTGGCCAATGCTTCGCCCCTACGGCTTCGCCCCTACGGGAGACCGTCTGATGATTAATCTGGTTATTGTTACTCACGGCGATCTGGGTGACGCCCTGATCCGGACGACCGAGATGATCGCCGGGCCTAGCGAGGGCCTCTTCGCCGTGTCGCTTAGGCCCGACGAAAGCCCGGAGGGCTTGGGCGACAAACTGGCCGCGGTCCTACGGCCTATAGAAGGCCAGGAGACAATCCTGCTTATTGACCTTTTCGGCGGGACACCGTACAACGTGGCGGCGCGCCAGGTCCTCAAGAAGAACGTGGAATGCCTGACCGGGGTGAACCTGCCCATGTTGCTGGAACTGGTCATGGCGCGGGATAACGCCGCTTCGTTGGCGGCACTGGCGGAGAGTATTACCCAAAAGGGGCAAGAATCCATCAGAAACCTGGGGCCAATGTTGAGGAGAAAACGAATCAACGAATCAGCGAGTCAGCGAATGAGCGCATAGGGCCCGTGCTCTGGCTGATTCGCTGATTCGCTCATTCGCTGATTCGCTCATTCGCCGATTCGCTGACTCCATTGGCAAGGGGGTGGGTGCTGTCGAAGAATTTGGGCTGGTACGGATTGACGATCGTCTGATCCACGGGCAGGTGATCGCCGTATGGTGCAAGCACCAGCCGTTCACCCGCATCGTCATCTTAGACGACGGCGTGGCGGCGGATCCGTTCATGCAGGACGTGTTAAGGCTGGCTGCGCCTCCGGGCCTCCAGGTGGAGGTGTTCTCCATTGCAGAGGGGATCAGGGCCTTGAGCCAGGACACGCCGGCCCGCCGGACGACGATGGTGCTGCTGAAGTCGCCTCTGGCGGCGAAGCGTCTCTATGATGGTGGGCTGAAGTACAGCGCACTCAACATTGGCGGCATCGGCCACGCGCCGGGGCGCAAGAACATTTTCAAGAATATCTCGGCCTCAGCGGAAGAAATCACCATCCTGAAAGAGCTGATGAACCACGGTGTGAAGATCACCCTCCTGACCGTGCCCGGCGAGAAGTCTCAAGCCTTCTCTGATCTGGCTGGCAGGCTGTAGAAACTGAAAGGATGAACGGCCATGAAGGCGACCAAAAAGCAAGTGCGTGTGGCGATGGTGGTCAGCCTGCTTCTGATGCTGGCCAGCCTTACTGTGGTCAAGGCTGCGCCAGTGACAGAGGTCAAGCCGGTGACCATGAATCTCCTGATGGCGGCCATTGTCGGCATCATGTATTATCTGGCTCTCTCGCCCTGGTTTGCCAATCTGGGTTTCACGGTGCTGTATCGCCCCCTGGTGGCCGGCACACTGGTCGGCCTGGTGATGGGGCGTCCCGCCGAGGGTATTGCCATTGGTGCTAACATCAACGTGCTGTACCTGGGCTGGATCTCCGCCGGCGGCTCGCTGCCGGGCGATCCCGGACTGGCCGGCTACCTGGGTACGGCCCTGGCGCTAGGCGGTGGCCTGGATGTGCAGGCGGCCCTGGCCCTGGCCGCGCCGCTGGGTTTACTGGGCGGCCTGACCTGGTCGCTGCGCATGTCGCTGTGTTCCATCATCCCCCACTGGGCAGATAGATTTGCCGCGGAAGGGAACATCAAGGCAGTGGCGCGGAGCAACTACATCTACTCCCAGCCGTTCCTGCTCGTTCTGTACGCTGTGCCGGTGGCCCTGGCCGCCTATCTGGGCTCGGCGGCAGTGGCGCAGGGCCTGGGCTGGATTGCCCAGAACGCCATCTGGGTGATGAACGGGTTGTATGTGGCCAGCGGCATGCTGGCGGCCCTGGGCATCGCCCTCAACCTGAAGTTCCTCTTCCAGGGTAACGTCTGGCCCTACTTCTTTATCGGTTTCGTTGTTACCACCATGATGGGGGGCAAGGTCAACCTGCTGATGCTGGCGATCATTGGGGCCGCCGTGGCCTTCATGCACGTGCTGTTCACCACAGCAGGCGCTGGTCCGCAACTGGTCGCGGCTGCCGCGGAGCGCAAAGGCCCCGGCCTGCTCACCCGGCGGGACGTCTTCCAGGCCTGGCTGCGCTGGCTCTTCTTCTCCCACGCCTGCTACAACTGGGAGCGCATGCAGGGGTTGGGCTTCGCCCATAGCATGACCCCCATCATCGCCAAGCTGTACAAGACCAGGGAGGACATCAGCGCCGCACTGCAGCGCCATCTGGTCTTCTTCAACACCCAGCCCGATATCGGCGGCGTGATCCATGGGATAGTCATCGCTATGGAGGAGGAGCGTGCCACTGGCGCGGACATTAGCGATGAGGCCATTAATGGGGTCAAGACCGGCCTGATGGGCCCCATGGCGGGCATCGGCGACACCATCCAGCAAGGCATTGTCATTCCAATTGCCCTGGCTATCGGCATGAGCATCGCCACGGGTGGGGCCGTGGGTACGGCCACCCAGGGCAACTTCCTGGGCCCGTTCCTCTACCTGGTCCTGGTAGCGGCCTTTGTCTGGGGCGTGGGCTGGTTCCTCTGGTGGCAGGGGTATCAGCAAGGGCGGGCGGCTGTCACCAACATCCTGCAGAGCGGCATGCTGAACCGCGTCATCGTCGGCGCAGGGGTGTTGGGCAACTTCATCATGGGGGCGCTGGCCGTCAGTTTCGTCAAGCTCTCCACGCCGGTGGCCTTCATGATTGGCGGCAGTAAGTTCCAGGTTCAGCAGATGCTGGACAGCTTAATGCCCAATCTGCTGCCCTTGCTGTTGGTCTTGCTCATCTGGTGGTTGTTGGCCAGGAAGAACGTCTCGCCCACGTGGATCATGGTCGCCGTGATCCTGGTGGGCGTGCTGGGCGCCTTCCCCATCTGGCCGGGCCTGAACGCCGAGACGGGCGCGCCCATCCGGGTGGGGCTCTTCGGCGGCTGACGACCGTGCCTGTAGGGCGGGCGCGGCGCCCGCCGTCCTGTACTGCACATCTGGGCTTATCTCACCGCAGAGTGCGCGGAGAACGCCGAGATTCTTAGGACTGCCGCAGCGGTCTCGGCGTGCTCTGCGGTGCAAAGATCATCGTGGCTGTTTGAGAGGAGATGGTAAGTAATGGTTGGACTGAAAACGCACCGTTGGAAGCGCATCTTCCGGGAGGATGGCAAGACCCTCATTTTTGCCATGGACCACGCCAGCACCTTTGGCCTGATGGAGGGGCTGGAGAGACCGGGCGAGGCTATTCGTAAGGCTCGCGCCGGCGGTGCCGATGCCATCCTGACTACCTACGGTATTGCCACCCAGTTTGCCCCAGAGATCGGCACGCTGGGTCTGATCCTGCGCGTGGATGGTGGCAGCACCCTGCTGGCTAAAGAGCGTGGCCCGATGCAACTGCTCTACGACGTCTACGACGCCCTGCGCCTGGGGGCCGATGCGGTGGGGACGATGGGCATGCCCGGCTCCCGCTTCGAAGCGGATACGCTGCCCTACCTGTCCGAGTTGGTGGCCCAATGTGCGGCGTGGAATGTGCCTGTCCTGGCCGAGATGCTACCTGGGGGCTTCGAGAACCCAGGCGAATGGTGGACGCCAGAGAATATCGGCCATGCCTGCCGCATTGGTGCGGAGTTGGGAGTAGACTTCATCAAGACCAGCTACAGTGGCGATGTCGCCAGTTTCCGCCGCATTGTCCAGCAGGTTTACGTGCCCATTGTCGTCCTGGGCGGCAGCAAATCCCCGGACCCCCGCGACCTGTTAAACAACATCTACGAGGCCATGCAAGCGGGAGCCAGCGGCGTGGCGGTGGGGCGGAATATCTACCAATACGCCGCGCCGGACAAGATCACGGCGGCCATCGCGGCCATCGTCCACCAGGAGGCGACGGTGGAGGCGGCGCTGGCATATCTCAAGTAGTCCGTAGTCCGTAGTCCGTGGTCCGTAGTTGGCGCACAACGAAAGGTAATTGCAGATTGCAGATTGCCAAATCGCAAATCGCAAATCGGAGGAGCCAACGGTGACGACGACGTATAAGCGAGCGGTCTTCGTCGGCCCCAGGCAGATTCGCCTTGACGAGGTGCCTATCTCCGAACCAGGCCCTCGCCAGGCTCTGGTCCGGGTGCGGGCCTGTGCACTCTGCACCTGGGAGCAACGGTTGTATACTGGTGAGGAGCCCCTCTACCCCCTGGCTGGGGGGCACGAGGTTTCTGGCGAACTGGTCAAGCTGGGCAGCCAGGTCTATACCGAGGCGCGCATCGGTGACCGCGTGATGGCCTCGCCCCTGACGCGCTGTGGCTACTGCGAGTCCTGCCGGCGTGGCCTGGATAACATCTGCGATAACATGCGCCAGCCTTTTCACGCCACAGACGTGCCCGGCCCCGCCGGCCTGGCCGAGTACATCCTGCTGGACGATTACCAGCTCTACAAGGCCAGCAACGAGATCTCCTTTGAGGAGATTTGCCTGACCGAGCCCCTGGCCTGCGTCGTCCGCAGCGTGCGCAAGGCGCAGGTAGAGCGCGCCGACAACGTCGTCGTGGTGGGGGCAGGCATCATGGGGATGCTGCACCTGGCCCTGGCCAAGCGGCTTGGCGCCCGGGTGATCGTCAGCGAGCCGGCGGCCAGGCGGGCGGCCTTTGCCCGCCAGATGGGTGCCGATGCGCTCATTGATCCCAGCCAGGAAGTCTTCGCCGAGCGGGTGAAGGCCCTGACGGGCGGCCGGGGCGCGGATGTGGTCTTCTGTGCCACGAGCGTGTCCACGACGGTAGAGCAAGCGGTGGAGGCAGTAGCTAAGGGTGGGCGTGTCCTCGTCTATGCCAGCATCTATCCCCGTGGCGTGAAGATCGGCATTGACCCCAACCTGTTCCACAGCAAGGAGATTGTGCTGACGGGAACGATGAGCCAGGACAAGGAGGACGTGCTGCAGGCCGGGCGGATGATCGCCGAAGGGCTGATTGACCTCAAGCCGTTCATCTCGCTGGCCGTACCCTTTGACCGACTGGAGGAAGGATTGCAGGCAGCATTGCGCCCGGATACCTATCGCGTCATCATCACGATGTAGAATGAAAACAATCACATTGGCTATTCGCAACAAGGTTGGCCTGCATGCCCGTCCGGCAGCGACCTTTGTCCGCACCGTCAGCAAGTTCCAATCGGCGATCACCGTCCAAAATCTCACCAGGTGTTCACAGCCCGTTAACGCCAAGAGCATCTTGCTGGTGCTCAGCCTCGGCGTGGAAAGGGATCATGAGATCATAGTCACCGCCAATGGCCCAGACGAGGCAGAGGTAGTAGCCGCAGTGCAGGAGGCCGTAGATAGTAAATTCGGTGAAGCTGAGTGAGGCGATGAAAAGGCTCAGAGGGATTGGGGCATCGGCGGGATTGGCCATTGGGCCGGCCTTTGTGTACCGACCGCGTACGCTCCCCATTGACCGCCAGGTCATAGGCGCCCAGGATGTCGCCGGCGAACTGGCCCGCTGGCAGGAGGCGCTGGCCAAAGCGCAGAGCCAACTCGCCGAGATTCAAGCACGCGCCGAGCAAACCGTGGGCAAAGACAATGCCGCTATCTTTGCCGCGCATCGCCTGATGTTGGAGGACCCGGCGCTGCTGGAATTCGTGGAAATGAAAATCTGTGAGGAGCACCTGCCAGCGCCAGCCGCCCTGAGTGCCGCCGCCGACTTCTACGCCGGTGTGCTGGCCGCGCTCCCGGACGAGTGTTGGCGGGCGCGCGCCGCCGACGTGCACGACGTAGCCCAGCGCGTCCTCCGCCTGCTCCTGGGCATAGAAGAAACCCCTCTGGCGGCGCTGGCCAGGCCGTCTATCATCGTTGCCGAGGATCTGACGCCCTCGGATACGGCGGTCATGAGCCGGGAGTTCACCCTGGGGTTTTGCACCGCTGGTGGGGGCATGACGGCCCATACGGCCATCCTGGCCCGGGCCAACGGCTGGCCGGCCGTTGTCGGTATGGGCCAGGCTTGGGCAGAGATCGTGGACGGCGAAACTTTGATTGTGGATGGCAGCGTGGGCCTGGTCATCGCTTCGCCAGACGCGGCAACGATTGGCGAATACCGTAGGCGCCAGTCGGCCTGGCGTCGGGTGGGTGCATTGGCGCAAGCCGAAGCCTGCCAACCAGCAATCACCCTTGATGGCCGGCGCTACGAGGTCGTGGCCAATATCGGTGATGTGGCCTCAGCGCAGGCCGCCCTCGCCCTGGGCGCCGAAGGGGTCGGGCTGCTGCGCACAGAGTTCCTGTTTCTGGACCGCACTACGGCACCGGACGAGGAGGAGCAGTATCGCGCCTATAGAGCTATCGCCGATGTGCTGGAGCAACGACCGCTGATCGTGCGTACGCTGGATGTGGGGGGCGACAAGCCACCGCCCTATCTTGATCTGGCCCCGGAAGCGAATCCCTTTCTCGGTTGGCGTGGCCTACGCATCTCGCTGGCGCAGCCGGCACTGCTCAAGACGCAACTGCGCGCCATTCTGCGCGCCGGCGTGGGACGCCAGGTCAAAGTCATGTTCCCCATGGTCGCCTCCGTGGAGGAAGTGCGCGCCGTGAAAAGGTTGCTCGACGAGGCGCGGGAGGAATTGCGGCGGCGTGGCCTGCCGTTCGCCGAGGAGACGGCAGTCGGCATCATGGTGGAGGTTCCCGCAGCGGCCGTGGTGGCCGATCTGCTGGCGCCAGAGGTGGATTTCTTCTCGTTGGGTACAAACGACCTGACGCAATACACGCTGGCCGTGGATCGCAGCAATGCGCGCGTGGCTCCGCTGTACGATCCCCTGCACCCGGCAGTGCTACGGTTGATCAAGCTGGTCATTGAGGCCGGACACCGTGCCGGCAAATGGGTGGGGATGTGTGGCGAAATGGCTGGCGACCTGGAGGCGATCCCGCTCCTCGTTGGCTTGGGCCTGGATGAATTCTCCATGAATGCCCCGGCGATCCCCGCCGCCAAGGCCCTGATCCGCCGCCTGGATGGGCGCGCCATGAGTGAACTGGTGGGGCGCGCCTGGCAAATGACCACGGCAGAGGAGATTCGCGCCCTGAGTAGGGGCTGGTAGGGGCGAAGCATTCGTAGGGGCGAGGCATTCGCCAGACAGCAGCAGACCATGTCTACAGAAAGCTGGGCGAATGCCTCGCCCCTACAGTGGCAAGGAGGCACGGACAAATTGCTATGTTAGACAAGATTCTGCGCTTTATCTATGCCCTGCTGACCCTGCTGGCCGCCATGATCGGCGGCGAGTGGCCGGCGGCGCCCACGCCAGCAGAGCCTGTCCCGGTCGTGCAGCCCACACCGCCGCCGGCAATCCTGGCGGAGGATCGGGCCACGGCGGAGAAGCTGGCCAACACGCCCCTGCCCGGGCGCGACCTCGCCGCGCTGGCGGCGCGCTTCAAGGCCGGGACACCCACGCCAGCGCCTATCGCCCCGGTCACCGATCGCCCCCTGGGCAGCAAAGGGCGCTTCTGGGTCACCGACCAGGAGAATTTCACCCACTTCGCCGTCATGGCTACCTTGCAATACAAGACAGCTCACACCTACTTCTACGTGGAAGACGGCCTCACCGTAGACCTGGGGCGGCTGCGCCAATCGGCCGATAATTTTGAAAGCAAAATAATCCCCACCGACCGCCGCTACTTCGGCGCGGCCTGGCCGCCGGGGCCGGACGGCGACGAGCACCTCACCGTCCTGAACACCACCACACCTGGCGCGGCCGGCTACTACTCCATATCAGACGAGTACTCCACGGCCGCCAATCCCTACTCCAACCAGCGCAAGATGATCTACATGAACGTCCGTGAGCTTACCCCCGGCAGCCGGGCCTACGACTCCACCCTGGCCCACGAGTTGCAACACGCCATCCACTGGCACATGGATCCGGGCGAGGAGGGCTGGGTCAACGAAGGCTGCTCGGAGTTGGCGCAGGTGCTCAATGGCTACGGTCCGGGCGGCACCGAGCAGGCTTTCCTGCACGAGCCGGACACCCAGCTCAACACCTGGAGCGATCAGCCGGCGCAGAACGCCGTCCACTACGGAGCGAGCTACCTGTTCGTGGATTACTTCTACCGGCGCTTCGGCGAGGAGATGCTGCGCGATCTGGTGGCCGACCGTGGCAAGGGCGTTGCCGGCTTCAACGACGTGCTGGCCCGGCACGGCTACACGGTGCGCTTCGACGACGTCTTCCAGGACTGGATCGTGGCCAACATCCTGGACGATCCCAAGCTGGACGATGGTCGCTACGGCTACCCCGATCGGGACGGTCGCGCCACCATCGGCGAGACGGAGACCGCGCCGATCGTTGTGCGCAGCGGCACCGTTCGCCAATACGCGGCCGATTACATCGAGCTGAAGTCTGGGCGCACCGGCGACGTGACCATTGTCTTCACCGGCACCAGCGAGGTTAAGCTGGCCAACAACACCCCGCCCAGCGGGCGCAACTTGTGGTGGGGCAACCGCGCCGATGTCCTGGACACCACCCTCACCCGGCAGTTCAACCTCGCCGGCCTGACCACGGCCACCCTGACCTTCTGGACCTGGTACGATTTGGAGAAGGATTGGGATTACGCCTACGTGGCGGTCTCCGTGGATAACGGCCGCACCTGGACCACCCTGCCCGGTCGCTACACCACCACCAGCAACGCCGTAGGCAACAACCTGGGCCACGGCTGGACAGGCAAGAGCGGAGGGGACCAGGCGCAGTGGGTGGAGGAGAGGGTTGATCTGACGCCCTACGTGGGCCAGACGATCCTGCTGCGCTTTGAATACGTCACCGACGACGCCGTGAATCGGCCCGGCTTCTGCCTGGACGACATCGCCATTCCGGAGCTAGGCTACCGTGACGATGCGGAGACTGATGGGGGCTGGCAGGCCAACGGCTTTCTGCGCTCCAACAACACCGTCCCCCAGCGCTACGCCGTGCAGGTCATCGCCTTTGGCGACCAGACTACCGTGACCACCCTCCCCCTGGACGAGTGGCAGCGGGGCAGCCTGACCATCGCTGGCTGGGGCGGGCAGGTCAGGCGGGCCATCCTGGCCGTCAGCGCCCTGGCGCCCAGCACCACAGAGCTTGCCCCCTACGAATTCGCCGTGGTGACGGGGGCGGGGACGCCGTAGTCTCTAAAACTAAACGGAGGAATAGGACGCGGATTAACGCAGATAAACGCGGAAACTTCTGCTTTTCGGCGCGCCTGCCATGTCTTGACAAAGTCAAATCGGCGAATGGCTTACGCCTAGCAAATAAGCGGCTGGGCCGCATTTTGCTATCAGCTTATCTGCTATCTATCCGCTGCTAGCAGCCGTAGGCGCGGCGCCCGCCGCCTTGTTGTGCAATACCTGGGCGGCAGGCCACGGGCACTGCCCTACGGCAATTAACAGCCAAGTTTCTGAGTAGGAGCATCCCTTCATTCCTCATGGCAGGCTCTGAGTGGAGCGAAGGGATGCGACGAAGCAATCTCCCTCATAGCGCAACTCTGCTTATCTGCTATCTATCCGTGGCTAGTCGCCTACCGTCTGGATTCTAAACGATGAGGTGGCCGCCACCCAACAGGCCAGCAGCCACATCTTTTCCTCTAGCCTCATGACCAGCCCCCTGGCTAGCCCATCAACCACCTTGTAGGGCTTCTCCCAACCGGCATCGCCTGAGTACAGCTTTCCCCGACCACTGGCCCGATCAAAGATAAAGATCATCTGTTCGCCGAACTCGTTCTCAAAGTAGCCCAGGTACTGGCCTGGCCGTTCTTCTACCTGGGGCGGCGTGCCGTAAGCGGGTGCATGATGGTTGCTGATCCGCAGGATTACCGGCTCATCGTTCATGGGAAAGTTCTCCTCTCTCACCTGCCCCACAAGCCCAACTGCGTCTCGTTGCTGGCGAGGGTGTGCTGGCCGATGCGTTGGCTGAGCTCGTCCAGGGCGCTGGTACGCAGATCCAGGGGCTCGGCGCCAGCGGCCAGCAGGGCCTGCGTGCCGGGGCTGCCAGGCAGGGCGAAGAGCAAGCGCCCCTGGCGGCGGGCTTTGGCAGCGGTGTCCAGGCTGCCGCTCTTCTCGTTAGCCTCCACCACGATCACCGCCCGGCTCAGCCCGCTGATGAGGCGGTCGCGGGCCATCAGGTTGGGGCCCAGAGGCGGGGTAGCGGGATGGAGCTCAGAGAGCAGCGCCCCCCGCTGGGCGATGGCCTCGGCCAGGGGAAGGTTGCCGCGCGGATGGATGGCGCGCAGGCCGGAGCCGAGCACGGCCAGGGTGCGCCCATCGGCGGCCTGGAGTGCGCCGCGATGGGCGGCCGTGTCAATCCCCAACGCCAGCCCGCTGACGATGGTCAGGCCGCGCCCGGCCAGCTCGCGCCCCAGGGTCTCGGCCAGGGTCACGGCCGGCGGTGTGGGCTGGCGGGTGCCGACGATGGCCACGGCCTGGGCATCGCTGGGGCGCAACTCGCCGCGCACGAAGAGCACGGGGGGCGCGTCGCTCACCAGGCGCAGGTTGGCCGGGTAGTCCTCGTCGTCCCAGGTCACCACCTGCAAACCCTCGTCGGACAGGGCGGTAAGCTCGGCCTCCAGGGCCTCCAGCGAAATGGCCTGCAGGCGAGCCACGACCTCGGCGGTGAGGCGCGGCAGGCGCTGCAACTCCTCCGCCGAGGCGTCCAGCACGGCTTCGGCGCTGCCAAAGTGCTCAACCAGCCGCCGGGCCGTAGCCCCGCCAATGCCGGGGATGGTACTCAAGGCCAGCCAGTGAACTTTACTCATGAGATTTCAAATTGCAGATTGCAGATTGCAGATTTTAGAGGTGCGGAGTCGCCAAATCTTCAATCTAAAATCTGAAATCTGCAATTAACTTACGCGTCGGCGTGGATGGTGCGCGTCAGGGTGAGGACGCACAGGCGCGCTGCTCCGGCCTGCCGCAAGACACGGCAGACTTCTTCCAGCGTGGCCCCGGAGTCGTACAGGTCATCCAGGACGAGCAGGCGTTGGCCGCGTATCTCGCTCTGCCGAGCGGCGGGCACGGCAAAGGCCCCGGCTACGTTGGCCCGCTTCTGGGCCAGGGTGCGCATCTCCTTCTGGGGGGCGGTGCGGCGGGTCTTGACCAGCACGGGCCGCACTGGCCGCGGCAACCGCCGGCCCAGCTCTTCCGCCAGGACGCTCACGGGGTCAAAGGGGCGAGGCGTGGACGGCGGCACCGGGACGATGGCCTCCACGTCGGCCAGTTCCGGGTGCTCGGCGCACAGGGCCAGGGCCTGCTCCACCAGAGGCGACAGGGCGGCGCGGTCGCTTTGGTATTTCAGGCGATAGGCCAAATCGCCGACCTCGCTGCGACTCCAGTCGGCGCCGGCGAAGCGGCTGTGAAAGCCCAGGGCCCAGCCGGCCTGCCAGGGGCCGGAGAGCGGTCGCGGATGAGGGCGAGAGAGGAAGGCGGCGATGTCATCGGCAACTGGTGGCGCAGGCAAGGGCTCACGTCCGCGGTCACGGTCGGCCAGGACGCAGCGAATGACGCCGTAGGAGACGTCGTCAGGCAGGAGCGCCTTGATGGCCGACAGGCCCGGCGTGCTGGCCTGGGCCGCGGCAGCCAGCACCTGCTGCCGCACCTCCTCCGGCACGAGGCGGGCGAGGGGCACGGCACCCTCAGCGATCAGTTGGGCCAGGTGGCCGTAGATGGTGCTCTCCACAAGGCCACGCCGCTGGGCGATCTCGGCGGGCGAGAGGCCCTCTTCCAGGAGTTGGCGGGTGTAGTTGACCGTACCACCGGCGGCGTGCTCGGCCTGCTTGCGGGCGATCTCCTCGGAAGCGCGTGGCAGGTGCAGGGGAATGGCCGCCCGCGCCTGTAACGCCGCCTGTCCGCGGGGCGTCAGGCGCAGGACGGGGCGGTCGCCGCCGATCACTTTGAAATACCCCTGCCTGGTCAACTGCCCAATCAGATCGGCAATCTCCCGCAGGGTGAAGACCTCCAGCCGGCCGTAGTAGGTGCTTCTATCGTAGCCGAACTGCATGCCTTTGGCCCGCGAGCCTTTGAGCATTTGGGCCAGTTTCTCTCGACCCACCTCCCACTTCCAGCGGTGCACGGCGTCCAGGATGATCAGGGCGGCGCGTTCGGCCTGGGAGAGACGGGAAACGTCGCCGGCCGGCGCGGCCGAGATCGCCGGCTGGCGGGTCAGGCAGTTATCGCAGCAGAGCGGCGCTTCGGCCGGGCTTTGATCGCCAAAATGAGCCAGCAGGATACGGCGACGGCAGGCGTTGGCCTCGGCGTAGGCCACCATCTGCGCCAGTTGCACCCGGCGGTGGCCACGGCGCTCTTCTACGTTGGCGGCGGTGGTCTGCATGGCCGCCTCGTCCCAGGGGCCCAGACGCAGCAACATGCGCGCCCCTTCATCGCCCAGGCGATGCACGGCGCCGGCGGCCTCCAACTGCGCCAGCCCCACCTTCACCTTGACCTCGGGCAGGCCGGTGGCCAGCGACAGATCGTTGGTGGTCAGCCACACCTCGGCCCGGCGTGGGGCGCGCAGCACTTCATAGAGGGCGCGCGTCTCCTCCGGCGCGGGGGCATCGTTCTCAATAAACCACTCCTGCAAGGCGCGATCCTGGGGGGCGTAGAGGAGCACGGCCTGGGCGGGCTGGCCATCGCGCCCGGCGCGGCCGGCTTCCTGGTAGTAGGCTTCCAGCGTGCCGGGCAGGTTGTAGTGGGCCACCAGGCGCACGTCGGGGCGGTCAATGCCCAGGCCAAAGGCGTTGGTCGCCACGACCACCGGCAGGTCGCCAGCGAGAAAGGCCTCCTGCACGTGCGCCCGCGTTTCCGCCTCCAACCCGGCGTGATAGTACTGTGCCTCTGCCCCACCTACGCTGCGCACAAATTCGGCTACCTCCTCGGCCTCGCGGCGGGTGCCGGTGTAGACGATGGCCGCCCCGTCGTCCAGAGCGGCAAGCAGCTCTTGCAGGGCCTGCAGCTTGGCCGGCAGGTCAATGGTGTAGCGCACGGCGAAGGTCAGGTTGGGGCGATTGAAGCCGGTGACGATACGCTGCGCCGTGGGCAGACCCAGCAGCCGCACGATGTCGTCCTGCACCTGGGGGGTGGCCGTGGCGGTGAGGGCGACAGTGACCGGATTACCCATGGGGGCACGGGCGGCGGCGATGTGCAGGTAATCGGGCCGGAAGTCGTGGCCCCACTGGGAGATGCAGTGGGCCTCGTCTACGGCCAGCAGGCCGACGGTGAGGTGGCTCAGGGCTTGCTGGAAGGGCACGCTGCGCAGGCGTTCGGGGGCGACGTAGGCCAGGCGGAAAGCGCCATCCCCCAGGGCCTGCAGGCGGCGCGCCTGTTCGTCCGTGGGGAGGGCGCTGTTGATGTAGGTGGCGGGGATGCCCTGCCGCGTCAGGCCGTCCACCTGGTCTTTCATCAGGGCGATGAGGGGCGAGATCACCAGGGTGAGGCCAGGGAGGCGCAGCGCCGCGAGCTGGTAGATGAGCGATTTGCCGGCACCGGTGGGCATGACCACCAGGGTGTGCTGGCCAGCCAGCAGGTGGGCGATGGCCTCGGCCTGGCCGGGGCGGAAGGCGGCGAAGCCGAAATGGGTGTGCAGGGCGGCGAGGAGGTCGCTGGTCATGCTAACCTTTACGCGTGCTGATCTTCTTTCGCATCTACGATCAGCGGATTGGCCGGGACGTGCGGGCGGGCGCGTTGCGGGAAGGCAGAGCGGATGGCGGCGTGGGCAGCCGGATAGTCGGTGTCTGGCACCAGCACCTTGATGTCCACATTATAGGTAGCCCGGGTTTGGCCCCAGTGGGAGACAGCGAGGCCACCGATCACCGCATAGCGGTAGCCGTGCCTCTCCAACAAGGCGATGGCCTTACGTAATGCTGGTAGCAGTTTCTTCTGCATGGCCTCTTCTCCACTCCTCAAACCGCAGGATGGAGGCATAATATGCTGTCCATTCTTCTGTGACGCGTTGTTGCTCCCACAGGCTTAGCTCTGGCTTGAGCTTCCAGCACAGAGACATCAAATCCTGATACTCCCGCCATTTCTCCGCCGGGGTCTTCTGGCCGGCGGTCAGCAACTGCTCCAGGAATTTGGCCTCGTTCCACGCCCGGTAGTGGGCCAGGGCCTCCCGCCAGATAGTTTTGTCCAGGCTCATGGATTCTCCTCTCTTCCTTGCCTCACAAGCCCAATTGCGTCTCCTTGGCGAGAGAGCGAGTTGGAGTTGCAAAGCTCTTGACAACTGCCGCCTCTGGTAGTATAATATGGCCAGTTAACGCCCCATCCTTGTGCTACAAGGGTGGGTAATTAACGCCAGGGGGTTGATGTGATTCAACCCCCTGTTGACTATCTGAGGGACTGTATGGCGGAAGAACGAGTCATGGTGTTCATTGATGGCAGTAACTTTTACCGTTGCCTCAAGAGCCAGTTTGGGATGACCAGCGTGGATTTCCTCAAGCTGGCTTTGTTGCTCTGTGGTGATAGAAAGCTCATCAGGACCTATTACTACAACGCCGTTGTCCGCCAGGAAGATGGCGAGGAGCGTTACAAAGATCAACAGCGCTTTTTCGAACGGCTGCGAGATGTGCCCTATCTGGAACTGCGGTTGGGACGCCTCGAGAAACGGGGCGGCACAGTCGTGGAGAAAGGCGTAGATGTTGCGATTGCCACTGACCTGCTACGGCGGGCCTACAGCAATGCCTATGACACAGCCATCCTCATCAGCGGTGATGCCGATCTTGTACCCGCCATTGAAGGCGTCAAGGACCTGGGCAAGCACGTAGAGAACGCCTTTGTCTACACTGGTCAATCCCGCCACTTGCGCCAGACCTGCGACCGCTTTATCCTGCTGGACGAGGCGACGATGGAGCAGTGTTGGCTGAGCAGATGACGCGTAAGGTGCTACCATCCGCTTCTCCGCTACTGATCCGCTGATGGTTGCCCCTCAGCGTTTGAGCGTCTCCAGTTGCGGCACCAGGCTGTATTTGCGCTGGTGGCGGGTGAGGAGCTCACGCAGGTAGGCCTGCCACTCGGCCTCACGGCCCGCCGCCCGATAGGCGGCCCGTGCCTTCCCCAGCCAGCGCACGGCGTGGTGGTAGTATTTTGATTTCCCCTCGTCCATGATGGATTCAGCCTGTTGGCGACAGCGCCGGATGACCCAGTCGGGATGGCTTTGAATCGCCGCCTCTACCACTCGCTCCAGCGTATCGTACCCCACGTACGTCTCAGCGTCTATGGCCTGGACTGCCTCGTTGACCATCCCCTCTGATAGGTAAATCTCCACCTGGCTGGCGACGTGGCCGCTCTTGGCCAACTGAGCGAGCAGGTCTGCTTTGATGGCCGGCCAGCGCTCTCCGGCCAGGTCCTGCACCCGCCGATAAGCGGCCAAAGTGTAGGTCTCCTGGAAGGCGATCTGCGCGGCGGCCAGCGCCCGCCCGGTCTCGCCCAGGCCCAGGGCCAGCTCGGATAGCCAGGCAGCCAGCTCGGCCTTGGGCCCCTGGAAGGTTAAGCCGTGTTCGGCGATGTGCAGGGCTTCTTGTAGCGCCCCCTGCTGGCGCAGGGCCTTGGCCAGGGTCAGGGCCTCCTCGGGGAGGCCAAAGTACTGTAGCCCGTAGCTCACGGCCTCCGGCACCCGCCCCAGGCGCACCAGCATGGTGGCGTAAAGCTCGGTCTGGACTTCGGCTTCGGCCAGGTGGAGGTATTCCTGATAGCGTCCCTGCCGCTCCAGTACCTTGAGCCGGGCCACGATCAGATCGTCAGCGTACTCGGGAGCTTGACCCTCCCAGGCTCCCTCTATGATGTCGCCCTGCAAAACCCGCTGCAACGGCGGATAATCCCAGCCCTGTTTGGCCGCCTCTATCGCCGCGGCAAAGGTTTCCTCCAGGCCATAGTCGTCCAGCTCTTTCTGCCATTTGGCCAGCTTTTTGCTCCAGGCCCGGCGCTCGTCGGCGGTCAGATCGGCAGTCAGGATGGCCTCGGCCCACAGCGGGCCCAACTCCGCGAAAAAGCCACCGGCCTCGCCATCGGAGTCGTCCAGGGTGGTCCATTCGGCCACGTATTCTTCGGTGACGGCCTCCAGGATGGCCAGGGCGTGGCGGCCATCGCCGGCCGTGAGGAAGTCCTGCGCCGGCTGTAGCACCTGGCGCACCTGGTTCACCACGCTACCCACGTGCCAGTAAGCCTCGGAGGCGCGCAGACGATCCAGGGAGTGCAGGAGGGTGTGCACTTGGCGGCGGTAGGCGCTGGCGTCCACCGCGGTGTGGCGCTGTTGAGGCGGTGCGCTTTCCTTAGTAGTTGCGCCGGTTGGGGCGGACGGCTGCGGGGCACCGGCAACGCTCTGTACCTGAGCCTCGATCAGATCGGCCAGGGTGGGCTGATACTCGGTCAGGCGCAGCAGCAGGGCCTGCAGTTGCTGGCGATTCAGCCCGGCCAGCAGGTCTTCAACGGATGGCCGCTCCACAATCGCTGCTGGCCGGTGGAGGCAGGTCAGGGCGGTAGCCACGATGTGCTTGCACCAGCCGCCCCAATCGTAGGGGCAGGTGCAGGTGGCGTCAACGATGCCGCCCTCATCCAGGGTGATCTGGACTTGATACGGCTCGTACTGGCTGCCTTCTACTTCGGCCTGGAGTTGCTGGCCACGGCGCACGATGTTCCGCACGGCGCCCTGCTCGTAGTAGTCCTGGCCGCGCCGGTACGATTCGGGGCCGGCGTGTTGGCGGATGACGGCTTCGTCAAAGTTGGGCCAAGGGTCCACCGTTCAGCCTCCACTCCTACTCGTACCGATATTCGTCCAGGAGCCGCTCCAGCTTAGTCAGCGCCGTGCGCGCCGGGCGCAGGTGGCGCGCAGCTTCCGCCTCCGCGTCCCTCTCGTGCAGCGCGGCCTGAGACAGGCTGGCGGCGGCGCGCAGCAGGCCGAAAGCGGCGGCCTGCAGTTTGGTGTCGGTCTGGCGCATCTTTTCCACCTGGGCCACAATCTCGTCTATGGCGGGTCGCCAGTCCGGGGCGGGCCTGGCCGGGGCTTTGCGCGCCAGGCTGGTGCGGATTTGGGGCTCGCCAGTCGGGCCGACCAGTTGCTCAATGATGCCTTCGCGCTCCTTCAGGCGGTTGTAGGTCTCGTTCAGGTTGCCCCGGATGCCCCCGCCGAAGGTGATGGAGTAGAAGCTCATGATGCCGTCGTAGATGATGCAATCGCGGAAGGGGAGCAGGGTGGCCTGCACCAGAAGGGGCAGGGGAGCACCGTGCAGCACGACCTCCAGCGGGTCGAAGAGGCCCAGGACGCCGTAGAGGTGGGTTGGCTCCTGGCCGCTCAGGAAGACGGCGTACGGCTTGAGGAAGCGCAGGATGTAGAAATCGCCCCTGACGCGGTGGCGCCAACTGGCGACGATGGTCAGCTCCTGGGGCGAGAAGCCCGGCGGATTCTCGGCCACAAATTGCTCCAGCAGGTCGAGGTGGTCGTGCAGGGCGTCACGCAGCTTGGCCACCTGCTCAACAGGCCGCTGGCCGACCTCCTCGAAGTTGGCAACCGGGGGCATGATCTTGAGGTGCTGGTTGGCGTAGGCCAGCAGGGACCAGTGCAGCTTGTAGAACAGTTGGCTGTCTTCCGGGGATAGGTTCATGGGGTGTTTCTCCTCCTCTACTTTATAGCCGGGCTAGCTCCTCAAACAGTGCCCGGTTCTCATCCATCAACTGGTCCACGAAGACCACGGCGCTGTCCCGGAAAGCCTCGGCCCACGGACGCTTGGCGACTCTGGGGCGCGACCCAGCGGCTTCACGGCGCATCAACCAGGCCTGCACTGCTGCTACCAGAAAAGAGTCCAGTTGCTCCTTGCTGATGCGCTCCGCTTTCAATTGTGCGGCCACATCCTCTGGCAGCTTTACTGTGATGGTGTCCATTGCATCTTCTCCTTAACTAGCGCCCAAACTCCTCCAATGACTGTCAAGCTGCCTACAATTCCTCATTCTCCTCATTGGACAGGTTCAGTTACAGGCGCTATATCTTTTCAGCGGATGGCCGGCGGCGGAGCGGAGAAACGGAGGTGGCACTATCCGCGCTGAGCCGGTTCACGGCGGCTTGCCCAGTCGCTCCTCCAGCCGGCGATGCAAGAGAGTAGCTTTATCCACAGAAAGCCGGTCTACTGCACTGAGCAGGCTGGAGAAGGGAAGCTCGATCTGAATCACCGGCTCCGCTTCACGCCCGATGTTCCAGGCCTCAAGCGGCGGCTGTTCGCTCGTCAATCGCCTGACGAGTTGGAACAAGTCGCTGTCGTCTTTGGTGAGAACGCACTCGTCCTGATGCTTACTCATGGTCGGTATACCTCCACCAGTCGTTCGAATACGTGCCCATAGTAGATGAAATTGGTGTCCACGCATCTTGGTCATGGACGGTTCACTAGCCTGGCGAGGCAACCGCCACTTGCAAGGCCCTCAGAGACCGGGCAATAATCTCCTCTTCGCTGGCGTATAGTTTTGTGGCCAGCAGTTGTCGCAAAGCCTCTTGGACATCGGGGCGCAGGAGTACATTGCGGGCAATACGCTCTGCCTGTTGCTCCAGCAGCGCCTCAGCCAGGGCGGAGACGTCACGATCTACGTCTTCTGGGGCCAACAATTCGGCTCTAGGTTCATGGGCAAGCACACCCATTTTTGAATCACCTCCCGTAAGTCTCAGCCACATGTTCAATGAGGGCGTCACTATAGTGGGTTCCTTGTTGCTGACAGAGTTTGAGCATCTGGCAGATGTCGCTTTTGGTCAGAAGCCCGTCCAGCCCAGCCCGAGCCAGGATGCCGGGGAAGCCAGTGACTCGCAGACCGATTTCCTCAGCCACTGCACGAGCGGCCTTCTCATCGAGCAGGACGATTCGGCACCGCAACTCTGGTCGCATAGCGATCACCAACATCTCTGCCTCTGGGAGATGGCTAGTGGGGTCTGGATCGCCGGACGTAGGCTGAGCGGCGATGCGACTGGCCAGTATCTGGGCTTGCTCCGTCTCCGCCTCGTTCAGCCTGGACGCTATGACCACAAAATCTTCGGCGACGAGTGCCTGGAAATCATCGCTGGCCCCGTGCTTCTCGAACTCAGCTAACTGTGCGGGAGCAACGTAGATGTGGACCATGTAGCGTTTGAGCAACTCCACCCCAGCGCACTGGAAGGCTGAGAGAAGAGGGCCGGTATTGGAAGCCGCAGCGATGCGGTCTACGTCTTCAGGTACGGTCACAGGAATGCCTCCGCATTATACCCATGCGGGCCAACCAGCCGACCTCCAGGATGGGGAAGTCGGCTTTGCTGGTGCGCCGGCCCTGGGTTGCCCCGGCGCTTCACGGGCGAGGGGGAGAGCGAGTTAGCTGGATTCAGTGGCAGGCAGTACACCCTTCCAGCGGATGGCCTGCGGCGGAGCGGAGAAGCGGAGGTGTAGCACCCAACCATCCGCTTGCTACCTATCCGCTGGCAGCTTCCTCTTTCATCCGTGCCACCAGTGCTTTAGTCTCCTCAACCCTTCTTCTCATCCTCAACTGCTTTGCTCAGTCCATTCGCCTCCAGAAATTCCTTCACCGTGTTAAAGGCGTTGAAGAAAAGTGGTGTGCCAGCAAACGATAGGGGAGACACCGGACCGATGGTCATGAAGGAATACTCTCTGGAAGCTATGTCGAAAGACGAGTGCGGGTCTCGGAAGAGTTGATAGAGATCCAGGGCTTTGCTACGTCCACCTACTAACTCGCTTAGAGCCTTAAACTCGGCCCCCATTCCCAGGCCGAAGCCAAAGAAGAAGATGCGCAGTTGTTCCACGATCTCCCGGTGCAGGCTGGACAGGGTTTGGCTGATGAACATCCAGCCAACACCGTACTTGCGGGTAGTGCGGGCGGCGTCAATCAAGATGCCGCGCACTGCCTTTTTCTCCCCACTCTCTGGGTCTTCGCGGGGTGCCAAGCGATGGGCCTCGTCCATCAACACAAGGGTGTTCAGGCTACGATTTTGCTTGTAGGCGCCTTCGGCTGCCGTGCGTATGCCCTCTAGCAGCCGCTTGATCACCAGGGACTGGATAGTTTCGTTCCAGAACAGCACTGTTCCTTGATCATGTGGCTGGTCACCGTGAAAGAGTGGAAGCGTATTCATTTCGTTGCTAGCTCTCTGTACTGCTTGTTCGACTGATAGATCTACAACAACCAAAGGACGTCGCTTCTGACTCGGATCAAACAAGCTATACAAGAGGCGTTCTATCTTCTGCGCTCTTGGCCGATCCTCTCGGAAAAGCTGGGTGACTGGTAGCCAGTAGGCGCTGTAGAAGAAGTTTCGGTCAGCCTGCTCGTACATAGATTGAAAGCGGGCACGTGAGCCTTCGGAGCGGTAGAATACCATCTGCACCTTCTCTTCTCCCAGCAGGCTCCAAGCTCGCTCAAAAGACTGCCTAGTATGCAATGCATTCAGCGTGACATTGGCACGCTCTAGCCTATCGGCCAGGGTTTCTGCCGCCAATTGCCGGTTTTCACCCTTTGGGATGCTCAGTTGTTCGAATAAGGGTGACTCGTAGAGAATCTGGGCAAATATGTCCCACCGATCTAGCACCAGATCCCGCACGCTGTAAACTTGGATCGGTTTGCCCAATTGGTGCAAGACATCTTTGGTCGGCAGGCGAAACTCGCCGGGCGCAGGTTCACCTCTAACTTCTTTGGCGAATTCACCCTGCGGGTCAATGACAAGTATTGCCATTTTGGAATAGCGGGCGTAGGCCAGCAGGATCATTTTGGCCAGAACGGACTTGCCGGAGCCAGTCTTGCCAAAGATGCCCAGGTGATAGGCTTCTCCAGCACCCTGTGGGCCAGTGTCGAAGTGCTTGAACCAGAGAGGTAACAGAGGTCTGGAACCGTAAACGTGTCCCAGGTAGAAAAGTTGATCTCGATAGGGCGATAGGAGTTCGGTCAGCACCTCGTCGTTGGCCAAGTGTATCGGCGTGCCGGTGGCCGGCACCGTGCCCAGTATACTGGGACGATAGCCATCTGCCCCGGCCGAGAAGACGGCACTGATAGTCATCTCTCCTAGGTGCGTGTCCTGGCGCTCACTGACGGCATCCACCCGTCCGCGCTGACGGATCAGGCTGCGCATAGTAGGATCCTCGTGCCAGACGTTGCGCAGGGTCACCTCAGTAATCTGACCCAGGGCGTAGTGGGAGAGCCCCTCCTGTAAATAGCGGAACAGGGCCAGTTCGCCCACCAATTTCTTGCTTACGGCGCCAGCCAGAATGTCCAGGGCCATGTCGCCAGTGGAAGACGGTGATCCTACAACGCCAATGCGTTCGGCGGCGTCAACCAGTTGATCCAAGGTCTTGCGTTCGTTGCTCATCTTCACACTCCTGATTCAGTGCGATATCCGTGCAAGCCCATGAAGATTTCGCCAATGTCACCTGAGTACGTCTCGGCGATACGCTGGCTAGTGACTTGGCGGAAGGTGGGGATAGCTCTGGGTAGGTGCTTCACCATGCGGTCGGCCATGTATAGGGGATAGGGCTCCATTACAGCAGGTGTGCCGCACTGGTGGCGGATACCATGAAGTACCGTGGCCAGACGCGCCGGATTCTCAGCGACAGCCCGACTCATCTCCAGACGCAAAGCTGGGAGCCAGGGATATGGCCGGTAGTAAAGCACCCGAATCTCGCCTAACAGAGCAATGATTTGCTGGCTAAGACGATTGGCAACCTCTCTACTTACTGGTGCAAGAGGGCCCAGATTCAGGTGCCAAGGTTCAGGCGGTTGCTGCAAAGTTGTGGATCGGGTGAACTCACCTGGCTCCAACAAATGACTGAGGAGGCCTCGGTCATCGTAGGTCTCTGGCCAGTCTAACGCCTGCCCGATTTCTCTCCGGGTAGTGTACTTGGGGACAGCGAGCCAACATCGGTCAGTGCGGGTGGACGAGAGGATGGCGTTATAAGCCTCTAGGTACTCTCGGATCTGCAGTAGCAGTCTTTTGGTCACCTGCAAGTGTGGGGTCTCTCTGGCCTTGTTCAAGGCCTGGTTAAAATAGATGAAGGGCGTGGTCAAGGAGCCATCCAGAAAGACCACCTCGTGGGGGGCGTTGGCGGCCAATTCCAGCTCCATGCCCATCATCAGGGCACGCAGGATGGTGCCAGTCTCGGCCTCGTGGGCTTCAGTTTCCACTATGACTAGGTGGCGGGGCTCCGGCCAGTAGCGTGTTTCGGAGGGTGGAGTCAGTCCCTCTACTGCCACGGCAGCAGCAGCAACCAAGTCGCTGGCCAGTAGCCGCTCAATGGCGTAGGAACCATCCACACCACAGGTGGTGGGGATGGGCAAATAGGCCAGGTCCGAGTCACGACGTAACAGCCCTTTGTGGGCAAGCTGGTCGCGCCATTTCTGACGACAGGCACGTACTTGCTCAAAATCGGCCAGTAGTTTCTGGCTCAGCCCTTCGGTGCAGTTGAGCACTTCGTCTACCAGCGCAGCGGGTAATTCAGCAAATGGACGGTCGATTGGTTCGATGTGCATTATGCACTCCTATTTTCACGATTCACACTCTCCACTTGCCACTGTCAAAAGCTGACCGATTTCTTCGTTTCGCCACATCCGCCACCCATCCACCCGCCCAGCCCGGGGCAGTAGCCAGCGCTCACGCCAGTAGATTGCCAGATCGGCGAAGGGCAGGTCACGATAGGTGGGTTCTGTGTCTTGGCCCTCCAGGTAGTCTTTCAAGTTGTCCACTAGGGGGAAGAGAAAAGCTTCCCTCTTCACACCATGACGCAGCAAGTCGGCTGAGAAGCCAAGCCGTGCAAGCGCCCGCACCATTGTTTGCCATTTACGGCGAGGGCCGGTGCCAAAGCCACCTCTGGTAGAGATACCCTGGCTCTCAAGAAACTCTCGGAATAAGGGATAAAGTTCCATTAGGTGGAAACTACCATAGCCGTCAGTGTAGCCCAGGGATTCGGCGATGATTGTACTATTGTAGCGCAGGCGGTTGTAGAGACTGCTCCGCCCAAAGGCGCTGGTAGTGGTCAGAGCCACGAGATGCGCTGGTAAAATACGCCCTTCCATTTCCGTCTGGCGTCCGCTGTACTTGCATTTGTAGGCAGCGCGTACCTCGTTGGCGGCGGCGGCCAAGGCGACGAGTTTGCCTCCTAGCAGACGGTCATAGGGCGGAACGGCCCCGAGAGTCTGGATGTCCATCGTCTGGTTGACAAGTTCGGTCTTGCGCCCTAGCGGGTACTGAAAGAGGCGGTCTCTAGCTGGGAAACTGAGCGGTGGGGATTGCAAGGCTAACAGCCCAATGAGCTTGCCATTAGATTCGTCCATCACCAGGAAACGCAAGCGGCGACCGTAACCTTTGGAGAATGGAATAGACCAGAGCAGGCGGGCAGTGCGGAACAAGTCGTGCTGGCTCTCAGTCGTCGCTTCCACCAGTATCGGCCGGATTTGTTCTGGGATCACCTCACAACCGTTAGCAAAGAACGGGAGATAATGAGACAAATGGTGCCGCAGCCAATCCTGACGCAGCACAAGCTCAATTTGACGAGCTGGTTCGTGGAGTTGGCGCAGGTTGTCTTTGTCGGCATCAGGAGCCTGCAGCGCCCCGCCCTCCTCGAATGTAAAACCCATTTGCTGCAGCTTGTGTACTACCAGTTGCTTTAGCTCATCCGCAGTAGCATTCATTCAGGTATTCCCCGCAAGGTTAAGCATTGAACACGCCGTCAGTAGCCTCAGCATCGTTCAGTGCTTCAGTGATCCAGCCTGGCCGCTGAAGGCGCGGGCGCCCTTGCGCCGCCACCGCCTTTTGTGGTAGAATACACCCGGACGCTCCTGGGCAGCTACGTCTATTTTACCACAAAAGGGGCGTTTTGTATATTCCTCTTTAAGGAGCGAAGGCCAGCACGCCGGGCGAGCCAGGCGCTCGGCTAAGCAGGTGCCAATCGGCTGCCAGCCGCTGGCCATCTGCTTTAGCCGACGAAGGCCCTGCGCCGGCGGCCTGAGGGCGCCACACATAGGGGTTGAACGCGGCATCTCTGTGCCGTCTGGAAGCCTCGTGGAGACGGCGGGGGTGGCAGGTTGTCACACGCTCTGTCTAGTGAGGGTGGCGTGTGACAACCTGCCAGGATGCCGCCTTTTTTGTGCTGTACCGCTGCTGGCCAAATCACGCATGAGTCAAGTTGTAGTTACCATTCACGGCACCGGGCGCACCGCCCAGAACTTTGAGGTGCCACAGATGCAGGCCCTCGCCGCCCATTTGGGAGCGATGCCGCCGTACCGCCCCGTGTGGTGGGGCGATCTGATTGACGCCGGGGCCTGCGTCTCCCACAACGGCGAGTGGCTGATTGCCCGCCTCCACGCCCTGGCCCAACACTTCATCGGCCGGCCGGCCAGGTACACCACGCGCCTGGTTTGGCGCCTGGCCAATGGGCTGCACGGTTGGATTGACGGCGTCGCCGGTGTGGTCGCCTACTTCATCTCCCCACGCCGACGCGAGGTGATCCGCGAGCGGCTGCGCGCCGTGCTCGCCGAGCTGACCCGCCACAATCACGAGATCATTTTGGTGAGCGAAAGCCTCGGCTGCCTCATCGCCTTCGACGTGCTGCGCGCCGAGGCCCAGCACTACAACATCGCCACCTGGTTCACCCTGGGCTGTCCGCTGTGGCTACTCGTGCGCACGGGGCAGCGCCGCGCCGACCTGGGGGCGATCAATCGGCAGACGGTGCGGCAATGGTTCAACCTCTACGCCCCACGCGACCTGGTCGCCGCGCCGATTGCCTCTGTATTTCCCGCCTATCCAATTCGCGATGAGCGGATTGACGGCGCACACGGGCGACTGCAAGCGCATCGTTACTGGCAGCACCCGCGCGTCGCCGCCCTGATTGCCCGCGTGCTGCGCGGGTAAGGGCGAAGCATTCGCCACATCGGGCTGAGAATACTACCTCGCCTTGCCAGTCCACCTTGCCTACAGAGCTACAATCTGGCGAATGCTCGCCCCTACTCTATTGACGAAAACTGCGCCTTGTGCTATCCTATGAGTGAGGTGATACAAAGATGAGTCAAGTGATTACCCTATCGGACGTAACCTACCGTGCCCTGGTTGAAGAGGCACAGCGCTTCCACCAATCGCCCGACGCCCTGGCGGAACGGTATTTGCAGGAACACCTGGAGCGTTGCCTGATCAGGGCACGCTGGCGAAAAGAAATGAAAGCGCTTTTCGCCAGTGTGCAAAGCCGTATCCCTGCTTACCCTCCTGCCGAGATAGAAGCCGACATCACAGCCGCGGCGGCTGAAGTGGAAGAGATGCGCCATGCCTCCCGTCGTTCTAATTGATACCAACGTTTGGGTCTCCGCCCTGATCAACCCTCACGGCCATCCCGCAAAGGTCAAGGACGCCTGGCTGGATGGCCGTTTTGAGGTGGTGACATCTCTACCTCTGCTGGCAGAACTGGCTGAAGTGTTACGTCAGTGTTACGTCGTCCCCGTATTCAGCAGAAGTACCACCTGAAGGAAGAAGATATCCAGCGCCTCCTCAACTTGATTGCTGCTCAAGCTATACCGGTGGAGCCTGCTGGCACCCTCAAAGTCTGCCGTGACCCCGATGACGACTTAGTGCTGGAAACAGCCGTGTTAGGTCAGGCACACTATGCCGTCAGCCGTGACGATGATCTCAAGAGGGACGATGACCTCGTGTTACAAATGCAGGTCAAAGGTATCAGCGTCCTCAGCGTGCGAGATTTCTTGGAGCGCCTGGAAAGCGGGACAATCTAACACCTTGTCGCTGTCTCCTTCGAGTTGCAAATTGCTACCCAAGCGAGTCATGGTAGCTCCTCCAGGGTCTGGCGGAGCACGTCCCGTTCGTGTTCCAGGTAGTCGAACTGGAAATCCTCCCCCTGTCTCCTTGTCTCCCCGTCCCCTTGTCTACACTTGTCTCCTCGTTCCTCATCCCTCATACCCCGTCCCTCATCCCTCATACCTCGTCCCTCATTATACCACTACTGGCAGTAGTGTCAAGTTTGACTTCTGCAGGAGCAGGTGCTATAATTCCCAGGCGGGGAATCAGTGATCAGGAAATCAGGGAATCGGGTCTCCTTCTCCTGATTCCCTGATCCCTGATCTCCTGATTCCCCCATTCCCTGATTCCCCTGTCCCCAGGAGGCTCACGTGTTCGTCATTGGCACGGCTGGCCACGTGGATCACGGCAAGAGCACGCTCATCAAGGCCCTCACCGGCATTGACCCCGATCGCCTGCAGGAAGAGAAAGAGCGGGGCATGACCATTGACCTGGGCTTCGCCTGGCTGCGCCTGCCCAGCGGGCGAGAGGTCAGCATCGTGGACGTGCCCGGTCACGAGCGCTTCATCAAGAACATGCTGGCCGGTGTGGGCGGCATTGACGTCGCCCTGATGGTGGTAGCCGCCGATGAGGGTATCATGCCCCAGACCGAGGAGCACCTGGCCATCCTCGACCTGCTGCAGGTCAAGTCCGGCGTGGTGGCCATCACCAAGAAGGATTTGGTGGACGAGGAATGGCTGGCCCTGGTCGAGGAGGAGCTGCGCGACCGCCTGCAGTCCACTACCCTGCGCCAGGCGCCGCTCCTGGCCGTATCGGCGGTGACTGGCGAGGGGCTGCCGGAACTGATCGCCACCCTCGACCGTCTGCTGGCCACGACGCCGCCCAAGCGCGACGTCGGTCGCCCGCGCCTGAGCATTGATCGCGCCTTCACCGTGGCCGGCTTCGGCACCGTGGTCACGGGCACGCTCGTGGACGGCAAGCTGTCCCTGGGGCAGGAGGTGGAGGTCGTCCGCGTGGGGCGAGAGCAGGCCCCGCCGCTGCGTAGCCGGGTGCGCGGCTTGCAGACGCACAAGCGCAAGGTGGAGACGGCCCTGCCCGGCACGCGGGTGGCCGTCAACCTGACGGGGGTGGCCGTGGAGCAACTGCAGCGTGGGGACGTGGTGACCACACCAGGCTGGCTGGAGCCCACGCTGCTCGTGGATGGGCGGCTAAGGCTGCTGGCCAGCCGACCCAAGCCCCTGGCGCACAACAGCGAGGTCTCGTTCCACACGGGGGCGGCGGAGGTGGAGGCGCGGGTGCGTCTTTTGGAAAATGATACTCTGGCCCCCGGAGCGACCGGCTGGGTGCAGGTGCAGCTCGCCGCGCCGCTGGCCGTGGCCAAGGGCGATTTCTTCATCGTCCGCTCGCCGGTGACCACGCTGGGCGGCGGCCAGATCGTGAACCCGCACCCCCGGCGGCACAAGCGCGGCCAGGCACGGGTGCTGGCGGCCCTGGAGACCCTGGCCAAAGGCTCGCCGGAGGAGATCGTGCAGCAAACCCTGGGCACGGCCCCGCCAATGGAAGTGGCGACCCTCATCGAGCAGACGCACCTGCCCGCCGATCAGGCGCACGCGGCCTTGGGGCAGCTCATCGCCAGTGGGCAGGCCCTGCTCCTGGGCGATGAAGCGCCATCGTCGCCCAAGGCGTTGATCGTTTCCGCCGCTGGCTGGCGGGAGCTAAGCGAGCGGGTGGCGACGATCCTGCGTGGCTACCACCAGCAGTACCCGCTGCGCGGCGGCATGCCCAAAGAGGAATTGAAGAGCCGGCTGGCCCTGCCGGCGCGGGTCTTTAACGAGAGCCTGGCGCGCTGGCTGGCCAGCGGCGTCCTGGCCGAGGAAGGGGCGGCCGTGCGCCTGCCGTCGCACCGGGCGCAGTTCACGCCGGAGCAGCAGCAGCGAGTAGATCGGCTGCTGGCGCGGATGGGCCAATCGCCCTACACCCCGCCGTCGCGGGCGGAGATGGAGCAGGAGCTGGGCGCCGACGTGCTGGCGGCACTGCTGGAGCAGGGGAAGCTGTACAAGGTCAGCGAGGAGATCGTCTTCCTGAGGAGCGCCTACGAGGAGATGGTGCGGCGCACGGTAGAGACGATCCGGGCGCGGGGTCGGGTGACCGCCGCCGAGGTGCGCGACCTGTTCAACACCAGCCGCAAGTACGCTATCGCCTTCCTGGAACACCTGGATGAGGAGCGACTCACCCGCCGCGTGGGCGACGAGCGCGTACTGCGGTAACATGTAGGGGCGAGGCATTCGCTCATGGACTGGGACTAGCGCAGGATACCATGGCGAATGCCTAGCCATTCTGGGCCTTCAGGCTACAGAACATATATCCCCGCCCACGCTTCGTAACAACGTACTGGGGATTTTGGGCCTCCCTTTCTATCTTCTGGCGCAGATGTCTGATGTGCACCTTTACCAGGTCAGGGGTAGGGTCATCCTCCAGTGTCCAAACCCTATCCAGAATCTCTGCGCTGCTCAGAGGTTTCCCCGCGTTGGTGAACAGATAGACCAGCAGACTAAACTCTTTCTGGGTCAGGTTCACCGGCCTGCCCTCTCGCAGGACACTGCGGGCCGGCAAGTCAATGCACAGCCAGCCATCATCGTAGTATAGCGGCTTTTCTGGGGCAGGCCTCTCGGCGCGACGCAAAACAGCTTCTATACGCAGCAATAACTCTTCCATATCGAAGGGCTTGGGCACGTAGTCGTCAGCACCTTCGCTAAGGCCCTTCACCCGATCCTGAGGGGCGCCCTTAGCGGTGAGCATAATGATGGGGGTATCCCCCATCTGGCGCAGCCGCTGGCAGGTGGTCCAGCCATCCATCCTGGGCATCATCACATCCAGGATGATCAGGTTGGGACGATGGGCGAAGGCGCAGCGTAGCCCCTCTATGCCGTCCCGGGCAGAGTAAACCTCATACCCCTCAATCTCCAGATTCAGCTTCAACAGCCCTAACAGCGCTGGATCGTCATCAATAATCAGGAGTTTTTTCCCCTTGGCTAGACCTTTGGCAAAACGAAGTGCACCTTTGTCCCCTTGCCGCTCTCGCTTTCGAGCCAAATTCTACCTCCCTGGGCCTCTACTAGCATCTTAGCCAAATAGAGGCCCAAACCATAGCCATTAGCCGTGTTCGTATGCCCTCTATAGAACTCACTGAACACCCGTTTCTGATCCTCTAGTGGGATGCCGCACCCTTGATCGGCTATACTGACCAGGACGCCTTCTTCACCCTCGCCTACGTCAATACGGATAGTCCCCCCCGGGGGAGAATACTTCACGGCATTTTCCAGGATGACGTCCAGGATGACCGCGGTCTGGGCTTCATCGCCTATGGCCCAGGGACTGCCTTGGGCCCAGACCTCAAACCGACAGCCAGAGGCTCCTATCCTGTACAGGCTGACGGCCTTCTCGACCAGAGGCAGGAAGGCAAAGGGCTGCCGTTCTATAGCCAGGTGTCCCGTTTTCAAGTAGGAGATACGCAAGGTCTTCTCGGCGAAGTCAATCAGACGATTGCACTGAAGATTAATGAGTTCCAAGATCTCCTGCTGAGTGTCCTTATCCAGGGCATCGAATCGCCGGAGGCTCAATTGGGCTGCCGTCTTGATGTTGGTCAAAGGGGTGAGAAATTCGTGGGAAACCATAGACAAGAACTTGTCCAACTGTTCCAGTTTTGTCTCCCGCGAAGCGTCCCAGAAAGCAGCTACCGCGCCGACAGTCTGACCAGCTTCATCAAGCAGTGGAGAGGCTATTGTGACGATAGGTACCCTGGCCCCAGACCTGGTGACGATGAACCGCTGCTCTCCCCAGGAGAGATTGGCATAACCCTGCTGTAGAGTTGAATAGATACTACAACGCTCATCAGAACCACAAAGACTCCGCCCTTTCTCGTCTTCCACGCGTAAAACATCGCCGCAAAAGCGCCCCAGGACTTCTGCCGCCCGCCAACCTGTCAGCGCCTCCGCGGCGGCGTTAAAACTGGTGATTCGGCGCTCCTTGTCTGTGGTGTAGAGCCCATCGGCGATGCTATCCATGATGTTCTCTAGCTGTCGTTTGGCCTCGGCTACGGCCTGATAAAGCCGGGCGTTTTCCACGGCGATGGCGACCTGATTGGCGATCGTAGAGGCCAGCTCCACCTCCTCACTCGACCACTGATGTGGTTCGGCGCGATAAACACTTAAGATGCCGATGGCCTGCTTCTGGGCCATCATGGGCACCCCCAGGTAAGCCCGCATCCCCTCCCGCCGCATGCGCTCGCGTCGTGCTGGTGGCAGTTCTGGGTCGGCCTCCAGATCAGGCAGGATCAGGGGCTGGCAGCCCTCAATGACCTGTTTTAAGCGCCGGTCAATCGGGATGGGATGCTCCCTGGCTGCGGGATCACGATAGCCCACAGCCACCCCCACGTCCAGGTGATCCCCCTCTAACAGGCGAATCGTGGCGCTCCTGGCCTCCATGACCTGGGCCGCACTCTCTACGGCGGTCTTGAGGACTTCCTGCAGATCGAGGGTGGAGGAGATAGCTTTGCTCAGGTCGGCCAGGGTGGAGAGTTGCGCCAGTTGGCGCTCCACATTCTGATACAGTCGGGCGTTCTCCAGGGCGATGGCGGCGTGACCGGCCAAACCCAGCAAGAACCACAGGTCTTCCTTGCCGAAGGCGGCAGTCTGCGGGCTTTCCAGAACGATGACCCCCATCACCTCACCCTGGCTCACCATGGGCACCGCCAGCAGGGAGCGGGTCTGCGGCAGCACAGCCGTATAGTTGGGATCCTGGGACACATCGGCGACCAAGGCAGGTTGGCCCGTCCGCACCACCCGGCCGATAACCCCCTGATCTAGAGACCAGGGTCGGGCGTGGCATACCTCCACGGGAAAGCCTTGACCTGCCAGCATGGAGAGCGTGTTCTGCTGCCGGTCGAGCAGGTCAATGGCCCCAGCCTCAGCGGAGGTCATTTGGAGAGCTCGATTCAATACCAACTCCAGAATCTGCTCCACATCCAGAGTGGCATTGATCTGGCGAGTGATCTCCTCCAAGGTAGAAAGCTCCTGCACCTGGCGCCAGCCCTGCTCATAGAGCCGCGCATTCTCAATGGCTACGCCGATCTGGTTAGCGATGGCGGTGTAGAGGCGCACTTCCTCAGGGCTGAAGGGGTGATACTGGCGACTGGCGACATGCATCACCCCCTGCACCTTCTCCCTAGATTTTATCGGTATGGCCGCAAAGGAGCGTATTACTTCCCCGTTCAACAACGTTGTCGTCAATCTAGGGTCTTCGGTCATATCGTCCACCACAACGGGCTCTCCGGACTGTATGGCCAGCCCGGCCAGGCTATTGCCCACCGGCAATATGCGCACCTGAGCGGCGACTTTCTGAGGTACACCCCGATAGGCAGCCAGGACCAGTTCCTCGGCTTGCTGGTCCAGCAGGTAGATGGCGTCAGCATCTACCCCAGTGACTGCCAACACTTTATCTAGAGCTCGCTCCAGAACCTCCTGCAAGTTCAGAGAGTTGCTCACAGCAGCAGCGATGATGTTGAGCGCGGCCAGTTCCTCGTTGCGCTGCCTGGTCTCCTCCTCTGCCCGCTTCCGCTCGGCCAGTTCTCGCTGCGCCTCCCCGTACAATTGGGCGTTCCTGATGGCTACACTCAACTGGTCGCTCACGGTGATCAGGAATTCTAGACTCCACCGGGCAAGAGCATCCCCACCACCCGTAAGCAGCATGACACCTAAGGCGATGTCTCGCCAGCGCAAAGGCAAGAAAACGCAGGCCGCCAATCCGGCTTCCCTGGCGACGTCTTTAACGGCTGCGCCGACTTGCCACAGACTCGTGATGTCCAAGGAGGCCGCTGGCGGCCAGTATTCCCCCTCTAGCCTTATTGCCTCGAAGCGCGCTAACAGCTCAGGTGCCAACCCCTGTGCTCCCCAGACGCTCAATCGGCGCGAGGATGCCTCCACCAAGAGCACACAGCCGGCCTCACACCCGACAACTGCCAAGGTCTGGGCCATGCTGGCATCCAGCACCTCTGCCAGATGGAGTGATTGGCTGGCGGCGTGAGCAATAGCATTGAGGGCAGCCAGTTCCTGGTTGCGACGCCTTATTTCCTCAGCTTCCGCTTTCTCCATCATGCCGTTGCTGCCTGCTTTCGTCAGGCTTAGTTCTTCTATTTGTAGAGGACCATGCCGTACCCCAGGAGCAGCCCTGGTGTGATCTCGTCTTCAGCCAGCCCCCACTGGGCGTTATCCGCTACGCCATGCTCGGTCAACTTCCAGGGAGAGAGGAGGCGCAAGAGCTCCTCCTTCGTCCGGTAGTAGTAGGGCTTCAGCCCAGATTGGGTCCCCATCTTGCTGGCCTCGATCAAGATCGGCTCCGTCTTCCAGGCCTCCCCGCTGATGTCCGTGTAAAGCAGGTAGCTGCCCTCCCCGGCCCAGTCGTAAAGAGTATGGAGAGCCCCCGCTAAAGCTTCATCAGGCAAGAGATGGCCCAGCCCCATGAACACAATCCCTACCCGCCGTTCGCCGCCAAATAGCTCCTGCAACTCCGGCGACTGCAAAACCGTGCGCACATCGGCGGCATCACACCACAGGTAGCGCACGTTAGGCTCGCCGCGTAGAATCTGTTGGCCGTAGGCCACCGTCACCGTATCAATGTCACTGTAGATCACCTTGATCTTTGGATCTATGGCCAATGCTGTCTCGTGGGTGTTACCACAGGTCGGCAGGCCGGAGCCAAAGTCGAGGAAGTGCCTGAGGCCCTTTTCTTTCACCATGTAGTTCACCACGCGCACGAGTTCCTGGCGCTCTGCCTTCAACTCCTGGAACAGGGGAGGCAGATAATTAGCAAGGCGCTCGGCGACCAGGCGGTCAATCTCGAAGTTATGCGTGCCGCCCAGCCAATAGTCAATCATGCGCCCTTCGTTGGGCCTGGTAAGATCAATTTCCGGTGACATGTTGGGGACTCCTTTCTGGACTTAGTAACCGCCAACAGCTATCAAAGAGCGCCAGTGCCGCGCAACCTTTGTCACCATATATAACGGAAAAAAGCCCAAAAGTTACGGCCTGGGTGACGATTTTTTAACCATGCCGAAAAATCATGCCCTTATGTAAACACAGCTATCTCTTCCTGGAAGGATGCACCAGAGCCCTGGCGGCCAGCACCAGCCACTGGGGCTGAGCCAGAACCAGCCGCCAGAAGGTCAGCGCCATCTCGTCCCGGGTGCGCGCTTGCAGGATGCCCCTGGCCTGGCGGTTCAATAGACGCAAGAGCGCGTCATAGTCGGCATTGGTAAAGCGATCCAGAACCCTTCTCAGCACTAAGTGCAGGTCCAACTCTCGTTTCAGCCCCCGTAGCTCACTGGCGTATTCCCCTGGCTGCAGAAGGGCGTTGGCCGCGGCCCTGGCCCCGCGCAGCCCGGTAACGACACCCCCCACGGTGGTCATCTTGACCTGCCCCGCGGCGTCACCCACCAGGAGAACATCGGCCTCACCAATCCTGGCCCATGGCTGGGCGTTAAACCGGTGCGTAGACACCTGCGCAGCCTGATAGCCGGTGGCTTCCAGTCGGTGCGTGGCGAGAAAGCGTCTCAAGCGCTCGCTGGCCTCGGCCTGATTCTCGGCGATCAGGCCGACCACAGCACAGCCTGGCGACTCCGGGATCAACCAGCCAAAAAAGCGAGTATACGCCCGGTCGAACCACACCTGCACCGTGTGCGCCTCAGCCCCCGGCGGCAGAACAACCCTGGCCTGCACAATGCTGACGGCGGGGTGGCTATCGCCCTGGCTGGCCTCGGCCACCCGGCTGGTCACGCCGTCCGCCCCCAGCAGCTTACCCGCCCGCACTTCTCGGAGGCGAGCCGCCTGCCGGTCCTGCAGTTGCAAGGTCAAGCCAGCGCCATCGCCCTGCAAGCCCAGGAAGCGCTGGCCTAGCACGATCTCCGCCCCCGCCTGCCGCGCCCGCTCAGCCAGGAGGCGGATTAGCTTCTCCCGCTCGATGATCAGGTCCGGCTGCGCCAGGCTCACCTGGGCCGTGGCCTGGGGCGAGAAGAGCTCAATGCGCTCTATCCGGTTGATGATGGCTTCCGAGGGGGTAAAGCCCAACACGGGGACGATCTGGCTGGTAACGATGAGGGTGCGCGCCGGAGGGCCTAAGGTCTCGCTTTCCTCGTACACGTGCACGGGAACACCTTTTTTGGCCAGCAGGTAAGCGGCGTAGAGCCCCGCGGCGGAGGCGCCGATGATAGCTACGTTCTGGTGCGGCATGAATCGCCTGCCTATCTCCAAGACTCCCGAGGTCTGCGGAGACGCCGGGAGTCTGAACTCCCTCTGAAAATCAAAACCCGCCTCTCCAATCTGTGCCACAGGTGAGAAGCGGGCTTTGCGGCCAGACCCCCCTGATGCTAGCAAACTGCCCCCGCGTATAGCGCCTGTCTACACTCACCAGAGCCGTTGGATTGTGTAAGAATCAGACGTGCATCATGCCAACTCAACTTTGAGCTGTCTGCCCACGGCATGAGCCAAACGCTCCAACGAATCGAGGGTTACGGTAGTATTGTCGGGGTCTAGAAGACGGTCAATCTGAGAGCGACTGGTCTGGAGTCTCTCCGCAAGTTGTGTCTTGCTGATCTTGGACGCCTCCATTGCCTCGCTCAGTTGGAGTGCCAATAGCCGCTTGTGTGCTCTGGCTGTGACTTCTTCAAGGATACCTTCCTCTCTCAGGAAGTCATCGAAATCACTGCCGGTGTACTTGTTCATCTTATGACCACCCACTCAGCCATAGATTCTTACGCTCACGAGCCAATTCCAGGTCGTGCAGTGGTGTCTTTTGGGTCTTCTTAATGAAGCCGTGTAAGAGCGCCATGTCGCCAGCCTTCACGGTGAACCATACCCGGGCAATCCGCCCTCCCGGCAAGTCGCTGCGCACCTCCCACAGGTCAGCCTCCAGCTTTCTCACCAGCGACATACCAAGCGGCCAGCGGAATTGCACCAGCTTGATGTCTTCGCCGATAACCTTCCTGTCCGCCTTGTCGAGCTGCTGCAACCATTCTCGGACTGGCTCACGGCCAGCCTCAGTGCGGAAGAAGACGACACGAAGGATAGGATCGGCACTCATATGTGTACAGTGTACCACATAAGGTACGCACCGTAAGCGGGAGCGAGGGGATTCGAACCCCCGATCTCGGCCTTGACAGGGCCGCATGTTAGGCCGCTACACTACGCCCCCGATGCAATTGCAGATTGCAGATTTTAGATTGCAGATTTATCTCATTGTCGCACCCAAAATCGGCAATCATTAGTGTGAACTTAAGATGGAGTGCACGCCTTAGCGTGCGCTAACAGCGGTCTGGCGACCGCACTCCGGAGCTAAAGTTCACACCAATCAATCGGCAATCTCAGACCACTTTCTATGATAGCAGATTGCGCGGCATTCGTCAAGCCTCTTATTCCGCGCTCTCCGCCTCCTCGCCAGTCGCCGCCGCCACTCCCTTGAAAGCGGCGACGTTGCTTCTAATCTGCGCCTCAACCTCCTGGAGCACTTCGGGGTTGCTCTGCAGGAACTGCCGGGCATTGTCGCGCCCCTGCCCCAGCCGCGTCTCGCCGAAGAGGTAGAAGGCCCCACTCTTCTTGATGATGCCCATCTCCGTGCCTACGTCCAGGAGGCTGCCTTCCTTGGAGATACCCTGATTGAAGAGGATGTCAAACTCGGCACTCCTGAAGGGCGGAGCGACCTTGTTCTTCACCACCTTGACGCGCACGCGGATGCCCTTGGCGTCTGTGCCTTGCTTGATCGTCTCCACGCGGCGCATATCCAGGCGCACGCTGGAATAGAACTTCAGCGCCCGACCCCCCGGCGTGACCTCCGGGCTGCCAAACATGACGCCCACTTTTTCCCGCAATTGGTTGATGAACACCACGGCTGTCTTGGATTTGCTGATCGAGGCGGTAAGCTTGCGCAGGGCCTGGCTCATCAGCCTAGCCTGCAGGCCGACGAAGGCATCGCCCATTTCCCCCTCGATCTCCGCCCGGGGCACCAGCGCGGCCACGGAATCAATGACCACCACGTCCACCGCCCCGCTGCGCACCAGTGCTTCGCAGATCTCCAGCGCCTGCTCGCCGGTGTCTGGCTGGGCGATATACAACTCGTCCACGTTCACCCCGCACTTAGCGGCATAACTGGGGTCCAGGACGTGTTCCACGTCAATGTAGGCCGCCACACCGCCCATGTGCTGGGCCTCGGCGATGATGTGCTGGGCCAGGGTTGACTTGCCCGATGACTCCGCCCCAAAGATCTCCGTCACCCGTCCGCGGGGGATACCGCCAATCCCCAGCGCCAGGTCCAGGCCGATAGCGCCCGTAGGGATCGCCCCGACGTCCATTCTGGCTTTGGCCTCACCCATCTTGATCACCGTCCCTGGACCAAATTGCTTGGTCAGATTACTGATGGTCATCTCCAGGGCCTTGGCCTTCTCTGTACTCTGTTCCATCACTGCTTCCCACTCCTTTCCGGCTACTTTCGCCAAGCTGCGGCTATAATAGCACAAAAGTTCTAAAAAGGCAAGAGCCAGCAGGCTGCCCTACTGGCTATTATAGCACCATTCACCGCCGCCGTCAATCAGGAGGGACAGCGAAAAATGACCCCCTTGACAAATGATAAAGCACTAACCTAGAATAGGCCAGGCCAACCAGGGACGTTGGCACGAATCAAGAGGTGGCTTTATATAGATGACTCTTCTCTCCTGGTTGCTGGCAGCCTCGCCAGTGCTGGTGGTACTCGTCCTGATGGTCGGCTGGCGGAAGAGTGCGCTCGTCGCTGGCAGCGGAGGCTGGCTGGTCGCCGCCGTCGTGGCCATCGTCTGGTTTGGCGCCGGCGCCGACCTGATCGTCGTCGCCCAAGGCAAGGCCTTCCTCATGGCCCTGGACGTGCTGCTCATCATCTGGACGGCCCTGCTCCTCTTTCGGGTGACCAACGAGGCCGGCGCCTTGAACGTGCTGGGCGAGCAACTAACGCGCTTGACCCCGGATCGGGTGCTGCAGGCGCTCCTGTTGGGCTGGATGTTCAGCTCCTTCCTACAGGGCGTGGGCGGCTTCGGCGTGCCGGTGGCCGTCGTCGCCCCGCTGCTCCTGGCCATCGGCTTCACGCCCACAGCCGCCATTCTGATTGCCACGCTCGGTCACGCCTGGGGCTCCACCTTCGGCTCGCTGGCCTCGGCCTTCCAGGCGCTCATCGCCACCTCCGGCCTGAGCGGCTACACCCTGGCCCCGTATGCCGCAGCGCTGTTGGGGCTGGCCGGCCTGGCGGGGGGCATCGGCGCGGCGCACGTGGCCGGCGGCTGGTCCGGCCTGCGGCGCAACCTGGGCACGATTCTCCTCGTCGGCGCGGTGATGGGCGGCGTGCAGTGGGCCCTGGCCAGCCTCGGCCTCTGGACGATTGCCGCCTTCAGCGCTGGCCTGGCGGGCGTGGGCATAGGCGTCCTCCTGGCGAGGCGAGGTTCGGCGAATCGGGCCCAGGAACGTCCGGCCACCGACGGCGACAACAAGAAGCTTGTGCTCTCACTTTCCGCCTACGCCATCCTGATCGTGCTGGCCATTACGATACAGGCCATCCCGCCGATCAAAGCGGCGCTGGGCCACGTGGTTCTGCGCCTCAACTTTCCCCAGGTGCAGACGGCGCTGGGCTACGTCACGCCAGCGGAGCCGGGGCGGGTAATCTCGTTTCTCAATCACACGGGCATGGTTCTGGCGCTCACGTCGCTGCTGGCCTTCGCCGTGTACGCGGCGGCTGGCTGGTACAAGCCCGGCGCTGGCCGGCGTATTCTCACCACCACGCTGCGCAGCCTGACAGAGCCGACTTTGGGTATCATCGCCATGGTGGGCATGGCGGCGATCATGAGCCACGCTGGCCTGACCGACCTGCTGGCCCGCGGGCTGGCCAGTGCCGTGGGGGCCGCTTTCCCGCTCGTCTCGCCGTTCATTGGCGCCCTGGGGGCGTTTATGACCGGCAGCAATACCAACTCCAACGTCGTCTTCGTCATGCTGCAGATGCGCACGGCCAATCTCCTGCACCTGGACGTTCTGGTGATCCTCGCCGCGCAGACCACGGGGGCAGCGTTTGGCTCAGTCATCTCGCCGGCCAAGGTCATCGTGGGCTGTTCCAGCACCGGCCAGAGCGGCCGCGAGGGCCTGATGATGCGCGCCATGCTGCCCTACATCCTGGCCATTCTGGCCCTCGTCGCCGTGGTGACGCTCCTGGCCGCACGGTAAAGTTATCGTAAGGTAATTCAGCTCCTGATGGCCATTGGCAATTTACCGCCGAGAGCGCCAAGAGCGCAAAGAAAAACAGGCCAATCTCAGCGGCCTCGGCGTGCTCTGCGGTGAGCCCAGTCGTCTGGCAGCAAACTGAATGGTCCTGAAAGCTATCGCCCTATCGCCATCGCGCTTGACAGAGAAGGCAGGCTTGTGTAGAATGCAGTCAGGGGTGATCCACCAATCCACAACCATAGGAGGTGACCGGCATGGGCTTGTCAAGTCGTCTGGGCAAGCTGTTCTCCGCACTTGCCGGCTCGGCCGACGAGGACGAGCGGGCGCTCTGGCTCTATGTGCAGTGCGATCACTGCGGCGAGAAGATTCGGGTGCGCGTGGACAAGGTGAACGACCTGCAGCAGGAGTTCGGCGAAGATACGATTACCGGCTACACCCTGCACAAAGACATCATCGGCCAGAAGTGCTTCCGCATGCTGACGGCGGAGGTGCACTTCGACCGGAATCGTAAGGTGCTATCACAAAGCATAACCGGGGGTCACTTCATCACCCGCCAGGAGTACGAAGAAGACAGAGCATAGGACATAGAGCAAAGAGCATAGAGCAAGAAGACGATTCTGGTCATTCTTGACATTTCGCGTTCTCTGTGCTATGATACCGCATAACCAAAGCGGCAGGCAATCTCCCTGTCCGCTTGACTCTAGAGGCCAGGCCCCCAACCTGGCCATAAAACACAAGGAGGTAGGTCATGGCCAAGATATTGGTCGTTGACGATGACCCGGACTTTGTGGCCTTTACCCGTGATGTCCTCAAGCGCCAGAACCACGAAGTCATCACCGCTGCCAGCGGCAAGCAAGCTCTGGATGTGATGCACAAAGACAAGCCTGACCTTGTGCTCCTAGACATTATGATGTCCTATCTCCTCGACGGGTTGCACGTCAGCGAGGAGATGCATAAGGACCCAGAGTTGAGCAAGATTCCCGTCATCATCGTCACCTCCATTATTGGCCGCCCCGAAGCAGGTATTGCTGAGGGCCGCCTGTCTGTGGACGACTGGCTCTCCAAGCCCGTACAACCCAAGGTACTGTTGGAGAAGGTTAACCTTCACCTGCAACCGCCGGCGGCTCCTCAACCGTCCAGTAAGTAAGGTCACTATCCGCCAGGTTAGCCAACGCAGCCAAAGTCGCCTGCGCCTGCGCCTGCGCCTCCCAGAACAAGGTGAGGGGAAAAATGGCGACGATCCTCGTGGTGGACGACGATCCTGATTTTCTGGAGTTCGCCCGCATTGTCCTGGAGTCCCGTGGGCATCAAGTCCTCACGGCTAACAACGGAGAAGCAGGGCTGGCCCTAGCGCGCGCGGCGCGGCCAGACCTGGCTATCCTGGACATCCTCATGTCCTATTCTCTCACCGGTCTCAGCCTCCTCCAGGAGGTGCGCGCCGATCCCCACATAGCGTCCATACCGGTGCTTGTCGTCACCTCTATCGGCAAGAGTAGGGCCGTGGAGTCGCTCATCCCTGATTTCCAGGCCTTCGCTAGCGTTATTCTGTCCAAGCCGTTAGATCCCAACGAGCTGTTAGCGCACGTGGCAGCCAGCCTGGCCAAACGGAACATTGACAGAGCCGATGTTCGTAGAACAGGTTGCTAATCTGTTCTCAAGACGACAGGTTAGCAACCTGTCCTACCAGGCCTCCGACTGGAGGCGCCTGAAGTGGGCAAGATTGGCATCAATGGCATCATTGAGAGCGCCGGGCTATCCATGGTCAGCTTGACGGGTGTGCCGTCACATCTGGACGCCGCGGCCCAGATGTTCGCCGCCCTGGCACAGCGCGGCATTAATTCGGAGTGCATCATTCAGAGCCCCGGTGGCCACGGCCAGAACGACATCACTTTTTGCGTGGCCCGTCTGGACCTGGAGCCCACTCTGGCTCTGGCCGAGACCCTGCGCGCCCGTCTGGGAGCGGCGGCTGTGCAGCACGTCCCGCGGGTGGCCATGGTGGGCATCTTTGGCCCCGATTTTCGCGAAACGCCTGGTGTCGCCGCCACCATGTTCCGCACCCTGACCGCGGCCGGCGTGGCCATCCTGGCCATCAGCACGTCTATTTCCACCGTCTCCTGCGTCGTCGCTGCCGATCAATTGGGCGCGGCCGTGGTGGCCATCGAAGGGGCCTTTGAGTTGCCGTGAGGCGGGGGATGAGGAGGTGAGGGACGAGGGATGAGGAATGAGGGACGAGGGATGAGGAATGAGGGACGAGGGATGAGGAATGAGGTACGAGTAGACAAGTAGGCAAGGAGCAAGTAGACAAGTGAAGGTGTTCGCGGCTTTCCTAATGGCGCAGATAAACATCCGCATGGAAAACGTAGAGTGAGCACAGAAACGACGAGCTCGTTGCCGCCAGGCGGGAACGAGGTACCCGCGGTCGCCCCCATCTACGAGGAGCTCAGCGAGCGCGTTGATTGGCTGATCCGCCTGCGCTGGCTGGCCGTGGTGGGTACGCTGGGGGCTATCGTCCTGGCCGACTGGCGCCTCCCTGGCGTCCTGCCGATGGTGCCCCTGGTGGGCGTCGTGGGCTTCGTTGCCCTGTATAACCTTGTCTTCTACCTGTTCTCGGCCGAGTTTCGCTACTTTCGCGGTCGGGGCGCCAAGCTGCGTTCGTCACCCCTGTTTGCCCACATCCAGATCTCGTTGGACCTGGTCAGCCTGACCATGCTGCTGCACTACTCCGGCGGTGTAGAGAATCCCTTTGCCCTGTACTACGTCTTCCACGTGGTCATCGCCAGCATCCTCTTGCCGCCTGCGGCCAGCTTCGCCTACGCCGGCCTGGCCATCGTGCTCTACGGCGGGCTGGTGCTGCTGGAGTACGCCGGCCTCGTCCCGCACGTCAACCTGGTCGGTGTGGTGGGGCCCGATCGTTACCGCCGGGAAACCTATCTCTTCGCCGCCGTCTTCGCCCTGGGCACCACCCTGTTCTTTGCTGTAGCCATGGCATCCACCATCGCCAGCCGGTTACGCCGCCGGGAGCAGCAGCTCCTGGAGGCCGGCATCGCCGCCGCTCACCGGGCCGAGGAGATGGCTGAGCTCAACGTCAAGCTGCGGGAACTGGACGACTTTCGCAATCGCTTCACCATGCTGGTCACCCACGAACTGCGGGCACCGGTGGCGGCCATCCAGAGCTACATCAAGCTCATCCTGGAAGGCTTCGTGCCGCCGGAGCGTGAGCGGGAGATCCTGGAACGGGCCGAGCGCCGGGCCTGGGAGCAACTCTCCCTCATCGGCGACCTGCTGGAGTTGTCTAAAGTAAAAGAAAAGGCCCTGGAGAGGGCCCCACCCCTGGACCTGGCCGATGTGCTGCAAGGTGTGGTAGAGCTCATGCGCGCTCCCGCCCAGGAGAAGGACCTGCTGTTCAGCGTGGAGATTATGCCCGATTTGCCACGCGTCTCCCTACCCGCTGAGCAGGCCAAGCAGGTGTGGACCAACCTCATCTCCAACGCCATCAAGTACACACCGCCCGGCGGCATCGTCGTCGTCTCCTTGACACAGAATCCCAACTACGTGGTGGGGACGGTGCGGGACACGGGCATTGGTATCGCCCCCAAGGACATGGGGCACATTTTCGAGGAGTTCTTCCGCACGACTGCCGCCAAGGCCATGGAGCCACAAGGCACCGGCCTGGGTCTCTCCCTAGTCAAGCGCATCCTGGAGAGCTATGGTGGCCGCATCTGGGTAGAAAGTGAGGTGGGTAAAGGCTCGACTTTCACGTTTGTGTTGCCTAAGGCGGGATCCTGAGGAAATTCTATGACCGAAAGGAGGGGAAGCTATGGAAGAACCCGGAAGTGGATTGCAGATCCTTCCTAGCCTCAAGGGAATCTCCCGGCGAGATTTCCTGAAGCTATCCGGTGCCACGGCTGGAAGCCTGCTCCTACCGGCTGGCTTCGCCACAGCCGCGACCGCCGCCGGAACAGAACTGGTCTTTCCCTTGCATAAGCCCATTAAAGAGGCCGCGACCATCTGTCCCTATTGCTCGTGCGGCTGCGGGTTACTGATCGCCACCGGCCCTGATGGCCACATCATCAACGCCGAGGGCGATCCAGACAATCCCCAGAACCGCGGCGCTCTCGACCCCAAGTCCATCTCGGTGCGGCAACTGTCCACCAGCCCGTTGCGCCTGAAGAAGCCCCTTTACCGGGCTCCTGGTAGTGCGCAGTTTGAGGAGAAATCCTGGGACTGGATGATCACCGAGGTGGCCAAACGGATCAAGGCGACCCGCGACGCCACCTTCGAGAAAACTAACGCGAAGGGAGTGACGGTCAACCGCACGCCGGGGATCGCCTTCCTGGGGGGCGCGGCCAACAACAACGAGGAGTGCTACCTGGCCTCTAAGCTCGCCCGTGCTCTGGGAATCGTCTACCTGGAACACCAGGCCCGTATCTGACACTCCGCCACTGTGGCCGGTCTGGCCGCAAGCTTTGGGCGGGGTGCTATGACTAATCACTGGGTAGACCTCAAAAACTCCGACGTGATCCTGTTCTGCGGCTCCAACGCCGCAGAGAACCACCCGGCGTCCATGACCTGGATCCACAAGGCCATGGACGAGCGCGGGGCCAAACTCATTGTGGTTGACCCTCGCTTTACCCGTTCGGCCGCCAAGGCCGATCTCTACGCGCCTATCCGCAGCGGCACCGACATCGCCTTCTATGGCGGTATGATCAAGTACGCCCTGGACAACAACCTGTACCACAAGGACTACGTGGTCGCCTACACCAACGCCGCCACCCTGATCAACCCCAACTACAAGGGCCCGGTGGACCTGGATGGCCTGTTCTCCGGGTTCACGCCAGGGGACGATCCCAACTTTGGCCGCTACGACAGTGCCACCTGGAGCTACCAGACGGACGCCGAAGGCAAGCCCTTGCGGGACGAGACGTTGCAGAACCCGCAATGCGTGTTCCAGCTCATGAAACGACACTACGCCCGCTACGACCTGGACACCGTCTCCAAAGTCACCGGTTGCCCCAAGGACAAGCTGGAGGCCGTGTACAAGCTCTACGCCTCGACCGGCGCTCCGGAAAAGACTGGCACCATCCTTTATGCCATGGGCCAGACGCAACACACCGTCGGTTCGCAGAACGTGCGTGCCATGGCCATGGTCCAGCTCTTGCTGGGGAACGTGGGGCGGCCTGGTGGTGGGGTGAACGCCCTGCGTGGTGAGTCCAATGTCCAGGGCTCCACCGATATGGGCCTCCTGGCGCACAACGTCCCCGGTTACCTGGCCATCCCTACGGCCAGCAGGCACCCGACCTTCAAAGACTTCATCGAGAAGGAGACCCCCAAGAGCGGCTACTTGACCAACATGCCCAAGTTCTTCGTCAGCCTGCTCAAGGCCTGGTGGGGTGACTACGCCACCGCCGACAACAACTTCGCCTACGATTATCTGCCTAAGGTGGAGAACGCCGCCGACCACTACTGGATCGCCCTCTTTGAAGCCATACACGCTGGCACCATCAAGGGGCTGTGGATTACGGGCCAGAACCCAGCCGTAGGCGGCCCCAACGCCCGCTTCGAGCGCCAGGCGCTTCAGAAGCTGGACTGGCTGGTGATCCAGGAGATAGTCGGCACCGAGACGGTACGTTTCTGGCAGGCCCCAGGCGTTAATCCGGCTGACATCAAGACCGAGGTCTTCGTCCTGCCGGCAGCCGACGCTATGGAGAAAGAAGGCTCTATCGTCACCAGCGGCCGGCTCATCCAGTGGCGGCCCAAGGTGGCGGAAGCGCCGGGCGAGGCGCTGCCTGACCACCAAATCTTCAACCTGATCGCCCTCAAGCTCAAGGAGTTGTACGCCGCCAATCCCGGCCCCTTCGCCGATCCCATCCGGCACCTCAACTGGGACTATGGTGCCAATCTGGACATCGAAAAGGTGGCCTGGGAGATCAACGGCTATGTGGCGCAGGACATAAAGGACAAGGACGGCAAAGTCCTGAACAAGAAGGGCGAGACCCTGAACAGCTTCGGGTTGCTGCAAGCTGACGGCACTACGGCCTGCGGCTGCTGGATCTACACCGGCTACTTTTACCCCACGGACGACGGCGAGGGACGCACCATGCCAGCCGCCAAACGCCGCGGCCAGAAGGACCCCGGTGGCCTGGGCAACTACCCCTACTGGGGCTTCGCCTGGCCAGCCAACCGGCGCATCATCTACAACCGCTGCTCGGCCACCCCGGACGGCAAGCCCTGGGCAGAGGACAAGAAGCTGATCTGGTGGGACGATGTGCAGAAGAAGTGGGTGGGGTACGACGTGCCCGACTTCGTGGCCACCAGAGCACCCAGCGACCCTGGCGGTAAGGACCCTTTCATCATGAAGACCGATGGCAAAGGTTGGCTCTTTGGCGCCCTGAACGAAGGGCCACTGCCAGAGCACTATGAACCGGTGGAGTCGCCAGTACGCAACCTGTTATCCAGCAGGCAGAACAACCCTGTCATCAAGGTCTGGAAGACCAACCAGGGCCAGGCCATCGGCGACAACTGGGGCACGCCGGACAAGTTCCCCATCGTCGCTACCACCTACCGCGTGGTCGAGCACTGGCAGGCGGGCGGGATGTCCCGCTGGCTGGACTGGCTGACCGAATGCCAGCCGCAGATGTTCGTGGAGATGAGCAAGGAACTGGCCGCCGAAAAAGGGATCAAGAACGGTGAACGGGTCAAAGTGCGCTCCGCCCGCGGGGAGATCGAAGCCGTGGCCATCGTCACTGCCCGCTTCAAGCCCCTCATCGTGGACGGCAAGACCATTCATCAGGTGGGGATGCCCTGGCACTTCGGCTGGGGTGGCCTGGCCACCGGCGATTCAGCTAACGACCTGACACCCCACGTGGGCGATGGTAACACGGCGATCCCTGAGTACAAGGCGTTCCTGGTGGACATCAGAAAGGCGGTGTGACATGGACAGAATGGCAATGCTGATTGACGCCTCCAAGTGCATGGCCTGTCGTGGCTGCCAGGTGGCCTGCAAGCAGTGGAATGACTTGGAAGGATGGTCGTATTCTAAGACCACCAACCGCGGCAGCTACGAGAACCCCCAGCGACTCTCGCCTCAGACTTGGACGCGCATCAAGTTCATCGAGTATGAGGGGCCTGAGGGCTTCCAGTGGCTCTTCCTGAAGGAAGGTTGTATGCACTGTGGCCAGGCGGCCTGCGTGGAGGTGTGCCCTACCGGGGCGTTGAAGTACGGACCTTTGGGGATCGTCACCTTCCAGAGGGAGCTTTGCAACGGCTGCGGCTACTGCTCACAGTTCTGTCCCTTCCACATCCCCCAGTTGGAAGTGGCGAACAAACTGACCGGCCAGGCCAAGTCGTCCAAGTGCACCTTCTGTCAGGACCGCACCACCAACGAGCTTACACCAGCCTGCGTCAAGACCTGCCCGGCGGCGGCCCTCTCCTGGGGCGACCGGAACGAAATGATCGCCAAAGGGAGAGAGCGGGTGGCAGTGCTCCAGACGAAGCGTGGCTTCCCTAACGCCAACCTCTACGGCGAGACGGAGCTGGGAGGGCTGGGCCGGCTGTACGTGCTGACCGAACGTCCGGCCAACTATGGCCTGCCCGAGCATCCCGCCTCGCCGGTCTTGTCCCGCCTCTGGCAAGACTTAATCCAGCCTCTGGCGCAGGCCTCCTTCGGCGTGGGCGTGCTGGTCTCTGTTGCCGCCTTCTTCATCGCCCGGCGCAACATCCGCATGGAACAGGTGGAATAGGAGGAAATGCCATGAACTCTTTCCCCAAAGGCCCCGAAGCGGGCATACAAATCCGCTGGATACCTCGCTACAGCTCCTTGGAGCGGTTCCTGCACTGGGGGCATGCCTTCACCTTCATCCCGCTCACCCTGACCGGCATGGTGCTGTTCATGCCCCTGCTGGCCCCGCTGGCGCGCGGCGAGGCGGGGCAGTTCATCCGCCTGATCCACCGCGCCTCGGCCGTGGTCTTCGTTGCCGTGCCTATCATCTACGCCCTGCTGGAGCCGCGCCGGTTGCTGCAGACCCTACGTGACCTCAAGTTCGGCAAGGACGATGTGGATTGGGTCAAGGGCATGATACCCTACTATCTGCTGGGCCGCCACGTAGCCATGCCGCCCCAGAGTCGCTTCAACACCGGCGAGAAGCTCAACGTCGTTATCCTGGTCACCGGCACTATCGTCTTCGCCATCACCGGGGCTATCATGTGGTTCGGCCGGGGGCTGATCCCGGTGGGGCTGTTCCAGGCCTGCGTCATCATCCACGATCTGACGATGATCGCCACGGTCAATATGTTCATCATCCACTTCTACCTGGCCGTGGTGCACCCCATGATGTGGCAGAGCCTGGTCAGCATGCGCTACGGCTACGTCTCCGAGTCCTACGCCCGGGAGCACCACGCCAAGTGGTTCTACGGCGAGGAGCGGGCTAAGCAAATATACGAGGCTGAGAAGGCAGCGCAGGCGAAGAAAGAGGAGACGGTGTAGCCGGCATCAGGGGAAGAACCCTCCCGCAGGCTAGCAGGCCTGCGGGAGGGTCACGGAGAGAAGCGATTGGGGATTAGCGAGCAGGCTGAGGCGCTTCTACGCGCCCTGGCCGACGCCAGGGCGCGGCGACCGGAGCTGGCGCCGCTGCTAGACTTCTACGCCGCCCTGTGGCGCTTACAGTTTGCGGCGAGGGAGGCGCTAACCAGCGAGGTGGCTGTGCCAGACGAGGCCGTGTCGCGCCTGGCCGCTGGCCGACCGTTGCTGGATTTCGCGCCATTACCTATCGAGCCGGTGACCTTCGCCCGGCTGGCTCAGGACATTGCCGTCCTGGCCCACCAGCACAATCCCACCTGGGGTGAACTGCCAGACGAGCCCACCGCCGCCGCGTGGCTGGACTTGGCCCGTGACGTCTTCCAGCGCGGCACCACGCCGTCGGAAGCTGCCACTGTTGCCGACTTGCCTGCCCTGGCCGCCGGCCTGGCTCTGGCACCCTACCTGGAGCACGCCGCCACCTTCCTCCGCCCACACCTGGACGATACCATCTGGCAGCGCCCCTACTGCCCCGTCTGCGGCGGTCGTCCCGACCTGGCCCTGCTGCACCGCGAGACCGGAGCTCGTTACCTGGTGTGCGCCCGCTGCCAGAGCCAGTGGTTGTACCGGCGAGTGGGCTGCCCCTTCTGCGGTCGGGAAGAGATACTCTACTACCCCAGCGCCGATGAGGTCTACCGCCTCTACGTCTGTGACACGTGCCACCGCTACCTCAAGACCGTGGACCTGCGCCAGACGGTGCGGAAAGTCGAGCCTCGCCTGGAACGTCTGCTCACCGTGGGCCTGGACATGGCAGCGCAGGGGGAAGGTTTCCATTAGAGCCTGTCCTAAAAAAGACATTCTTGGTTTGGTAAGCGATGAGAGAAAGCGCCATGACGAGAACGAGCGGGCCGGTGCACGCGGCTCGCTCGTTCTGGGCTTACATTGCGGTGCTGAAGCCGCGAGAGACAGCGCTGCTGGCCTTCGTGGGGGTGGTGGCGGCCAGCGTGGCGGGCGGTGGCCAGGTGGAGGCGCGGCGCTTCGCCCTGGTGTCCCTGGCCATCGTCTTGGGCAGCGCCGGCTGCAACGGCCTCACCAATTACCTGGATCGGGACATGGACGCCCGCATGCAGCGCACCCGGCAGCGCCCCCTGCCCGCGGGGCACATCGTCCCGCCCGAGCTGGTGCTGCCCTGGGCGGGGGCGCTGGTGGCTGTCGGCCTGGGTATCGCCCTGTACCTGAACCCGCTGGCCTTTCTCTGCGGCCTGGCGGGCGTGGTGGCGGCGATGGTCTGCCGCAAGCGCTCGTTCACCCACGTGCCTCTGGGCGAGGTGTCCAGTTGCGCCCCGGTGCTGGTGGGCTGGCTGGGCGTGCGCCCCTGGCCGGACTGGACGCTGGCGGCCCTGTGCGCCATCGTCGCCGTGTGGACGCCCATCCACGTCTGGAGCCTGATGACCGCCTATCGGGACGACTACCGGCAGGCCGGCGTGGGCATCTTCCCCTTGTGGCTGGCCCCGCCTGCGGCTTTGCGACTCCTGCTGGCTCTGGCGCTGTTGCTCCTGCCCGTCTCCCTGCTGCCTTATCTGCTGGGGAGCTTCGGGCGGCTCTATCTGGCCACGGCGCTGGCTTTAGGGGCGGCGGTGATCTACGCCAGCCTGCGTCTGCTGCGCAGCGGCGCTGGGCGGGACGCCTGGCGAGTGTACAAACTCTCCGCCTATCCGTATCTTGGCTTGCTCTTCCTGGCCATGTGGCTGGACCGATTGCTGTGAGACCTGACAGGTTTGCCAAACCTGCCAGGTCTCGTGGAGTTTGCAGCTATGCAGCAACTGACCCCGTCTGAACTGAGCGAGCGCTTTCAGCAAGCAGTAGCCGACGTCCTGGCCGTGCAGGACGTGACCCTGGGCCAGGGGGCTGGGTACACGGTGCGCCTGCGCGGTCACCTGCGCCTGGACGCCATGGCCGCCTACGACCGCGTGGCCCCGCGCTTCCGTGCCCTGAATCACACGGCGCTTTTCCGTAAAGAACAAGACCTGGACGTGATCCTGGCCATGCCCGGGACACTGTCGCCCACGGGTTCTCGGCTGTGGCTGGCCGTGGCCATGTTCCTGGCTACCCTGGCCTCCACCCTCTTCGTCGGCGGCTGGATGGAGATACCAGTAGAGTCGGATTTTGACTGGCTGCTGCGCCATCCCCTGGCTGGCCTGCCGTTTGCCGCCAGTCTGCTGGGCATCCTTCTGGCGCATGAGCTGGGGCACTACTTTGTGGCCCGGCGCGTGGGAGCACCGGTGAGCTTCCCGTTCTTCATCCCCGTGCCACTGCCACCCTTCGGCACGATGGGTGCTTTCATCCAGATGAAAGCACCGCCCAGGAACCGGCGAGACCTGCTAGCCGTCGCCGTGGCCGGGCCCTTGACCGGCCTGGCTGTGGCCCTGCCCATCCTGCTCCTGGGGTTCTCCTTGTCGAAGGTGCAGCCCTTGCCCCCCAGTGGCTATTCTCTGGAAGGTAACTCGCTTCTCTACCTGGCCCTCAAATTCCTGAAGTTTGGCCGGATTCTGCCCAGTGGCTACGTGCAGCCGGGCGATCCAACTTTCCTGGCGCCCATCAAGATGCTCTTTCTGGCTCTGCTTCCTCGCCGTGGCGGCCTCGACGTCATGCTGCACCCGGTGGCCTTTGCCGGCTGGGCCGGGCTGCTGGTCACTGGGCTGAACCTGATACCCGCGGCGCAACTGGACGGCGGGCACATTGCCTACGCCCTCCTCGGTCAAAAAACGCGGGCGCTTACCTGGGCGATCATCGCCACTTTGGCCGCCCTGGGCTTCTTGTGGAACGGTTGGTGGCTGTGGGCCTTCCTGATATACATCTTTGGCCGTTTCCCGGCACCCATTCTCGACGACATCACCGTGCTGGATCGCCCCCGCCAGGCCCTGGCCGTGCTACTCTTGATCATCTTTGTCCTGGTCTTTGTGCCGATTCCCATGGCCTTATTCTACTGAACGTACGGTGCGCAACTTGATATCCGTGTAACATTCTTGCGTGGAGGAGCGAGGCATCCCAGATGCCGGATTCCCCGCACTCCTCACAAATAGCACAACAAACAGGCCGGAGGTCAGCTAAACATGTTTGCCGCTTCGCACATCGCCATGGGGGCCCTGATCTTTGAGGCGCTACGTGATGAGAAGCGCCCCTGGGTCCAAGCGCCACTGGCCGTCGGTGGCTTCTTTGTCTCCCATTGGATGCTGGACCTGAATCCCTGCTACCACGATATGACCTGGCCTTTCAACGCCTTCAAGTGGTTCATCTTCGCCTTCAACGTAGTCTTTGTGGCTCTGATCTGGTGGGCAACCTGCAACCCTAAGCAATTCTGGATACCGCCACCTCGCGTGCTCTGGGGCGTGCTCGGCGGGTGGCTTTTGTGGGACGTGTGGTGGTTCATTGAACCAGGCGGCGGCCCGCATCGCCTGCTGGTCATTTGGGATGGCATCCCCAAATGGCAAGACCCGGAGAGCTTTCTTCTGGAAGCCCTGTTCATCGCCCTGGTCACCTTGCTCTCTCTACCAGCGATAGACCGCTGGTGGAAAACCAGCCCGCAGGCCCAGTGGCTGCGGCTAATGTTCCAGCGTCAACGAATAGAACCACGGATAAACGAATAAACTGCCGGCTACCATTCGTTTAGCCGTACCTCTCCGTTGCCACCTCTTAGCCTCCCAGCGCGCAGAACCCCGCCTTCTCTCCGAAAGCGGGGTTCTCCTTGTCTCCTTGTCCCCTTGTCCCCCTGTCCCTCTTACCCTTGTTCCCCCTGCTACCCCTGTTGGCCCAGATGGCAGGTATCATTGAGCGTCACCAGGCTAAACTGTCCCCCGGCATATTCCACGACGTTGATGGCCGCCGTATCCTGGCGAATGCGCCAGTAGCGCGCCGTGGGCAGGCCCAGCACGGCCAGAAGCAGCAGGCGGCAGATCACCAAATGGGAGACCAGGACGATAGTCTGGCCATCATGGCGGGCGGCCACCTGGCGCAGGGCAGCGAAGGCGCGGCGACGCGCCGCCGGCAGATTCTCACCACCGGGGATGCGGGCGCGCTGCGGCGCGGTGAGCCAGAGGCGATACTGTTCCGGGTCGCGCTGCGCCACCTCGTCGGGGGAGAGTCCCTGCCATTCGCCGTAGTCAACGTCAATGATGCCCGGCAGCGGCTGCACCGTCAGGTTGCAGGCGGCGGCGATGGCCGCGGCTGTCTGCATCGCCCGCGGCAGGGGGCTGGCATACACGGCGGCCACCGACCAGCGGGCGGCGATGTGCCGCCCTGCGGCCTGGGCCTGCGCCTGACCAGTCGCGTTCAAGGGCAGGTCAGAGCGGCCACGAAAGCGCTCCGGGCGATTCCAGGCGGTCTGGCCGTGGCGCACCAGGATGAGGCGAGTCATGATTTTCCCTTAGCCACCTGCAGACGGCACCAGGCGTAGAGGGAGTCGTAGACGGCAAACTGGTGCGCCAGGTTTTCCTGATCATCCGGGAAGCGCAGGCTGTAGCCGGTGGCAATGGCCTCCAGGCCGGCCGCCACCGGGTGTGCCTCCAGCCGGTCCATATCGGCGGCGTTGACGATCTTGGCCAGGTAGAGCAGCGCCGGGTCCTGCAGGTCGTACTTGGCGATGATGGCGTCGAAGGAGCACTGGCCGTCGTGGTGGCCCAGCTCCACGCTGGGGGCGTCAAAGGGGATGGCCCCGGTCTCCCTGGCCACCCTGTCCACCTGGCTCTTGGGCACGAACAGGAACTCCGCCTCGGAGTCTATGAACCGGCTGATCAGCCAGGGGCAAGCCACACGATCCACGTGCACGTGTGAACGAGTCACCCATTTCATGAGAATACCTCCTCTGGGGTCATTGCGAGGCGCCATAGCGACGAAGCAATCTCCATCATGGCGCAACAAAGAGATTGCTTCGTCGCTGCGCTCCTACTCAGAAACTTGGCTAGTAATTGCCGTAGGGCAGTGCCCATGGCCTGCCTGGAAGGTTCTCACACGCCACCCATCCGCATCCAGAGCGTGTGAGAACCTTCCACCGCCCAGATGCGCAGAACAGGGCGGCGGGCGCCGCGCCCGCCCTACGGATGCAAACCGCGCACAAGTTTCTGTCATCGGGAATGACGCCGCCGCGTCATTGGGGACTCGCAATGACGATGGCAACAGTGCTGACTACCGCACCGTAGCCAGAAAGCCCACGGCCGCCAGCACCAGCACGGCGGCGATGATGGCGAAGGCGGGTGCATAGCTGAGCCGGGCAATGAGCAACCCGGCAACAATCGGCCCTGAGGCGTGGCCGACGTCCATGATCGTCCCCAGGGTGCCCAGCGCCGCCCCGTGCGCCGTGCCGTGCGCCAGGTCGGCTACGAATGCCGCCGTAGACGAGGTGACCACTGCCACCCCCAGACCGAAAAACATGGCCAGGACGGCCAGGAGCAGCACCGAAGTCGTCCAGGGCACCGCGGCCAGTGCTACCGCGGAGACCAGCAGCCCCAGGGCGATTAGCGGTCGCCGGCCCAGGCGATCGGAAAGGCGGCCCATGAGCGGCTTGGTGAGCAGCGTGGTCATCGTCTGCAGGCCGAAGATCAGGCCGATCTCCCACTCCGCCAGCCCCACGGCCAGGGCGTACAGCGGCAAAAAGGTCTCCAGCGCCCCGTAGGCCAGGTACTGCGCCGCTTCCATGCCGCTGGTAAGCAGGATGCGCCGCTCCAGGTAGGGGCGAGGCATGCGCTTCTCATCGGCTGGGATTGATGCCGGATTCCCTCCCCCGTCCCTCCGCACCGCCGCTCCGCCGCCCAGATCGGGCAGGCGCAGGGCCAGGAACAGGGCCACCAGCCCGCTGAGGCCGCAGCCCAGGTACACCAGCAGGTAGGGCAGGCGCTGCTGCGGCAGGCCCAGAGGCAGAAAGAGCGCCACAATCGCCGGTAGCGTCGCCAGGGAAAGCACGAACCCGCCCACCGTGGGGGCCAGGAAGCGCCCCACCATCGTCGCCGAAGAGTACCAGGCCATGTTCTCGCCCCGGCGCTGCCGGAACAGGTCGGCCACGTAGGCCAGGGCCACCGGGCCGAAGATGGCCGTAGCCAGCCCGTGGTACACCCGCACGACCACCAGTTGCCAGGGCGTGGTCACGAGGAAGTACAGGAACGGGGCGCTGGCGAACACCAGGGCTGCCACCAGGATGACCCGCTTGCGGCCCCAAATGTCGGAGAGCGCCCCGGCGGGCAGGTTGGTAATTATGCCGATGATCGTGCTGGCCGCGGCGATGAAGCCGATGTCCGCCTTGCTGGCTCCCAGGTGCTGGGCGAAGAGGGGCAGCACCGGCGATTTGGACATCGTGGAGCTAAAGATAGCGCAGAGGCCCAGCCCGCAGAGCAGCAGAAAGGGGCTGGATTCAGACCTGACAGGTCTGGAAGACCTGTCAGGTCTCGTCTTTTGTTGGTTAGACATTCCCCTCATTTCGTCATTGCGAGCCCCCGCGGGGCGAAGCAGTCTCTCCTCGTCCAGATGAAGGAGATTGCTTCGTCGCTGCGCTCCTCTGAAGCGCCATCACGCCTTACTTCCCGAAACGGTGGGCGTGATGGCAAGTTAGGGCATGATGGCGCTTCATCGCAATGACTGTTTGGAGGCGCTCACCCGCCGCGCAGGTGGTAGATCACCGCCGCCAGCGGGATGAGGAAGATAGCGCCGGCGGCCACGAGCACGGCGCTGAACAGCAGGAGGGCGTTAAGCCCCTGCAGCAGCCCGGCCAGGCCACCGGCCAGCGAGTTGGCCACCTCACTCTCGGCCAGGCCGAGGCCCAGGGCACTATCCACCAGACCTAACAGAAGCACCCCGCCCAGCACAATCGCCCCGTCCACCAGGCTGGGCGACAGATCATGGCGGCTGGGGGCAATGCCGTAGCCCAGGGAGAAGGCCAGGTACAGAAAGAGCCACGTGACCGGATTGCCCAGGTCAATACTGCGCAGAGCCTCGCCCACGGAGTTGAGCAGCGTCCCCAGCGTCCCACCGACGTCGCCCGGTGTTGCTGCCCAGCTTTCGGGGCTGAGGCTCACGCCGGGGAAGGCCAGCCTCGTCAGGAGGTAGAGCATCAGGCTGCCGCCCAGGAAAGGGGCCAGGGCAATGAGATTGCGCCGCACGATGTCCGCCCGGTCGTGGTTCACCCAGCCGACGACGCCGTTCTGCTGCGGGGCGAAGAGCTGAAAGCTGCGCACGCGCACGCCGGTGAGCAGACAAGCGATCAGGTGACTGGCCTCGTGCACCACCGTGCCGGGCAGGATGAACAGGTAGAACAGGGGGCGATTAAAGCCCGACAACGAGAGCGCGGCGCTGAGCGGCATCAGGCCGTAGCGCAGCACGGCCTGGCTGAGGAGAAAGAGCGCCACCATGAGCCCCACCGTAGTGGCCGCGGCATAGACTAACGAGGTAAACCCCACCGTCTTAGCTCCCGGCGATAGTGTGGCAATGTGAAACGTCAAACGTGGAACGTGAAACTTGGAACGTGGAACATTGTGCCTGACGCAAGGCAGCCAGGTTAGCGGAGCCAGTGGCGAACATGGCCAGCTTGAGCTCGGCGATGAGTTGCGCCAGTTCCGCCTTTACTGCCTCCGCCGAGCGCGCCGCAGCCTGCAGGAACGGCATGGCCAGCCCGGCGGCATCGGCCCCCAGGGCGATGGCCTTGGCCACGTCCAGCCCATTGCGCACCCCACCGCTGGCGATGACCACGGCCCCCGGCGCAGCCTGGCGCACCTGGGGCACAGCCTCGGCCGTGGGGATGCCCCACTGGGCGAAGACCTGCGCCAGGCGCAGCCGCGGCTCCTCGCCGGCCAGGCGCGCTTCTATGGCCGCCCAGTCGGTGCCGCCGGCGCCGGCCACGTCAATCCCGGCCACGCCCACGTCCACCAGTTGCCGGGCCACCTCGCCGCTGATCCCCCAGCCCACCTCTTTGACCACGACTGGCACCGGCAGCGCCCGGCACACCTGCTCGATCTGGCGTAGCAAACCGGCGAAGTTAGTGTTGCCCCCTGGCTGGATGGCCTCCTGCAGCGGATTGAGGTGCAGAATCAGGGCGTCGGCCTGGGCCAGTTCCACCGCCCGGCGGCAATCGTCCACGCCGTAGCCGTAGTTGAGCTGCACAGCTCCCAGGTTGGCGAAGAGCAGGATGTCCGGCGCGGCTTCGCGCACCTGGAAGTCAATAGCCTCCGTGGGGTCATCCAGGGCCACACGCATGCTCCCCAGGCCCAGGGCCACGCCAGCGGCCTGGGCTGCGCGGGCCAGGCGGCGATTGATGAGCATCGCCTCAGGCGCGCCGCCGGTCATAGAGGAGATGAGCAGCGGCGCTTGCAGGCGATGGCCAAAAATCGTCACGGCGGTGTCCACGTCGGCCAGGTCCAGCTCAGGCAAGGCTCGATGGACAAGGCGCACCCGCTCCCAACCGGCGGTGAGCCCCTGGAACTGCAAGCGGCTACCTTCCTCGATAGACAGGCGCAGGTGTCCCGTCTTACGCTCGCTAGTCTCATTGCCTTCAGGCGATGTGCACATGGGCATTCTCCTTGCCGGGGGCAGGCGGCACAAAGTTGTGGCCGAGCAGGCGCACGGCCTTGTCCGTCAGGTCCAGGGTGGTCAGGGAGCCGGTGGTCAGGGCCAGGCGATGCAGGTGGCTCAGGCTCATGCCCAGATAGTGCACCAGAATGGCCTTGAGCACGTCGGCGTGGGAGACGACAGCGATGGTGTCCTGGGGGTGCTGCTGCCGGGCCTCCTCCACCCAGGCCACGGCGCGGGCCTGCACTTCGGCGATGGTTTCGCCGTTGGGGAAGTGCACGCTGTCTGGCGCAACTCGATATTGCTCCCAGAGACCGGGGTAGCGGGCGCTGATCTCATCCAGATATAATCCTTCCAGTTCTCCCATGCGAATCTCGCCCAGGCGCGGCTCCACCTGTACGGGCAGGCCGTGCGGCCGGGCGATGGCCGTGGCGGTCTCCACGGCGCGCTCCAGTGGGCTGGCGTAGACGGCGGCCAGCGATTGCCCGGCCAGGTGGTCGGCTAGGCGCTGGGCCTGGGCGCGGCCCTCGTCGTCCAGGTAGATGCCGGGCAGCCAGCCTTGCAGCCGATGTTCGGCCAGCCAGGCCGTATGTCCATGACGAATCAGGTACAGCCTCATCAGGCTACTCCTCGTCGTAGCGACCGTCCAGCCCACCACAGAGACACGGAGGACACAGAGATTTTTTCATAAACATCCTCTGTGTTCTCTGTGCCTCTGTGGTTGGACGCCTCATAGGGCTACCGCAGACCGGCGAAGAGGTCGGTCTCGATGCCGGTGGGCCGCGGCAGGCGGGTCTCCGCCAGGATGAAGTACTCGGTGCTCAGCGCCCGTTCCATTCGTTCCAGGGGGATCAGCCGGAAGGGGCTATCCGACGGCAGTTGCGTTTGATGACACTGGATGGCCTGGTACTTGGCCTGCCAGCAACAGGCCACGTCAATCTCCGTGGTCACTAACTCGTCCGGCAGGCCCACGTTTTCCAGATCCTCCAGATTGCGGTGGCCAAAACGGGCCACGTCAATGCCCGCTGCCCTGATTTCCTCAGCGATGGCCCGGAAGAAGCGCCGGGGCAGGCCCATGAAGTACAGCTTGCTGGGGGCAAACGGCGACAGCCCTTCCGCCAGGTGCTCCGGGTATTGCGCCGCATCGCCGGCGGCGGCAAAGGCGGCCACGGTGATGCGATTGGCCTTGATGTGGTCGGGGTGGCCGTAGGCGCCCTGCGGATCGAAGGTGATGAGCACCTGTGGCCGCAGCATACGCACCAGCCGCACGATCTTGCCCGTAGCTTCGTGCAGGTCAGCGTGGGCGAAGGCTTGCGGGTGCTGGTTATCTGGCGTGCCGGCCATGCCGGAGTCGCGATAACCCAGGAAGTACAGGTCGTGGACGCCCAGGTGGGCACAGGCGCAGCGCAGTTCGCGCTCTCGGGCCTCGCCCAGGTGCTCCGGGGTGGCGAGGGCGGGATCGCTGATCTCCCCGGCCTCGCCGCGGGTAGCGCAGGCCAGAGCCACACGCACGCCCTGGCGGGCGTAGAGGGCCAGGGTGCCACCAGTACCAAAGGACTCGTCGTCCGGGTGGCCGTAGACGGCGAGCAGGGCCAGGGAAGGGGCAGTTGGCGACAACAGGGACACCTCCCAGAGATAACTGCGGCCATTATACTCCATTTGGTGAGGGGACTGCAAGGAGGGGAAACGGGGAAGCAGGAAATCAGGGAATGAGGGAATCAGGGAGCAGGGAACCAGGAAGCGATTGCCGTCAGTGATTGACATTGGAGCCTCAGGATGGTATGATGAAGTCAGCGGCAGTGGAGGACGTTGATGGACAAGGTTGTGCTCAAGCCGGGCAAGGACAGGCCGGTGCGCGGGCGGCACCCCTGGATTTTCTCTGGGGCTATCCAGCGCGTGGAAGGCAAGGCGCTGGACGGCAGCGTCGTGGAGGTGCACGCCGCTGATGGGGGCTGGCTGGCCAGGGGCTACCTGAACCGCCGCTCGCAAATCACCGTGCGCCTGCTCACCTGGGACGAGGGTGAGGCCATTGACGGCGACTTCTGGGCGCGCCGCCTGCGCCGGGCCATCGCTGCCCGGCAGACGCTCGCTGATGAGGCGAGGACCACCGCCTATCGCCTGGTCTACGCCGAGTCCGACGGGCTGCCCGGCCTCATCGTGGACCGCTACGGCGATTTCCTGGTTCTGCAGTCGCTGACCCTGGGCATCGAGCAGCAAAAGTCCCTGCTGGTGCGGCTGCTCGCTGACCTGCTGCACCCCCAGGGCATCTACGAGCGCAGCGACGTGGAGGTGCGACGCAAGGAAGGTCTGCCGGAGACGGCGGGGGTGCTACTCGGCGAGGCGCCGCCGGACCTGGTGGAGGTGGCGGAGAACGGCCGGCGCTTCCTGGTGGACGTCCAGCACGGGCACAAGACCGGGTTTTACCTGGATCAGCGGGAGAACCGGTGCCGGGTGGCGGCCTACTGCCCTGATGCTGAGGTACTGGACGCCTTCGCTTACACGGGCGGCTTTGGCGTGTATGCTGCAGCAGCTAAGGCGCGGCGGGTGGTCAGCGTGGAAGCCTCGGAGGAGGCGCTGGGCCTGGCGCAGCGTAACTTCGCCCTGAACGGCCTGGACGTCGCCGCCCACGAGTTCGTGCTGGGGGACGTGTTTGAGGTGCTGCGGGGCTATCGGCAGGCAGGACGGCAGTTCGATGTGGTCATCCTCGACCCGCCAAAGTTTGCCGCCGCGGCCGGGCAGGTGACCGGGGCGCTGCGCGGCTACAAGGACGTGAACCTGCTGGGGATGCAGCTCCTGCGGCCGGGCGGGGTGCTGGCCACCTTCTCCTGCTCCGGCCTGGTTGGTGCCGATCTGTTCCAGCAGGTAGTCTGGGAGGCCAGCGTGGACGCCGGGCGAGACGTGCAAATTATCGAGCGGCTGGCGCAGGCGTCGGATCACCCGGTGCTGCTCTCCTTCCCGGAAGGGGAGTACCTCAAGGGACTGATCTGCCGGGCGTAAGATGATTTGAGATTTCAGATTGCAGATTTTTCTGATCCTGCACGATGTGCCACACGTCGGCGATGAACAGACGGAAATCGTTGAGTTCATTCTGGACGATGTCGTACAGGCGCTGATTGTCCACCTCCTGGTAGAGATGGACGAGGAGATTGCGAAACCGCACCATCTGGACGTAGGTGTCGGCGTGTTCTTTAGGCAGCAGCCCCTCTCGCGCCAACAAGCGGATCAACTCGACCCCCTCGCTGGGGGTCTTGAGGCGCAGGCGAGCAGCGATATGGGCACAGACGTCCAGCAAAGCCTCAATCGCTGTCTGGAGCAGGTGCTTGGCTGCCTCCACCTGGAAGGGATTAGCCTCGAATTCGTCAAAGGATAGCGTCTTCAGTTGCTCCAGCCGCGCCAGATTCGCCTCCACGAACTGCACTCGGCTGCGGATTTTATCCAGGTCGAAGTCCATAGGCTTCCTCCAGGGAGGCATCATAATCGCGGTAGAATGCCCGTAGGTCGGGGACGAAATCAATGTAGGCCAGCATTGTCTGCTCGATAAAATCGGACACGCGAACCGGGTACCGCTCGTAGAGCAGCCGGCCAGAGATCGCCCGCTGGCGCAGGATGAGCGAGGCCTGGTTGAGGTTGAGCAGGTCGAAGCGTTCCGTGCCCAGGACCTCCGTGACGGCTACGTTCAAAGCCAGTTCGTCCGGAAAAGAAACGGGGCGGTCGAAAAGCACGGCCAGGTCAACGTCGCTCTGCGGCGTGGCGTAGCCGTCGGTCTGAGAACCGAAGAGGAACACAGCCAGGATACGCTCATCACTGGCAAAAAGTCTCTTCAATTGGGGGAGACGCTCCCGCAGGAGCGTCGCTGGACTCTTTTGACGCATGGCCAAAACCTCTCCTGGTTATTATACCACATCTGTGTATGTAGGGGAAGTGTATCCGAGCTATCTTGAACTTGGCTATAGGGAGCTAGTACAGCGGGCCGCGCAGGCGCAAGCAATGCTCTCGCCCTGCCGCCTCTGCCCGCGCGCCTGCGAAGTGGATCGCCTGAACGGGCAGCGCGGCGTGTGCCGGGTGGGGGCACAGCCGGTAGTGGCCAGTTGGAACGTCCACCCCTGGGAGGAACCGCCCATCAGCGGCACCCGGGGCTCCGGCACGATCTTCTTCACCGGCTGCACCGGGCGCTGTCTGTTCTGCCAAAACTACCCTATCAGCCAGCTCGGCGTGGGGCAAGAGGTGAGCGTGGAGCGTCTGGCGGCGATGATGCTGGAGCTCCAGGCTCGCGGCTGCCACAATGTCAACTTCGTCACGCCCACGCACTTCGCCGCGGCCATTTTGGCGGCGCTGCCCATCGCCATCGCCGGCGGCTTCCGCCTGCCCCTCGTCTACAACAGCAGCGGCTACGACGCCGTGGAGACCCTGCGCCTGCTGGACGGCATCGTGGACGTGTATCTGCCCGATGCCAAGTACGCCGACGACGAGACGGCCAAACGCATCTCCGGCTTCCTGGGCTACGTGGCGGCGAACCGCGCCGCCCTGCAGGAGATGTATCGCCAGGTGGGCGATGAGTTGGTGCTGAATGACGAGGGCGTGGCCGTGCGGGGGATGATCGTGCGGCACCTGGTGCTGCCCGGCGGTCTGGCCGGGACGAGGGAGGTGCTGCGCTGGATCGCCGCCAACCTCTCGCCGCGGGTGCCGGTCAGTCTGATGAACCAATACTTCCCGGCGCACCGGGCCGTAGGCCACCCGCTGCTGGGGCGCAAGCTCACGGAGGAGGAATACCTGGACGCCCTGGCCGCCTTCGACGAGTCCAGCCTGGAGAACGGCTGGCGGCAGGAGGATGCGAGTGATGAGGGATGAGGGACGAGGGATGAAGCGGGGTCAGTTGAAGCGGTTCATGGCGGCGACCAGGCCGTCGGTGAGCAGGCACTCAATGGCGGCCAGGGCGCGGGCGAAGACGTCGGCCAGGACGGTGAGCTCGGCGGGGGTGAAGTTGGCGAGGACGTAGGCGACCTCATCGCCATCCGCCGGGCGGCCGATGCCCAGGCGCAGGCGGGGGAACTCGTCGGTCTGCAGGTGCTCAATGATCGAGCGCATACCTTTGTGGCCGGCGGCGCTGCCACTCGGGCGCAGGCGGATCGTGCCCAGGGGCAGGTCGAGGTCGTCGTAGATAACCAGGAGGTCGCTCAGGGGGAGCTTGTACCAGCGTAGCAAGCCGCTCACGGCCTGGCCGCTCAGGTTCATGTAGGTCTGCGGCTTGGCCAGAACGACCGGGGTGCCGGCGATGCTGCCGATGGCCAGCCTGGCGCGGGCCTTACGCTGCGCAAAAGGCAGGCCGTGGGCTCTGGCCAGACGATCCACGCATTGGAAGCCCACGTTGTGGCGATTGCGCCCGTGCTCGCGGCCCGGATTGCCCAGGCCGACGATGAGCTTTGGGCGCGCCGCAGCCGGGGGCATGGGGGGCAAGGGCCATGCAGTTTTTGGTGCGCTGTCACCCTGAGCGCAGCGAAGGGTCTCTTGGATACATCGCAGAGATGCTTCGTTGCGCTCAGCATGAAATTTTTGCCCGGCGGGTTGGTCGCCGGTCGCCCCACCGCTCGCCGGTCTCTCTGGACGGCTGAGGCGCAGATAACGTCGCAGGTCGTTCATCGCAGGACAGCTCGGATCAGGGCGATGAGGGCCGCCAGGAGGAGAACGCCGCCGGCCACGGCGATGCCGCCCAGGAAAGGTCGCAGCCACATTTGGACGTCCAGGAATCTCTGCCAATCCTGTGGGATCGGCAAGAGGCTGCCGGGCGTGGGGGTGGGGGCGGGCGTGGGTGTGGGCACCACCGTGATGGCCGGGGCGACGGTCACGAAGGGCGTAGGCGTGGCGGGGGGCACGGGCGTCTCGGTGGCCGTGGCCGTGGGCGTGGGGGTGGAGGTGTTGTCCACACGCACAGTGACCAAGGCCTCGTCGTATTGGGCATTGAGACTTACGGCGCGCAGGCGCAGGGTGTAGATGCCATCCGGCAGGCCCACGGTTTTCCACTCGTAGAGGAGGCCATTGACCACCGGGGCGTTGAAGGCGGCCACGAAGACCCAGGAGGTGTCGGCGGGGTTGGCACCTGGTGCGTATTCCACCGTGTAGCGCTGGAAGTCCCCCCGAGTGGCCGTGCCGATCACCTTCACCACGCCGCGCACCACGGCGTTGGGCTTGGGCTGGTCAATACGCGCCTCGGCCAGCGGCTTCCCCGGCGGCGCCGCCAGGGCAGGGACGACGAGACCGCCAGAGGCCAGGACGATGAGCAGGAGCAATAAAGCAGCGATAAACCGTTTCATGAGGACTCCTCGAGCAGGACAGCAGAAGATGACGCACTTGCTGAGCCTATTTTCGATACACCCCAGCGGCAAAGCCTGCCACCGTGCCGCTACAAGTATTGGGGGCAGAGGCGCGGCATGGTCTCTAGAGGCAGCCAGCGGTTGCCGAAGGACACATTTGGGCGGAGGCCGAAGGCTAGAGCCGGCAACTGACGCGTTAGCCGATTTAGCGGGTCAGTCTTACACATAGTGACTGCATTCTGAATGTTCACCTATCGAATGAGCTTGATCCCAAAACAGTGACCCGACTAGAGATCAGGCGCTGCTCGTTGGTACCTCTCGGCAATCCGTCGGATACGTTTGCCAAGTTCATCATGTAGAGAGTGCAATTCCTCCACATATTCGTCGTGAAACTGCTTTGTTAGCGTCCACGCACTCAGGTTCTCAATTGCCCTACGGGTTTCCACGAACCTCTCTGGTGTCCAGTATGGCGACAAATCCGCATGCCCATGACCCCGTTGCTTGTGTATGTGTTCAAGCACCTTGTAGTCGTTATATAACCCCAACAGCATCCGACAAACCAGAAGGGCAACTACACCGTAGTCTTCCTGCTTAAAATGTTCCTCTGGAAAGGCTTCCCTGATCTGCTGAAAGAGCCGACGGTCGGCGGCATCTACGTAGGCATCGCACAGTTTTACAAAACGATCAAGTCTCTGTGTAAGTGCCTCTGGTAACCCAAGTGCAAGGCTGCTGTGCGACAGTTTTCGCCATTTTTCTAGAGCCATCCTTGGTGGTATGTGAAGCCATCCGTCTTCAGATTTGAGCTTATCAACCAGCGATGCAAGTTCGTCATACACGGGTGAGTAGACTTGGTCTTTTCGGAGAATTGCCGCGCTCGCACCCCATTTCTTCTTCTCGACCGCGTAGCTAGCCCAGTAACTGGCCAAGCCGCCTACCGCTGCGCCTAGAAGCGCTGAGATTAGGGAAACCACCCATATCGGCATAGTTAGAATCCAGGATAGGTCAATCATTATCGTCGGTGTAAGTTACAGTTAGGACCACAAATTCGGCTAACAAGTTGTGGCCTGCTGCTAAAGGTATAGCTACCCTAGTTTAGCACAAACCAAGCGATTTGGCAAACGCCACCAATCGCCAGAGTGCCAGGCAAAGGCTAAAGACTGAGGACTGCGGACTGAAGACTGAGAACTTTTACCGCCTGGGCCAGCTCCGCCGGCGTGGTCACGGCGTTGCCCAGCTTGCGCACCACCAGCCCGGCGGCCACGTTCGCCAGCTCTGCGGCCTCCAATGGTGAGGCCCCCGCAGCCAGGGCCAGCGTGACTACGGCGATGACGGTGTCCCCCGCCCCGGTGACGTCGTACACTTCACTGCGGTTGGCGGCGGGGATGTGGGCGTAGCCCTGGCGACTGGCCAGCGACATGCCCTCAGCGCCCCGGCCGATGAGCACGGCCTCGGCCCCCAACTCGGCCAGGAGTTGCTCGCCGGCCTGGCGGAAGTCGTCCTCGCTATCCAGGCGGCGGCGCAGGCTGGCCTCGGTGTCCGCCTGGTTAGCCCGCACCAGGGTGAAGCCGGCAAACTTGTCCAGCTCGCCCTGGGAGTCCACGGTGGCCAGGACGCTGTGGCGCCGGGCCAGCTCACGGCACTCCGCCAGGACAGCGGGGCTGATTACGCCGCTCTTGTAGTCGGAGATTAGCAGGGCATCGGCCGTGGGGACGGCGCGGCGCAGGGTGGCGATGAGGCTTGCGGCGATTTCGTCGGCGATGGGGCGGCGATCCAGGCGGTCCACGCGGGCGAGCTGCTGCGGGAAGAGCAGCGAGCCTTCGGCCATGATGCGCAGCTTGGTGGTGGTCGGTCGCTGCCCATCCACGACCACGCCACTCGTGCCCACGCCGATCTGTTGCAGCAGACCGAGCAATTGCCGCCCGGCCTCGTCGTCACCTACCACACCCACAACCTCAGCCAGGCCGCCCAGGGCGGCGACGTTGTGCGCCGGGTTGGCCGCCCCGCCGGGCCGCTGCTCCCGCCGCACGAACTCCAGCACCGGGATGGGCGCCTCACGGGAGAGGCGCGTGGCCCTGCCCACGATGTACTCGTCCAGGAACAGATCGCCCACCACTACGATGCGACGCCCTGCCAGACGGGGGATGAGGGCCAGCAAACGTGCCTTGTCCAAGATAACCTCGCTTTGGTTTGGACGCAGATTAACGCAGATTCTCGCAGATAATTTTTGATAATCGGTGTGAATCAGCGTGCATCCGCGTCGTGCTCCAGGTGCGACGCACTTCGCAAGTGCGTCGCACCTGGAGCAATGCGCCGCGCCCCGGCGAAGCTTTTGTCCAGGTCGGCGCGGTAGCGGGGCGAGGCGGGGTCGAAGCTGTTGACGGCCACCCGCATGTCTCGCCCGTTGCAGTGAATGTACTCGCCGCCGCCCAGGTACAGCCCCACGTGCCCAATATCGCCCCTCTCGCCGAAGAACACCAGATCGCCCGGCTGCAACTCGCTGCGTTCCACCCGCTGGCCGATGTCGGCGGCGAGCTGCTGGTCGGCGTCACGGGGGATGACGTAGCCGTTGCAGCGATAGACGATCTGCACGAAGCCAGAGCAGTCAAAGCCCAACGGGGTAAGCCCGCCCCAGAGGTAAGGGGCGTCCATGAGCCGCCGGGCCGTGGCCATGATCGCCGCGGCGTCACCCCGGGGAAACAGGCTGTGGGCCGGGCGCTCCTCCGCCTGGCCTTTGGGCAGCCAGCCGCTCCGCCCGTCCGGCAGCAGCACCTGGTGCCAGCCGCCGTTCTCGGAAGCGCCGGTCTGGCGCAGCACGGTGGACAGGAAGACGGGCGTCACCAGCGCTGCCCGGCTGGTCGGTTCCTGGTGCACCCGGCCGATAGGCACCGTGACCACCACCAGCGGGTCGCGCTGCCAGGCGGCGATGTCCGCCGGCGTGGCCAGGTTCGCCGCCTCAATCCAGCCCTCGTAGTCGGGCAGGCGGCAGCGCAGCCAATCCGCCTGCTGCTCCAGGATCGTCACCGGCGTGTCGAGCAGCGCCTGCGTCACCAACTCGGATGCGCCGTTGGGCTCTCGCCGCACATCAGCCACGCCCACGGTTACCAGGGCATCTCTGTTCATGGGCTCTCCAGTGAGGTAGACAAGTAGACAAGTAGGCAAGTAGCAAGGGCCTTGTCTACCTGCTCCTTGTTTACTTGTTTACCCGTCCCCTTACCCCCTCCCACAACACCAACCAGGCGGCGTAGGGCAGGGCCAGCATGCGCCGCCAGCGCCGGGGCTCCTGCCAGAGGCGATACAGCCATTCCAGGCCCACTCGCCGCATCCAGGCCGGCGCCCGGCGTCTGGTTCCGGCGATGAAGTCCAGGGTGCCGCCCACACCCATCGCCACCGGCACGCCCAGCCGCGCCAGGTTGCGGGCGATCCACAGATCCTGCGCTGGCGCTCCGTAGGCCACAAAAAGCATCTGCGGCGCGGCGGCTCGTATCCTGGCCACGATGGCCTCCTCCTCTTCTGGCGAGGGCGATCCGGCGTAGGTGCCGGCGATGCGCAGGTTCGGGTTAGCGGCCAGTAGCTTAGTTGCAGCGACGTCGGCCACACCCGGCGCCGCGCCCAGCAGGAAGATGCTCCAGCCCTGCGTCGCCGCCAGCGCCGCCAGGCGAGGCACCAGGTCGCTGCCGCTCACCCGCTGGCGCAGGGGCTGTCCCAGCCAGCGCGACGCCCACACCAGGCCGATGCCGTCCGGCACCACCAGGGCCGCGGCGTCAATGGCGGCGGCCAACGGCGCCTCCCGCCGGGAGGCCATGAGGATCTCCGGGTTCAGCGTCACCACCTGGTGCGCCCCACCCTCCGCCACGAACCCGGCGATACGCGCCAGGGCCTCGTCCGGCGTGACGTCATCCACCCGCCGACCCAGGATGGGCACGGAAGGGGGGCGGGTAGACAAGGGAGAAGTAGACAAGGAATGAGTAGACAAGGAGCAAGTAGACAAGGCCCCCGCTACTTGCCCCTTGCCTCCTTGTCTACTTGCTACTTGTCTACTTATGCTTTCCACTGCCCCCAACACTTGCGCTACCTCGATCGTGGCCATGCAGGGGTGGGCGGGCAGCTCGGCGGGGGCGTAGTCCAGGCGATTGCAGGGCCGATGGCGGCATGGCTGGTCGAAATACTGCGCCAGCAATACGACGTGCCGCGCCGGATCGCCCCAGGGGCCGAAGAGGGCCGGGTCTACCGGGCCGCAAAGGTGCACGGTGGGCGCGCCCACGGCCACGGCCAGGTGCAGCGGCCCGCTGTCCACGCCCAGCACCAGACGACAGGCGGCGAAGAGGGCCGCCAGTTGCCCCAGCGTCGTCTCGCCAATGGCCAGCAGGGGCCGCGCCCGCATGCCAGCGGCCACCGCCTCCACCAGCGGGCGCTCGCTGGCCGAGCCGGTGAGCAGGATGCGGCAGCCGTAGCGCCCGGCCAGGGCATCGGCCACGGCGGCCCAGCGTTCGGCGGGCCACAGCTTGACCGCCGCCCCTGCGCCAGGGTGGATGGCCACCGCCTCGCCCTCGACCAGGCCGTGCGCCGCCAGCCATTGCCGGGCGAAGGCCCGCTCCTCGTCCGAGAGCAGAAAATCGAGCTCCGCAATCCGAAATTCGAAATCCGAAATTCCCTGCGTTCCGCTCTCACCCCCGGCGACATATTCCACCAGGGTCAGGTTCTGCCGCACCTCGTGGCGGCCGGGCGTATAGGGCACGGCGTCCGTGAGGAATGGGCGACACTCGGCGATGGCGTAGCCCACACGCCGGGGGATGCCGGCCAGGTAGGCCAGCAGGGCCCCCCACCAGAAGTCAAAGCGCAGATTCAGGGCCAGGTCGAAGCCCCGGCCGCGCAGCCGCCGGGCCTCCGCCCAGAGCAAGCGGTACGGCTCCAGCGGTGAAGCCTTGGGGCGGCGGCTGAACCAGGGGAAGTCGCAGGTTATTACCTCATCCAGAACCGGATTGCGCTGCACGATGTCCGCCCCCCAGGGCCCCACCAGGGCGGCGATGTGCGCCCGCGGGTAGGCGGCGCGCAGGGCGCGGAGCGCCGGCGTGGTAAACAACAGGTCGCCGATGTGGTCGGGCCGGATGACTAGAAGGCGCGCCGCCTCGCCCGTTGGCCGACCTCGTCCCAGCACCGGCCGTGTGGCCGTGGCCAGGACGCGCAGCAGCGCCAAGCGTACCGCCGCCCACCCCCACCCCAGCCCTCCCCCGTCTCTGACAGGGGAGGGAGACCCCCACCCCAGCCCTCCCCCGTCTCTGACAGGGGAGGGAGACCCCCACCCCAGCCCTCCCCCGCCCGCAGGGGAGGGAATGGGCCCTCGTCCCTCATACCTCGTTCCTCGTCCTTCGTCCCTCGCCAATATCATGGCTGCTCCGTGACGTCGGCCACCCGCGCCCCGCTCAGGCGCAGCAGATCGGCGGGGGCAACAGGGAAGAGGGCGTTGGGGGCGCCGGCGGCGGCCCAGATGGTGGTCTGGGCCAGCAGATGGCGATCCAGGAACACGGGCAGGGGCGGCTCGTGGGCCACGGGCGGCACCCCGCCGATGGCGTAGCCGGTAACGCGGCGCACCGTCTCGGCGTCGGCGATGGTGGCGTGGCTCGCCCCCATCAGGGCAGCAATCTTGGCCGGATCGGCGCGTTGGTCGCCGGCGACCAGCACCAGCACCGGCCGCTCATCGGCCAGGAAGAGCAGGGACTTGACGATGGCCCCCACCGGGCAGCCCACGGCGGCGGCGGCCAGGGGCGCCGTGCGCGTGCTCTTGTCCAGCTCCTGCACGGCTACGTCCAGGCCCTGCGCCTGCAGAAAGGCGCGCACCCGCTGCACAGAACTCATCTTCATCTCCTGGCCTTAGTCTAGCATACCCATCGCCATTTGGCAAGAGGCACACGACGAAGGAAGCAGGAGGCAGGAGGCAGGAAGCAGGAGGCAGGACGAAGGACGAAAGACGAAGGACTGGGGACTAATCTTGCCAGAAGGCAAACTGTGTGCTATACTGGAGATGCCTGGCTGCCTCTGGTGCTCAAGGGCTATGGGATGTAAGATCGGGGAACGAGGGAATGAGGAAATCAGGGAATCAGGGATTCAACAAGGCAGCGAGTCTCATCAGCGGATAGATAGCGGCTTAGCGTATGTTTGGGGCGGGCATATCCGCTAATCCGCTATGCCGTAGGCCATCCGCTGACAGCAACACAGCCACCAGGAAGTGCTACCATGCCGGATCTCAAGAACCCCCTCATCGTGCAGGGCGATAAGAGCGTGCTCCTGGAGGTGGACAACCCCAGGTACGAGGCGGCGCGGGACCAGCTCGCCCGCTTCGCCGAGCTGGAGAAGTCGCCGGAGCACATCCATACCTACCGCATCACGCCCCTCTCGCTGTGGAATGCCGCCGCCGCGGGGATGACCGCCGAGCACATCATCGCCATGCTGGAGGAGTTCGGCAAGTACCCCTTGCCCGGCAACGTGCGTGTGGACATCCAGGACTACGTGGCCCGCTACGGGCGAGTCAAGCTCCTCAAGCGCGATGGCCAGCTCCTGCTGCAATCTAGCGATGCCCTGCTCATCACCGAGATCACGCGCCACAAGCGACTGCGGCCGTTCATCCTGGGCCAGTTGGACGCCAACACCCTGCTGGTGGACTCCCAGCAGCGCGGCCACATCAAGCAGGCCCTGGCGCAGTTCGGCTATCCGGCGGAAGACCTGGCGGGCTACGTGGAAGGCACGCCCCTGCCCCTGCGCCTGCTGGCCGTCACCCGCGCCGGCCTGCCTTTTGCCCTGCGTCGCTACCAACAGGAGTCGGCTGACATCTTCTACGCCGGCGGCTCGGCCCGCGGCGGCAGCGGCGTCATCGTCCTGCCCTGCGGGGCGGGCAAGACGATGGTGGGCCTGGGCATCATGGAGAAGCTGCAGTGCGCCACCCTCATCCTGACCACCTCCACTGTGGCCGTGCGCCAGTGGCTGGACGAGATCCTGGACAAGACCACGATCACGCCGGACGAGGTGGGCGAATACTCCGGCGAGCGCAAGGAGATCAAGCCGATTACGGTGACCACCTACCAGGTGCTTACCTGGCGACCCTTCAAGGTGGACAAGGAGACCGGCGAGATCGGCGAGTTCCCACATTTGCAGATTTTCAACGAGAAGGATTGGGGGCTGATTATTTACGATGAGGTACACCTGCTGCCCGCCCCCGTCTTCCGCATCACGGCTGAGATTCAGGCGCGCCGTCGTCTGGGGCTGACGGCTACCCTGGTGCGTGAGGACGGGCGCGAGACCGACGTGTTCTCCCTCATCGGCCCCAAGAAGTACGACGTGCCCTGGAAGGACCTGGAAAAGCAGGGCTGGATCGCCACCGCCGAGTGCCACGAGATCCGCATTGAAATGCCGCAGGAAGCCCGTATGAACTACGTGGTGGCCGAGGATCGCCTGAAGTATCGCCTGGCTGCAGAAAATCCTGTGAAATTCGCCATCGTCCGGCAACTGGTGGACAAGCACCGCGGCGATCAAGTCCTGATCATCGGCCAGTACCTGGATCAGCTTAAGACCATCGCCGAGATGCTAGAGGCGCCGCTGATCACCGGCAAGAGCACCGTTGCCGAGCGGGAGCGCCTGTACGATCAGTTCCGCGCCGGTGAGGTGAAGCTGCTGGTGGTGTCCAAGGTGGCCAACTTTGCCATTGACCTGCCCGACGCCAACGTGGCCATCCAGGTGTCGGGGACGTTTGGCTCTCGCCAGGAGGAGGCGCAGCGCCTGGGGCGCATCCTGCGGCCCAAGCGCCACGGCCTGCTGGCGCACTTCTACTCCCTGGTGACGCGGGACACCCGCGACCAGGAGTTCGCCGCCAAGCGCCAGCTCTTCCTCACCGAGCAGGGCTATCGCTACACCATCATGGACGCCCACGACGTGCCCGCCTATCAGCCGGTGACGATAGAGGGGACGGCGATAGTGCGGGAGCCGCTGGCGTTACCCGCCGGCACCTAACCCCCAACCCCTTCCCGGCGAGGGAAGGGGCGTCTCCCCTCCCCCGTTCCGACAGGGGAGGGAGAGCCAGAAGGGGAATCAGAAAATCAGTGATCAGGAAATCAGGACTCAGCAGGAAGCCTGATTCCCTGATTTCCTGATTCCCTAATCCCTGATGTACAGATGCTCATCGGCCTTGACGCCAGCCGGGCCACCAGGGAGCAGCGCACGGGCACCGAAGGCTACTCGCTGCACCTGATCCGGGCCCTGCTGGAAATTGACCAGCACAACGAGTACGTGCTCTACTTCCATCGCCCGCCGCAGCCGGGGCTCTTCCCCGCCTCGCCCCGCTGGCGCGCTCGCGTTATCCCCTTCCCGCGCCTCTGGACGCACGTCCGCCTCTCGCTGGAGATGCTGACCGCCCCGCCGGACGTGCTCTTCGTCCCGGCGCACGTGCTGCCCCTTGTCCACCCCCGGCGCAGCGTGGTCACCGTGCACGACCTGGGCTACCGCCACGAGCCACAGGCGCACCGCCCCCTCGACCGCCTCTACCTGGACATCTCCACCCGCTACAACGCCCACGCCGCCAGCCACATCATCGCCGACTCGGCGGCTACCAAGCGCGACCTGGTGCAGCTCTACGGCAGCGACCCGCAACGCATCACCGTCGTCCCCTTGGGCCTAGACGAGCTGTTCCAGCCCGTGAACGATGCGGCGCGCCTGGCGGCCGTGCGGGCCAAATACGGCATCCCCGGCGATTACCTGCTGTACGTGGGCACGCTGCAACCACGCAAGAACCTTGTGCGACTGATAGAGGCCTGGGAGAAAATCTGCAATCTGCAATCTGCAATCTGCAATAAGCTGGTGATTGCCGGGAAGCGGGGCTGGCTGTACGAGGAGATTTTCGCCGCGGTGCGGCGGCTGGGGCTGGAGGGGCAGGTGCTGCTCCCCGGCTACGTCCCGGAGGAGGATTTGCCGGCGCTGCTCAGCGGGGCTACGGCCTTCGTCCTGCCGTCTTTGTACGAGGGGTTTGGCCTGCCGGTGCTGGAGGCCATGGCCTGCGGCACGCCGGTGATCGCCGCCAACGTCTCCAGCCTGCCCGAGGTGGTGGGCGACGCCGGGCTGCTGGTGGATCCACTGGACACTGACGCCCTGGCTGCGGCCATGCAGCGCCTGCTGACGGACACTGCCCTGCGGGCCGAATTGCGCCAGCGAGGTCTGGCGCGGGCGAAGCTGTTCTCCTGGCCGCGCTGTGCGCGGGAAACGCTGGCTGTTCTGGAACAATGCCCCAAAAATTAACCTAAAATTAACCTAAAATTAACCTAAAAGTGACCTGGCTGTGTTATAGTGTGGTCAGAAAAATCTAAAAAATCAGCGTTCATCTGCGTCCCCAAATCGGGCTTTTGGTTTTCGTTTTCTATGGAGCCAGCAGTGCAGAAAAGAGTTCTGGTTGCCGGGGCCGATCCTCTTCAGATTGGCCGGATTGGCATCGTCCTGGAAGAACAGGGCTACGTCGTGGGCACGGCGACCAGCTCGCGTCAGGGACTGCAGCGTTTGTTTCAGCTTCCCTTCCACCTGGCCATTATAGATGTAAGTACAGTAACCTCGCAATGGGATGGTTGGGAGCTCTGCCGTCGGGTGCGGGAAGTCTCGGAGATGCCCATACTGCTGCTTACCTCCTCCACCCTGCGGGAAGACGTGATGCGCGGGCTGCGCCTGGGTGCCGACGACTGCCTGGCCGGGGACTTCCAGCCGCCAGAGCTTTTGGCGCGCGTAGCCGCCTTGTTGCGCCGCACCACCGCCCCATCTTTCGAACGACGGTTGACCCTTTACGCCGATGAGGATCTATGGGTGGACCTGTGTGGTCGGCAAGTGATTGTGCGGGGTAAACCCCTCAAACTGACATTTCGGGAGTACAGTCTGTTGGAGTGCCTGATCCGGCATAGGGGACAGATCCTCTCCCCGCCACAGCTTTTAGACCTTGTCTGGGACAGCTCGCGCACGGGGGTCAAGGTAGGGGTATTGAAACAATACATCTGGCGGTTGCGGCAGAAGATCGAAGCAAAACCCAACCGCCCTTGCTACATCTTGACCGAACGTGGCTTGGGCTATCGCTTTGCTGGTGGTAAGCCATAACTTTTGACGCAACTGTTCTTAACATAAAAATGCGATTTTTAGAAGGCGCGCAAAAATCGTGGCTCCAGGCCGTATCTTTTGGGCTTTTTTCCGTTATATAAGTGAGCGGAGTTGTAATCCGTTGGTGGTCGTTGATGGTTGTTGGCGAATCTTGGCGTCAGCAACTGGACTGGTCACCTGGGAGACAACAGTGCAAGCAGCTAAACCTGGCCTGAGCCAAGCCATGATGTGGTTACGCCTTCTCTTCAGTTACGTCAGACCGGCCACCCTCCTTCCTGTGTTCGATCTGCTGCTGGTGAACCTGGCCGTTTTGTTCGCTTTGTGGATATGGGCCCTGCGCGGCCGTCAGCCCTTTGGGCCAGGCTCTGCTCTTGCCCAGATCCATTGGTTTGCCATCCTGTCTGCCTTGTGGCTGTGGTTCGCCGTGATTCAGGGCTTATACAGGCCAGAGAGGCGCAAAGAGCCTTTGCCTGCTTTGCTATCCCTCTTCTGGATCAACGTCCTGCTGGTTCTCTGCTACATTGTTGTTTATTTCTTTGCCCCTGACGGCTTGCTTCCCAGGGGCATTGTGCTGTATTTTGCCGCGGCGTCCTTTGTCTTTGTCGGTCTGTGGCGCCTGACCTACATAGCGGTCGCCACTGGCCCTGTGGGCGCTCGCCTGCGTCTGGCTATGACCCAACCGCAGGTGGCTGCCGATGCCAGCCTCAAGATGAGGGACGAAGACGGACGCTATCGTAGTTTGTTCGATGGCGTGCCGCTAGGACTCTACCGCGCCACCCCGGAGGGCCAGACCATTGATGTCAATCTCACTTCAGTGGAGATATTAGGTTTTCCGGATCGGGACACTCTCCTGACAATTCCCGTAAGCGACCACTACGTGAACCCCGAGGATCGCCAGCGCTGGCAGGCCCTGATGGCGCGTGAAGGGATAGTGTCTGATTTTGAAGTGCAGTTGCGCCGGCGTGATGGCCGAATCATCTGGGTGCGGGAGAACGCCCGCGCCATCCGGGACGATGCAGGGCGGGTGCTCTACTACGAGGGCAGCCTGGAGGATATCACCGCGCACAAGCGGGCGGAGGAGGCGTTGCCGCGTCCTGCCGAACGACCGAAAAACCAGCACGAGGTTGACCGTTCCGCCCGTCTGGGGCAGTCCTTACGCGGGCAAGTCCTGACCGTTCAGGAGGTCGCTGGTCTCTTGAAGGTCAGCCAGACGACCGTTTGGCGTTGGTGCCAGAGCGGCAAGCTACCGGCCTTCCGAGTGGGGCAGCAGTGGCGTATTCATGGGCAGGAGCTAGAGGAGCGCATTAAAGAACTTATGCGCCCCGAGGAGTAGGGAAGATGAGAGAAGATGCACCGACCCCCATAGCAGGCGGTCAGCCTGGCCTGCGTCCGGAATATTTTGCGGACGAGGTGGATTTGCGCGAGTACATGGACGTGCTGGTAAAGCGCTGGAAGTGGATCGTTGGCGTGACAGCGCTTGCGGCAATTGTCACGGCAGCAGTGAGTTTCACTATGACACCGACCTATGAGGCAACAGCGCAAATCACTTCTTTCACCACGAGCGTCAATCTTGAACCGCTAGTCTCCCAAGGACAACTCGCCTTTCTCACAACGAGTGTCAATCCTGTGCTAGCATCGCCGCAAGCGCAACTCGCCTTTCTGCAGAGCGCAGACGTGGCAACACAGACGCTGCAAATGATGGGGGAAATGACCAGGAATGAAAATACAAGCACGTTGACCAGAAAAGTACGTGTCGCCAGCAATCCACAGGACAAGACACTCTTCAGCATCACCGCTCGAGCCGCTAAGCCGCAGGAAGCCGCAGCGATTGCGAACGCGTGGGCAGCCGCAGGGATTCAGGAAATGAATCGCAAGTTCATCGCTAATGTATCGGCGGCAAAAGAGCAGCAAACCCAACTCGCGCTTGAACTTGCCAAGCAGGCTGACGAAGCGCTGGCAACTTTTGTGCAAAGCAATGGACTGTCGTGGGATGATGTAGCGATCTTTGAAGCATCTATGAGTATTTCTTCCCCGCGTGTTGTCATGCAAGGTTCGAGCAAATCACTCAACCTATCTGCGACACAGATCGCCGACCTTAGCCGATTGCTACGGGACAGAGATACTGCGGCATCGGTTTATATGAATTTTGCAGCGCAAGTAGCGCAAAGCAAGATTGCAGCCCAGTCGCCCAGCGAAGGAGCTCAACTTATCAGCGTTGCTGTTGAGCCTGCTGCGCCTGTGCAGCCCAAGAAGACGCAGAACATTGCCATCGCCGGGGTGCTAGGGTTGATGGTGGGGGTCTTCGGGGCCTTCGCCATGGAGTATTTCACGCAACCGAGGCACTGATGCAACACTGGTATGCCCTGTACACCAAACCGAAGATGGAACAGCAGGTCAGCACCTTGCTGGACAAGAAGGGCATCCAAACCTACCTGCCCCTGGTGGAGGTGCCGGCCAAAAAACGGCCGGGCTGGGTGAAGCAGCCCTTCTTCCCCTGCTATCTCTTTGCCCGGGCCGATCTGGACGTCGTCGGTCAGGGGGCGCTGGCCTGGACACCGGGATTGTGCCGCCTTGTCAGCTTTGGTGAGGAGCCAGCAATCGTGGGCGATGAGATCATCGCTCTGCTGCAGAAGCGCCTGGCGGCGAAGCGCGGCCGCCGCCTCCTGGACGAGCGCTTCCGGCCTGGTGAGCGGGTAGTGATCAAGGCCGAGCCCTTCCAGGGCTTTGAAGCCGTCTTTGACGAGACCCTTTCCGCCTCAGGTCGCGTCCGCGTGCTGGTGAACTTCCTGGGCCGGCAGACGGCCTGCGAGGTGGAGATAGACGACCTGGAGAAATTCGAAATTCGGAATTCGAAATTCGAAATTGATGAATAAGGTTGAGTTAGAGCGCAGAACTAAAGCGTTTGCCTTGCAGATGGTTCGGTTTGTCGCTGCGTGGCCCAAGAACAAGGTGGCGGATGTGTTGGGTTACCAGTTGCTGAAGTCGGGCACGTCTATCGGTGCTAACTACCGTGAAGCTAACCGCGCTGAGTCCCGCCCGGACTTCCTCCACAAGACTTGTACTGAGCGTAGTCGAAGTATTGGTTTGGTGGAGAAAGAGGCGGCGGAGACGCAATACTGGCTCGAGCTCTGTGAAGAAGCGAGCATAGGTAGTCCTGACGAACGGCAGTGGCTGCTGCAGGAATCCGGCGAACTCCTGGCTATCTTTACCAGTATCGGTAAGACCACCAAGTCCAGGACGTGATTTCGGATTTCGGATTTCGGATTTCGGATTTCGGATTTCGGATTTCGGATTTCGGATTTCGGATTTCGGATTTCGAATTTCGAATTTCGAATTTCGGATTTCGGATTTCGAATTTCGAAATTTGATGGTCATCCTCACGGACATCGGCAAGACCATAGGAGACTGAGGCTAATTTCGCAATTCGCAATCCGAAATTCGAAATTGGCATGGGCGGAGCGCGCCCAGGGGATTGCGGATTTGGAATTTCGGATTTCGAATTTAGACCAGGAGCGTCATTTCAGCACACAAAACCGCGCCGATCTGTGTTTAGCCCGCGTTCACCTGTGTCCCGTACCTAGCGCCAAGTTCTCAGTGGAGGGACTGCAAAATGCACACTCCGCAATCCGCCATCGCAAATTCGCAATCCGCAATCCGCAATTCGCATTCCGCAATTCGCAATTCGCATTCCGCAATTCGCAATTCGCAATTCGCATTTCGCAATCCCCGCGTCGTGGCTGTGGGGGGCGGAACTGGCACCTACACCGCTCTCACCGGCCTGAAGCGCTACGACGTGGACCTCACGGCGGTGGTCTCCATGGCCGATAGCGGCGGCAGCTCTGGCATCCTGCGGGACGAGTTTGGGCACTTGCCGCCAGGGGACGTGCGCCGCTGTCTGCTGGCCCTCTCCGCCGAACCGGCCACAGGGATGCTGCGACGGCTCTTCGAGTATCGCTTCAGCAAGGGCCGGGGGCTGAACGGCCATAATTTCGGCAACCTATTCCTCACCGCCCTGACGGAGATCACCGGCGCCCCTGACCTGGCCATCCAGGAGGCGGCCCGTATCTTGAACATTAAGGGACGGGTCTTGCCGGTGACGATAGCGAACTCCAACCTGGGAGCTCGCCTGGAGGATGGCACGATCATCAAGGGGGAAACCAACATAGACGTCCGCCGTGTACGCCCCGATTTGCAGATCATAGACGTTTATCTGGATCCTCCTGCCGAGGTCTACCCTCCGGCTGCCCAGGCTCTGCTCCAGGCCGACGTCATCGTCATCGGTCCAGGCGACCTCTATACCAGCGTCATCCCCAATTTGCTGGTGAGCGGTGTGCCTGAGGCCATCGCCGCAGCGCCGGCCAAAGTCGTTTACGTTTGCAATCTCATGACCAAGCACGGCGAGACCGATGGCTTCCAGGCCTCGGACTTCATCCTGGAGATACAGCGCTATTTGGGCTCACCTGAGCGCCTGGACGCGGCGATTGTTAACCAGGACGAGGCCCCGGAAGCACTCCTGGAGCAATATCGTCAGGAGCACTCCTTCCCTGTAGAGCCTGACCTGGATAGATGCCGGGAACTTGTGCCCCAGGTCATCGTAGGCTCCCTGGCCGCCAGCGGCACCCTCTGGCGCCACGACCCGGACAAGCTGGCAGCAGCGGTGCTGGAGGTAGTGGAGCGAGGGAGCGGAGGAGCGGGGGAGCAGGGGAGCAGAGGAGCAGGGGAGCAGGGGGGCAGAGGAGCAGGGGGGCAGAGGAGCAGGGGAGCTGGGGAGCAGGGGAGCAGGGGAGCAGAGGAGCAGAGGTGCGGGGGGGCAAGGGTGAGTTGAAGGTGCTAACGGTCTTCGGCACCCGCCCCGAGGCCATTCGTGAAGACAGGGAGACCTGGATAACGTCAGGGAAGCCCGGCGTTGACACAAGGAATTGCCTGACATATAATGGCAGAAGCAGAACGGATTGTGGAAGTTCTGGGATCAACAAAGGAAAAGGGTTGATCGAGAACAGGGTGAGAATGAAGGAAGGGAACGATGCCGACAGCTCTGGAATTGACCCGTGAGGGATGGAAGAGTTACCTGGAGGCAGCCCGGGGTCGGCCGGCCCCATCTGAATTGACGCCGACTGAACGGCGCGAACGCGAACGGCTGCTGGGCCGCATTCGCGAGGCAGCGGGTGCACTGAAGAGTCGCTTTGGCACCCGGCGAGTGGTGCTTTTCGGCTCGCTGGCCCACGCGGCCTGGTTCGTGCCGGATTCCGATGTGGACCTGGCGGTCGAGGGGTTGGTTGGCGATGATTACTGGCAGGCGTGGCGGCTGGTCGAAGAGATCATCGGTGATCGGCCTGTGGATTTGATCGAGGTCGAGACGGCTGGGGAGTCTCTGCGGCGGGCTATTGAGCGCTATGGGGTAGAACTGTGAATGCTCTTAGACTGGGTTTCAGGTTGCAAGTTGAAGGTTTGAAGGTTGGATTTGATGGCGCGGATTGAGCGATTTGAAGATATTGAAGCCTGGAAAGCAGCCCGGGAGTTGGCGAACTTCGCGTATGATTTGACGGCGAAGCCGAGGTTCGCTCGTGATTTTGGCCTGCGCGATCAGATTCAGCGGGCTGCTGTTTCGGTGATGTCCAACATTGGCTACATTACCAACGATGAGCTTGATGCTGGTATTCGCCTGGCGGAGAAGACCAGCCGTCTTATTGCCGGATTCATCGCATACCTTGAATCGGTTGAAGGTTGAAAGTTGAAGGCTGGGAAGGACTTTAGAGAGGGAACTTGTAACATGGAACCTGGAACCTGGAACTCATTCAAGATGGCTGGGTTGATGTCAGCCTTGCCCGGGCTGTGGTCCAAGCTGCGTGCTGAGTTGCTGGCCTTTGCGGAGTTCCTGGAAGAACTGGCCCAGGCAAGCCACACCGGAGAACATGGGTAGGCGGGGGGCATCCAGCTTCTGGAGCACGTGTCCGCCCAGGAGGGAACGCAGGTTTTGGTCCTGCTGCCCGAAGTGCGAGTGCCCGATAGGCCTGGTAGGCTTTGGGCGCACATTAAGGAGGAAATAGCGCAGGAAATGCCGGAACTTGCGACCATGACGTTGGAGTCAAGACGAGACCAGTTCGAGCGGCTATCGAGTGCCATTGCCGAACACATGCCATATCGCTCTGTGGAGGAGTTCGAGCGAGCGATGCGAGGGAGGCGGGCGTACAGTGGCACTGCCTGAGTTCAACAAAGCAGGTGATTTGCCTCCTGGCGTGCATCAAGCCACCTTGGATGAGGTAGTAAAGCGATTTGGAGCTGTTCAGGGACGACGGAATATCTGCACCCGCCGTTTGCTTCACGTCTACGCACTGGCTGAGCGCACAGGGCACCTTCAGCGATTCATCATCTTTGGCAGCTACGTTACTGCCAAGCCAGATCCAAACGATGTGGATGTAGTGCTGGTGATGGACGATGCTTTCCGCCTGGAAGATTGCCCGATCGAAGTGCAAGGGCTCTTTGATCACGCCGTGGCCCAGGCCAGGTACGGTGTCAGCATCTTCTGGGTGCGCCCAGGATTGCTGTTCAGCGAGGGCATTGATGACTTTGTCGCCTATTGGCAGATCAAACGGGATGGTTCCAAACGGGGGATTGTGGAGGTGATTCCATGATTAGAAACGACCAAGAACTACAGGTGACGCAGGAACGGATCGCGCGATTTCAGCGCTGGCTGGCTGACTTGCGCCAAACCGCCCGGCCTGAGGAGTTTGAGGCGATGGGCAGTAGCTATCGCCTGGAGATCGAGCGCATGCAGGCCGAGGTGTTGGAATACTTGCTCTGTCCGATCACGGTGGAAGTGGAGTTGCAGCCAGCGTAAGGGACGAGTGACAGCAAATTGAGAACCAGTGCACCCATGCTCCCCTGCTCAGAGCGCCGACATGGGCGGCATGGGCTTCATCTCCGTCGCCGAGTGCGAGGTGCTGCGCAACAACGCCCTGATCAGCATCCACATGGCCCACACCGCGGCCGAGATGGGCGTGGCCCGTCTGGAGCGGAGGGGCAGAGGAGCAAGGGAGCGGAGGAGCACGGGAGCAGGGGTGCTGGGGTGAGCAGGATTCAATGGTCGTTTGGCCAATGAGCCCATGACCAGTGACAGTGCAATGAGCAAAGATCGTAGAGAACGGCTTGACCGTCTTCTGGCAGAGGGCGAGTCGGAAACCGTGGAGTTCAAAGAGAGCCTGGACAGGGAGGCGTTGGAGACTGTAGCTGCCTTCGCCAACACCAGAGGCGGCACCCTGCTCATCGGTGTTCAGGATGATGGCACCGCGCGGGGCATCACGGTAGGCAAAGTTTGAGACAAGGAGAAGGGGAGACAAGGTGACAAGGAGAAATCCCGGGCTTGCTCCTTGTCTCCCCATCCCCTTGTCCCCCCGTCTCAGAGGCCGGGGGCGCTATTTCAAGCGCGTGGGCAAAAGCAACCGACAGATGACTGATGATGACCCTTCGACAGGCTCAGGGCAGGCTCTGACGCGGGCCGTGCTGGACAAGGTTGGCATGACGTGGGATGAGGTGGTTGAGCCGAGGGTAACGCTTAACGAGCTTGACCCGGAGCAACTGCGGCGCTTCCGCATCTTGTGCAACCAGAAAGGGCGTCGTCCTATCCCGCCCGGTGAGGATGACGCCACGGTGCTGGAGAAGTTGGGTTTACAGCACGATGGGGAACTGCTTCGGGCGGCGGTGCTGCTCTTTGGCCAAGAGCCGCGGCGCTTTTACCCGTCAGCGCTGGTCAAAATCGGGCGCTTTCGCTCGCCAACTCTTATTGTGGATGACCGCGAGGTGTATGGCACTCTCTTTGCTTCAGTCCAGCCACGAATTCCACGAACTATCACGAAAAGAAAATAATTAGTGAGAATTCGTGTAATTCGTGGCAAAAAAGGAGTTTATCTGTGAAGCGAGCCTTAGTCTGCGGTGCCGGCGGGTTCATCTCCTCATTTCGGATTTCGGATTGCGGATTGCGAATTTCGGATTGCGGATTACGAATTTCGGATTGCGAATTTCGGATTTCGGATTGCGGATTGCGGATTTCGAATTGCGAATTTCGGATTACGAATTTCGGATTGCGGATTGGGGACACGGAGTACGGGATGAGGAGAGTGGAGAGGGGAAGGGGGAAGGGGGGAGGATGGAGAATGGAAAGTGGAGGATGGATAGGGGGAGGGGGAGGATGGAAAAGGGAGAGCACAATGGAGTCCAACTTCCATTCTCCCCTCTCCATCTCTGCCGAGCGAGGATAGCGCAGTGAAAAACGCGCTCAAAGTTTTGAATGAACTGAAAGAAAAAGGGCTAATAAAAGACTACGCTATTGGTGGAGCGATAGCCGCTTTACGATGGACCGAGCCTTTTTTCACCCAGGACCTGGATATTTTTATCCTTCTTGAAAAGGAAGCGGGCGAAAAGGGGTTGATCATCCTAATGGCACTAACTTTTCCGCCTTGAGCAGTTTGTAGAGGGAGCGTTCCAGGATTACCAGTGGCACTTTCGGCTGAGATGGTGTATACTCCCCTGGACCTTTGCTTCCAGTGACAGGAGGATAAG
>Ga0315268_10000081_pt1 | contig 105389 bp, 89 predicted proteins | sample C1_top_MG_FD_204535 | JGI IMG/M metagenome (GOLD analysis project Ga0315268, IMG submission 204535) | Sediment microbial communities from Yellowstone Lake, YNP, Wyoming, USA - C1_top | ecosystem: Environmental > Aquatic > Freshwater > Lake > Sediment | place: USA: Wyoming | collected 2017-08-01
AATCCTTCCCTGTGGGCGTGAGCGGAAAACACACGGAGCGATGCTCTTGCACGGAGCATCGAGGCCCGCCGGAACTGTCCCCCACGCCGGGTTCAGCCTACTTCGTTACGGTATCCAACCTCGCGCAAATCGTGTCAGGCTCTTTCGTCCGGCTGTGCGCTAGAGGTCAATGGGCGCCATTTGCGGAGTATTTCTCCTGCTGGCGTATGTGCGATATGCTGTGGCGGCTCGCGCCGCAGTTGGGGTATTGTCATGCCGAAAAGAATTTTCCACCAGGAGGGTTTATGAATCGCAAGGGGAAGGTTCTACTGCAAATTATCGCCGCGCTGCTGCTGGCGGCCACCGGGCCGCGCGCGGAGCAGAATCCCGCGCACAAGCTGGGGGCATTGGACGAATTTGCGATGCAAATTCCGGCGGACCCGCAAATCTCGCCGGACGGAAAGAAGATCGTGTATGTGCGCGAGTTCAGCGATTCCCTTTCGGACAAGCGCTATTCGAATCTCTGGATCGTCAACGCCGATGGCAGCGACCACCGGGCGCTGACCAGCGGAAATCATGCGGACACTTCGCCCGCGTGGTCGCCCGACGGCACGCGGCTGGCCTATCTCTCCGACGAAGATGGGCGCGGGCAAATCTACATTCGCTGGATGGATAGCGGGCAAACGGCGCGGATCACCAATCTGGAGCAGTCGCCCGCGGGGATCGCCTGGTCGCCGGACGGGCGCATGCTCTCCTTCACGGCGCTGGTGCCGGGGACTTCGCGGCATATCGCGACGCTGCCTTCCGCGCCGGCAGGAGCCAAATGGGCCGAGCCTGCAACGGTGTATGACCGCACCGTGTATCGCTTCAATGGCGCCGGATACTTGAAACCTGGATTCCGGCAAATTTTCGTGGTGTCCGCGGAGGGCGGAGCGCCGCGGCAGGTGACTTCCGGAGATTTTCCCAACGGCGGAGCGGCGTATGCGCCCAGCCGGCCGGAATGGACGCCGGACGGAAAGTTTTTAATTGTATCGGTGAACCGGCACGCGGAGAGCGAGCACGTGGCGCTGGATACGGAAGTGTACGAGTTTTCGGTGGCCGACGGAGCGGTGCGGGCGCTGACCAGCCGAAAAGGGCCGGACAATGCGCCGGCCGTCTCGCCCGACGGGAAGTGGATCGCCTACACCGGGTTTGACGACCGCTTCCAGGAACACCAGACGACCAAGCTCTATCTGATGGAGCGGGCGGGGACGGCGGCGCATTCGCTGACCGACGCGCTCGACCGGGACGTTTCGGGCCTGGAGTGGGCGGCGGACTCTTCGGGGATTTATTTTCAGTATGACGATCAGGGAGACACGAAGATCGGATATGTATCGAACGGGGGCGTGTTCAAGAAAATCGCCGAACACGTGGCCTCAACGACCAGCGCGTATGGGGGCGGGAGTTTTTCGATTTCGAAAACGGGGGCCATCGCGTACACAGCGGGGACGGCGGAGAATCCCGGGGATGTGGCGGTGCTGGCGGGGAGTTCGGCGCGAGTGCTGACGGGGCTGAACAAGGAACTGCTGGCGCAGAAGAAGCCGGGGGCGGTCGAGGAGCTGTGGTTCGAGTCCTCCAAGGACAAACGCAAGATTCAGGGCTGGCTGGTGAAGCCGCCGGATTTCGACGCCGCGAAGAAATATCCGCTGATACTGGAAATCCACGGCGGGCCGTTCGCGGATTACGGCGCGCGGTTTGATTTCGAAAAGCAGGTGTGGGCGGCGATGGGCTATGTGGTGCTCTACGTGAATCCGCGGGGGAGCACGAGCTACGGGGAGGAGTTCGCCAACCTGATTCATCACGCGTATCCGGGCGATGATTTCTACGACCTGAACAGCGGAGTGGACGCGGCGATCGCCAAGGGGTACGTGGACAAGGAGCATCTCTACGTCACCGGCGGGAGCGGCGGCGGAGTGCTGACCTGCTGGATGGTCGAGCATACGGAGAGGTTCCGCGCAGCAGCGGTGCTCTACCCGGTCATCAACTGGTACAGCTTCGCACTGACTTCGGACATTCCCTGGGTCGCGCAATACTGGTTCCCCGGCAATCCGTGGGACAACACGGCGCATTACATGCAGCGCTCGCTGACCAATCTGGTGGGCAAGGTGAAAACACCCTCGCTGATCATGACCGGCGAGGAGGACTACCGCACGCCAATTTCCGAAGCCGAACAGTTTTATGCCGCGCTGAAGCTGCTCAACGTGGATGCGGTGCTGGTGCGGGTTCCCGGGGAGCCGCACGGAATTCGCCGCCGCCCGAGCCATCACATCACCAAAATGCTGTACATCGCGGGGTGGTTCGAGCAGCACAAGAAATAGGCGCCGCGAACTTCCAGCAGAGCCGCTTGCTTCCGGCAGGCGGCTCTGCGATAACACCTGCATGCCCTGGAAACTGCGGCCGTATCAGCCACGCGACTTCGCGGCGCTTCACCGCCTGGACCAGGACTGTTTTCCGCCGGGAATTTCCTATACGAAGGCCGGGCTGCGTTATTTTCTGAATCAGAACGGGGCACAATGCCTGGTGGCGGAAGAGGGCCGACGCATCGTGGGATTTCTGTTGGCCGAGGAGAACCGGCCACTGGGGCACATCATAACGCTGGACGTGGAGGAAGCGCAGCGCAAACGCGGACTGGGAACGGCGCTTTTGGCGGAGATGGAAGCGATTCTGGCGGCGCGGGGGGTGCGGGAGATACTACTGGAAGCAGCGGTGAATAATGAAAGCGCGGTTGCCTTCTGGCGCAAGCACGGCTATCGTAGCGAAGCCGTACTGAAGCGATATTACCTGGGGCGCGTGGACGCCCACGAGATGCGGAAAACTTTGCGCGGAGCAGCCGAAGAGGGCGGCGCGGGGAAAGAACCGCGGGAGAGATAGAGACGATGACGCTGCTACACGCCATTATTCTTGCGCTGGTTCAGGCGTTTACGGAATTTCTGCCCATAAGCAGCACCGCGCACCTGATCCTGTTTCCCTGGCTGCTGAAATGGGAGGAGCCGGGGCTGGCCTTCGACGTGGCGCTGCATGCGGGGACGCTGGTGGCGGTGCTGCTCTATTTTTTCCGGGACTGGATGAAGCTGGCGCTGTGCGGGCTGGGAATGAAGTATCCGGCGGGAGCGGCGGCGGAAGAGGTGGCCACGCACCGGCGAATGTTCTGGCTGATGGTGGCGGGGACGATTCCGGCGGCGATCATCGGCAAGCTGTTTCATCACCAGATCGAGGACAGCCTGCGCAAGCCGCTGGTGATCGGGATTTCCATGGTGGGCGTGGCGCTGGTGATGTGGTGGGCGGATGCGAAAGCGCGGCTGGCGCGCGGCCTCACGCAGAGCAACATGGGCGACGCCGTGACCATCGGAGTGGCGCAGGCAATGGCGCTGCTGCCGGGAGTTTCGCGCTCGGGAAGCACGATTACAGCGGGACTGTTTCGCGGGCTGACGCGGGAAGCGGCGACGCGATTTTCGTTTCTGCTCTCGGCGCCGATCATCGCCGGAGCGGTGCTCAACGAACTGCCGAAGATTCTGAAGCTGCATCGCGCGGGAGGGCTGGACGTGCCGGTATCAACGCTGGCGATCGCCATTCTGGCCGCGGGGGTGGCGGGCTATTTTGTGATCGCGTTCTTCCTGCGTTACTTACAGACACGCACGCTCAAACTATTTGTTGTCTACCGTCTTTTGTTTGGTATATTCATTTTGGTTTGGTGGTTCCACCAGACTGGTCCCGCCCGCTAGCGCCCGCGCGGACTGAGCAAGACTCGGCCTTCCCCAAAGCTGAGGAGATACACGTGCGCTTCCTGACACCAACTGAAAACAAACGATTGAACGAATTGGTCGGATTTCTGGGCATGACGCTGGCCGTTTTGATGGCTCTGGCGCTGCTGTCCTATCACCCGCAGGATGCGTCGTTTAACGTGTCCGCGGCGCCGCCCAGCACCGGGCCGGCGAAGAACTGGATCGGGCCGGTGGGATCCTACGTGGCGGACCTGCTGTTCCAGACGCTGGGGTTTGCGGCGTTCTTGCTGCCGGTGGCGCTGGCCATTGTGGGCTGGCGGTGGCTGCGTACGCAGAAGGTGGATTCGCCGAGGACCAAGATGGCGGGGTATGGATTGCTGCTGCTCTCCTTGCCGGCGCTGCTGGCGTTGTGGAGGATACCGGCAATCCGCGACGCGGTGCCTGCCGGAGGACTGACGGGGACGCTAGTGGCCAGCGGACTGCGCGCCGGATTCAACGTATACGGCGCGAACATCATTACGCTGGCGCTGTTTCTGACGGCGCTCTTCCTGACGACGCGATTTTCATTTTCCGGGGCGCATGCCTGGGCCAGCAGCCCGCACGGACCGGTGGGCGCCGTGGGACGGCTGGGAATTCTGCAGAAGGCGCAGGCGAAATGGCAGGAATGGCGCGAGGAACGATTGCAGGAGCGCATGCGGCGGCGCGTCGAGGAGATCAAGGTTTCCGGCAGGCCGGCGGTGACGCAGCCCGGAGGAATGGGCGTGGCCACGCTGGTGACCAAGGATCCGCACAAGACGGTGCTGCTGGAGGATGAGGAAGAGGACTCCGCGGAGGAGGAAGCCCCGGCGGGACCGGCGAAAATCGTGGTGCTGACGGCGGACAAATCGAAGGAAGCGGCGGCGCGCAAGGGCGGACCCAAGATAGCCTTGGCGCCTTCCAACTACAAACTGCCTTCGGTGAGCATGCTGCGGCTGGGAGAGCGCAGCGAGATTTACGACGAGGAACTGCTGAAGGAACGGGCGCGGGCCATCGAGGTGAAGTGCGAGGAGTTCGACATCAAGGGCCACGTGACGCAGATCAATCCGGGGCCGGTGGTCACCACGTTTGAATTCAAGCCGGAGGCGGGAATCAAGTACAGCCGCATCACGGGGCTGACCGAGGATCTGTGCCTGGCCTTGCAGGCGGAATCCATCCTGATCGAGCGCATCCCGGGTAAATCGACCATCGGCATCGAAGTGCCCAACCAGAACCGCCAGACGATCGCACTGCGCGAAGTGATCGAAGCGCCGGAGTTCATGAATTCGCCCAGCAAGCTGACACTGGCCATGGGCCGGGACCTGCACGGGCGCATCCGGGTGAGCGACTTGGCGTCCATGCCGCACCTGCTCATCGCCGGTTCCACCGGGACGGGGAAAAGCGTATTCATCAATTCCTTGCTGATGTCCGTTCTATACAAAGCCACGCCGGATGAAGTGAAGCTGGTGCTGATCGATCCCAAGCGGCTGGAACTGAATCTGTACGAGAAGATTCCGCACCTGCTGGCGCCGGTGGTGACCGACCCCAAGGTGGCTTCGAACGTCCTGCGCAACGCCACGCGGGAGATGGAAAAGCGGCTGACGCTGCTGGCCGAGAAGGGCGTGCGCAACATTGACCAGTACAACCGGCAATTCCAGAAAGGCCAGTCGCTTTCGCTCTTCGACGCCAACGAAGACACCAAGCACAAACCACTGCCCTACATCCTGATTGTGATTGATGAGCTGGCCGACCTGATGATGGTGGACACCAACAACGTGGAGGAAAGCATCACGCGGCTGGCGCAGATGGCCCGCGCGGTGGGCATTCACCTGCTGCTGGCGACGCAGCGGCCTTCGGTGGACGTCATCACCGGATTGATCAAAGCCAACTTCCCGGCGCGCATTTCGTTCCGGGTGGCCAGCAAGGTGGACTCGAGAACGATTCTGGACGCCAACGGATCGGAATCGCTGCTGGGCAAGGGCGACATGCTGTACCTGCCGGCGGGCTCTTCGCGGCTGCATCGCATTCACGGGCCGTACGTGGAGGAGAGTGAAATTTCCGCGGTGTGCGATTTCTGGCGCGCGCAGGCGGAAGCGACCTACAACGAGCAACTGCTGGAGCCGCCCAAGGAGGATGTGGAAGCTTCCGAGGACGGCGGCGAAGGAGAGGGCGGCGAAGAGGTGGACGACGCGCTGTATCAGGAGGCGGTGCGGGTGGTCTGCGAGGCGGGGCGGGCTTCGACTTCGACGTTGCAGCGGCGCCTGCGGATCGGCTATGGGCGGGCGGCGCGGCTGATTGACCTGATGGAGAAGGACGGGATCGTGGGGCCGCCGGACGGGACGCGTCCGCGGGAAGTACTTAAAGGGCGCAACTGGATGAAGGAATACGACGAATCCATCTGAGGAACGGAGAATCGGGAACGGTGCAAGGCCGGGCGGCGGGTCCGCCCGGCCTTTTTATTTTCGCGGAAGAGGGGAGCGACGAAGGGTATTGGAGCAACAGCAAGCGCGCCACGACAGAGACTCGCGCGCCCGGCTCTTGAAAATAAATTCACCGGAAATTTGACACACTCCCCCGCCGTCCCTACAATTTAAGAACCCCATTGTGCCGGGGTAGCTCACCGGTAGAGCGCCGCCCTGAAAAGGCGGGCGTAGCCAGTTCAATTCTGGCCCCCGGCACCATTCAGTTGTAAGCACCTCATCCTCAAAGAAATCAAACCCGCTCCGGCAGAAACTCCGTTCCCGAACGGAACCATCAAGCGTAACGGATGTCGCCCGTCTTCCCATCACCACTGACCAGGATTTTCTCCGTCACTGCCCGCAGGTCCGCGATGAGGAGATCGGCGGACTCGGATGAAAATGCCGGGTCGAGGGCAATGGTGATGGCCGGGGGATTCACCAACCCCAGCATCAGCCAGCCTTTCTCCAGGAGGCCCTGGTAAATCGCCTCGGTGGGCGCCTTCTCCGAGTGGAAGTGCAGCGGCATGACGTCCACGTCCCACATTTTCAGGCCTTCGATGCTGTTTACCTCGCGAGTGAGCCGATCTTTCATCTTGAGGAGATCGCGCGTCAGCCGCAGATAGCCCTCTTCGCCCAGATAGGTCATGACGGCCCAGGCGGCAAAGATCGGTCCGGCGGAACGGGAGCCGGAAAGGCCGGCCAGCTTGTACATGCCGAGAAAGGGATCATCGATGGCCACGTAGTGGTACTTCTGGAGTTCCGCATCGCGCCAGAAAATCGTGGAGGCCGGCTTCGGGCAATAGCCGAACTTATGAAGGTCCGCCGAAATAGAGGTAACGGCGGGCACCCGAAAATCCCACGGCGTCAGCTTCTGCCCCAGCTTTTCCAGGAAAGGAGAGATGTATCCGCCTACGCAGGCATCGACCTGCATCCACAAGCCCGCGGCTGCCGCGACCGCTCCCATTTCCGGAATGGGATCGATTCTTGAGAAGTGCCAAGTGGGTGCGGAGGCCGCGATCATAATCGTGTTACTGTTGATCGCCGCCGCAATATTGGCGGCCACCCCGCGCCCGTTTTCGTCGAGAGCGGTGGTAATGACCTCGATGCCGAGGTATTGGGCGCTTTTCTTGAAGGAGGGGTGAATGGTGAAGGGTGCGACGACATTGGGTTCCTTGACCTTGGGCAGGTGCACCTTGGCCCATTCCCTGGCCGCATGCAGGGCGGAGAGATTGCTCTCGGTGCCGCCGCTGGTGAAGTTCCCGGTGGAGTTCTCCGTTGGATGGAGAAGACTCACACCCATGGCAATCACTTCCTGCTCGATGGTCTGCATGTAAGGGAGGTAGAGCGAAAAAAAGCCGTTATCGGACAGAAAGCGCTCGAAGGCGAATTTGCCGACCTCTTGCACGTCCTGGGGCCCGCGAAAGGCCCTGGCGAAATGCGCGTATGGTTCGGGCATCTCAATCCGCGTCAAGTGATCCTTGATGGCGTCGAAGCTCAATCCGCTTTTGGGCAAGAGCTTTACAACTTTTCCATCCAACATGGGCAGGCTCCTTGCAGGAATGCCCGAAAAAGACGCTCGCGCGATCGAGCGGCGCCTTTGACGGTTATTTCAGAAGCTGCAATTAATGCAGAGTATCCGCTTTCTATTTTTCCTGCTGTCCAGTTCTTAGAAAACTGCCCTAACCTATCCGCGAACGGCCGCGAGTGTCAATGAGTTTGAAACCAGTGCGTATGGAGTTTCGTGATTTTTTTTCTGCTGCGTTGGACGGATCCGTGCAGGGGCAGGCGAGGCAGGCACAGCGATTGGCATGCGGAACTCGCGTTCCCTTGATATATAATTCGTGGGCGGGCAAATACCGGAGGCATGGCAATGAAACCATTTTTGGCTGGCGTTATTCTTACTGTCCTCGCGTTGACGGCGGGCATCTGGTTCTATTTTTCCACGGGCATGGTCCCGGTGGCGGTCACCGACGGGGACATGCCGTTTGAAGCGCTGCTGGCGCGGAAGGCGCTGCATGCGCGGATCGCAAAACAGGGGGACAAACCTTCGCCCGTTCCCGCGGACGAGAAGAATCTTCTCGCCGGAGCCACCGTGTATGTGCAGAACTGCGCCGTCTGCCATGGGCTGCCGGGGCAGCCCAAGACCACCATCGCCGAAGGCCTCTATCCCCGGCCGCCGCAACTCTTCAAGGGCCACGGCGTGACGGATGATCCGGCGTCGGAAAGCTATTGGAAAGCGGCCAACGGCATCCGCCTGACGGGCATGCCCGGATTCAAGAACACGCTCTCGGAGACGCAGCTCTGGCAGGTCAGCCAGTTGCTGGCCAACGCGGACAAAATTACCGAACCGGTGAAGAAGGCGCTGGCGCCGGCCGTGGCCGCTGCCGGGCCCGCGCACTAAACCGGTAATGCATAGAGCGGAAAGGGCTTTCCTTTTTTCCAGCCCTTTTCGCTGATTATATTTATTTATAGTGTTAACCACATTTATTAATTTGACTGATTCTCCCTCCCCCCACCATACTGGTTTTGTGTTTAGTGCGGAATCTGTATGGCCCTCTGCGCGAACCAACCCGATCCGCGGATGACCGGCGTAGCCAGCCGAAGCGTCCTGCGGCTTCTTCTTCAGCCGCGGAGCGTAAGCGGAGACAGCGGCGGATGAGCGCGGTCTAGGAAAGCAATCCTTTCAGTTTCCCGGGCCATCATCCAAGCGGTGATGGCCCGAACTTTTTTCGCCCGCCGTAGCGGGCAGTCCACAGGAGGACGGAACGTTGACTCAAGCGACTCCACGACCGAGAAGCGCGGCGCTGACCGACGGGGCGCACCGCTCCGCCGCGCGAGCCATGCTGCGCGCCACGGGCCTGAACGACGAAGATCTTTCGCGCCCGCTGGTGGGCATTGCCAACACCTGGATCGAAATCGGCCCGTGCAATTACCATCTGCGCGAACTGGCCGAGCACGTGAAGGCGGGCGTACGCGCCGCCGGGGGCACGCCGCTCGAGTTCAACACCGTTTCCATTTCCGACGGCATCACCATGGGCACGGAGGGCATGCGCACGTCGCTGGTGAGCCGCGAAGTGATCGCCGATTCCATCGAGCTGGTGACGCGGGGAAATCTGTTTGACGCGCTGGTGGTGCTGGTGGGCTGCGACAAGACGATTCCAGGCGGGGCCATGGCGCTGGCGCGTCTGGATATTCCGGGACTGATTCTTTATGGCGGCTCGATTGCGCCCGGGCAGTTTGAAGGGCATTCGGTCACCATTCAGGACGTTTTTGAAGCGATTGGCGCGCACGGACGCGGCAAGATCACGGACCAGCAACTGCACGATCTGGAATGTTCGGCGTGCCCCGGCGCGGGCGCCTGCGGGGGGCAGTTCACCGCCAACACCATGGCGCTGGTATGCGAATTTCTGGGACTGGCTCCCATGGGGCTTTCCAGCGTGCCGGCTACGAACGACCTCAAGCAGACCGCCGGACACAAGGCCGGAGAGATTGTGATGGACCTTTTGCGGCGAGATCTGCATCCGCGGAGCATCATCACGTCCAAATCAATCGAGAACGCCATCGCCGGAGTTGCGGCAACGGGCGGCTCGACCAACGCCGTTCTGCACCTGCTGGCCATTGCGCAGGAGGCGGGACTGCCGCTGGATATTGATGATTTCGACCGCATCAGCGCGCGTACTCCCCTGCTGGCCGATCTTAAGCCCGGCGGACGCTTCGTAGCGACGGATCTTTACGCCGCGGGCGGTACGGCGCTGGTGGCGCAGCGTTTGCGCGAGGCGGGCCATCTGCACGGCGAATGCATCACCGTGACCGGAAAAACGATTGGCGAAGAAGCCGCTACGGCGAAGGAAACTCCCGGCCAGGAAGTCGTCCTCCCGGCCGCCAAGCCGCTGAAGACCAGCGGCGGCCTGGTCATCCTGAAAGGCAATCTCGCTCCGGAAGGCTGCGTGGTGAAAGTGGCGGGCCACGATGTGCAGAAATTCAGCGGCCCGGCGCGCGTTTTTGACAGCGAAGAGGCCGCCTTCGCCGCCGTGCAGGACAGCCGGATTAAAGCCGGGGACGTCGTGGTGATCCGCTACGAAGGACCGCGCGGCGGACCGGGCATGCGCGAGATGCTGGCGGTCACGGCGGCGCTGGTGGGCGCGGGGCTGGGCGATTCCGTGGCGCTGCTGACCGACGGGCGATTTTCCGGAGCGACGCACGGGCTGATGGCCGGGCACGTTGCGCCGGAAGCATTTAACGGCGGGCCCATCGCGGCGGTGCGCGACGGCGACACCATCGTCTTCGATCTTCCCGCGCGCGCCCTGCGCGTGGAACTGACTCCCGAAGAAATCGCCGGCCGCCTGCGCAACTTCGCGCCGCCCGCGCCGCGCTACACCAGCGGCGTGATGGCCAAATACGCGTATCTGGTTTCTTCCGCGGCGCGCGGAGCCATCACCACCGTGCCGGCGGAGAAGCCGTCCGGAGGCTCTTCCCCCGTTCAGACACCCGTTCCGTCGAGGACTCTATGAAGCTGACAGGCGCACAAATCATCTGCGAAACGCTGCATCGCCTGGGCGTTCGCCATCTTTTCGGCTATCCCGGCGGGGCCATTCTTCCGACGTACGACGCCATCGGGAAGTCGCCGCTGCACCACGTACTGGTGCGCCATGAGCAGGGCGCCACGCACATGGCCGACGGTTATGCGCGGGCCAGCGGCGGAGTCGGCGTGGCCATCGCCACCTCCGGTCCCGGCGCGACGAACATGGTCACGGGCATCGCCACAGCCATGCTGGACTCTTCTCCGGTGGTCTGCATTACCGGGCAAGTCGGCAGCAAGCTGCTGGGCAGCGACGCCTTCCAGGAAGTCGACATTACCGGCATCACCATGCCGATCACCAAGCACAACGTCATCGTCACCCAAACCGAAGATATTGCCCGCAGCATCCGCGAAGCCTTCGTCATCGCCGCCTCCGGGCGGCCCGGCCCGGTCCTGGTGGACATCACCAAGGACGCGCAGCAAGGCACGACGACGCTCAACTGGGACGCCACCGAGCCCAAGCTGCCGCCCAAGCGTCCGCGCGTGGCGCACGATCAGGACGCCTTTGAACGCGCCGTGGAGATGATCAACTCCGCCAAGCGCCCCGTGCTGCTCGCGGGCCACGGCGTGCAAATCGCCGGAGCCGTCGAGGCTCTCGACCGCTTCGTGCGCCGCGGCAATATTCCCGTGGCCATGACCCTGCTGGGCATCGGCACCTTCCCGGCCACCGACCCGCTCAATCTGGGCATGATGGGCATGCACGGCGAAGCCTGGGTGAATCGCGCGGTGCAGGAGTCCGACCTGCTCATCGCCGTGGGCATGCGCTTTGACGACCGGGTTACCGGCGACCTGCGCAACTACGCCACCAAGGCCAAGAAAATTCATATCGAGATCGACCGCTCGGAAATCAACAAGAACGTGCGCGTGGACGCGGCCCTCGTCGGCGACGCGCGGGAAATGATCGAGCACCTGATTCCCTGCCTGGAAAAGACCGACCGCGGCGAGTGGCTCCGCTACATCCGCGAACTCAAGGGCGATTCCGCCGTGCGCGATATCCAGACTCTGCCGGATACCGGCCATCTCTACGCCGCGCACGTCATCAGCGACCTCTGGAAAGAGACGAAAGGCCAGGCGCTGGTGGTCAGCGACGTGGGCCAGCATCAGATGTGGGAGGCGCAGTATTACCACCACAACCGCCCGCGCTCGCTGATTACCTCCGGCGGACTGGGGACGATGGGCTTCGCGCTGCCCGCTGCGATTGGAGCGAAATTCGCCTGCCCCAACGAGGAAGTCTGGGTGGTGGTGGGCGACGGCGGATTCCAGATGACCATGTGCGAACTGGCCACCATCGTTCAGGAAAAGATCAATCTGAAGATCGCCATCGTCAACAATGGTTTTCTGGGCATGGTCCGCCAGTGGCAGGAGTTTTTCTACGACAAGCGCTACGTGGCCACGCCGATGATCGCTCCGGACTTCACCGCGCTGGCCGGAGCCTTTGGCATCCAGAGCGAGCGGGTCTCCAAGCGCGAGGGCGTGCTTCCGGCGATTCGCCGGGCGCGCGAATCCTCGGAAACGGTGCTGCTGGATTTCCGCGTGGAGCAGGAAGATTCGGTCTACCCGATGGTGCCCGCGGGCGCTTCGCTGCATGAAATGATCCGGCGGCCCAACCCGCTGGTGGAGACCTCGACGGAGCCATGAGGAGCCCTATGAAAACAATCGTCGCTTACGTGGAAAACAAACCCGGCGTGCTCAATCGCGTGGCTTCGCTGGTGCGCCGCCTGGCCATCAACATCGATTCGCTGACCGTCGGCCCCACCGAGAACGAAGAGATCGCGCGCATGACCGTCGTCGTGCATACGGATGAGCAGGGCGCCCGGCGGGTCACGGCCAGCTTGGAAAAGCTGGTGGACGTGCTGCTGGCCGAAAATATTTCCGGGCGGCCCACGGTGGTTCGCGACCTGGCGCTCATCAAGGTTTCGGCCAATCAGGAATCGCGGCCGCACCTGATGGATCTGGTCAAGGTATTCCGCGCGCGCGTAGTGGACGTTTCGCCCGAATCGCTCATCCTGGAAATTTCCGGGACCGTCGGAAAAATTGACAGTCTTCTGGAAGTCCTGCGGCCCTTCGGCGTTCTGGAAATGGCCCGCACCGGCAGCGTGGCCATGACCCGCGGCGCGGACCAGCTCCGCCCGCCCGTGAGCGCCGCCGATACGCACGTAATTGAAATGCCCAGCCAGGCGCATCCGCCGGCGGGCAAGAAGACGGAAGCGCCGATGGCGCTGCCAAAAGTTTAAGATTCGCAAATCCTTGGGAGGAACGACAAATGGCTAAGATGTATTACGACAAAGACGCGGACCTGGCACTGATCCAGGGCAAGAAAGTGGCCATCATCGGCTACGGTTCGCAGGGACACGCTCACGCCCTCAACCTTCGTGACAGCGGAGTGGAGGTGCGCGTGGGCTTGCCGGAGAAGAGCGGCTCCCGCGCGCGCGCACAGAAGGACGGCGTGACCGTGCTGACCCCGGCGGAAGCCGCGGCCTGGGCCGACGTCATCATGATCCTCGTCCCGGACACCAAGCAGCCGGCCCTCTATAAGAATGACATCGCGCCGCACCTGAGCGCCGGAAAAATGCTGATGTTCGCGCACGGATTCAACATCCGCTTCGGCACCATCACGCCGCCCACCACCGTGGACGTGACCATGATCGCGCCCAAGGCGCCCGGCCATCGCGTGCGGGAAGTGTTTACCGAAGGCGGCGGCACGCCCGGCCTGCTGGCCGTGCACCAGGACGCCACCGGCAAGGCCAAGGCTCTGGCGCTTTCTTACGGCCGGGGCATCGGCTGCACGCGCGCCGGGGTCATCGAAACCACGTTTACGGAAGAGACCGAGACGGATCTCTTCGGCGAACAGGCTGTGCTTTGCGGCGGCGTCAGCGCGCTGATCAAGGCCGGCTTTGACACCCTTGTGGAGGCCGGGTATCAGCCGGAAGTGGCCTATTTTGAGTGCATGCACGAGTTGAAGCTGATCGTGGACCTGATCTACAAGGGCGGGCTCAACTACATGCGCTATTCGGTGAGCGACACCGCCGAATACGGCGACTACACGGGCGGGCCGCGGCTGGTGACCGACGCGACGCGCAACGAAATGCGCAAAATGCTGGCGGAGATTCGCAGCGGAGAATTCGCCAAGACGTGGGTGGCGGAAAACGAAAACGGCTGCCCCAACTTCAAGGCCATGCGCAAACGCGAAACCAGCCATCCCATCGAGACGCTGGGCCCGGAACTCCGCGCCATGATGCCATTCCTGCAACCCGTCATCGCCCCCAAACAGGGCGAATAACTTCACTTCCGGCACCGTCCCGGTTTCGCTCCGGGACGGCGGCCGGGTGAGTTGACAAGCCGCCCATTTTGAGCAATTCTCTGCCCATCATGCCCAAAAAGAATAATAAAGCGCGCGCCATGGCTCCTACCCTTGCCGAGCGCATCGAAAATCTCAGCGCCAAGCGCCAAGAAGTCATCCGCCCGATTCTCGAGCACCCCCGCGAATACGTGTTGCTCAGCGTGCGGGCCATGGCCCAGCGCCTAAAGACCGACCCCGCCACCATCGTGCGCATCGTGCGCGGGCTGGGCTTCGCCAGCTACCGCGAATTCCGGCAGCACCTGCATGATCTCTCGATTGCCTTCGCCACCTCCCTGGACACCATGAAAATGGCCGGCGGGAAGGAGACCAGCGTTCCCGCGCATCTCCGCCAGACCATGGAACAGGACTTCAAGAATCTGCAAGGATTGAAGAACAGCCTGGACCCGCTGCGCATCCTCGCCGCCGCCAAGCGGCTTTACTCCGCGCGCCGCATCCTGATTCTGGCGGGAGACCTGGCGGAAGCTCTGGCCTATTTTCTGGATTATCAGGGCAGCATTTTGGGGTTGCCCTTCACTTCGGCCACTTCCTCGGGACGAATCGCGCATCTGGTGCGCAACGTAACTTCCCGCGACGTGGTCATCGCCATCAGCTTCCGCCGGGGACTGCGCCAGACGGTCGAGGGCGTTGAGCAGGCGCGCGCCCGCGGAGCCTATTGCATCGGCATCGCCGATACTTTCGTTTCGCCCCTGGCCCGCCAGTGCGACGAGCTTTTTCTGGCGCCGGTCGAGTCGCCCTCCTACGCGGCCTCCTACGTCGCGCCCATGGCGCTGCTGAACGCGCTGCTCTCCGCCTGCGGCGAACTCAACCGCCCCAAGACCATGGCGCTTATCAAGCAGGTGGCCGAGGAACAGCGCAAGGGTTTCCGCTGGTACTCCGCCTGATCGCTGGCCCGGAACGGCGCTTAAATAGATTCAATATTCCCCGCCGGTTCTCCTATACTTGTCTCCGCTGGCAATTCCCGTTCCGGAGGCATTTCACCGTGAGCCCTCTCCGTTTTCCGCACTGGTTCCGTTGTGCGGCTTTCCTGCTGGCCGCCTCCCTGTTGGGCGCTTCGCGGGCTTCCGCCCAGGCGCCGGACTACGACATCATCATCCGCAACGGGCACATCGTGGACGGCGCCGGAAATCCCTGGTACGCCGCCGACGTGGCCATTCGCGGCGATCGCATCGCCAAAATCGGCGACCTGCACGGAGCGAAGGCGGTCCGCGAAATTGACGCCACCGGCCAAATCGTTTCCCCCGGCTTCATTGACATGCTGGGCCAGTCCGAAATTGCGCTGCTGCTGGACAAGCGCGCCCTCAGCAAACTCGCCCAGGGCATCACCACGGAGATCACCGGCGAGGGCGTCTCGATTGCTCCGCAAAACGAAAAGACGCTGGCGTCGATCCAGCCCGTACTCTCGCACCTCGGCCTGACAGTGGACTGGACCACGCTGGACGGCTATTTTCGCCGCCTGGAAAGACAAGGTACGGCGCTGAACTTCGGCACCTACGTCGGCTCGGCGCAGGTGCGCGAAGCCGTGATCGGGGATGAAGACCGGGCGCCGACCGCGCAAGAGATGGAACGAATGAAGTCGCTGGTCGAGCAGGCCATGAAGGACGGCGCGCAGGGCCTTTCCAGCGCGCTGATCTACCCGCCGAACACCTACGCCAAGACCGACGAACTCATCGCGCTCGCCCAGGTAGCCGCGCAATACGGCGGCATCTACGCCACGCACATGCGCAGCGAAGGCGTCCGCGAGCAGCAGGCGCTCGACGAAGCCATACGCATCGGACGCGAAGCCGGCCTGCCCGTGGAAATCTTTCACCTCAAGGTCAGCGGCAGAACGCGCTGGGGCGGCATGAAAAACGTGGTGGCCAGGATTCAGGCGGCCCGCGATTCCGGTCTGGACATCGCCGCGGACATGTATCCCTACACCGCGGGCGCCACCGCGCTGGCCTCCGCGCTGCCTCCCTGGGTCGCCGACGGCGGCACACAGAAGCTGCTGGAGCGGCTGAAAGACCCCGCCATCCGCGCGCGCATCAAGAAGGAATTGACCTCCGGCGCTCCGGGAATGGAAAACCTCTACGTGGACTCCGGCGGAGCCGCGGGCATCCTGCTTTCGTCGGTGACCAATTCCGAATTAAAAAAGTTTGAGGGGAAACGGCTCTCCGAAGTCGCCGCCTCCTGGAAGAAAACCCACCTGGACACACTTCTGGATTTCATCCTCGAGGACGAAGCCCTGACCGGAGCCATCTATTTCATGGCCTCCGAACCCGACCTGCGGCTCGGCCTGCAGCAGCCCTGGACCAGCATCGGGCTGGACGTCAACGCCATGTCGCTCGACGGCCCGTCGTACGAACCGCACACGCATCCGCGAGCCTTCGGTTCCATGGCCCGTTTCCTGGGCTATTACTCACGGGACCAGCATCTCCTCCCCCTCGAAGCCGCCATCCGCAAGATTACTTCCCTGCCCGCGCAGCGGCTGCGCCTGGGCGGACGCGGGCTGCTCCTCCCCGGTTATTTCGCGGACGTCACCATCTTCGACGCCGCGAAGATCAAGGACAACGCCACCTACGAGCAGCCGGCCCGCCTGGCCACCGGCGTGGATACGGTGATCGTCAACGGCCAGGTGGAATACGATCACGGCAAACTCAGCGGCGTAGCGGCAGGGCGTATCCTGCGCGGACCCGGTTATCAGCCGGGCGCCTCCCGGTAATCGCTCACGAACCTCTCCGCAAAGCGGAAATTGACTTCCCTGCCCGCGGGCGTATCGTTAAGGAATGGTCCAGCCACACCCATCAAGGAGGGTCCCCACAATGCAACGCAAGCTGTTTTTGGTTTTTACCTGCTTCACTCTTCTGGCCTTTACCGGCTGCAAGTCCGCCACGACCGACCAGGCCGATTCCGGTTCTTCCGGCGACAACGCCACCTCTTCCTCTTCTTCCGAGAGGGGCAGCTCCGCGAAACATTCCAGGGAACGCGGCTCGTCCGAAAGAAGTTCCGCGGAACGCGCCCCGGCGCCCGCTCCCAAGCCCGTCGTCGTCGCCGAAGGAACGGACATCTCCGTCGTTCTCGACCAGGAGCTATCTTCCAAGAATGCCGAAGCCGGGCAATCCTTTGACGCCACCGTCTCCGCCGACGTGCAGGGAGAAGACGGCAAACTGGCGATTCCCAAGGATGCGCGCGTCAAGGGCACCGTTCGCGACGCGAAATCGGCGGGACGCTTCAAGGGCAGCGCCGCTCTGGTTCTGGCGCTGACCTCCGTCACCGTCGGAGGCACGTCCTACGACATCGAGACGGGCGACGCCACTTCCGCGGGCAAGGGCCGCGGCAAGCGCACGGCTGAATTTGCGGCCGGCGGCGCCGCAGCCGGAGCCATCATCGGCGCCATCGCCGGCGGCGGCAAAGGCGCAGCCATCGGAGCAGGCGCAGGCGCGGCGGCAGGCACTGGCACCGGCGCAGCCACCGGCAACCGGGAAATCACGCTTCCGGCCGAAACGCCTCTAACCTTCAAGCTGACCAAGTCGCTGAAGGTTCGCCGCTAAGACGCGCTTCGTTTCTCGGCACAATCGACCATCCAACCGGGAAGAGGGTTTTACTCCCTCTTCCCTTCTTTTTTTGCCCGGCCCACCGGCGCGCGAGCGAACACGGTGTACTATATTCCTCGTAAATTGAGACCAGTACGGTTTCTTGCGCTCCCAGGAGGAGTTCCTCGCCACCCATGCAGACCGCCATCATCACCGGAGCGGGCAGCCCCGGCGGAATCGGCTTCGCCATCGCCCGCCGGATGCACGCCGCCGGAATTCGCGTGATCATCACCTCGACCACCGAACGCATTCACGAACGCGCGCGCGAACTGGACCCCGCCGGGAAAAACGTCCTCTCCCTGACCGCCGACCTGACGGTGGAAGCCGAAGTCCAGCAGCTCGTGGAAACCGCTCTGGCCTCCGCCGGGCAGATCCATATTCTCGTGAACAACGCCGGCATGGTGCAGCTCGGCGAAGCCCCGCTCAGCAAGCCCCTGCGCGAGATGACCTACGCCGAATGGCAGCGCCAGATCGCCATCACTCTAAACACCGCCTTCCTTATGACCCGCGCCGTTCTGCCCTCGATGACCGCGCGGCGCTACGGGCGCATCGTCAACGTCACCTCCGTCACCGGACCGCTCGTCAGCAACATTGGCTCTTCGGCCTACGGCGCGGCCAAGGCCGGCATGGACGGCATGATGCGCGCCGTGGCTCTCGAGACCGCGAGCGACGGCATCACCATCAACGGCGTGGCTCCCGGCTGGGTCACCACCGCCTCCACCACCGAAGAAGAAAAAATCGCCGGAACGCACACGCCCATGGGCCGCGCCGCCTCGCCCGACGAAGTCGCCGCCGCGGTCTGTTTCCTGGCCACGCCCGAAGCCTCCTACATCACCGGGCAAGCGCTGGTGGTGGACGGCGGCAACACTTTGCAGGAATCGAAAGGCTAGGGCCCTTGGCGCGCGCTTCCCGTCCGGCTGGTTTGGAACGTCTCTGCGTGGTCCTGGTGGCCACGCGCAATCCCCTGAATATCGGCGCGGCCGCGCGCGCCATGAGCAATTTCGGCTTCGCCCGCCTGCGCGTGGTCAACCCCTTCGACCCTTCCTACCGTGAGGCCCGCTCCGCCGTGGGCGCTTCCCCCGTGCTCGAAGCCGCCGAGCAGTTCGCCACCGTCGCGGATGCGGTGGCCGATTGCTCGCTGGTGATCGGCACGACATCCGCCACGCGGCGCGAATTACAGCATCCGCTCTATACACTTATCGCCGGCGCTCCCTTTCTGCGCAAAGCTCTCGGCCACGGCCGCGTCGCTCTTCTTTTCGGCTCGGAAAAGACCGGCCTGCACAACGAAGACCTCGCGCACTGCCACTGGCTGCTGCGCATCCCCACCCACGCGCAACAGCCCTCCATGAACCTCGGGCAAGCCGTGGCCATCTGCCTGTACGAACTGGTCCGTTCCTCCGCGTCCGCCGCAAAGCCGAAAATGCCGAAACGCGCCACGTCCGCCGAGGTCGAGCGCATCTCCCTGCTTTTATTTAAGTTAATGAAGGCCAGCGGCTACCTGTACCCCAAGCCGGTCCGCACGGACATGGAAAAGCTGCGCCGCCTGGTGCTGCGCATGAATATCTCCGCGCGCGACGCCGCCACCTGGCAGGGCATCCTGCGCAAGATCGTCTGGAAAATAGAAAAGGGCGGAGACCCGAAAAGCTGACGGCGGAATTCCAGCCGCGAAACCGCTACGCGTGATAGTGCAAACTTTCCGGCAGGTACGGGTCGCCCACCGGCACCAGCGGCGCCTGCCGCAGTCCGCGGACGACCGTCAGGCCGAAGACTCCGATGAGCGCCAGGAAAGCGCCCGCCTCCCACAAATGAAATTCCGGATTCGCCCCCATCACCGGAGGCAGGAACATCAAATAAAGGTCCAGCCCGCGCCCCAGAAGCACAATCACCGCGGCCCAGGCCACCACGCGGGGATTGCGCTTGTTCCCCCGCGGCAGCAGCAGGAAGAACGGAATCACCCAATTCAGCAGCGCGGTCAGCACGAACAGCACGAGCCATGGCCCATCCGTGCGCTTAATGAAATACAGCGTCTCTTCGGGAAGATTGGCGTACCAGATGAGCATGTACTGCGAGAACCAGATGTACATCCAGAACGTGGCAAACGCAAAGAGCAGCGTGCTCAAGTCCTGCAAGTGCTCGCGGCTGGCCGTCCCGCGCAGCGCGTCGCGCCGCAGCCACACCACCAGCAGGGCCATCACCGCCAGGCCGCTTTCAAACAGCCCGGCGAAATTATAGACGCCGAAAATCGTGCTGTACCAGTGCGGTTCGAGCGACATCACCCAGTCGTAGCTGGCCAGCCAGAACGACAGCCCGAAGACCACCAGAAACGCCGTGCCCACCGCGGTGTTCTTTTGCGTCGCGGCAAAGGCGCCGGTGGAATCCTGTCCGCGTGAAGTGCGCAGCAGCACCGCGCGAAAAATCAGCCACAGGGCGATATAGAAAACCGCGCGCCCCACGAAGAACGGATGCGAAAGCCAGGTCTGCTTAAAGCCCATGTAGCCCTCGGCGGCATTGAAATGCTCGCCGTACCAGGAATAAATTCCCGGCCGCGCCAGCAAAACGATCAGCACTCCCGCCGCACCCACGGGCATTGCCGCGGTCATCGCTTCCGGCACGCGCCGGATGGCCACGCTCCAGCCCGCGCCGGTGGCGTAATGCAGGGCCACGAAAAACAGTCCCGCCAGCCCCAGACAGATTAATGCGTAGCTGGCCATCAGGAAATCCAGCCAGGCGCGCTGCGGCGCAAAGTAAAATCCCGCGCCTAGAATCACCAAGCCCGCCAGCGCCAGCGCCTGAAACCGCCGCAGCACCCGCGCGGACGGCGTAAACGGAATCGTTTCGGCTATCACGACGCTCCTCCTGGAACCGTTCCCGCCGCCTTCGGCGCTGCGGGCGCCGCAGCCGGCACAGCTGCCGGAGCGCTCGCGGCTTCCTTCAGCGCCTTGGCCTGCAAGTCGCGCACGTGCACGATGGCCTTCCAGCGGTCCTCGCGCGAAAGCTGGCCCGCATAAGACGGCATATTGTTCTGCCCGTAACTCAGAATGTGGAACATCTGCCCGTCCTTCAGCTTCAGGGCGTGATCGGCCAGCAGCGAAGGCGGCGCGGGATATCCGCGCATGGGCACGGGCCCATCCCCGCGTCCCGCGCTGCCGTGGCAGACTTGGCAGAAATTCGTGAAGACAAACGCTCCGCGCGCCTCCACGGCGGCGTCCGGCGCGCCATAAGGAGTCTTCAATTCCTCACCGGCGCGCAGAGCGTCCGCGGGCGTCGCCGCGTAATGCAGCGGGAGATGTCCGCGCGGGATGGTGCCCTCGACCGGCCTTTGCAGCGTTTTTCCGTCGGCAAAATTGGGATTGGGAGCGAACGCGTTATAGCGCTGCGTGCGAACCATCTCCGGAAAGATTTCACGGTTGGGCCGCGCCGGATCCGGCCGCAAAGCCCAGACGGCCCCCAGCGAGGCCAGCAGCGCAATCAGGAGGACTCCGTTGATGATGCCGCGCAGCACTAGGACACCTCCTCGCCATAGCGTTCGCTGATGGATCGCACGTTAAAGCGCTCGAGCAATTTCCGCACGCGCACCGGATCGAATGTGGCGTCCTCCTGCTCGATGGCCAGCACGAACGTGTCGTTGGTAATCCCCTCGGCCAGCAGCACCGGACTCTTCCCCGGTTTCAGCTTGCTGATCACCAGGAAGACGAAGACGGTCACCAGACCAGCGCTCAGCACCATCACCTCGAACGTCACCGGAACATACGCGGGCAGCGAATTCCACGGTTTTCCGCCCACGTTCACCGGCCAGTCCACGCCCGCCGTCCAGAATTCAAACCACAGCTTCAGGATCGCCCCGATCATTCCCGCGGCGAAGCACACCCACGCCAGCCGCGAGCGCTTCATGCCCATGGCCGTGTCCAATCCGTGCACCGCATAGGGTGCATAGACGTCCACGATTTTCAATCCATCGGCATGCGCCGCCCGCGTCACGCCGAGAATGTCCTCTTCGGTGGCAAAGGAAGCCACGATCATTCGCCGGTTCATCCCCTGGCTCCTTCCAGCGCGCCCGTCGGCGCGGGGAGTCCCGCGCGCTTTCCAGCAGCCTCGGCGTGTCCATGTCCGTGCGCCGGTTCGCGCCCTTCGTTCAGCACGCCCTTGACCTCGGCCATGGCAATCACCGGCAAGAAGCGGCAGAACAGCAGGAAGCAGCTGAAGAACAGGCCAAACGTCCCCGCCAGGATGGCGATTTCAATCGGCGTGGGCCGGTAATCGGCCCAGCTCGAAGGCAGATAATCGCGATGCAGCGAAGTGACGATAATCACGAAGCGCTCAAACCACATGCCGATATTCACGAAGATGGAGATGATAAACACAATCGCGATATTCGTGCGGATGCGCTTGCTCCAGAGCAACTGCGGGATGATCACGTTGCAGGAGACCATGATCCCGTAGGCCCACCCCCACGGGCCGAAGGCGCGGTTCAGGAACGCGAACTGCTCGTAAGGATTGCCGGAATAAAGCGCGGTGACGAACTCTGTGGCGTAGGCCAGCCCCACCATGCCACTGGTGGCGATGATCAGCTTGCACATGACCTCGACGTGGCGGATGGTGATGTACTCTTCGAGGCGCATGGTCTTGCGCGCCACGAGCATCAGCGTCAGCACCATGGCCAGTCCGGAGAAAATCGCGCCGGCCACGAAATACGGCGGAAAGATCGTCGTGTGCCATCCGGGAATCACCGACGTGGCGAAATCCCAGCTCACAATGGTGTGCACCGAAAGCACCAGCGGCGTGGCCAGTCCCGCCAGCAGCAGATACACGACTTCGTAGCGGCTCCACGTCCGCGTCGAACCGTTCCAGCCCAGGCTGAAGATTCCGCTCAGCTTCTTCTTCAAGCCCTCCGTGGCGCGGTCGCGCACCGTGGCCAGGTCCGGAATCAGCCCCACATACCAGAAGACCAGCGAGATCGTGAAATAGGTGCTGATGGCGAAGGCGTCCCATACCAGCGGCGAGCGGTAGTTCACCCACAGCGGCCCGCGCGTATTGGGATAGGGGAAAATCCAGTAGGCCATCCACGGCCGGCCCAGGTGAATCACCGGAAAAAGTCCCGCGCACATCACGGCGAACAGCGTCATGGCCTCCGCCGCGCGGTTTACCGACGTGCGCCAGCGCTGCCGCAGCAAAAAGAGCACCGCGGAAATCAGCGTTCCGGCGTGGCCGATGCCGATCCAGAAAACGAAGTTGGTGATGTCGAAGGCCCACCCGACGGTGCGGTTGGCGCCCCACGTCCCGATGCCCGTCGTCACCAGATACGCCACTGCCGCCGCTCCCAGCAGGAGCACGGCAAACGCCGTAAGAAACGACGCCCACCACAACGGCGTGGGCTTCCCTTCCATGCCGCGGCAAACGTCGTCGGTGACCTGCGCGAACGTCTTGTTGCCGTCAATCAGCGGCGGGCGCAGCACCACAGTGGAATCAGCCATTGCCTTTGTCCTCTCCGCCTTCCGCGCGGTTGCGAACCACATTGAGATACCCGATCGAGGGGCGGAAATTGAATTCGCCCAGCACGCGGTAGTTCCGCGAATTCTTCATGGCCTTGGACACCCGGCTTTGCGGGTCGTTCAGGTCGCCGAACACGATGGCCTGCGACGGGCAGGACTGCTGGCACGCCGTCTGGATATTTCCATCGGCCAGCGCCTCGCCCTGCCGCTTGGCTTCGCTCTTCCCTTCCTGAATGCGCTGCACGCAGAACGTGCACTTTTCCATGATCCCGCGCGAGCGCACGGTCACGTCCGGATTCAGCGCCAGATTGGCCAAATGATCTTCGCGCACGTAGTCGAACCAGTTGAAGCGCCGCGTCTTGTAGGGGCAGTTGTTGGCGCAGTAGCGCGTCCCGATGCAGCGGTTGTAGACCTGCTGGTTCAGCCCTTCGTCGCTGTGCACCGTGGCCAGCACCGGGCAGACCGTTTCGCAGGGCGCGTTGGCGCACTGCTGGCACAGCATCGGCTGATGCACCACGCTCACTTCTTCTTCGCCCTCGCCCGCGTAGTAGCGGTCGATCCGCATCCAGTGCATCTCGCGGTGCCGCAGCACTTCGTCCTTGCCCACCACTGGGATATTGTTTTCCGCCTGGCAAGCCACCACGCACGCCGAACATCCCGTGCATGCCGTCAGGTCAATCGCCATTCCCCACTGATGATTGGGCGTGGGATGATCCTTGGGCCAGAGGTCCACCGGCTCGGGCGGCGCGGCGATGCTCTTTTCTCCCGCTGCCTTCCGCGCACTCAGCAAGGCCGCCAGAGTCGTCTCGCGCACAATCTCCCGCCGCTCGTTGCCCACGATGGGCAGGCTCTTGGGCATCGACAGCGTATGGTGGCTTTGCGTGCAGGCCAGGGGAATCTTCTGCTCCAGCCGCGTCAGGCGCACTTCCTGCCCCGCGTATTGCAACTGCCCGCCGGAGAATCGCAGCAGCGGCGCGGCGTTTTTTCCCACGCGCCCGTCCGCTCCGCCGGTCTTCTTGCCAAAAAGCCACTTCGGCCCCACCTGCACAAATCGTTCCGTCCCCTGCCGCCCGTAACCCAGCGCCACGGCGATGGTGCCTTCCTGCTGCCCCGGCTGCACCAGCACGGGCAGTTCCACCGCGCTGCCGTTGGCTTCAAGGCGCACCACGTCGCCTTCGCTCAAACCCAGCCGCGCCGCCGCGCCCGGCGCCACGCAGGCGTAATTGTCCCAGGCCACTTTCGAAACTGGGTCAGGAAGCTCCTGCAGCCAGGGATTATGCGCATGCCGCCCGTCGCGCATGGAAATCTTGGGATAGAGCGCCAGCGCGAACATTCCCGAAGCGGGAACATCAGCATTGATTACTGCGTGAATAGCTTCCTTGCGGAACGGCTTGCTCTTTTCTGTCTTCGCCTCCACTTCGGCGAATCCATCGTGCACCGACTGGTCCCAGAACGCGTCAAACGCCGCCGATTTCTTCTGCCGCGGGAAAATTCTCTCCCGCCATCCGGCGCGCAGAATTTCATACGCCGCCTGCGGCTTGCCCGACCACGCCGCCAGAGATTCCAGCATCTCCCGCGTATTCCCCAGCGCATGAATCGCCGGCTGCGACAGGCTCACGACTCCGGCGGTGGCTTCCGTGTCGCTCCACGATTCCAGGAAATGCCGGTCGGGACAGATAAAATGCGCAACTCCGGAAGTTTCATCCACCCTCTCGGACAAACTCACCAGCAGCGGCACGCGCCTGAGCGCCTCCGCCACGGCCGCGCCGTCCGGCAGTTCGTACACCGGATTGACTCCGTGCAGAAAAAGCGCCGCGACTTTCCCGGCCTTCAGCTCGACGAGGAGCGCTTCCAGCTCGCGGTCGATTCCCATCTTTTGGCTCGATGGTTTCTCCAAGTCGACCGTCGCTCCGTAATTCCCCAGCTGCTGATTGATGAAGTTGACCAGCACCTGCGCCGCCACCTCCTGGCTTCCGCTCACCACCAGGCTGCGCCCGCGCGCATTCCACAACCGCACGGCAAGCTCCTCCAGGGCCTTCTCCGCCGCGGGCAAACCCGCCATCCCCGCAGCGTCAAACGCCGCGCCGGAAAGCCGCGCGATCCGCGCCGCCAGATGCGAGAGGGCCAGCCCCATCTCTCCCGGCGCCACCAGCACCCGCCGGTCGGCCTTCGTTCCCGTCAGCGACATGCGCGATTCAATTTGCGCGTGATATGAAAACCGCGGCGGCGTAGCCTCCGCCGCGCGACCCGTGCGATAGCCCGCCGCGAATTCCACGGGCGCGATCCAGGTGCCCAGAAAATCCGCGTCGAAGCTGGCAATCACTTCCGCCTTCGCGAAATCATAATGCGGCAGCGCGCGCACCCCGTGCGTCTGCTCCTGCGCATCCAGAATCGCCGAACTCGATAGCGCGTCGTACTGCACGTGCCGCGCATCCTTGAATTGCCCCAAAAACTGCCCCAACTGCGCGCGCAGCGCCGGGCTGGTCACCGTTCCGCTTAGGAAGCGCACCGCTCCGCCCTTGGCGCGAATCTCCGCCAGCCGCGAGAGAATCGCTCCGTCGGCCTCTTCCCAGCTCGCCGGTTTTCCGCCCGCCTGCGGCCCCGTGAGCCGCTGCGAATCGTAGAGTCCCAGCAGCGAAGCCTGCCCCGCGGCGCACAATCCGCCCCGCGAAACCGGGTGCTGCGGATTTCCTTCCAGCTTTACCGGCCTTCCGTCGCGCGTTTTCACCAGCACGCCGCAGCCCGCGCTGCACGCCGCGCAAGTCGTCGCGTAGTAGTAGGATTTTCCGGCCACCAGCTCTTCCGGCTGAATCAGATACGGAATGGCCTTCTGCACCGGCGCGCGGCTGCATCCCGCCATCGCCGCCACCGCCGCCGTGAACCCCGCCGCCTTCAGGAATCCCCGCCGCCCCAGCTGCACCGCGGGCACGTCGAACTCCTCGCGAAACTCATCCTGCGGAAACGCGTAGTCCGCTTCGCGCTCGTCCAGGCTCTTCCAGTACCGCTTGCTCTCTTGTTCGTCCATCGAGCCCCTCAGTAATGACATCTCGAGCAATCAATCGACGCATTCACCGCTTTTCCGGCAATCCCCGTCTGCGTCGCCGTGCGGTGGCAATTCACGCACCAGCCCATGCTCAGCGGCTGCGCCTGCTCCACGCGGTCCATCGTTTCCACCGCTCCGTGGCACTGCTGGCAGGTCACGCCCGCCGCCACGTGCGGCCGGTGATCGAAATACACGAAGTCCGGCACGTTGTGAATTTTTGTCCACGCCAGCGGCGCGGGAGTTTTCTTCGCATCGCGCTGCAAATTTCCATCCAGCGCCAGCGCGTCGTAAATCTTCTGAATCTCCGGCGAAACGACTCGCCGCACTTTGCGGTTTTCCTTCTTGGCCGTCTCTTCTTCCGCCTTCATTGCTCCCAGCGTCGCGGTGACAAAGCGGTGGCAGTTCATGCACACGCTGGCCGCGGGAATCCCCGCGTGGCGGCTCTGCGCCGCGCCGAAATGGCAGTAGAGGCAGCTCACCTGCAGCTCCCCGGCATGCAGGCGGTGCGAAAAGGCGATGGGCTGCGCCGGGCTGTAGCCCATCTGATTGCCGGGAATGCGCACATCCGCCAGCGAATTCATCAGCAGCAGAAGGCTGACCACCAGGCCCGCCACCAGAAGCAATGTCACAATGTGAGAGCGCACTCGATGCTCCTCAAAAAACAATCAACAGGGTTTCTCCGCGTTTTTCCGCGCATAGTAAAACCAGTTCACCGCCAGACAACTCACGTAATACGCCGCGAAGCCGTACAACGCATACTCCGCGTGCCGCGCGGCGATCTGCGCTCCAAACACACGCGGAATGATGAACGCTCCGTAGGCGCCTATCGCCGACGTCCAGCCCAGCACCGGCCCGGCCATTTCCCGCTCAAAAATCATGGGAATCATGCGGAACGTCGAACCGTTGCCAATGCCGGTCATGGTAAAGAGCACCAGGAAAAATCCCAAAAACGGCAGGAAATAATCCTCCGGCGCCGCCGCCTGCGCCGCCAGCTTGACGTAATGCGCCACGCCCAGCGCCGCCGCGATCATCACCGCCGTGGACCACTGCGTCACTCGCGCCCCGCTGAGCTTGTCCGAAAGCCATCCGCCCACCGGCCGCACCAGCGAACCCACCAGCGGCCCCAGCCACGCGTAGGCAAACGGATTGGGTGCGTGCGGATTTACCGTCCCGTCCGCATGCGTCCCGAAGATCACCTTAATCAGCAGCGGAAACGCCGCCGAATACCCGATGAAAGAACCGAAGGTCATCACGTAGAGCCAGGTCATCAGCCAGGTATGCTTCTCCCGGAAAATCGCAAACTGCTTATTCAGCGCCGTGGCCACTCCCCCCGGCACCATCTTCATGAACAGCAGCGTGACCACAATCGTCACCGGCAGCGCGATCCACATATTCACGTTTTTCGCCAGCAGCAGCCATAGCCCGATCGCCGCCCCGGCAAATCCGATCAAGTGCAGCCCGATAATTTTCCCGATGGCCAGCGGCACGGACCCGAAATTCTGCGAAGGCAGATTGTTCATGCCCACCCACGCCGCCACCGCAAGCACCGCCAGGATCGGCACCCAGAACAACCCGCAGTTCTGTATCCACACCAGAGTTCCCGCGGGTTTCATCCCCACCGCCGCCGGCAGCGCCAGTCCCGCTCCTCCGAGCGCGCCAAAGAGCGACAGCGTCATGGCCCACGGAAGGACAATCTGCATCAGGCTGACACCCACATTGCCCAGTCCCGCGTTCACGCCCAGCGCAGCTCCCTGCATGCGTTTCGGAAAGAATGGATTGATGTTGGACATCGAAGAGGCGAAATTCCCTCCTCCAAATCCGGATAGCGCCGCCAGAATCACGAACGTCCCGAACGGCGTGTTTTTGTCCTGCAGGGCGATGCCCGTGCCCACCGCCGGGATCAGCAGGAACGCCGTGGTCAGCGCGATCACGTTGCGCCCCCCGGCAATGGCAATCAGAAACGAATTGGGAATCCGCAGCGTCGCCCCGGTCAGCCCCGCCACCGCCGTCAGCGTGAACAACTGCTGCGCCGTGAACACAAATCCCAGGTTCTTCATCTGCACCGTGATGATGGACCAGTACGACCACACCGCGAAGGCCAGCAACAGGCACGGAACCGAGATCACCAGGTTGCGCAGCGCAACCCCTTTGCCCGTTTCTTCCCAGAAGCTTTGCTCTTCCGGTTCCCACCTGGTTAATTTGCTCTTCGCCATGACTATCCTCCGCCGCTCACACCCTCAATTCGGCTGGCCCGCTTCGATCTGCCGCATCAATTCCGGCTCCCGCTTCCTCATCATTTTCTGAATCACGAGATGCATCCAGATCAGGCACAGCGCGGACAATCCCGCGAAAAACATCCACGTCGTCGTCCAGATCCCCGTGCGCTCGAGCAGGTAGCCGAAAATGATCGGGCAGAAAAATCCTCCCAGCCCGCCAATCACGCCCACCACTCCCCCGACAACGCCCACCGCGTTTGGAAAATAGTCCGGAATGTGGCGGTACACCGCCGCTTTGCCGATGCCCATCGAAAATCCCACCACGAACACCAGCGCCGTGAAGATCCACACGTTGGCCTGGAAATGGATCACCGTCACTCCCGTGGCCAGGAGCTGCTTCTTGCTCACTTTGTCCCCCGGGGTCACCGCCGGCTTTTGCTGAACGGCCCGCTTCGGAAAGACCATCGGCTTTTCCATGGCTCCGCCCGTTTCCCATTCCTGGGGAACGACCCGCAGCGCATAGTGCTTTTCTCCCACCACAATTTCCGAATCGCTGACGGAATTCACCACCCCGCCCGCCGTGGCCATCACTCCCTTGCCCGGCAGCGTCATGTCCATTCGCGGCACGATCAGCAACGTGCTGCAAATCAGGCACGCTCCCAGAATCCAGTACATCACCCGCCGCGCTCCCCAATGGTCGGACATCCATCCGCCCAGCGCCCGCACCACTCCCGACGGCAAACTGAAGATCGCCGCCATCAATCCCGCCGTGGTCACCGGCAGCAGATAGGCGTTCACGTAGTACGGAATCAGCCACTGCGCCAGGGCCACAAATCCGCCGAAGACCAGGAAGTAGTACAGCCCGAAGCGCCACACCCGAATGTTGTTCAGCGGCCTCAGCCGCTCCCGCAAACTGCTGATATGCCCGTTTTCCACTTTCTTGTTATAGGTAAAGGCGTAGAAGATCGCCGTCATCAGCACCAGGGACGCCGCATAGAACTTCGGCAGATTCCTCCACCCCTGGATGTTTGTTCCGTGATCGGTCAGATACTTCAGCAAGAACGGCGCGCCCATGCTGGTCAGCGCCGATCCCGCGTTCCCCGCGCCGAAAATTCCCAGCGCCGTTCCCTGCCGCTCCTTGCTGAACCACACCGAGCTGTACGCAATCCCCACCGCGAACGACCCGCCCACGATGCCGAATCCCAGACTGGCCCACAGGAACTGCGAATACGAATTGGCCCAGCTCATCATGTACATAAACGCCGCGGAGACCAGCATCAGCACGCCGTAGACGTGCCGCCCTCCGTACTTGTCCGTCATAATTCCCAGCGGCAGCCGCACCAGCGCTCCCGTCAGCACCGGTATCCCGATCAGCCATCCCATTTGCGATTCCGTCCACTTGAACGTCCCCGTCTCCACCAGGAACGTGATCAGCACGCCGTTCATCATCCAGCAGGCAAAGCACACGGTGAACGCGAGCGTGTTCATCGTCAGGACGCTGATCGCTTTGGCTCGGTCGGACATCGCCTTTCCTCCTTTGCGTTAGGAGACCCCGGGAACGTCGCGCTTGTACCAGCGCACCACCTGCGTCTTTCTCCACAGATACGGATTGGGCATCACCAGGATGTGCACCAGCCGCGTAAACGGCGCCATGGCGATCAGCGTATACGCAGAGATAATATGCAGCTTCACCATGATTGGCATCATCGCCACGAAATTGATGTCCGGACTGAATTTCACCAGCGACCACAGATACGGCGTCAGCGCCGCGGAAAACCACGACGAGCCCCACGGATGAAACACCGCCACGTACAGCCCACTGACCACCTGAAACAGCACCAGGAGAAACACGTGCCAGTCCAGCGATGTCGTCACGATCTTGATCTTGGGCACCGTCAGCCGCCGGATGATCGACCCGATCAGCCCCGTGAGCGTCAGCAGCCCGAAAATCAGCGCGCTGATTTCCAGCACGTACAGCCGCAGCGGCACGCTGTTCCACGCCAGGATGTGCCGCGGCAGCAGAAACGCCACCACGTGCCCCGTCAGCACAACCACGATTCCGTAGTGGAACGGCACCAGGCTCCAGAAGTGCTGCTCATTCTCCAAAAACTGCGAGGAAAGGCTCGAATATGTAAAGGGGGCCAGCCGGTAGCGATAGATCGTCCCCAGAAAAAAGATCAGCATGGCCACATAGGGAAACACCACCAGCAGCAGTTGATTCGCGGCTGCGCTCATATCCTTCCCCCTTCCTGTATCACGTGCAGTTCCGGCGGCTGCGGCAAAGGAGCCTCGCCCCGCTCATAGCGGCTCTCCACCGAACGGACCACCAGGCGAATCGCGGTTTCATACGCGCTTTCCTCGCCCTTGAAGCTCGCGCTCATCTTGTCCAACGCGGGAAAAACGCACGCCGCGGCAAACTCCTGCGCGCTCTCCGCGTCCATCTCTCCCAGCACTTCCAGCACGTGCGTGAGATGGTCCGGCAGCTCCGTATCCTCCGGCAGCTCGAAGTGCCGCATCAGCCCGCGCATCTTCACCAGAAACTCGCCGCGCTCGTACTGCTCCCCGAACAGGTGCCAGCCCACTTCCAGCGTGCACACCGGGTTCAGGTCGAAGACTCGGGTGAACAGTTCCTGCACCTCTTCCACGCTCAGCCCCGCCACGCGCCCGCGAAGATCCGCCAGCAGCGGAAGCAGCGCCGGTGCTTCGCTGCGCAGGCTGCTTTCGCATGCGTCCAGCCGCTGCCGCCAGCCCTCGTCCGGATAGCGCAGCAGCCCCGCGGCCGCCGCGTACAATTTTGTTCGTTCCATCACATCCCCCGCTGCGGGCCGCTGATGAACCCGAATCCCGCGGCCTGTTTGTGCTCGAAGACTCCGTCCAGCATCTGCAACGCTTCTTCCCGGTGCGCCGGAGGAATCACGAAGCGGTCGTCGAATGTGCACAGCGACGTCAGCTTGTAAATCTCCTCGGCCTCTTCCTTGGTGCAGTCCGCCTCGCGCAGCATCCGCTCCGCCGTCTCCATGGTCACGTCGCCCACGGTCAGCGCCCGGCGGTACCAGCGCACCGCCTTCTGCTTGCGCAGCGCGTAGCGCACCTTGCCCTCGTGCCCCGCCCCGAACAGATTCGCCAGGAACTGCATGGGCACGCGCGCCTCGTCGATGTCGTGGAACAGGTCCTCCGACACATGCTCGATCGTTCCGTTCGTCCGGTTGGACATCACCGGCGACATCGGCGGCACGTAGAACAGCATGGGCATCGTCCGGAATTCGATGTGCGGCGGCAGCGCGATCTTCCATTCCTTCACGAACTGGTAGACCGGCGACTTCTGCGCCGTCTCGATCACCGAATCGTGAATGCCGTTGGCCCGCGCCGCGGCAATCACCTCCGGATCGTGGGGGTCCAGGATCAGCGACCGGTGCGCTTCCACCAGCTCCTCGTCCGGTTTCCCGGCCATCTCCTCGATACGCGAAGCGTCATAGAGCAGCACACCCAGATAGCGGATGCGGCCCACGCAGGAGTGGAAGCACGCCGGCGCCTGGCCCGTCTCGATGCGCGGGAAGCACAGAATGCACTTCTCCGATTTCCCCGTGCTCCAGTTGTAGAACACCTTCTTGTACGGGCACGCCGCCACGCACGCGCGCCATCCCCGGCAGCGCGTCTGGTCCACCAGCACGATCCCGTCTTCGCCGCGCTTATAGAGCGCGCCCGAAGGACACGCCGCCACGCAGCCCGGATTCAAGCAGTGGTTGCAGATGCGCGGAAAATAGAAGAACACCAGCCGCTCCACCGCCTGCAATTGCGCCTGCTGCTCCTCGCTCAGTCCCTTCAGGTTGGGGTCGTTCGCCGCATAAATCGGCGAGCCGCCCAGATCGTCATCCCAGTTCGGCCCCGACTCGATGTTGATCAATTCTCCCGTCACCATCGAAATCGGCCGCGCCGTCGGCTGGTCCGGCCCTTCCGGCGCGTTGAAGAGATGCTGGTAGTCGTAGGTCCACGGCTCGTAGTAGTCGTCCATCGTGGGCATGCTGGGGTTGTGATAAATATTGAAGATGGTCTTGGCCTTGCTCGTGGATTTCAGCTCCAGCCTTCCGTCCTTGGTCTGCCACCCGCCGTGATATTTGTCCTGGTCTTCCCAGCGCGTCGGGAACCCCGTGCCGGGCTTGGTTTCCACGTTGTTCCACCACATGTATTCCGTGCCCTTGCGGTCGGTCCAGATGTTTTTGCACGCGATGCTGCACGTGTGGCACCCGATGCACTTATCCAGGTGAAAGACCATCGAGATCTGTGAACGGACGTTCATCGTTGCGCTCCTCGGATTACCATTTCAGTTCCGGCAGTTTGCGTACAAAAATGTGCGTGTCGCGGTTGCAGCCGATCGGACCCCAATAGTTGAAGTGGAAGGTGAACTGCCCGTAGCCGCCCACCATCAGGTTGGGTTTCAGGCGCGTCCGCGTCAGGCTGTTGTGTCCGCCCGCGCGCCGCCCCTTGCGCAGCGGCGACGTGGGCACGGAGTACGTCCGCTCCGGCGAGTGATACTGGATGCAGATTCCCCGCGGCAGACGAGCGCTCACCACCGCCCGCGTCACCACCACGCCGTTGTCGTTGTGCATCTCCACCCAGTCGTTGTCCACGATGCCGATGTCCGCGGCGTCTTTGTCGTTCATCCACAGCGGCTCGACTCCCCGCGACAGCGTGGTCATGCGCTGGTTGTCCCCGTACGTCGAATGGATGTGCCATTTGCCGTGCGGCGTGAGGTAATTCAGCATCTTCGTCGGCCCCACTTCGCGGCTCACGCGCATGTCCGCGTACTGCGCCGGCAGCGGCTTGGGCTTGTACGTCGGCAGATGCTCGCCGAACTGGATGTACCCCGGATGATCGAGATACAGATGCTGCCGCCCGGTCAGCGTCCGCCACGGAACCAACTCTTCCACGTTGTAAGTGAAGGGCGAATAGGCCCGCCCATTTTCCGTCAGCCCCGACCACATGGGGCTGTTCAGCAGCCGATGCGGCCGCGATTGCAGCTCCTTGTAGCTGATGCGCGACCCGCGATTCGATTCCGCCAAGTGCACCAGCGGCCGGCCAACGCGATCTTCCATCTCCTTGTACGAGCGGTAAGCCAGCTCTCCGTTGGTCACCGAAGCGAAATGCAGAATCGTGTCGCAGACGCGCTCATCCGCCGCCAGCGAGGGGTACTTCTTCCCTCCCCAGCTCACCGTCGGCTTCGTCCGCACCACTTCGTCATACATGTCCTCGATGTGGTAATGCGTCCCATGCGCGCCCAGCCCATTGGCCCGCGCCAGCGGCCCGAACGAAATGTACTGGTTGTAGAGATTCTTGTAGTCCCGCGCGACCACCTTCAGCCCCGGCATGGTTTTTCCGGGGATGGCCTCGCACTCGCCTTTCGTCCAGTCCGCCATGCTGGTCTGCGCGATTTCCGCCGAAGTGTCATGCGCCAGCGGCGAAGCCACCACGTCCCACACCGGCTCCGGGAAATGCCGCTCCGCCAGCTCCGAGAATTTCTTGCTCAGCGTCTGGAATATCTGCCAGTCGCTCTTCGATTCCCAGCACGGAGGCACCGCCGCCGAAAGCGGGTGAATGAAGCTGTGCATGTCCGTCGAGTTCAGGTCGGCCTTCTCGTACCACGTCGCCGCCGGAAGGATGATGTCCGAATAGAGCGCCGAGGTGTCCATGCGGAAGTTCAGGTCCACCACCAGGTCCATCTTTCCCTGCGGCGCCTGCTCGTGCCACTTCACCAGGTCCACCGAGTCCTTGCCCATGTCCTCGGCAATCGTGTTGGTGTGCGTTCCCAGATAGTGCTTCAGGAAATATTCGTGCCCCTTGGCGCTGGCCATCAGCGCGTTGCCTCTCCAGATGAACCACACCCGCGGCCAGTTCTCCGGCGCGTCCGGGTCCTCCACTGAAAACTTCAGCTTGCCGTTCTTCAGCCGCTTCACCACGTCGCCGATCACTTCCTCGTGCGTCTTGGCTCCCGCCGCTTCCGCTTCCTTCACCAGGTCCAGCGGATTGCTGTCGAACTGCGGATAGAACGGCAGCCAGCCGCTGCGCACCGCGCGCACCTGCTTGTCAATTGTGTGCCCCTGCGCCAGCGAGCCCTTCTCCTGGTTGGGCGGCACCGTGTGGTAGTCCGTAAACTCCTTCTCGTAGCGCCACTGGTCCGTGTGCACGTAATGCCAGCTGGGCGCGTTTTGCAGCCGCGACGCCGGAAACCAGTCCCGTCCCAGAGCGATCGCCGACCAAGACTCGCCCGGCGCCAGCTTTTCCTGGCCCACGTAGTGCGCCAGACCGCCGCCGTTCACGCCGATGCAGCCGCAGAAAATCAGCGCATGAATCGCCGAGCGGTACATCAGATTTCCGTGATACCAGTGATTGATTCCCGCCCCGATGATGACCGTGCATTTGCCCTTGGTCAGCTCCGCCGTCGTGGCCCATTCCCGCGCGAACCGCACCACCATCTCCCGGTTCATCCCCGTGAACTTTTCCGACCACGCCGGCGTGTACGGCGCATTCTCGTCGTTGTAGTCCGCCGGATATTCCCCGGCCAGTCCGCGCGACACTCCGTACTGCGCCATCAGCAGGTCGTACACCGTGGCCACCAGCACGGTCTTGCCGTCCGTCGTATTCAACTTCTTCGCCGGCACCCCGCGCTTGTGCGATTTTCCTTCCGCGAAATTGTCCAGCCGCACCTGCACCACTTCATCCTTGTCATTCAGGAACGTCAACGCCGGCTGTATCTCGCTCCCGTCCACTCCATCCTTCAACTCCAGGTTCCACTTGCCTTTCTCTTTGCCCCAGCGGTGACCCGAACTTCCCAGCGGCGACTTGGGTCTCTTCGCGCCCTCGTCCCACATCAGGAACTTCCAGTCCCCGTTCTCCATTCCCTCGTAGCCCTTGATGCGGTTGGCCCGCAGCAACTGCCCCGCCTCGTACCCGCCGTTTTTCTCCATCAACTCCACCAGGAAGGGGCTGTCCGAGTATTTCTTCGCGTAGTCCAGGAAATACGGCACCTGCTTCTCGTGGTGAAACTCCTTCAAGAGCACGTGGTTCACCGCCATCCACCACGCCCCGTCCTGCCCCGCGTTCACCTCCACCCATTCGTCCGCGTACTTGGCCACTTGGTTGAAGTCCGGCGAAAAAACCCACATCTTGCTGCCGTTGTGCCGCGCCTCCGCCGCGAAGTGGCAGTCCGGCGTCCGCGTCATGTTCAGGTTCGAGCCCATCACCGCCAGCAGTTTGGCGTTGTACCAGTCCGCCGATTCCTGCACGTCGGTCTGCTCGCCCCAGGTTTCCGGCGAAGCGCTCGGCAAATCGCAATACCAGTCGTAAAACGAAAGCGAAACGCCGCCCATCAGCTGCAGCATGCGCGCGCCGCTGGCGTAGCTGATCATGGACATCGCCGGAATCGGCGAAAATCCCGCGATCCTGTCCGGCCCGTGCTTCTTAATCGTGTAGATCATCGAAGCCGAAATCATCTCGCTGGCCATGTCCCAGTGCGCCCGCCGGAATCCCCCCTTGCCCCGCGCCTTCTGCCACCTCTGCCGCGAGTCCGGGTTTTCCACCAGCGACGCCCACGCCTCCACCGGATCGTCGAACCTTTCCCGCGCCTGCTTCCACAAATCCACGAGCGCCCCGCGCATGTACGGATATTTCACGCGCAGCGGGCTGTAGAGATACCACGAGTAGGAAATTCCCCGCTGGCAGCCCCGCGGCTCGTACGGCGGCAGCCCCGCCTCCAGCATCGGATAGTCCAGCCCCTGCATCTCCCACGTGACGATTCCGTCCTTCACGTAGATCTGCCAGGTGCAGCCGCCCGTGCAGTTCACCCCGTGCGTGCTCCTCACGATCTTGTCGTGCTGCCAGCGGTTGCGATAAAACTCCTCCCAACCGCGCAGTTGCGGAGTTACTTCATCCTTGATCCAGCTGATGGCATCCTTGCGCTTCATTCCTCACCTCGCATGCCGCCGTGCACCAGCGGACGTCGCACCGCCGTGAATCTCCCTCGCCAGGCCGCTCCCAAGAGCACCAGCGCCAGCGCCAGCCCAACGAATCCGGCCATGAAAAATTTCACCAGGCTCCCCTGATTGGCCGCCGGCCCCTGCCGCGCCGCATCTTCGATCATCGCCAGCAGCGGCAAAATCTCTTCCGGTTGCAGCGCCGCTCCGCGGAAGACCGATTGCATCGTCGGCGTCGCCGGCGCCACCAGCCACGCCCCCACCGCTTTCCTCCCGCCCAGCCGCGCATACACCTGCGTCAGGTCCGGCCCCAGCCGCCCTCCGCCCAACCCTGTTATGGTCCCCATCGTGTGGCAGTTCACGCACGCCGGCCCGCCGTTCGCCAGCTTCTTCGTCCCATAAAACAATTCCTGCCCCAGCGCCAGGTCCACCGGCGTCAGCGGCCGGTCGCTGATGGCCCCGCCCGCAAACTGCGATTTCGCCAGCTTCGATTCCGCCTCCAAAAACGCGATCATGGCCTTGGCCATCTCCGCGTTCATTCCCGGAATCGTGGGCATGATCACTCCCCGCGCCTCCTGCTGCAGCTGCACCGCGTACGCATCCCCGCCATCAATCGCCGCCTTGGGGTTCTGCACGAACTTCTCCAGCCACGCCGCGTCCTTCCGCTGCGTCACGCCCTTCAAATCCGGCCCGGTGATCCGCCCGCCGCCGATGGTGTGGCAGCTGATGCAGTTCTGCCGGAAAAAATCCGCCGGCTGCTGCGCGCCCGCCGGACACGCCGCCGCCAGTCCCCAAATCACTCCCCCCGCCAGAACCCACTCCCTCATCCAGTTACGACGCATGGCGTTTTTCACCTTCTCCCGAATGACTTCGGGTCAGGAACGAGCCTCCCGGCACCGCGCTCTTCCCATGTGATTTCCCCCTCCCACGGAGGGTCTTGACCATCGTGGCCAGAGTCGTCTCGTCCAGCATCTTCTTCATCTTTTCCCGCAACGGTCCCCACTGCTCATGCAACGGACACGGTTTCCCCGACGAGCACACCTTCGCTCCCAGCACGCATCCCGCGATATCTTCGCCGCCATCCACCGCGCTCACCAGGTCCCACAGACTGATCTCCCCCGGCGCGCGCCCCAGTTCGATTCCCCCGCCGGGGCCACGGAAGGACCGCACCAATCCCGCTTCGTCAAGTTTGCGCACAATTTTTGCCAGGTAGGATTTCGGCAGCCCCGTTTCCTCGGCGATGGCCTGCACAGTGGAGAGTCTTCCGGGGGGCTGGAGGGCCAGATAAAGGGCCGCCCGAATTGCTAACTCCGCAGTGTGACTGTAGAGCATAGCGTTAGTACAGGAATACTCGACCTTCATATCGTGAATGTCAAGCCTTTTTTTCTTTTTCTGCTTTTTTTGTTTTTCCCTCCACGCCACCACGCTTTAGGTCCCCGCGGTTCCCCTCAGTTTTTCCCTCCACGCTTTCCTTGTGCCCCTCGCCACCCCTCCTCTTGGCTGGCTCCTGCTCATTACGCTCACCTTTCGCGATCCATGCCGCATGCCTGCCGTACTTTCCGTCTTTCAGTGAATTTATTTATCGCCTGTGGTTTCTATACGTTACAAAGATAGCCTCCCTTATACACCTTCTTATTTTCTCTCTTTCCCTCCCCCGCGCAGGCCCGCCGCCAAGCCTCCCGTAAGGCTTGATTTCGTCACTCCACTCGTCTTCCCCGCTGCAAAGACACCCCTCCTCCCTCTTCTCCGCTGGATCCTCAGCCGGCGTTTTGTCTCCCTCTTTCGCCAATCACCGCACAATTCAGGACACGCCACACCTTTTTTATTTTTTCGCCGCTGTCCCTCTCCTCGCTCCCCGCTTCCTCGCGCGGTTTTCTTGCCCCGGCGTGTTCCCTTCCCCCTGGCCGCCGCCACTTTTTTCAAAGTTCTTATTTTTTGCCAAAGTAACTTCGCCTCTCCTATAATGCGCATACATCCAGCGAACGCCTTTTGTCTTACAATTTCGCTTGCTTGATTTGCCCGGAAGCGGTAGAAATCATTCATACTTTGGCATCAACCACAGGGAGGGGCCATGTTTGAAGACGAGACAAAGACAGATGAAACATCAGCTCATATTTGGATCGGTGTAGCGATTGTCGCTCTGATTCTTGGAGGGGGTGTCTATTACTACCTCTCCCATCTGGTCGCTTCCCAACCGGCTCCCGCAGCCGAGTCCGCGCCGGCGTCCCCCGCAAAACCCGTCCAGACCACCGCCGACGCCCTGAAGGATCTCAAGGTGAAGCGCGCCCTCATGGATAAGGACCCCACCGGCACCATGGCCGTCTGGCTGGTATCCATCGAAAACAGGTCCGAAGTGTTTTCCTACAGCAAGATCCAGTACGAAACCACCTACTTCGGCGCCGACAATCATCCTCTGCTCGTAAACAAAGGGGCACTGGCCATCACCATCGCCCCCGGCGAATCGGTCAACCAGGAAATCCGCGACGCCCTCTACCCCACGGGGACCGCGCGCTTCCTGTTCAAGATCACCGAAGCCGCTTCGTCCAAGTAATCACTCGTTCCACATTATCCGTACCGGACACGGGGGCCTGACCCGCCCCCGCTTATCCTCTCACCGTCAGCACCGGACACCGCGCCTCGCACACCACCCGGTAGGCCGTCGCCTGCCCAAAGTGCGTAATCAATCCCACCGGCGCCTCCGGTTTCTTTACCCCCATCACGATCAGGTCCGCTTCCCTCCTCCGGGCCATCTCCAAGATGATTTCGCCGGGCGAGCCAATTTCTACTTCGCAGCGCGGTTCACACCACAACCCGGCTTCCGCCGGAACGGTCTCCCGCAACAAGTCCATCGACGAGCGGACGAACTCCCCGGGATACGTCAGGTCGCCTGCAGCGGGCTTTTCAATCACGTGCAGCAGCGTCAGCCGCGCCTGCGACTCCTGCGCCAGGGATAGCGCATAGGGCGCCGCCGCCTTGGCCGCCTCGGAAAAATCGGTCGCATACAGAATCTCCTTCGCCTCTCCTCCCCCTTGCACTTTCCGGGAGACATGCGGGCCCACGCTCAGCACCGGGCAGTGCGCCTGCCGGAAGATTTTTTCGGCTACCGAACCCAGCAATGCCTTCCCCAGCCCCGTCCGCCCGTGCGTCCCCATCACGATGAGGTCAATCTTGCGCTCCTCGACTAACCGCTCGAGCGCCGCCCATGTGTCTCCCTGCCCAATCACCACCTCAAAGGGCACACCCGCCAGTTGCTCCTTCAGCCGCTCTTGCAATTCCTGCCGCGCGCTTTGCGCCTCTTCCACCGTTGCCGTCACTACTCCCATTTCCGGGACCACGTACACCGCCGGCGATTGCACATAAAATCCAAACACCCTGGCTCCAAAGCTCCGGGCAAATCCCGCGGCAAACGGCAGCGCCGCGAACGACGCCGGCGAAAGATCCGTCGCAAAGGCTATATTCTTCACTGCAATCCGCGCCTGCATTTTTATCGTGGCCATGGTTCACCCCTTCCTCGCGAACTCTGCTCCCTCGCTCCTTCCTCCGCTGTGCAAGGCGTCACCCCACCAGGTGACTCCCGTCACATCGGCCCGCCCCATTTTTTCCCTACCCTCTATCCTTCTCTTTGCGATATTCTGTCCTCCGAGGCCGTTAGACCATGAGCGGGGCCTCTGTTGCCGCTTCCTCTGTCCTCCGTACCCTGCCTCCTGCCGAGACACTACTCGAACTGTTGCCCGATGCCGTTCTCCTCCTCGATAGCGAAGGCCTCGTTCGGCTGGCCAACTCCCGCATGGAGGAACTCTTCGGCTATCCTCGCAGCGCCCTTCTCGGCCAATCCGTCGAGATGCTCATTCCCTCCTGCTACCGGGACTCCTACGAACAGCACTGGAAGGATTTCCTCGCCTCTCCCCGCCCCGTCTGCCTCTGCGCCGGCCTCGGGATCCTCGCCCGCCGCGCCGATGGCTCCGACTTCCCCATTCAGCTCTATCTCGCTCCCCTGGAATTCGCCTCCGAGCGCTTTGTGGTCTGCTCCATCCGCCAGGAATCTTCCTCCCGCCAGAATGACGCCGCCCTCCGCCAGCGCGAGGAAATCCTCCGCCAGATCCCCGACTACATCCGCGAAGTCTTCTATGTCATGAACCTGCGCGACCTGAAAATGCTCTATATCAGCCCCGCCTACGAATCCATCTGGGGGCGCTCCTGCCAGAGCCTCTACGAAAATCCCATGTCCTGGTCCGAATCCATCCATCCCGGCGACCGCCCTCGGCTGGCTCTGGCTTCGGAAATTCTCCTCGAACAGGGTCTTCTGGATGAGGAGTACCGCATCGTGCGCCCCGACGGCTCCCTGCGCTGGATTTCCGACCGCGCCTTTCCCGTGAAAGACGCGGACGGCAACGTCATCCGCACCGTCGGCATCGCCGAGGACATCACCGAGCGCAAACTGGCCAAGGACGCTCTGCACGTCAGCGAGGAACGTTTCCGTCTCCTCGTCAACAACGCCCGGGATTACGCCATCTATATGCTGGACCCCCAGGGCCGCGTCTCCAGCTGGAACGCCGGCGCTTCCAGCCTCACCGGCTTTTCCGAAGCCGAAATTCTTGGCGCGGACTTCTCCTGCTTCTTCACCTCCGAAGACATGGCCTGCGGCATCCCGCAAAAGACCCTGCGCCTGGCCGCGGAACATGGCCGCTACGAGGAAAACGGCTGGCGCCTGCGCAAGGACGGCTCCCGCTTCTGGGCCAATGCCGTGACCTCCGCCATCCGCGACGAACATGGCCAGCTCCTCGGCTTCGCCCGGATTACCCGCGACGTCACCGAACACAAAAAAGCCGAAGAGTCCCTCCTTTTCGAATTGGGCAACGCCCTGCTCGCCCATCGCAACGTTCAGGAACTCTTCTCCGCCATCTCCGCCAGCATTCAGAAAATCGTTCCCCACGACTATTCCACCCTGGCTCTGTTCGATGCCGACGCCTCCCGCTTTCAGCTGCATCTGCTCGATTCCTGGAACCCGCAGCATTCCGCGCTCCCGGAAATTTCTTTACCGGTGATCGATTCCGTCGCCGGACGCGTCTTCACTTCCGGCGTCCCCCTCCTCCTCGCGCGCATCGACGAAGACGCCCTGGACCCGGCCACTTTTCTCCGCCTCTCCGCCGCCAAAATCTCCTCCGCCTGCTGGCTGCCCCTGATCGGCCGCGAGCGCCCCCTAGGCACCCTCATGGTCGGCAGCCGCCGCGAAGCCGCCTTCTCCTCCCGCGACATCAATCTCCTCCAACAGATCTCCGGCCAGATCGCCCTCGCCGTGGACAACGCTCTGGCCTTCCGCCAAATCACGGAAAGCTCCGCCCGGCTCACCCAGCACAAGCGTTATCTCGAGGACGAACTCAATCTCGAATCCAGCTTCGACGATATCGTCGGCGAAAGTTCCAGCCTCAAGCGCGTCCTCAAGCAGGTCGAAACCGTCGCCCCCACCGGCGCTTCCGTCATGATTCTCGGCGAAACCGGCACCGGCAAGGAACTCATCGCCCGCGCCATTCACCGCCTCAGCGCCCGCTCCGACCGCCCCTTCGTGCGCCTCAGTTGCGCCGCTATTCCCGCCGGCCTCCTCGAAAGCGAACTCTTTGGCCACGAACGCGGCTCTTTTACCGGCGCCATCGCCCAAAAAATCGGCCGCCTCGAACTGGCCCACAAGGGCACCCTCTTCCTCGACGAAATCGGCGATTTCCCCCTCGAACTGCAGCCCAAAATTCTCCGCGCCTTGCAGGAAAAAGAGTTCGAACGCGTCGGCGGCGCCCGCACCATTCCCGCCGACGTCCGCCTGATCGCCGCCACCAACCGCGACCTCGCCCGCATGGTCAGCGAAGGCCAGTTCCGCAGCGACCTCTACTACCGCCTGAAAGTCTTCCCCGTCGTTGTCCCTCCTCTCCGCGAACGCCGCGAGGACATTCCCCTCCTCGTCCGCTATTTCGTCAGCCGCCATTCCCGCCGCATGGGCAAGCGCATCTCTTCCATCTCTCCCGAAACCATGCAGTCCCTCCAGTCCTGGAACTGGCCCGGCAATATCCGCGAACTCGATAACTTCATCGAACGCGCCGTCATCCTCTCCTCCGGACCGGACCTGCGCGTCTCCCTCAACGATTTCGAAAACCCCCTGCAAACTGCTTCCTCCCCCGTTTCCCTGCCCGATCCCACCCTCGAATCCGCCGAACGCGAACACATCCTGCGCATCCTCCGGGAAACACGCGGCTTAATCGGCGGCTCCCGCGGCGCCGCCGAGCGCCTCGGATTGAAGCGAACCACACTGAATTCGAAACTCAAAAAGCTCGGAATTACCCGTAATGACTATATTTAGTCTCTTCTGACGATTTATCGCCTTTCTTATCGCCACTTTCATCTTTTTCAGATTAGCTTATTCCCATTTCTCTTTTTATCTCCTTTCCTTCCTTCGCCCGTTCTCCCGTTTTCTTTGTTCTGCTTTTTGGCCCGCTTCGTGCTCTCCTTTCCCGTGGGACCCAAGGAGAATGCCTACGTTGCGGATCACCATTGAGGGAAATTCTGACGCCCTTCTGATGCGGCTGGAAGGCAGGATTGCCGGCCCTTGGGTGTCCGAATTTGACCAGACGTGGCACTCCCTGGCGCCCTCGCTCGGCGGCAGGAAATTGTCTCTGGATCTGTGCGGCGTAACTTATGTGAACCAGGACGGCATTCGACTCCTGCGCCACATCTACGAAGAGACGGGGGCCGAGTTTCGCGCCGATACTCCGCTCACCCGCTATTTTGCCGAGGAAGCGGCGCACGAACCAGAAAAGTCGGTATCAGGAGGGGACTGAGATGAGAGGACCATACGGTTTCGAATTGAGCGCCAACTGCAAGAGCTGCAAGTTCCGGAACAACGGCTTTTTCTGCCAGATGACTCCCGCCGCTCTGCGCGAGTTTGACGCCATCAAATCCGTTTCCGCTTTTCCCGAAGGCGCCGTGCTCTTCCTCGAAAAGCAGTCCCCGCGCGGCATCTATATGCTCTGCGCCGGCCAGACCAAGCTCTCCATCAGTTCCAGCGAAGGCAAGACGCTCATCCTGCGCATTGCCCGCCCCGGCGAAATTCTCGGCCTCATGCCCGCTCTCATGAATATGCCCCACGAAGTCACCGTCGAAACCCTGCACCCCTGCCAGGTCGCGTTCGTTCCCCGCGAGGAATTTCTTCGCTTTGTCCGCAAGTACCCCGAGGCCTACCAAAACGTCGTGCGTGAACTTGGCTCCGACTACCACGCCGCCTGCGAACAGTTGCGCACCCTCGGCCTCTCCGCTTCCGCTCCCGAAAAACTCGCCCGCATGCTCCTCGACTGGTCCGCCGGCGGCAAGGAAACCCGCGGCGAAACGCACGTCAGTCTTCCTCTCACCCACGAGGAGATCGCCGAGTTCATCGGCACCACCCGCGAAACCGTCACCCGCACCCTCAGCGATTTTCGCTCGCGCCATCTCGCCGCTCTCGAGGGCTCCACTCTCAAGATTCCCAATCGCGCCGCTCTCGAAGATTTCGTCAGCCTTTAAACCAGCCACGTGGCTGCCAGGAACTCAGCAAATTCAGGGAGCATCCCGCTATGACCGCCAGCAACGCCGAACCCGTCCGAATCCTTCTTGTCGGGGAAAGCCCCATGGGCTTTTCCTACCTCTCCCAGCGCCTGGAAAAACGCGGCTGTGAATGCCGCGTGGCCTCTTCCAATTACGACGGCGCCCGCCTGTTCCGCGAGCAGGGCTTCGATCTGGTCCTGTGCTGCGGTTCCCGTGACGGCATCGAGCCTCTGGTCACTTCCATCATCGGCTCCTCCGCCAGTTTGTACCGCTCTCATCGCGTCGAGGACGGCTGCTGGTGGCTTCCCGCCGTGCTCCGCGGCGAGGCCTGCGCCGGCGCTCCCGCCTTTCAGCCCGGCGAATTCATGAAGGTTCTCGATCAGATGGTGGACAACTTTCGAAATTCCGAATCCGCCGCCCCTCTGGTCCGTTCCCAATCCGCTTAACGCCGTCTTTCTCCGTAAACAAGAAAAGAGCCCGCCAGTTTCCGCGGGCTCTTTTCCTTTTTCACCGCTTCACGCCACCGCTCCCCCGCGGTAGAGTGCCGGAGCTCTCCTCTGCATCACCGCCTGGTACGTCTTCACCACTTCGTCGCAGGTCAGCGCCGGCTCTCTCCCGGCATGCATCACCAGATCGTCCATCGAAACGATGCCAATCAATCCGCCATCCTGCGCGATCACCGGCAGCCGCCGCACCTTGGCCTCCCGCATCGTCTTCAGCGCCATGTGCACATCCTCTTCCGGTTTGCAGGAAAACAGATTCCGCGTGACAACATCTCCCACCGCAATCTCCCCGGCGGGCTTGCCCCGCGTCGCCAGCGCGATGCAGATATCCCGGTCGGTGATCACTCCGGCCACGCGCCCTTCCGGATCCACCACCGGAAGAAACCCGCAGTTTCCGTTCCACATCAGTTCCACCGCCGATCCCAGATTCGTTCCCAGTCCGCAGTAATACGGCGTTCCCGTCATCACATCTTTTACGTTCATGAGTTTGCCCCTTTCTTCCCTTTCTCCTTCTCCTCGGACGCCTCCCGAATCACTTCCACCGAACAGTGCGCGTTCAGCGCCACCGCTTCCGATACGCTTCCCATCGTCCAGCGGTCGAATCCGCGCCTCCCGTGCGAACCCAGCACGATCATGTGCGCCCGCCATTTTTCCGCTTCGGCCAGAATCATCCGCGAAGGAATGTCCCATTCCAGCGGAACCTCCGTGCAGCTCTTCAGCCCGCTTTTCCCCAATAACTCATTGGCCTTGGCCGCCGCTTCCCGAGCATGCTCCAGGGAAAACGTGTTGATCTCCTCCACTTCGCCCGGTTCGAAATACGGAAATTCCCGCAGCGGAATAATCAGCTCGGGAATCGAAATCACTTTCACTTCGCTCCCTTTCGGCCACGGCCGCTCCGCCACCGAGCGCATCGCGTGCATCGAGCAGTCCGATCCGTCCGTCGCCGCCAGAATCCTCATCCCCTCGTCCGCTTTCCGCTCCTGCCCTTTGGCCGGCGAACGTACAATCTCCACCGAGCAATGCGCGCCGCGCAGCACCGCCTTCGACGTGCTTCCTAGCAGGACCCGCGCCAAGTCGCCGTGCCCATGCGACCCCGCCAGAATCAAATCCGCTTGCCATTCTTTTGCAAACTTTGAAATCGCCTTGCGCGGATTCCCCAGCAGCACTTCCGTTTCCGCGCTCCATCCCGCGTGCTGCAGCGATTCCGCCGCGCTTTTCAGCTGGCTTTGCGCCGCTCCCTTGGCCCGTGCCAGCAGCAGCGGCGCCTTCACAAAGTGAAACGGATCCACCGCGTGCAGCATGCAGAACTTCGTTCCCGCCGGCCAGGGCCGCGTCACCGCTTCCCGCACCACCACCAGCCACGAGGGCGTGGCGTCCACCGCGATCAGAACTTTCATCCTGCACGTCACAATTCAGAGGCCGCGGCGGACCTTGGAGCCTTTCCGACCCTCTCGGGCCGGTGCGTCGAAACACCTAGGCGCTCCGTACAGCTCCACGTCCGCCTGCGGCCTCAAAGCGAAGGGCGAAAGTTTCCTGCAGGTGAGGGCCTCGCAGCTTCTGTGGGTGAGCTGGCGAGGTTAAGTTTCATGGGCTCATGGGACTGAATGACCCATGCGGACTCAGTTTGGTTTCTCACCATTACCTTCGCCCTCCGATGCTTCATTTTTTACTCCGTTCCCTCAAAGCGGGCAGTGACGGCGGACACTCCTCGCGGTGTTTTTCATCACTCGCTTCTAATCGCTTGCTTCGTTCCACTTCCAGCCGGCGTATTGCTCGCGCAGCTTCGACTTCATGAATTTCCCCGTCGAATTTCGTGGAATCGCATCCATAAAAACCAGCGCCTCGGGCAACTGCCACTTGGCGAATTTTCCCTCCAGGTGCGCGCGCAATTCGTCCGCCGTGGCCTGCATGCCTTCCTTCAGCACCACCGCCGCCAGCGGCCGCTCCTGCCATTTGGGGTGCGGGATGGCCACCACCGCCGCTTCCTTCACCGCCGGATGCCCCATCAGCGCGTTTTCCAAATCCACCGAACTGATCCATTCGCCGCCGGACTTGATCAGGTCTTTCGTCCGGTCGGTAATCTTCATGTACCCTTCCGCGTCGATGGTGGCCACATCGCCGGTGCGGAACCATCCGTCCGCCGTCCATTTTTCCGCGTCCGCTCCCTGCTTGTAGTAACTCGAAGCCACCCACGGCCCGCGCACTTGCAGTTCGCCCATACTCTGCCCGTCCCAGGGCGCTTCTCCCGATTCGCTGACGGTGCGCAGCTCGACGAACGGAAACGGCAGACCCTGCTTGGCGCGCGCGGCGTAGCGTTCGTCCTCGGAGGCATCCCGCATGTAACTCTTCAGGCGGCCGCCGGTGCCCAGCGGCGTGGTTTCGGTCATTCCCCAGGCGTGGCAAATCATGACGCCCTGCTTATCGAAGCGGCGAATCATGGCTTCCGGCGCGGCCGCTCCGCCCACTACCATGCGCAGCCCCGGCTGAAGTTTCCACTTGCCGGGATTTTTTTCCAGCGCTTCCAGAATTCCCATCCAGATGGTAGGCACGCCCGCGCTGAGCGACACCTCTTCCTTTTCGGTCAGCTCCAGCAGGCTCGCGGCATCCAGGTGCGGGCCCGGCAGCACCAGCTTGGCCCCAATCATCACCGCCAAGAACGGAAGCCCCCAGGCGTTCACATGAAACATGGGCACCACGGGCATGATCACGTCCAACTGCTTCAGTCCAAACGTGTCGCCCAGGCCGACCCCGAACGTATGCAGCACCAGCGCGCGGTGCGAATAGACCACTCCCTTGGGCATGCCCGTCGTCCCGGAGGTGTAGCACATGGCCGCGGCTTCGCGCTCATCAAGTTCCGGATACTGGAAATCGCCGCTGGCTTGCTTCAGGAAGTCTTCGTAATTCTCATACCCGGCGGGAAGCGGCTGCCCGGAAACGGGAACGACGAGCACGCGCGCGTTCTTTGTTTTATCCCGCACCTTTTCATAGAGCGGGAGCAAAATGTCGTCCACGATGAGCACGCTATCTTCCGCGTCGTTGATAATCTCCACGAGGTCATCGGGAGCGAGCCGCAGGTTCAGCGTGTGAATCACTCCGCCCGCCGCGGGAATTCCGAAGTAGGCTTCCAGATGCCGCGAATGATTCCACATCAGCGTAGCCACGCGGTCGCCGCGCTTCAGCCCCGCCCGCGTCAGCGCTTCCGCCAGCAACCGCGCCCGCCGGTAGAACTCCCCGTAGTTCGTCCGGTGCAGTTGCCGGTCCGGCATGCGGGATACGATTTCGACTTTTGCGAACAGTCTTCCGGCGCGCTCCAGAATGGTGGTGAGCGTCAGGGGAAAATCCATCATGGTGCTCTGCATCCATCCTCCGATGGGGCCGTGGTTGTCCGGGCGAAACGGCATTGCCGCGTCCTGCGCGTGTATCCTATTGAATTTGCCCCCGTCTGAACAGGAGGTTTTCATCTGTTTGTGCCCTATTCCCGCCAAGCCATGGCATTCCCATAGATCGCCGGAACAAGACTCGATGGAATCGGGGCTGGTTAACAATATGACCCCCACCCCCGGCATTTTTTTGTAAGTGTTGATTCTGCGGGGTTTTAAGTCCTTTGTTTTGGAAGTGCAGATGATAAAGGGGTTGCGGGCGTGTTTTTTGGAAGTGTTGATTGTAAGGGAGTTAGCAGTTGGCGGTAGACAGTTGGCAGTTTTCAGGGGGTACACCCCCGGTGTTTTTGCAAAGAGTGCGCAATTCATTGAGGGAAAAAGGGTTGCGGCGCGCTCCTGTTTTTGGAAGAGCGAAAGAGTGCGCAATTCATTGATTGCAAGAGGGTTGCGGAATGCTCCTATTTTTGGAAGAGCGTAGGAAAAGGCGTGATGTGATGAGGGAAGGAGGTAGCTAGGTAAGGAGGGGGATGTGCGGAGGTGAGGGCCGCAATTCACAAACAATTATAGCATTATAAGTACTGTGTGTCAAGTGATTACTGGTAAGTGGTTTGGATGGTGGGGGATAGCGGAAGCGATTAGTGGTCCGAGAACACGAAATCAGAGCTTTCCACCCGCAGGCGCCGGGGACGCGACTTGGAATGATGAAAAGAAACAATCTCCGCAAGCAGGGTCAACCCCGTCTCGTCATGAAAAAACCGCACATTGGTCGGAGAAAATTCAGCATCTAAATCTCTGAAATCGGGAGCAGTCGCATGGAAAGCGCGAGACCACTGTGCCTGCAATGTCTTTAGAATGTCCAGCCGGCGGAATCCACTCCCGGACGACAAGAATACATATTCTATCTGGCCGGAGTCATCACCGCCATACCAGGTATAGTCTGGAACGCCATCGCCATTGAAGTCGTCTTCCAACGCAACCCCGTAATTCCATAACCGCGCTCGATTGTCGCCGATCTCGACACGGAAGAGTTCGGATTTGGTGCGCCTGTCCCTGAATACCTGGTAAATCTTTTTCTTTACCCAAATATTGGAAGCCAGTACGGATGGCGTAACATGTCTGGTTTTTATGCATACGCAAGCTTTATTCACAGGAAAGAGACGGTAGACCTTTTTGGCGTCGAGGGGTAGCTGGGCATGGCAAAACCAGACGGCCAGCAAGAAGATCGCCAGCCCAAGCGATGCCCGCCATAAAGGCCTCACGGCGGATCGTGCAGCGAATGGCGGGCGAGGAATGGATTGCGCGGCGGGCATGGGCGGAGTATACCATTCGGGCAAGAAGTTTTGGATAAAGCGGTAAAGCGAGGGGCAGAAGGCAGAAGCTAGCAGACAGCAATGGGGAAGGGAGAAAGCTGCGGGGAGATGGTGAAAGGGGGAGGCGATGACGAGATACTACTGGATATTGCTGGGGGCGTTTGCGGGGGTATGGAGCTGGTCGGCGATTGGGCCGGTGTATGCGCGGAACTGGATTTTGGAAAACATGCTGGTGCTGGCGTTTGTGCCGGTGATTCTGCTGCTGGGGCGGTATCTGAAGCTGTCCAATCTGTCGTACACGCTGATTACGGTGTTCATGATTCTGCATCTGGTGGGGGCGCACTACACGTATGAAAAAGTGCCATTTGGTTTTGTGTTGCAGGGGTGGCTGGGAGCGAGCCGCAACATGTACGACCGGCTGGTGCATTTTTCGTTCGGATTGCTGCTGGCGTATCCGGTGCGGGAGATGTTCATGCGGGTGGCGCGGGTGAAGGGGTTCTGGTCGTTTTACCTGCCGCTGGACGTGACGCTGGCGTTTTCGGCGGCGTACGAGATCATCGAGTGGCTGGTGGCGGCCAACGTGGACGCGGCGGCGGGGCTGGCGTTTCTGGGTTCGCAGGGAGACATCTGGGACGCGCAGAAGGACATGCTGATGGCCGGGGTGGGAGCGTGCGTGGCGATGACGGCGATCATGGGGGTGAATTGGAAGTACAATCCGGAGTTTTGGCGGGAGATGCGGGAGAGTTTTACGATTCGTCCGCACGATGAGCCGATGGGAGAGGCGCTGCTGAAGAAATGGCAGGGAGGGTGACGGGGGGACGGACGAGAGGGAAAAGCGCTCGGGGAAGAGTTTGGGATTGAGAGTTTGGATTTGGGGATTGGGGGAATCTAAACCCGCACCCTTTTAAGAGCGAAAAGGGTGCGGCACCCCCGGAAGAGCCGCGAACGCCGGCAGACAGGGAGACGGCTGTGAACGCATTTCTTTATCATTACGAATCGCTGGGAATAAAGAAGACGGCCAGCGCGGAAGAGATCGAGCGGGCGCATACGAAGCTGGTGGAGAAGCTGCGGGTATCGCAGGTGGAAGACGCGCTGGAGGAGTTGTCCGAGGTGGAAGAGGCGTACGTGGTGCTGCGGGATCCGGAGAAGCGGGCGAAGTATGACGTGCTGCTGCGCCAGGAAGAGGGAGAGGACGAGGAGGAGGCCAAGGCTGCCGCGGGAGGGGGAGGACGGCGATACCGACATGGAGCGATGCGCGGAGGGAGAGGCTTGATGGGCTTCGTGGATGCGCTTTTTGCTCTGCTGAAGCTGTTCCGGTAGGAGAGGCGGAAGGCTGGCCCAAGCTGGGCGCGCAAACACGGCCCGCACAGCCAGGAATCATCGCGTATGAATAATGCGCGCGATGGGGCAGCGGTTGGCAATGCCACCCAGGGCACACGCCGGGAAACGGAATGGAGCGCGAGGTATAATTTACGCAAACGCTTCCGGATGACGGTCGGCGGACAACCGGGCGAGAACAGGCGGCCTCACTCAATGCTCAGGCGGATACCACAGTTTCTATTGCTTCTGGCTATTTTTGCAGGACCGGCGGCCGCGCAGGCGCCGGGCCATGAATTTCCCCGCTACGCTTCCCTGGAAAACTGGAAGGTGGCTGAAGAAGGCGACCACATCACGTTCACGCAGATTGACCAAGCCGCGCGGACCTATTGCATGATGGGGCTTTACAGCGCCCGGAGCGCATCGGGCGAGTTGAAAGAGGAGTTCGCGGCGGAATGGAAAAGCATTGTGCAGACCGCGTTCACCGCGGGGCGGCCACCGGCGGCGACAGCGGGAAGCACGAAGGGCGGAGTGCGCTACCTCGAAGGGGCGGCGGATGTGCGCTCTTCCGGGGGCAAGGCGTACGCCGACCTGATGGTATTTGCGGCGGGTGGGCGCGTGATCAGCCTGATGATTGTGGCCAGCAACCGTGCGGCGATGGAAGCGCGGCAAGCGGAGGTTCAGGCATTTGTGGCGAGTTTGCAATTCGCCGGCAAAGCGGCTGCGACCGGCAGGCATGCGGCGGAAGCGGGCGCTGGGGCGACTGCAGCCGCGGCGCAGGCCACGGGAATCACAAGCAGGAAAGGGATTGCGGGAGTGTGGATGGGATTCCGGGTGTTCTACGGGACGAACGACCTCGAGCCGCACCCGCGGTGGTACACGTTTTTTGACAACGGCGAGGTCTTCGAAGACATTCCGCGCACGGGCTTGGTTGGATTCGACCATGCGGCGAGCCAGAACGACGAACACCAGCACAATTATTGGGGGACCTACCGCTACGAAAACGGCGCGGGAGCGATTACCAAGCCCGGCGTCAACTTCCCCACCAAGCTTACGGCGGACAAGCCGGGCGATATGCTGATCGACAGCATCCACTTTCACCGCTGCGCGCCCGTGGATCATCTGCGGCTGGAGGGAGGATGGACGAGCCTCGGCGATGTGCACGATTCGCTGCTGCAAAGAGCGGCCGTGGGCCAGCGTCCGGTAATTCGCTTCACGAAGGACGGGCGGTTCAGCGACGAGGGAATTTTCCAGACGATTCTGCAATCGGTCAGCGCGGAGCGGCATCTGGACGGCGCGGGTTCGGGAACGTATGACGTGCAGGACTTCAGCCTGATTCTGAAGTATGCGGATGGGCGGGTGCGGCGCGTGGCGCTGACGGGGCTGCTGGGCGGAGATCCGGCGGTGCATAACGATATCATTTTTATTGGGCGCAGCCGGTTTAACAAAATGGATTAGCCGGCTGCGGAAAAAATCCCCGCACGAGCCGGTCTTTGTCTTTTATCTGGGCGAATCATGGTTTTTCTTCTTGCTTTTCCCTGTCCCGGAGTGCCTTTGAGCCCCGCGCGTCTTCTCACCCAGCGTGATCGCTCAGGCAGCCTGCGCCGTCAGGTCCCAATGTCACTCGCCGTCCGCCGCTCTTCCCTTCCAGCATCTCCATGGCCGCCTATCGCGTCCACCCCGAACGCTTCGTGCGCAGCGCACCGAAACCACCCGCCGTACCCACCGAGGCCTGGATCAACAAGCCGGCCCCGGAACCGCCACCAGCCACAGGAAAAACTCACTAGATTCCGTGAGCGCCTGTCTCAAAGTCATTGACACGCGCCGGAAAGACACTATGGCAAGACTGAAGCGGCTTCTTGAACTCTACCCCGCTCCTAGCCCAAATGCCCTGGTCTTCCGCTTTCAGCGTGGCGGGCCGCTATTGGAAACCACTGTGCTCAATCAAGGGCTGTATTTGGCCCTCGAGTCCCTGGGCCTGCCAAAAGCCGGTCTCCACGCATTCCGAAGGGGCTGCAATCGCCGTTGGGAATTGGCTGGGCTTATGCCTGCGGTCATCCGGCAACAGATGGGTCACGCCTCTGCTGCCATGACAAGGCTCTATTCTGGCCGTAGTCCTGATGAGCAGAGAAAGGCCGCGTTTTCCATGAAAAACGGGCGTTCTGTAGTGCAATTGGAAAATATGGAAAATGGGGCTACGGCGTAACTTCTTGAAAAGTATGGAGCGGCCGATGGGAATCGAACCCACACCTGAACCTTGGCAAGGTTCCGAAGGTTAACCCTAACGCGCTGAAACGGCAGCACTTAACGTATTTTCAGGAGCGCTTAATTGGGAATAAATAGAAAATGAAATGCGCGACTGTGGCTTGCTTCGAAGTCTATTCCATTTCTCGGTTCTACCTCTCCCTTCGTACGGCGAATATCAGATTGTAAAACCGTACTCGACAATCCCTGCTGTGGTTTCGCCGCCGGAGGTAAACGTACCGAAAGATTCTCCCACTGTACATCTGCCAAAAGCCAGAGGGGCAACCACGCGCACATCTCCTTCCACCGGAATGACGTGCCCGTGGACATCCTCCATCTTCATACGAAAGCGATGCGGAAATCGGCTTCCAGCCTCGAAATCGAGTTCAATTTCAGCGTCCTTCAACGGGATATTTTTCCCCTTATGATAGAGAAAACCGTGGCGCGTCAATCCTGTATTCTGTTCGTCGAACTGTTCCACGTGGAGAAACGATCCGTTCCCGAATGGAGCCATGAAGGCAATCCAGGATCGAAATCCTTCCCAGTGACGCACCCCCCAGGAATGATCGCGATGACCGGCGCCTTCGATCGCATAGCTTCTGCCTTCATAGGCAAGATTGCCGGAAACCAACCCCGACTGTTCATAGTGAGCGCTGGCCAAAGAAGGCGGGAGGGGAGCAAAGCAGTCCTTGTAGTCAAAAACAGGGGTCGCGGCCTGCCAAATGACATCGAACTGCAATTCGGAGTGGCGGAACGAAAGAGCGTACTTTGCCATGGTCTTGAGTGTGCGAATCGAAAAACCGCCAACTTCGATATCGCTCCAATCCGAGGACGGCAAAGGCAGGTTCATGGCGAGATCCTTGTAGATAACCTTGCCGTTATTGGCCACTACAATCCAGCGATTTGCCGAACGTCGATTGGGTTCCAATCCTATCCGGGAGGAGATCCAGATATCCCTGGCTTGGTCGTAAAAGGAAAACCATTTGCTCTCGCTGAAGTCTTGCTCGGGAGAGGGTAAGTGCCGTAGATCGTCGGTCAATTGGATCATTGTCGAGATACCTGCATCATGCCGGAGTCAGGCGGGAAGGCTTACAGTGCCCTGCGAGCCGTCCACGGTGATCAGGTCTCCTTCCTTGATGAGAGCGGTAGCATTCTTTAACGAAGTAACGGCGGGAATTCCGTATTCGCGAGAAAGCACGGTGCCATGGGCGAGAATGCCGCCCGTTTCCAGAATGAGGCCGCGGATCAGCAAAAAAACGGGCGTCCAGCCGGGATCAGTGCTGTTGGTGACAAGAATGTCGCCAGCGCGCACGCGGCTTAGTTCGCGAATGTCGCGCACGACACGAGCCACTCCAGTGGCCCTCCCGGAACTGGCGGCAACTCCAGTAAGGAGCCTGGCATCGCCGTCAACCACCGCTTCCGGAACAAGATCCCACTCCCTGTCTCCCTGCAAGAACATGGGAGGCGGAATGTGCAGAAAGCGGCGATACTCGGCCTTGCGCGGAAGAATTCTGTTGCGTGCCTCATCGGGCGAAAGCACACCGTTCAATAGGTCAAAAACCTCTTCTTTCGAAAGAAACCAAATATCACCCGGATGGGAGAGCAGTTCCTTCCGGACAAGCCGTCGACTGATGGCAAGAAAGGCTTTTCTCTGTCCGTAAAACATACGGTCAGCCTCGAAGCGCTGGTTTTCCCGGAACAGCGAATAGATTTGCGCGTATTTGAGAAGAAACTGGAAGACACGTTTTTTCAGGAAGCCCCAGGGCTGCTTTCCCAGCGTTTGCGCGATGTTGCGAGTCATCTCCTCGCGGCGGAGGCGATTCTTCTCCTGTGCGACATCCGGCGCAGACTCATCACCCGCCTGAATTAACAGCTTCAGCATGCTCAGCAAAAGGCCGGAGTCATCGCCCCATCGGGGGAATGACAGTTCGCGGTCCTCCGCCCCGCGGAAGCCGTACCGGCAGCACATCCCGTTCAGTTCAGCGGCCAAGGCTCTTCCCTTCTCGGAACCATTCAGCAAGGACAGAATCTCCGCAGGAGGCTGATCGAGGAAAATGAGGGCCAGGTCAGGCGCCTGCTTTATGCGGCGGGAGAGATTCCAAAGTTCCTGATTGAGTTCAACCGTACTGTTGCCGGAAAGTCCGCTGAGCAGAGTGCTGGCTGCGACATCCTCGCCGAGCCAGCTCTTCAGAAGCGTGCCAAGCAGGGAGACCGCCGCAAAGGTATGAACCATGACGCCAATGCCGATCGGCTCGCAGTGCTGCTTCATCAGCCGGTCCATTCCATGGAAATAGGATTCCAACTGCGCGGAAGTAGCGGTCTCCAGGTCAAGGCAGTCCAACTCCCGCACGCGGCGGCGAAGCTCCGGGAGCCAACGCTCGTAGTAGGTCTTGTGGCAACGGGTGAGGGTGTATTTGCGATGGAGCAGAGCAAACCGCACCTCGCTCCAGAGTTTAGGCCCGAGGAGGAAGGGCATATTCTTGACTTCCTCTTTCTGCTCGGGCGGAAAGAACTTCAGGGCGTCCTCGCCGCGGACAAATTTCGGGGCGTAGCGAAGACATTCCTTGAGGTACGGAGTGCTGAAGTATCCCCTATTCTTGTGAAAGCGCATCAGTTTCATCGGCAGCAGCTTCTTCAGGCCATAGGACCGGTAAATAAAATCATAGGTGGTGGTGATCAGGTCGGCCTGGACGGAATAGAACAGCGGAGTAATGGCGCGCGTGAGCACCTCATCGCTCCAGGCCCGCGTCCAGATCATATCCGCCTCACCGGCCTGGGCGGGCTTGTTCCAGCGCTCCAGGCCCGATGAGTCGGTAGCGCCTTCCTTCTTCCGGATCGCGCGCGTTTGCAGTGCATACAATTTTCCACCGGCATGGGCCCACTCGATGTCCTGCGGTTTGCCGTAGTGTTTCTCAATCTCCCGGGCCATGCGGGCTGCTTCCAGAATAATCTCCGCGGGCAGGACTGAAGTTTCCGGGCGCTGGAGCATCCGCATATCCGTCTTATCAAGGACAAACGCTTCCGGGTTTACTTGGCCTGAAACCAGAGCGTCTCCCAATCCAGGAATAGCCTCGATGACCAGTTCATCGGCCAGCGTAACGGGGTTCGCGGTAAAAATGACGCCAGAGAATTCGGAAGGAATCATCTGCTGAACAAGAGCGCAGACTTTGACGCCGAAGTGATCGATCCCCAGGTTCCAGCGGTTGGCCGCCGCGCGCGCAGTCCAGACGGAGGTCCAGCACAGCTGAACGTAGCGGAGAATTTCATCCATGCCGCGCAGGTTGTAAAACGTGTCCATTTGCCCGGGAAAGGAGCTGATCTGCAGATCGGGAACGACGGAGGAGGAGCGCACGGCCACGAGAGTGCCCGCGCCCAGTCTTTCGGAGGCACTGCCAATATCCCTGGCAATGGCTTCGGGAAGCGCCGCGGCGGTCATCCGGCCGCGAATTTTGGCGGTAATCGCCTCGACGCTGCGGTGATCCGTGAAATCGATGGACGCCGCCAGTTGCCGCAGGGGAGCATCCAGATCGTTGGCGGAAAGAAATGCTTCGAATGCGGCGGAAGTGACGCCAAACCCGGGGGGCACGGGGAATCCGGCAGCGGACAATTCGCCCAGGTTGGCGCCCTTGCCGCCCATCAGGGAAATATCCTTTAAGCGGCACTGGTCAAAGAAGAGAATGTACGGCTCTGGCATACCTGCCTTCCAAACAAATCCTCTTTTATACTTTCGAATCGACGAAACGGCTGAGCACGGAGCTGCCAAAGAGTTTCATACAGCGAAGCGTTGCTTCCCGCGATGGTCCCCAGGCCGAGCGAAAACGCATGACGATGTAATCAACGCGATTTTCGCTCCGGAACTTCTCGATGGCTTCGACGCAATCCGCGGGACTGCCGACGACCAGATGGCGGCGCATCCTGGCGATGGAAACATCGCTGCGCGACTGGATCGAAGGGTCCTGCTGGCTGAGCACGCCGGCATCGAAGTAGTACAGCCATTCCGGCATATAGGCGTCGCTGCAGATGCGCTCGGCTTCTTCGCGGCTTTCGGCCACGAAGCCGTCGCGCATGAGGACAACCTTGGGATTTTCGACGCCGTGTGCACGCGCCTCTTCCCGGAAGAGTTCCACCTGGCGGTCCCAGACATCCTTCTGAATGGGAAACGGCGTGCTGCACCAGCCGGTCGCGTAGGTTCCCACGCGTTTGATGGCCGCATCGGTAAGGCCCCCGCCCCAAATCGTCGGGTGGGGATCCTGCTGGTAAGGCTTGGGCGTGAGGAATACGTTGTCGAACTGGAAGCGTTTGCCGGAATAGCTGAAGGGCTGGCGGGAAGTCCACGCCTTTTTCAGGATTTCAATCGATTCGACAAACGTGGAAAGCTTAGTCTTGGGATCCACTCCGAACATGCGGAATGATTCCTCGACAAGCCCCTGGGCCACGACCAGTGTCAGCCGGCCCTTGGAGAGCAGATCCACCAGGGCAGAAGACTCCGCCAGATGCATGGGATTCCAGCCGTAGGTCGGGATCAGGGCGTAGGTGGACAGACGCACGCGCCTGGTCCTGCCTGCCAGAGCGGCCAGGAGCACGAGCGGGTTAGGAAAGGCCGTCTCCGTCCGCATGTGGCTCTCGGGGACGAATACTCCTTCAAATCCAGATTCCTCGGCCAGAATTCCCTCTTCCATGAGCTGGTCCACGGCCTTTTTGATGTGATCGCGCCCGGGAACCGGCTGGTTGAAAGGGCCAAAGTTCGTGTCCAGCAGGCAGCCGATACCGAATTTTTTGAGTTTGTCGCGCATGGTGGATGATCCAGACAGTGGACTTGGACTCCTTTTCTTATTGCTGCTTGCCGGCCGAAGAAGAGGAGCGGTTCTTGCGCAATTCCTGACGCTGGATCTTTCCGAGCGGCGTCTTTGGCAGCGCCTCCACAAAGTGGAAAACGCGGGGAACCTTGAAATCCGCCAACTTCTCAGCAACCCACAGGCGAAGATCTTCATCGACCACTTCATCCTGGCCACTTTTCACCACAAATGCTTCCACCTGCTCGCCCAGCAGCCCATCCTCGGAGCGCACCCCGATCACGGCGGACTCGCGAACGCCGGGGTGTTCATTGAGCACGCGCTCTACTTCGGCGGCCGCGACATTTTCTCCACGCGTTTTGATCATGTCCTTCTTGCGGTCCACAAAGCATAGATAGCCGCCAGCGTCCATGCGGGCGAGGTCCCCCGTGCGCAACCAGCCGTCTTCAGTAAAGGCGTTGCGCGTGGATTCCGGATCATCCAGATATCCGGCAAACAGGCTGGGCGAACGATAGAGAATTTCACCGGGCTCGCCTGGTTCAGCGCTCGAGCCGTCATCCCGCACAATGCGAATTTCCTGACCCAGCGTGGGATAGCCGATGGCCGTGGTTTCCGGAATGGGCAGATCGCGCAGATTGGGATGCAGCGTTCCCAAACTGACGGTTTCCGTCATGCTCCAGCCGGGAAGCAGTCTTACGCCAAAACGAGCAGTGAATTCCTGCACCTCTTGCAAACTCAAGAATGTGCCCCCCACGGCAAAACGCATCCGGATCCGCGACTCCTCGTCGCTTTCTTCCTGGCGCAAGAGCAGCCGCATCAAAGGACCGGTGATACCCGGTGTCCAGGTAGCGCCGGCTTCGTTCACCTGCTGCCAATAGCGGGAAAGCGAAAAACCATGCAAGAGACCGATCGTGCCGCCCAGAACGATGGAAGTGAGCACGCCGTAGAACAGCGAATTGGCATGAAACAGGGGAAAGGCGAGTGCGGGAACGTCGTGCAGCGTGAGACTTAAACAGCGAATCGTCACCTCGGCCGAGTACAGAAGATTGCCATGTAAGATCATCACGCCTTTGGGGCGCGCGGTGGTTCCCGAGGTATAGAAGATTCCCGCCAGATCCTCCGGGGTGAGATGCGGCTCAATCAGTGCCGGAGCAGGTACGGGGACATGCGCAGCGGAGTTCAAAAAACGCAGGGGGGAGTCATCCTCCGCCAGAAAAAGAGGGATGGTGGAACGGGTGCGCGTGCAGACATCTTGGAGCACGGTGGCGAAATCGTTTTCGGACACAACGGCGCAGCAGGAAGCATGGTCGAGCGCATACAGATATTCGTCGGCCTTGTAGGAAGTATTCAAGGGCACTGCGACCGCTCCGCAGCGGAGAATTCCCAAAAAGGCTACGAGAAAAGCGGGGCGATTGGACATGGCTATCGCCACGCGACTGCGATGCCCCGCCCCGGCCGCCTGGAGGAGACGCGCAAACTCCTCCGATGCCTGATTCACTTCGGAGTAGCTGAAGGAGCGGCCCGCGAAGCGGATGAACGGCTTATCCGGAGACAGCCGGACATTCTCGCGAAACAAATCCACGAGGGTGCTCCGGCCCCAGACTTTGAGTGTCGCGCTCATAGCGGCATGATTTTATCCGGCATAGCCCAGCCGCGCGTGATGGGAGTCAACGCCATGACGGTTATGAGACGACGGCCGATTTTCCATTGGCCGTCTTCGAGGACAAAGCGATCTTCCCAGGTGCCCCAGCCGACGACCGATTCAGTTCCCCGGGCCAGCGTTTCATGGAAATAACAGAAGGAGTGGTAGCCGTCGCCCTCGGGTGTGATGTGCTCGTTGGCGTAGTTATGCCGCGGATCTTTCCAGTCGGACTTGAAGTACTGCACAAAAAAGTCCATGACCGCGCCGTGGCCCTGGATATCCACGTTCCAGGGAACCACGACCAACTGCACGTCGCGGGTGAACATCGTGGCCATGAGCGCGGCGTCGCGGGCATCCAGCGCCTTGGGATACAGGGCCAGCACCCTGCGGATGTCCTCGATGTTCTCGAGGTTGCGTACTCTGGCCTCGAGCTGCTGCATGCGTTCTTCGAGAGGCGCGCTCATGAGTTTCCCTCTTTATGGAATCAGTCCGGTGGACGTGCCCACGAGCAAACTGCGCCCGGTGATGTAGCGGGCGTCATCGGAGGCGAGCCAGACAACGATCTTGGAAATATCTTCGGGAGGAATAATGCCGCCCACCAGTCCGCTGCCGCCCCACTCCTGCTCGGCTTGCTCATGGGTGATGCCCAACAGTTTGTAACTCTCCGTAAGCATGGGCGTATTCACCGCGGCGGGGCAAATGGCGTTCACCGTGATGCCGTGCGGAGCGAGTTCCGCAGCCAGCGTGCGGGTCAGCCCCACGACGGCATGCTTGGAACAGTTGTAAGGAGCCAGGGTAGCGATGCCGATCAGCCCGCAATGCGAGGACATATTGATGATCCGGCCGCCGCGCTGTTTGATCAGGTGGGGCACGGCGTATTTGCAGCATAGCCAGGGACCTTTGGCGTTCACGTTCATCATGCGGTCCCACTGCTCCTCCGTGACGTCCTGAACGGGAACGCCAATCAGCGCCACGCCGGCATTGTTCACCAGGATGTCGATGCGCCCGAACTCGCGCACCGCCGACTCCATCAAGTTGCTGGCATCGGCGGCTTTGGTGACGTCGGCCACGACGGCAATGGCCTTGCCGCCCTTGGCCCTGACCATTTCCACGGTCTCATCCAGATCGTTCTTCTTTGCGAGCGAATAGGGCACGCCGGACATGTCGTGGCAAATATCGCTGGCGACGATGGATGCGCCTTCTTCGGCCAGCGCAAGACAATCCGTTCGGCCCATGCCGCGGGCGGCTCCGGTGACAACGGCAACCTTATCCTTGAATTTCATATTCGTCCTTTCGCAAACCAGCCCTTACGAAGTCTTCGCCGCCTTGCGTTCGATGTGATACCCGCAATGCGTCTGCCCCTTGCTCAGCCAGGTGTCCTGCACAATCGTGCAGCCCATCTTGCCGTAGAACTTCTGTCCGATGTTGTGACAATAGATGGTACACAGGGCCGTCGGCCCCTGGCTCTTGAACGGCTCGGGCGTGGTGGCGTGAATGGGGCAGTGGTTGATGATCTCGTAGCCCTTATCCACGCCTTGCATCTTCCATTCAGGGGTGGAGCCGCGCGTCTTGCCCTCGTAAGCAACCACGCGATGGACCACATCTAAGGCACGGGTTATTTCCTGCAGATTCTTGAATTCGCCTCCCCAGAGAGCCTTCATCGCGGTCACTTCCAGGTCGGAAAAGCTGTCGGCCAGCTGTTCGAGGATTTTGTGCGTGGCCGTTTCGCCCACCGTCTTTACGCTGGCTTCGTACCAGGCCCAGTACACGCCTCCGAAAAAATCCTGGCACATCCGCAAAAGCTCTTCCTGGCTGTAGTCCTTGGCGTCTTTGAACATAGGATTCTCCTCCAAACTCTTCTTTTCCCCTGACAAGTCATGCCCTGCTCTTTCAGCTTCCCCCGTGGAAATGCGGCAACACGGTCTCTCCGAACGTGCGAATGCAGTCCATCGTGGCCTGCCAGGAGGGCCCGAGCGGCATGCGGAAACGCATCACCACATAATCCACGCGGTATTTATCGCGATACATCTCCAGCGCTTCGATGCAGTCCTGAGGGCTGCCGATGACCAGCGACTGCCGCAGTTTTTTCATGGTCACGTCGCTGCGGGACTGAATGTTGGGATCATGGTGCGCAAGGATGCCCAGATCGTAGTAGAACAGCATCTCGGCAACAAACGCTTCGCCATAGATCTTCTCCGCTTCCTCCCGGCTGCCGGCCACATAGCCGTCGCGCATCAGAATAACCTTGGGATTCTCCACGCCATTCGCTCGGGCCTCTTCGCGGAACGCGTCCGTCTGGCGATTCCATGTGTCCATATTGAGAGGGAACGGATCGCCGCACCACCCGCTGGCAAACGTGCCGCAACGCTTGATGGCGGGCGCGGCCTGGCCGCCTCCCCAGATCGTGGGATGCGGATTCTGCTGGTAAGGCTTGGGAGTCAAATAGACGTTGTCATAGTTAAAATGTTTGCCGTGAAAGCTGAATGGCTCATGCGAAGTCCAGGCCTGCTTGAGAACCTGGATGCATTCGAGGAAGCGCGAGAGGCGGTATTTGCCGTCCACGCCAAACATACGCCAGGAATCCTGCAAGACGCCCATCGCCAGAACCAGGCTAAGCCGGCCTCCGGAGAGTTGATCCACGAGGGCGCTGGATTCTGCCAGATGCATCGGGTCCCAGCCATAGGTCGGCACAAGCGCGTAGGTACCCAGGCGCACGCGCTTGGTGAGGGTCGCCAAAGAGGCAAGAAGAATCAGCGGATTGGGAAACATGGTTTCCGTCCGCATGTGGCGCTCGGGAATGAAGACGCCTTCGAAACCGGACTGCTCCGCCAGCAGGGCTTCCGCCACAAGCTGGTCGACGCAACTCTTGACGGTCGCGACGTCTGGCTCGGGCCTGCCGTATTGGCCGAAGTTGGTGTCCGGCATGTATCCGATGGAAAACTTTTCCAGCCTGTCGCGCATAAGACGGCTCCTCGAATGACAGCAAATAATTGCCTGAATTCTCTTCTTTCGTCCCTGCCCGCTTCCCGATCAGGTTGCCACCGGTTCCGGTTCCACCGCCGGGTGCTTGTCCTTGGGAATGGGCCACTCACCATAAAGTTTCAGGGCGTCAGCCGGCGGCTTGAGCCGGGAAAACTCGCTCATAAATTCGGCGAAGGGCTTGGATTCCGCCAGGCGATTGCGGCGTTCCTCCGCGCGGCGCGCCTCGGTCGCTTCCCGGTCGGGAGTGCCATCTTCACGCAGAACAACGCAATAGACGTGCTCCGCCGTCCAGCGCGTTGCAATTCCCTTTATCACGTCCCGCGCAACTGCCTCCGGATCACGCTCCAGGACATCGCCGTAACCGGAAGCGCCCGAACCGACCACTCCAACGAAATCGCCGTCATGGAACAATGAGCCGGGGACCTGAATGGGTGTGAGCTGAACATTCATGCCCAGCTGCTTGGCCAACGCAAGAAGTTCGAAATCATTGCGCGGGGGCGGAACGCGTGGGTTGTCGTTGATCTTTTTCCAATCGGCCCCAACGATGCGGATGCCGGGGCGAACATTGGCGGCGTAGCCACCAAAAAGTCCTGGATTCGCGGGAAAACGGCTGGCTAGACCGAAGGTTTGCACGTAGAAGGCCGGTGTATTGTGCATGCGGATGCCATAGGTGAGACTGGAGCCGCCACGGAATTTTCCAGGGCCAGCATTGTCCGGAGCGAAATTGCAATACTCGCCGATGTAGGGGTAGAGCAGTTCCTCGTGCTCGACGTCCACCGCATTGCCGCGCCCCACCCACCAGAAGGAGCCGCAATCCACTCCGTCCTTATCCGGCCGGGCACCGATTCCCGCGGTGTTGCCCGGACGGAGAGAAACGCCGGCGACTTCCTTGCCAAACTGATTGATGCCGCCAAAAAAGAATGCGCGCACGCTCGCTCCCGGAGGCACAGCGATGTTGGCGGAGATCTCCGGCTGGTTGGCGGCAAACATGGCCTTGTTCAGGCAGATCATAAAGGTGTTGCCGGTGATGGGCGCCATGGCCGTACAACTGGAAATCGCCGCCTGCGAATTGGCATTCAAAAAGGAGTCCTTCGGACAAGTCACGTCGAAGGGCACCAGCGTCCCGGAACTGCCGGGCAGATCCGAGAAGTAATACTGGAAAAGCATGCAGGTCAGATGGGCGTAGATGATGTGCTCGAAGGCGTTGTAGGGACCGGGAAGCTCCGGGGAAGCACCGGAAAAATCGGCCTGCATTGATTCGCCCTTTTTTGTGAGCGTACAAGGCACGCGGATCAGGGCTTCGGCTGGCCCATACGTATCCAGGAAGGTCACGCAGCGGTATTTTCCGTCGGGCAGGCTTTTCACTCGCTGCCGGGCAGCCACGGCGCTGTCTTCAATGACCTTGCGGCACAACCCGATCACGAACTCCTTCCCGCGCTCTTCGGCAATCTCCAGCAGACGGGTGCGCAAGCGCAGGCAGGAAGAGAGCTTCACCGCCGTATCGATCGCGATCATCTCGGGGTAGCGCACCATGTTCTCGATGAATTCCATCATGTCGCGCCGCAGCCGGAACTTTTCCCCGATGCGTACCGGAGGCACTTTCAGGCCTTCGGCGTAGCGGTCGCGCGCATCGGCCGGCTGGCCGCCGGGTTCGGTGGCTCCCGTTTCCGGCTCATGTCCGGCGGAGGAGACCCAGGCGATGAGTTCTCCTTCATAGAATATGGGGAGAAAGACGATCTGATCGGGATTGTGCAGGCCTCCATAGATGGCCTCATTGCAGAAGAAAACGTCGCCATCGTGAATGCCCATGGTGGGATCGTTCAGGTAATGCTTGAGCACGAACTTCATGGGCACGGAGGCGGTAATGGCATGCAGAAAGGTGCCCATCTCGGCCAGCGCGAGATCGCCCTCGGCCGTATGAAAGCTCAGGCAGACGTCTCCGGACTGCAACGGGCCGGCAATACCCAGACGAATCAGTATTTCCTTGCCCTCCTCGCAGGCGCTGGCCAGGCGCTGCGTAAAAATGCTGTAGTCTTCGTGGGAAACCAAGGGAATGGCCAGAGCCTGCCGCTTGGTGATGGGTTCGGGCTTGTACCGCTTATTCAGCAAAAAGCTGATATCCAGAGGCATGACTAACGTCCCCTCTTTCTGCTGGCCTTGGTTTTGCGGGCAGCGGGCTTCGATGATTTCACTGATTTTGAAGACCGGGGACGACTGTCGTCCTCACGCGTCATCTCGCAAACTCCGTCTTGCAGTACCTGCATTCGCCATCCCGGCGCTATAACGTATGTAGTATCGCGGGCCTCGCCGATGGCCGGACCGGTGATCACGTCGCCTTCGGACAACCCGCCTACAGCAAACACCGGCGTCTTCACGCGCTGCAACTGCGCATCCCAAATTGCATCCCGATAGCCAATGGGGGGCGGTTGTTTGCGCCGCGCTGGCGTAGCTGCCGGGCGAACGACGGTGGGCCGTCCGGGAGTGGGAATACTTCCGTGCAAGACAAAGGTTTCGATGCGCACGAGAGCTTCGGGGAGGTCGATCCCCAAGCTGAGAGCCATGAGGTGTTCGCGGAACTCCTGATAGAGTTCGCGGACGCTTTCGAGGTCGCGCAGCCGCAATCCCTTGCAGCGGATTCTCTGGGTGACCGGAGACGATCCATAGCGCAACTCCAATTCGAGAGCGAGCTGCATTCCGGAAAGATCAAGACCCTCGGCCAGCATATCGCGGCGCAAGTCATTCTCCAGGCCTTCCACGGTGCGGTTGAAGGCCTCGATGTCGCTCAAATAGGAAGCGGTCATCGGGTCGTAGAGCGGCATAGGCCGGGCGCGCTCGTAAACGTGGGTCACGTCCAGGGTGGAAGCTCCATAGGCGCAGAACACCGAAGATTCCGAAAAGAGCAAAATGCGCCGGATTCCCAGGGCTTCCGCATAACCGCAGCAATGGGTGGGACCCGCTCCGCCGTAGGCAAACAGAGCAAATTCGCGGGGGTCGAACCCTTTGAGCACAACTTCCCTGAAAATCTCCATGCCCATTTTCCCGTCCACAACGCGCTTGATCGAATAAGCGGCCTGCTCGACGGAAAGGCCGGCAGGCTTGGCGATGTGCCGGCGAATAGCCTCCACGGAACGCTCCGGTTCCAGTTTCATTTGTCCGCCGAGAAAATTGTCCGGAGGGACATACCCCAGCACAACGTCGGCATCGGTCACCGTGGGCTTCGTGCCACCCATCCCGTAGCAGGCCGGACCTGGCATCGAGCCGGCGCTCTGCGGGCCAACTTCCAGGCGGTTGCCAAATGCCGTGTTAAGCCAGGCGATGGAACCCCCGCCTGCGCCGATGGACTTGACCTCCAGGAGCGGCAAATCCACGGCCCAGCGATCAATCACGGGACGCACGGAATAGAACCGCGGCCGGCCGCGAACGATCAGCCCGAGATCGAAGCTCGTGCCGCCCATGTCCGTACACACGGCATTCTCAATCCCCAAGGAGCGGCAGCGGTAGGCGCCGCCCATGATGCCCGCCACGGGGCCTGATTGGTAGGTATCCACCACTCGTGTGCGCGAGAGCTTGGCCACGCCGCCGGTGTTCTGCACCATCTGCAGCGGTTTCTTGTAGCCGCCATCCCGCAGGCGATCGCCGATGCCCAAGAGTTGGTTGGTGAGTTCGGTATGCAGAAAACCCGTCAGAAGCGATGTCGTGGTCCGCGTGTATTCGCGCCACTTGGGGACAATGTCACTCGAAAGCAGGACGGGAATATTGCCGAGGTAAACGTCAGGGTACTCCTCGCGGATGATCTCGCGAACCTTGCGCTCATGGTCGGAATTGGCCGAACTCCAGAGAAGAGCCACGACAATGCCCTGGACGCCATGATCCACCAGATACTGCAGCGCTTCGAGAACATCGTTCTCATCCAGCGGGCGAATGACCTTGCCGAACGAGTCCACCCTCTCGCGCAGCCCCACCACCATGTCCCGGGCGACCAATCCTTCCGGCATGCGCGCCTGAGCGACTTTGCGCTGTTCCGCAATAGGCAGGCCATCCCCCCAGGCGCGCCCATTGCCGATAAAAAGCATGTCTTCATGGCCACGCGTCGTGATCAGTCCCAGGCGCGGGCCATTGCGCTGCAGGAGTGCGTTCAGGGCCACGGTCGTGGAATAGCGCAGAATATCGGTGGCGCTGAGCATTTTGCCGACTTCAATGCCCAGCAGTTTGCAGGCATCCAACAGCGCGTTGAGGAAGCCGCGTGAGAGGTCATCCGGAGTCGTGGCGGCCTTGCCCCAGGAAACTTGTCCGTCGTAGGTGACGTAGCAATCGGTAAAGGTTCCGCCGACGTCGATGCTGATTGTAGCGACGGAGCTGTTCTTCGGCGTGCTCATCGCTTGCTCCCGCTCTGCTGGTCCGCTTTCAGCGCGTCAATGTCGATCTCGATGTCATAGGTGATGGGATGTCCGGGCGGCAGGTATTCCACCTCGATCAGCGTTGCGCAGCCCGGGCAGAACATCTCCACCAGCCGGCACCATTGCGGGTCCGGCGTGTAGCGGGGTTCGCCCAGGCCGGAGGAATGAATCTCTCCCGGGTCGCGCTGACGGAACACCAATCCCAGCTTGTAGTTTTCGCGAGCGTTGCCCAGATCCCGCTGGCAACGCCGGCAAAGCCAGCGCTCCGTTTCAAGGTCAATCGCGAGGTACTCGGTGATGATTCTTTGGCTCATGTCCTGGCCCTCAATCCTGCCGCACGCAAATCGCGCCGTAGCCGTCTTTTTCCGCACTCCAGCCGGGGGGCACCACGCAGGTGGTTTCTCCGGTTTCAATGGCCAGCGGTCCCGGAATTTTCTTCCCCGCCTCCATGGCGCTCAGGGAGACCACCGGAGTCGGTTTGCGGCCATCCGGCCAGGCAATTTCCCGTTCGGAAACTGCCGGCTGAGTCCCTGCATTCCCCTGCACCAGCGCAATCGTCTTTTCGCTCTCGGAAGGAGGCAGAGTCACCGTCAGACGCACGATGGCGTCCTGCAATCCAGCTACTTCCGGACCGGCCCCGTTGCCCTGCACGGGAATGATCCGGCCCTCCATGGTCTCCACGACAATTCGAATCGTGGCCTGCTGCGGGTCAAACCCTTCTCCGCGGATATCCCTTTGTGCGCGGAGATTCAATTGCCCAATCGCTTCTTCCAGCAACCGCCCGAAACTCTGCCCGGAATGGGCCCGCACACGGTTTTCGTAAAGGTGCTCGACGTTCATCGTGGACGAACCGGCGGCGCTGAAAACGGGACTTTCCGGGAACATGTAAAACGTCCGGACGCCAAGGACCGCGGCGATCTCCGCCGCATGCAGGGGGCCCGCGCCTCCGTAGGCGAACAACACCGCTTCCGGCAAGGGAAAGGACCGGCGTCCGGCTTCCGTGCGAATCTCCTCGGCCAGAGCTGCCGCCAGGACCTTCCGCACGCGCAGCGCGGCCTGGTCAACGCTCACACCAAGCGGCCCCGCCACGGAACTCTGCAAGGCCTGCCGGGCACGATCCGGGTTGATGCGGCGGCGGCCGGCGAGGAAATTCTCCGGATCGATCAATCCCAGGGTGAGATCGGCGTCGGTCACCGTGGGACGGTCATTGCCCAGGTCATAGCAGGCTGGACCCGGAATGGCCCCGGCGCTCTCCGGGCCGACGAGCAATTTCCCATTTTCGACGCGGGCCAGAGAACCGCCGCCGCCGCCCAGACCCAGCACATCAATCATGGGCAAATTCACGGGAATGCCTTCGATCTGCACATCGAAAGAGAGACGGACGTTACCGCGCTCGATGAAGGCGACATCGCTGCTGGTTCCGCCCATGTCCATGGTCAGCACGTGAGGAAAATCGTAGCGGCGCGCGATGCGCGAGGCGCCGAAAACGCCGGCGGTCGGCCCGGAGTTATAGGTATTCAGCGCTTTGGTTTTGGCCACCCGCGCCAAACCGCCGCTGGAATGCACGATCAGCAGAGGATGTTTGTAGCCACGGGTGCGCACCGCCTCGTCGCACTTATAGAGATAAACCACCAACTGGCGGTGCAGGTAGCCCGAGATAACCGCGCTATGCAGGCGCTCGGCATCGCCCGAGCGCGAACTCACTTCATGAGAAAGCAGCAGAAAGGGTGTGCCCAGGTAATGGCTCGGGAACCATTCCCGGAACAGACTGTGCGCGCGCAGTTCGTTGGCCGGATTCAGGGCCGCATTGCGGAAAGCCACCACCAACAGGCGCGCTCCGTTATCGAGAAGTTCCTCGGCGGCTGTCCGAAAACTGTCCGGGTCGAGTTCGGCCTGGACGGAACCGGAGCCGTCCACCGCTTCTTTCACGCCACGCACGAGAGTCTTATCCAGTAAGGGCAGAATCGGCGAACTGCCCTTGCCCTCAAAATACAAACCGCTCTCCGCTCCCGCGGTCACCAGCAGGCCAATTCGAGCCCCTTTGCGCTGAATGATCGCGTTGGTGGCAGCCGTGGTGGAATAGCGGATCAGGTCGGTGGCCTGCAACAGATCCCGGACGTCCTTACCCAGCAATCCCGCGCCGGACTCGATGCACTCCACAAAACACTGAACGGGGTTGTGCGGTGTGGTATCCACTTTCGTGGTCACCACCGTTCCGTTAAAACGGAAAACGCCGTCTGTGAATGTTCCGCCGGTATCGACATCGATCGTGTTCATGCTCGCTCCGCAAAAAGGTCCGCCATCAGCAAATCCATTCTTTACCGGCCGCTCGACTGCACTTGCTCCCGCAATCCCTTGATCCGATCGAGAGCGATGTTCGCCGGCACATCTCCGGCGGTTGTGGCCGGCATGGATTCGCCGGCGGCTCCCGATCCCCCCACCAATTGGCAGGGGTCTCCACCGGACTCCAGGAAAAACGAGCAGTGCGCCCCGGTGGTCGCCGCCGCCCCCAGCGCGCCGGGCAGATGAAAGACCATCTGCGCAGCGCCATAAAACTCCGCCAGCTTATTCGCGCTTCGATACGTGGAAGCCACTTCTGGCGAAATTTCCACCAGCCGTTCCTCCATCACCGCAATGCCCTGCGCCTCGGAATCAAAGGCTGCGCGCACCATGCTCAGGAAGACGTCACCGGCGTAATCGGAATCCGGCGCATCCCCTCCGCTCTGCCGCTTGGCCAGATCCGACAGAAGCAAGTTAGGCCCGGCAAACGTGGCCAAGACCATGGCGTGCGGCGGTAATTGCCGGCGCAGCGCGCGTACCGCATCCAGAAGAACCGGCATTTTCCCGCAACGCGGAACGTCCTCTGACGCCCGCAGACGCAGCGGACCGGAAGACGATTCGGCGCACGCCTCGGCCAGAAGCGGAGGGTGAAACAAACACAACACGCCGTCGTGACCCACCACCTTCTGCGTATCGAGCAAGGCACGCGCCAGACCCGCGCCGGAAGAGAGAAGTTGTCCCAGGTCCCGCCCGCTGACGCGCCCCGCAAACGAGGTCAGGATCGGCACGAATTGTGGCAAGACACGCGGCATGGCCCCAGTTCCCACTCAGACCCCTTCCGGATGAACCACGAGAGCAACCGCGTCCGCCTGCCCCAGTGCGCCGCAAATCGAAGCAACGCCGCGGCCTCCCCCAAGTGCGCGCAATTGCAAAGCGAGCTGCAGCACGAGCCGCGCGCCGCTGGCACCCGTGGGATGCCCGATGGCCACCGCTCCACCGCAGGGATTCATGCGCTGAAGCAAGGTTTTTTCGAGCTCCGCATCGCCCTGCGCCAGATAGCGAGCCGTAACCAGGGGAACAGCCGCGAACGCCTCATTCACTTCAAGCGCATCGAGGTGTGCCGGCTCCCAAGCGAGTTGCGCCAGCACTTTCCGGATGGCCGGCCCGGGAGCCACGGCGATCTCCCGGGGCGCGCAGGCGATGCTGGCAAGCCCCACAATCGTTGCCAGTGGTTTCAGTCCCTGCCGCACCGCCGCTTCTCGCGTGGTCAGCAGCAGCGCAGTAGCCCCGGTATCCAGCCCGGGCGCATTGCCCGCCGTCACCGTGGGGCTGTCGTAAACGGTTTTCAGTTGAGCCAAAGAGGCGGGAGTCGTATCACGGCGCGCCAACTCGTCGTGATCGAGGATCCCCTTGAACTCTGGAAACGAAACAGGCTCTAGGTGATCGTCATAGAAACCCCTGTCCTTGGCTTCGAAATATTTGCGATGCGAGCCTGCGGCCCATTCATCCTGCAGTTCGCGGCTCACACCCCACTCCAGAGCGACTTCACCTGTATCCACGGCAACAGGCTTGCCGCCGATGTCCGCACCAAGGCGGTAGAGAGGATCCTTGAAGGTGATGGGGCCGCTCTTGTGCCCGAAGCGCAGGCCGGGCGGCGCAAGAAATGTCGCTCGTCCCATGTTTTCCGCACCGGCGGCAACCACCCACTGCGCCTCCTGCGAGCTTAGGCTGCGCGTACCCAGATGCACAGCGGTCATGGACGAACAGCAGCCGCGATCAATAGTGAGGGAAAGAGTTGTATCCGGCAGCCCGGCGCGTAGCAGCGCCTGCCGACCGGACGTGGGACCATCCAGGGCAACCTCGGCAGGCAGCGTAACGCCATAATAGACCTCGCTGATCAGGGAGGCCGGCAGAGAGGTTCGCTCGATCAGCCGGCGAATCACATGACTTCCCAGTGTGACGCTGGGCACGGAACGCAGCGCTCCTCCCAGCTTTGCGTACGGTGTACGCAGTCCGGCGACGAGCACGACATCCTTCAGGTTCGGCGATGGCAGCGAAGACATTGACTTTGTCCCGTATCCTGTCCTGGTTCGACACATAACGCCGCTTCGATCTGCGGCACAAACATACTCCCGATCACATCCCCGCTCGTCTACTGAAAAAAATCCACTGCCGGCGGCACGCCATCCAAACAAGTTCGAGGCGGCAACTTCACCGCCCGACGGCCAGATTGCCTCCGTCCAAAATGAACACTTCGCCGTTGGCAAACGAAGCCTGATCGCTGGCGAGATAGAGAGCCAGCCAGGCCACATCTTCCGGCAGACCCATTCGTCCGACGGGAATACCGGCGACCATCTGCCGGCGGACGTCCTCACTCGGAATGTGGCTGCGCGAAAGCGGTGTATCGCAATGGCCGGGAGCGATGCAGTTCACGGTAATCCCGTGCACGGCGAGCTCGATGGACATGGAACGGGTCAGTTGGCGCACACCGCCCTTGGACACCGCATACACCGAAGCTTGCGGGAAGGGCGATTCTCCAGCCGTCGATCCAATGTTTACGATGCGTCCGCGCGTTCCGCGTTTGACCATCTCCTGGGCAACCGCTTGCGAGAGAAAGAACATGCCCCGGATATTCGTGCGCATCACGCGGTCGTACTCTTCCTCTGTGACATCCAGAAACGGTTTGACGAGGGCAACTCCCGCGCAATTCACCAGAATGTCGATCCGGCCGAATTCTCCGGCGGCCCGCGTGACCGCCGCACGCGCCGCTGTTGCATCCGAAAGGTCCGTCTGCAACTTCAGTTGTTTGCGGCAGGCGGCATTCAGTTGGGCCACAGTCTCCGTCAGACCCTTCTCATTGACGTCCAGAAGAGCCAGGTCCGCACCCGCTCGGGCAAAGAGCAAGGCCACGCCCTGCCCGATGCCGGAACCCGCGCCGGTAATCAACGCAACTTTTCCATCCAGGCGGAACATAGAGCTATGCCAATACCTCCTTCACCGCGGCATGAATCTTTTCCACGCTGGGGATCACAAAGCTCTCCATGGCTGGAGCGAAAGGAATCGGCACATCGTGGCTGGCCACGCGCCGAACCGGCGCGCGCAGCGAAGAAAATGCCTCTTCCGCAGCGATGGCGACGATTTCGGTTCCTGCGCAGCCGGTCTTATGCGCTTCATCGACAACCACAAGACGCCCAGTCCTTCGCACCGACGCCAAAATCGCTTCCTTGTCCAGCGGAGCCAGACAGCGCACGTCAATAACTTCCGCGGAGACACCTTCCGCCTCCAGTTTCTTCGCGGCATCGAGTGCCAGGTCCACCGCCCAGCCAATGGCAACGATGGTCACGTCCTTCCCTTCCCGCACGGTCGCGGCTTTGCCCAGAGGCACAAGATATTCGCCTTCCGGAACTGGCCCCTTCTTCCCGCCAAAACGCATGTGTTCAAAAAACAGAACCGGATTGTTGTCGCGGATCGCGCTCTTCAACATCCCCTTGGCGTCGTACGGGGTCGTAGGTATCGCGATCTTCAACCCCGGAACGTTCATGAACGACGAGTACATCGTTTCCGAATGCTGCGCCGCGCCCGAACCGATCACCCCGTACAACGAGCGGATCGTCAGGGGCAGCTTGGCCTGTCCTCCGGACATGTACTGAATTTTCGAAGCCTCGTTGCAAACCTGATCCATGGCCACCCAGAAGAACGAAGCGATCTGGATTTCCACAACCGGCCGGTAGCCCGTCAGCGCAGCGCCAATGCCCGCGCCCACAAACCCCGCTTCACTGATGGGCGTGTTACGTACGCGCTCGGCACCGAACTTTTCCACCAATCCGGAAGTCGAACCGAAGGCCGAGAGCTGGACATCTTCGCCCATGACAAACACGGCCGGGTCGCGCTCCATCTCTTCGCGGATTGCTTCATTAATCGCCTGAATATACGTAATCTCTCGCATGTTATTCTCCTTGGCTCCTTGGTCTTCAGGCTTCTGCAAACAGATTTTCCAGCGCGTTTTCGCCGGTCGGCATCGGGCTTTTCTGCGCAAATTCCACTGCGGCATTCACTTTGTCCGTAGCGCCCTGCTCCAGCGCCGCAATCTGCTCTCCAGTAAGTACCTTTTCGCGTTCCAGTTTGGCTTTGTAATTGGCAATCGGGCACAACTTCTTCCAGCGCTCGATCTCTTCCGTTTCCCGGTATTTCCGGCTGCCCAGAAGCGCTTCCTCGCCGTGGAAATGGCCGTGCCAGCGATAGGTCATGCATTCTAGAAGCGTTGGTCCTTCCCCTCGGCGCGCTCGCGCGACTGCTTCCGTTGCCGCCTGATGGACGGCTTCGATGTCATTTCCGTCCACGGTTACGCCGGGAATGTCGTACGCTGCCGCACGCTTGGATATCTGCGAAACCGATGTGGCGTCTTTCAGCGGCGTAAATTCGCCGTACTGGTTGTTCTCGCAGACGTAGATAGCCGGCAGCTTCCAAACCGCGGCAATATTCAGCGCCTCATGAAACGTGCCCTCGTTGCTGGCGCCATCGCCAAAAAAGCACATGGCCACCCGGCCCTTTCCTTCCATCTTTGCGGAAAGGGCGCCGCCAGTGACGATGGGAATGCCGCCGCCGACGATCCCGTTGGCGCCGAGAACCCCTTTGGACTTGTCAAAAACGTGCATCGAACCGCCCTTACCACGGTTGAATCCGTCCAGCCGTCCAAATAGCTCGGCCATCATCCGGTTCAGGTCCACTCCCTTGGCAATGATGTGCCCGTGGCCACGATGGGTCGTCCCGATGTAATCGCTATCCTTCAGCGCAGCGCAAGATCCCACCGAGGTTCCTTCCTGGCCGATGGAAAGATGAATGAAACCGGGAATCTGTCCTTTGTAAAAAAGCTTTCCGATTGTGTCCTCGAAAGCGCGAATAATCATCATCCGTTCGAGAAGTGTTTTACGAAATGCTGCGTCCATGATTCTCCTCCGGTCCTTTGAATAACTCTTCAGCTGGCCGTCAGGCCGCCGTCAATCAGAAGCGCCGCGCCATGCACCACGCGGGATTCATCCGATGCCAGAAAAACGGCCATGTCCGCGATGTCCTCCGGTTGCTGCATGCCTCCAAACTGGTTCTGAATAAAACCCTTCACCTCGATGCCCTTCTTCCGGAATTCAACGTCCAGATAATCCAGCATCGGTGTGTTCACCCCTCCCGGCGCGATCGCATTCACCTTCACCCCCGCCCCGCCGCATTCCAAAGCCAGGGCTTTCGTAAACTGGTGAACGGCGCCCTTCGACGCGCAATAAACCGTCTGAAACGGCGCGCCGATGTAGCCGGCAGAGGATCCCATATTGATGATGTTGCCCTTTCCCGCCTTCTTGAAAAACGGCAGAGCATGCTTACAGCAGAGAAATACGCCGCGCACATTCACAGCCATGACGCGGTCCCATTCGGCAACGGTGATCTCTTCGATGGACTTCAGGAGTTCGATTCCGGCGTTATTCACGAGAACGTCCAAGCCACACATCTTTTTCGCGGCCCGCTCGATCATCGCCTGCACGCTGGCCTCGTCGGTCACGTCGCACTGGTCGGCATACGCCGTGCCTCCTTCGGACTGAATCATCTTGGCGGTGGCTTCCGCGCGGTCCTGAAAATAGTCCGGGATCCATACCGTGGCGCCGTGAAATGCGAATTTCCTTGCAATGGCGCGCCCGATTCCCTGGCCCCCTCCGGTTACAATCGCTGTTTTTCCTTCCAGTCGTTTCATGGCATTTTCCTCCCTGCACATTCTCATTTGTTGCCGCGGTCAGAAAACTATTCTCCCGGCTCAATGAAAGCCATGACTGCGCCGACCGGAACGACGGTGCCCGCCGGAGTAACGATTTTTTGCAGTCGGCCGGTGACCGGCGCCGGAATCTCGACGGTTATTTTTTCCGTCTCGATCTCCAGCACCGCTTCGTTCTCCTGAATCGGATCGCCCTCGTTCTTCAGCCAGCGAACGATATTCCCTTCGGACATGGTCAGTCCAAACTTCGGCATGGTAAGTTCAACGGCCATTCCTTCTCCTCGTTGACAGCGTCCCCTAAGGGGATCTGTTATTTCGGCGAACCCGGCGCAAAAGCCAGCAGCACATTTCCGGGCATGCCCAGACCGTAGGCGCCATATCCTGCGGTCTGAAATACAAATCCGTTCGCTACCGTCGCACCCGCGGCATCGATCGAGCCACCGCGTCCAACAACTCCATTCAGCCCCGTAAAGTCACGGACCACGTCGAAATCCCACAACGTCTTTCCGGAATCCGCGTCGTAGGCGCGCAAGTGCCCATCGAGCGATCCAACAAAAATGGCTCCGGGTATGGCCGTAACAGGAGCGGCGATGGCTATGGAACAACCCTTGGGACGGCCCACGCACGTGTCTGCTGGGTTCGGTGTTCGCCAGAGAAGTTTTCCAGTGGCCAGATCCACGGCGCTCAACGAGCCATCCGCTTCATAGCTCCCCACGTCTTGATCTGAAATTGCCACGTACGCCCGCGCGCCATCGCTGGCAAAGCCCCAAAGAATCCCGCCCACCGATCCGCCCTTGCCCAGGCGAAGTTCCCAGAGCAAGGCTCCGTTCCGGTCCGGATCCAGCGCATAGAGCATGCCGGACTTCTGCCCGGCCAGAAGTATGTCCCGGCCGCTTTTTTTTCGGACGATCACGGGCGAGGAACCGAAATCAAAATCAGGGCCCGCGCCTTCCGGACAATTTGCGCTTGGCTTGCCAAGACAAGCCGCATTCCATAAATCACTGGGACGGAGTGCGCGATGCCAGAGAATCTTTCCACTATGGAGATTGATCGCCAGAATGGCATCCGCCGTGTTGCTGTCCGGAGGGGAGTAGTTGTTTCCCGTGGCCGCATAAACCACTCCGCGCTGCGCGTCCACCGTGGGAGAAGACCACACAGCCGCTCCCGACGGACCGAGCCTTTGCACCCCCTGGGGGTTGACTCCCTGTTTTTTCGCAGGACTCGCGATCGTGTAAGTCTTCCAGATCTGCTTTCCCGTTGCGGTGTCCAGAGCGACCACGCTCCCGCGAAACGTGCAACAGGCATATGTGGGATCCGCTGCCACGCCCTCTTCCAGAGACGATACCGGGACATACAGCCTTCCGCCGTAGGCTGTCGGAGCCCCGGTGATGCGCGCGTTGGCGTGAGCATCCACTTTGCTCTTCCACCGCAGTGCACCCGTTCGCGCATCGAGAGCGTACACATTGGCCTCGAAATCGCCGAAGAACACTTGGCTGCCTTCAATTCGCATGGCCGTTCGTACGCCGGCTCCAGCCTTATAGGTCCACCGAGCGCAACCCGTCCAAGGATCCAGCGCATAGACGGTTCCCGCTGGCGTGGCCAGGAAAAGCCAATCACCCCGCACAGTCACCTGATTGGCCATGGTTGAGGCGTTCGGAAAAACGAGCGACCAGCGCAATTCCAGCCGATGAATCTCGCTCGCCGGCAATCCGGCCGCCTGCTCCCCCTGGAACCGTGTATTTTCGAGATCCGGTGACCATCCCTTCCAGGCAGAACCTTGCCCCTCAGCCGGAAATTTCGGCGCCGTTGCACCGCATGCTGGAGCCGGAGGAGGAGCAACTGTGTTTGCTCCTTCTCCGGCAAGAAATTCAGCGATGGCATGCCGTTCGGCTTCCGTGAGGCCCGCACCCTGTTGCTTCATAACTCCGGTGGTGATGGCCTGGTAGATGGCCGCAGCGCCCAGTTTGGCGAGAGCGTCGCGGTGAGATGCACGGCCCGCGGGTCCGTGGCAAATCAGGCACCGGCCCTCGAAGAGTCCGCCGCCATCCGCTTTCTGCGCAGCGGAAGCCACTCCCGGATGCTCCTGCGAAAATACGGCGGAAGCACACAGCAGAAACACGAAGGCGGCGGCAAGTGCTTCCGCTCGCAGGCGGCGAATCCGGTCAGCGCGACGGTGGAACATAGACGCCGTCCTTCTGCAGCTTTCGAATGCTGGCGCGCAATATTTCATTTTCCTTTTCATACAGAGCAGGCGCATCGGGCATCTTGCCGGTCAAGCGCGTGTTCTTCGGATGGATGGGCTTGTCGTAGATGAGCCGGTACTGCTCGGTTCGCAAATCCTTCACGAAATTTCCGATTCCCAGGTTATTCTGGCGGTATTCCCGCAGCGCCTCCACGTTGATCGTCGCGCACACAAACGAGTCGTCCGTGGTTTCGTGCCGTCCAATGACCATGCCTTTATAATCCACAATCAGGTTGACACCGCCGCAGATGTCAAAAGGCGCGTCGAACTGCGGGAATTTATAGGGACCGGAATTGGGAGAAATGACGTAACAGGTATTTTCGAACGCGCGGGTCCGCGTCACCGCCTCGTAGATACCGCTGCCGACAAACGGCTCGTGATACGTGGACATATACAGAATTTCAGCGCCATTCATCGCCAGCCCGCGGGTCACTTCCGGGTAGCCCCGCTCCATGCAGACGGCGCAGCCGATCTTTCCGATCTCCGTATCCACGACGGGATAGAACGAGTTCAGGTCATCGCCAAAGGCTTTTACCCAGTCATCCCAGACGTCATGCGGCACGGACGTCCATTGCGCCTCGATGCGCTCCAACTGCATCTTGGCGCGCCGGTAAATCATCTTGCCTTCCGGACTGACGATAAAGAGGCAATTGAACAGGCGGTCTTCCGGAATGCCGGGTATCTTTACGAAAAGAAGCTCGCCGATAATGTAAGCATTCAGCGCCTTGGCCTTCGCGGCAAAAAACTCGGTTTCCGGACCGGGAATTTCCGTGATCGGCGGCGCGCCCACGGGAAATCCCTGGATCGCGGACTCCGGCAGGCAGATCAGCCGCACCGGCAATTCCTGGGAGGCCAGCGTATAGGCCATGTCGATACAGTTCGATAGGTGCTTAAGGTTCTGCTGCACATCGCAGAACTGGCGAACTTGAAGCCCGATGGCGTTGAATTGAGAAATCATTCTCGCTTTTCCTTCCGGCTGCACTAAACGCGATTCTCTTTGGCACACAGCACATCCATGATGAGCTGCGTATCGTTGTATTCCACGAATTCGCTGATCTTCCCGTTGCGCACACGCCACAGATGGCAATAGTGGTTATCGTAGTTCTTGCCGTGCTTCGTAACCCCGTGGCCGTCCGCCCGCGTTACCACCCATTCCCCGGCAACCAGAAACAGTGTCACCCGGATCGTGATCATCACGCTTACGTAGCTGGCGACCTTGGTCACCAATTCCGTAAATTCAGCCAGGTTCTTCGTCTTCCCCGATACAGGGGTGTACCCCGGCATCTCAAACAAAAGGTCGTCGGCAAAACTGCCCAGGAATGCGGCGGCATCCCCGCGGTTCAGCGCATCAATGGAGGCCTGTACCACGGCACGGCTCTCTTCGGTCTGTCGTTTCCATGCTTCGTATTCTGCGACGGAAGAAACTGTCATTGCACCCTCCTCCCAACTGCTTTTCCTCTACTGCTGGATCGTTGTTCGCCCTTTCATTTCGCTAGCCGCCCGCGCCATTTGCCAGAACCGGCAGCCGTCGTAGGCGCTTCCCCGTTGCCGCAAAGATTGCGTTGCACAGGGCCGGCGCGACTGGCGGCACGCCGGGCTCTCCGATTCCTCCCTGCGCGCCCTCGCCCCCTACGATGTGCACTTCGATCGGGGGAACTTCATTCGACCTCAGCACTTTGTAATTGTGAAAATTGCTCTGTTGAACGCGCCCTTTTTCCAGCGTAATCTCCCCATGAAGCGCGGCGCTCAAACCAAAAACCACCGCACCCTCAATTTGCGCCCGTATAATCTCCGGATTGACAACCTGTCCGCAATCCACCGCGGATACGATTCGATTCACACGCAACGGCCCGCCCGGCTCTTGCGTCACTTCTATAACATGCGCAACGCAACTGCTGAACGAATGATGAAGCGCAACTCCGCGCCCGCTGTGTTTCCCTAGCGGTGAACCCCAGCCCGCGGCCTTGGCCGCTGCCTGCAATACAGCAGCTCCACGGTCGCCCTTCTCCAGAAGAGAGATGCGGTACTCCACCGGATCCGCTCCCGCCGCGTGCGCCATCTCGTCAATAAAACTTTCCACCGCAAATGCGGTGTGCGAATGGCCCACCGATCGCCACCAGAGAACCGGCACTCCCTCGGGCGGACTCTGCAGCTCGACAGAAACGGCGGGAATGCCATAGGGCATCTCGGCTGCACCCTGGACGGAAGTCTCATCAATGCCATCCTTGATATGCGCTTCGAATAACGTGCCCGCCAGAATCGATTGCCCGACAATCCGGTGCAGCCATCCCGCCGGCTTCTTGTCCGGGCCAAGTCCTCCGCTCATCCGGTGGCAGTACGCGGGCCGATAATAGCCGCCCTTCATGTCGTCTTCGCGCGTCCAGATGACCTTGACCGGCGTTTGAACTTTTTTCGATATCTCCACCGCCTCGCGCACGAAATGGCTCGATGGAACCGCCTTGCGTCCAAATCCACCGCCCAGATATGTCGTATGGACTTGCACCTGCTCCGGCTTCAGGCCGGCCACTTGCGCGGCCGCATCCCGGTCCACGCTCTGCATTTGTGTTCCGGTCCACACTTCGCATCGGTCCGAACGAACATCGGCAACGCAATTCAAAGGCTCCATCGTCGCGTGCGCGAGGTAGGGCACCTCATATACAGATTCCAGTTTGATCGAGGAAGAGTTGATCGCGGCGGCCGCATCTCCATTCTTCCGTGCGGACGTGCCCGGCTGGGCGGCCAGGCGTGCGTACCGCTCCCTCTGCTCCGCTGAAGCAAACGATCCCATCGGACCTGCATCCCACGTGACCGCCAATGCTTCACGTCCTTTTTTCGCCGCCCAAAATCCTTCCGCGACCACAGCAATTCCGGAACTGACCTCCACAATATGCCGCACACCGGGAATGGCCTTCGCCTTCTGCACGTCCCATTTGCCCGCTTTGCCTCCAAATACAGGCGGGCGCGCCACGAGAGCAACGAGCATGCCGGGCACGCTTATGTCCATCCCGAACTGGGCTTTGCCCGTCACTTTGTCCGGCGTATCGAGCCGGTGCAGCGGCTTGCCGATGATTTGAAACTCTTTGGGATTCTTGAGCGGAACCTGTGCGGGCGCCACGGCGCTGGATGCCCGGATTGCCAGTGATCCATACGAAAGACGCCGCTTGGATGCCGGATGGACCACAAAACCACTCTCGGTCCGGCAACTTTCTGCATCCACTCCCCATTCAGCCGCCGCAGTCGCCACCAGCATGGCTCGCGCAGTAGCGCCCGCCTTCCGAAGCTGATCCCATGACGAAATGACGCTGGTGCTCGCGCCGGTCATCTGGATCCCAAAAAATACGTGGTAGTACTCCGGTGCGACCGGCGCCGCCGTCACCCGGATGCGCGCCCAGTCCGCATCCAGCTCCTCCGCGACAATCATGGGCAGCGCCGTGTAGACTCCCTGGCCCATCTCCGATTTATTAACGATGACCGTTACCGTCTCGTCCGGCGCGATTCGCAGGAAGGCATTGGGTGCAAAGGCTGCGTCCGTTTCTCCGTCCGCTGCGCGCACACTACGGAACAGGTGGAAGCCGATGACCAGCCCGGCCGCTGCACCGGCGCTCGTCTTCAGAAAGTCTCGGCGATCCAGATTGGGAGACGGCTTCATTCCAATTCTCCTCGAACAGTTAACTCAGACTCCGCGCCCACCACGCCAGAACTCAGCGCGTGCAGGAGCGCAGCACGTGCCGGCGCGCCAGCACGCTGCCCAGCTTCTTCTGATCCGTGAAATCGTCCTCCGCCTTGTAGGCGTCCTTGGTCACGATCGGCAGATTGGCACACGCAATCAGCTGCACTGCGCTGTGGTAATAGGCAAAACCAACACCGTCAAACATCTTCTGGTCCAATCCCAAAGAGGCCGCCTTCTCCGCATCCATGTCCACCACTTGGTTCTGCAAGTAGCCCGGCATCAGCCCCGTCTTGTAAATCTTCCGGCCGAAATCCCCATGAACGCTCAGCCAGGAGGCATGAAAATCAGCGCGCGTCTGTCCTGGCCGATGCATGTGGCATTCGACCAGCGCCATCTCCGCGGGCGGTTCTATCTCCACGATTACTTTTTCCTCGACCAGTGAAGTGGGCGAACGGGCCGCATCCACAAACAGCTTGCGGTCCTCTCGCGCCGCGGCATAGCGTCCGTCGCTGGTCAGGACTTCCCGAAAGGCCTCCAGGCTGTCCCAGTAGAACACTTCAAACCCGTCAAACGGTTCCGCATCTCCCACTTTGGGCCGCGACATCGGATTGGTGCCCACCGTCTGGTATTGCACGTAGGCGCGCAATACCGGTATCTCCAATAGCAGCAGCGCGTGCCGTTCCCGCCAATGCTCCTGGAACTCCTGGCGCGAGAGCGACGGAAGACGGTGCAAACAGGAAACAATCTTAATCATTCGCTTATGTCCTTAGACCGAAAGTTCATTTCTATTTCTATTTCTCTGCAAATCCCTGTGCTGCCAGCATCGCCGTGCCGTTCTTCGCGGCATTCTGCTTACCTGACTACATCCCGGATGACGTGCCGCCGCGCCAGCATGTCCACCGAGCGGCTGTGATCTATGAACTTCTTCTCATCCTCGTACGACTCTTGCGAAGCCAGCGGTGAAGCGACCAGCGCCTTAAACGCCGTCACGCTATGGAAATAAGCGGCCACGATTCCATCAAAAGGCTCCTGCCCGCTCCCCAGCCCGGCAACCCGTCCGGCATCTCCCAGAAGCGTGTCATTCTGGATGTAACCCATCAGCAATCCCATCTCATGGGCCCGGCGCCCGATATGCTCGTGATTGCGCCAGTGCTCCCGAAACTTTTCCCGGCTGATGTCCGAACGGCGCTGCAAGCACTCGATCAATACAATCGGCGTATGCGATTGTGGTTCGACAACCACGTGCTCTTCCGTGACACAGGCAACCGACCGCGAATGATCAATAAACAGCTTTTCGTCGGCAAGCGCTTCGGCCACAAGGGGATTTCCATCCAGCAGTTCCCGCATGCTCTCCAGGCTGTCCCACCAGGCCATGGCAATCCCGTCGAACGGCTCCACCGTGCTTACCCCCGCCTGCGCCATGGCTTCCCGTATGGGGTCGTTTTCCAGCACGTGGTATTGCACGTACCGCCGCAGACCGGGCAGCCTCCGTCCAAACCGCGCATGCGCCTCCAGCCAGTGCTCCTGAAATTCCCGCAGGGAGAGTGTTTTCACCCGCCGCAGGCAATACACCAGTTTGATCATTCTTGCCCTCCCGCGCTCCGCCGTTCAGCTCGGCACTTCATATTTTATGGATTCGTGATAGTGAACGGTGAACCAACTCTTCCCGCGCTTGCTCAAAACGAATGTTGCGCGAGGGTGCACCACATATTCCTTGCCGTTGACCACAAATCCGATGTCGATATCACACGAAGCATACGCGGCCGTTCCCATGGGAAATATCTTTACGTTTCGAATCTCCATGCTGGTGATCGGATACATTCCCGTCGCTTCCTTGTAATACTTGCGCAGCGCCGCCATTCCGTAAATCGGTCCAGCCTGCTCGGAAGCCTGATAAGAGATCGCCGGTTCACCCTTCATCCATGTGGATTCGAGAATCGCCGCGTCCGCCTTCCGCCAGCCCAGGGCAAACTGCTGGAGGACATCCTGGATGCCTTTACGGTCCGCCTTGCTGAGTTTCACGCCCGCTTTTGCCTTCATCATTCCTCGCTCGCTGAATTGGCATCCAGTTCGAAATCGGCTGCCTTACGCTCCGCCCATCTGCTTGCTTAAGTCCAAAAACGGCGTCCGCGCCCAGCCCTCATCGAGCGGCGTCAGATAGGCGATGGGGGCCTTGCGCGACGCGCACAGCCAGATTCCTTCCCTCTTCACCCACTCGTCTTCATACTTTCCGGAACTGATCAATGCCCGGTCCTGAAACACCAGATGAGCCATCCAGTAGCAGCGCACACTGGCCTTTTCTCCCTGCAGTTCGATCAGCAGGTTCGCCGTACGGTGTTCGCGAAGCCGGAAACTCGCATAGACCTGCTCGAAAAAATTCTGCAACTCTTTCCTGCCGCGAAATGAGCCGAACGCCCCAACGTCATAAACTACGTCCTCGGTGTACAGCGCCGCGTGCCCCGCGGCATCTCCCGCGTCCGAAAGCCAGTTCATCCGCGCAATCGCTTCGCGTATGGCTTCGCGGTCTTCCGCCGCACGAACCCTTGCTTCCATATCCTGAGATTTCATCACTGCCTTCTTTTCTGCAGTCCAGCCGCCGGTGCCTTGCGATTACCTCGGGCGGACAACGATCTTGATATTCGTATTATCCGGCGAGGCAAACGGTTCAAACCCTCGTGCCACGATGTCTTCCAGCCCAATGGTCGCGGAGATCAGCGGTTTCGCATTGATTCGCCCGTCGGCAACCAGCGCCATGCACATCTCAAACTCTCCGAAGTAGCCCACCGTGCCTATGATTTCCCGCTCCTGCAACAACATGTCAAGAAAACTGAAGGGCTGCGGCTCCGTCATCACGCCCACCACGACCGTGCGTCCGTGCACGCGCGTCGAGCGCACCGCCAGGTCCACTGTCCGGGCCGAGCCCACGCATTCGAAGCTCAGGTCCGCCCCGCCTCCGGTCGCTGCCGCGATCTTCTGCGCCGCGTCTCCGTCCGCCGGATCCAGCGCCATCTCCGCTCCAAGTTCCAGCGCCAGCTTACGTTTCCGCGCAATGGGGTCCACGGTAAAGACCCGGCTCGCGCCTGCCGCCCGCGCGCACAGCAGCGTGCATAGCCCGATGGTCCCGCTCCCGACGATGGCTACGGTTTCGCCCGCCAGTACCCTGCCCCTCCGTACCGCATGCATCGCCGACGCCAGCGGCTCGATCATGACCGCGTCCTCGCTGGAAAGTTTATCGGGAACCTTGTGGCAAACCACCGCGGGAAGCGTGCAGGTGTCGGCAAATGCGCCGTCCCAGGCAAAGCCCAGATAGGCCGCCTGGCGGCACAAAATGAATTCTCCTTTTTGACAATGCGCACAGACTCCGCAGGGAAGACTGGCCTCCGCCACGATACGGTCGCCCGCACGCAGATTTTTCACTTCCGAGCCGGCATCCACAATGGACCCGGTGAATTCATGTCCCATCGTAACCGGGGCGCACCGCCCCGTCAGAGGATGAGGAGTAGTCGCGATGAACTGAGGACCGTGGGTGAATTCGTGCAGATCCGTGGCACAGATGCCCGCAAAGTCCACGCGCACTCGCACTTCCCGCGGGCCCGGATCGCGCGAAGAAACTTCTTCAATACGGATGTCTCGCCGACCATGCCAGCGGGCTGCTTTCATGCGAGTCCATCTCCTAGGGATGCCCGGAAATTGGGGGTGAAGCGGGAGGAGGCCCGGAATTCCTCCTCCTCCCGCTCCGGGGGGCCAATTAGAAGGTGTACTTCAGTCCGAACTGGATCTGCCGCGGGATACCCACTGTCGCGGTGATCAGCCCCGCCTGCGGGTTGCAGGAATACGTTAGCGACTGTGCAGCCGTCAGGAGGCACCTCTGCGCATCCAGGAAAGCCTGCGATGGCAGCGCAGGTCCGCCTACTGGCGGTACATATGCCGGTGCGGGTACGTAGAGCTGGTTAGCGGGCAGTCCGAAGTTGGCGTGGTTCAGGAAGTTGAACATTTCCGCCCGGAACTGCAAGGTCGAACGCTCGTTGATCCGGAACTTCTTTCCGAAGCTCATATCCCACTGCATGAATCCGGGTGCGACCACCGAGTTACGGGTTGCCGAGCCCAGGTAGCCCGGAGTCTGCAGGGCATAAGCCTTCGGATCGTAATACATATTGGGATCACCGATTACTGGATTCGGCCGCAGTTGATCAGTGCGATCCGGGTAGGTCAGGGCGTCACCCACGTTGGTGATCCCCACTCCGGCCAGGACCGAGAACGGAGCGCCATCGCGCACTTCCGCCAGCATATTGAACTGCCACCCGCCCAGAATTCCCTGCATGATTCCGTGGGCGTCCTTCAGATACTGCTGTCCATTCCCAAAGGGCAGCGAATAAACCATGTTCCCAGTGAAACGGCGCCGGAAGCTGATCATCGCTTCCGAGCGGTCCACGTGCCGGTTGAGCGGATCTTCGCTGTGCGAGGCGTTCCCCAGCAGAATGGCTCCGCTGTTGTTTGTGTCTGATTCGGAAATCGCTTTGGCCCAAGTCAGGCTGGTGCTGAAGCCCAGCGATTTGCCGAACGACCGGCTGAGGCTCAACGTGCCCGCATGATAGAACGAGTGCGCGTCAAACACGATGGCGTAGAGCGTGAAAGCTTTGCTTAAAATTGCCGGGGCCGCCGTCCCGCACGCTCCCACAGCCGGCCCGAAGTACGGATTGCCATTGGCATCCACGCTGCATGGCAGGCTGGAGTTGCCTTCCACGCCACGCTCGATATTCCAAGTGGACGAGCCCGTATAGGTCAGACCCACCTTCACTCCGCCAGGAAGCTGCCGCTCCACTCCCGCGTTCCACTGTGCCGATGCCGGTGCGCGCACGGGCTCCAGGACACCGGTCAACAGCCCCGGATATCCCGTATTGGCTGTGCAGTTGAAGGTGAGCGTTACGCAATTCGGGAACGGAATCTCCGGCAAAAACCCAGGAGCAAGCGGCGCCCCAAAAAATGCGTTCAGCGTGGGATTCGGGTCGTTGTAGCTCAACTCGCCCGCCACCACTTCCAGCGGTACGAAGTCGTTGAACATACCGAAGCCCGTCCGCACCACCGTCTTCCCGTCCTTGAACGGATCCCAGGAGATTCCGATGCGCGGCTGGAACTGCTTCAGCGAGTAGTTATGATATGGCGCTCCCGCGACAACGTCCGCGGATTCCCGCGTATTCGTATTCCCCAGCCGTCCGTGCGTTTCCGATAGAATTGGCACCTGAAATTCATGCCGCATTCCGAATGTGACCGTGAGGTTGTTCTTTACCCGCCAGGTATCTTCCGCATACCAGGCAATCTGCTTGGTCCGGAACTTCCAGTGCGGGTTGGCCCCATCCACCTTGATGATCAGCACCGCCGGATTTCCGGCGAGCAAATCGTTCAGCGAGTTAAACGTCCAGCCACCACCGATCAGGTTGCCCTTATCCCAATTCCACTGGTGCGGCACAATTTCGCCGCCAAAACGCATCGTATGCTTCCCGCGTGTATAGACCAAGTCGTCGTTGATGGGGAACGTGTTGTTGGCGCCGCGGAACGGCCCCCAGTTATCCAAGCCGATCGTCGAAACCGATCCGCTCGTGTTCCCCGATGTAGCCGAACCCACCGAGATCGTCCCCACCACTGCCCTTGCCGGATCCCCCGTGTAAGCGGCTGGATCCAGCGCGGCGGTCGGTGTGACCACCGCGAGCGTCAGCGAACGCACAAACCCAAAGCTCGCCGTGTTCGTCAGGTTATTGTTGATGGAACGAGTCCACTTGAGGATCAGGCTCTGCAACCGGTTGTACTTCGCGAAGGAATAGGTTGGCAGGAAGTACGCATTGGAGCCCTCCGCGTCGGTCACCGAGTACCGGCCCATGAAGCTGTCCTTGCTGCTGATAACATGGTCAAAGCGGACCAGTCCATAGTCCTGCCGCACGGGTTGCTTATTGGAAAAAATGTACTGCGCAATGCCGTTCCCGAAGTCCGTCCCGTTGGGGCTCGGATACATATCCAAAATGGCATGCACTCCGGGGGAGATGGCCACCGGATTGCCCAATTCATCCACCACCGGGAACGCGCAACTTCCACCCACCCCGCCGTTCTTCGCGCAATCCGTCGGCACGTTGCCGATGCCCGTGGTCGTTAGCCGCTGCCGCAGTGCTTCGTAGTTGGCGAAGAAGAATGTCTTATCCTTCTTGATCGGCCCGCCAATCGTGCCGCCAAACTGGTTGCGTTTAAAGGGCGGCTTGGGAAGCTGTTGCCCGTTGATGACTTGGTGATCAAAGTACGCCAGCGCGTCCAGCTTTTCATTGCGCAGGAACTCATAGAGGTTCCCGTGAAACTGATTTCCGCCGCTGCGCGTCGCGAAGCTGACCACCGCTCCCGCTGAACCGCCGTAGGCCGCGCTGTAGTTGTGACTCAGAATCTGAAACTCCTGAATGGCTTCCACACCCGGAATGTCGCCGCCGGCCGCCGTGCCCGGAGCGCCGAATCCCGTGTTGTTAATATTCACGCCGTCCACCAGGTAGGCCATGGACACCGATACCTGCCCATTCGCGCTGATCTGCGATCCCTGCGCAAACGCCACGCTGGTCGGCGTCTGATTCGAGTTCCCCGACGTGTTCGTCAGGGTCACAAGGCCGGCTTCCTGGGTCACCAAGGACGTGAAACTGCGCTGGTTAATCGGCAGTTCGCGCATTTGCTGCGACTGGATGACCGTGCTCACTTCTGTCTTCTCGGTCTCAATCGGTGCAACCTGCTCCGCGCTGACCTCAATGCTCTCGCTCATTCCCCCGATTTGCAGGGTCTGCTGGATCGTGATCACGGATCCGACGTTCACCACCGTGTCGCGAACCACGGTTTTCTTGAATCCCTGCGCCTCAATCGAAATTTCGTACTTCCCCAGGGCCAAATTGGAAAAGGCCGCCCGGCCATCCTGGTCGGTCACAACCTCATGGGTTTGCCCCGTTTCATTGCTCTTGACCGTAACCTTGGCGCCCGCCACTGATGCGCCCTTCGGATCGGTTACATCCACGGAAACCGAGCCGGTCGTTACGGAACCCTGCCCTCGAACTGTTACCGCCACCACACACAACAAGACAGACCAGGCAAAAATCAAAAGAACCATCCCAGTCAAAGACTTATACAGCTTCATTAGACACCCCCCTTTAGGAGTTCCAAAACTTTTAAACTGATCGATTTCTTCAAAACCAGACACCCCATGATTGAAAGCCACCCCTGCCCACGACCCCTCAAAAACGACCGCGAGGCCAGTCGGGCAGCTTCACCCAAGACCAACCAGAACTGCCCCTACCCTCAGAACCCGTAAAATTTCCGCACAAACGTCATTCACTAGCTTTCAAACAACCGTTTGTATGGTGGGTGTTTACACCTGAACGCCAAATCCTGTCAAGTACTTTTTCTCAATAAAAAAATGGCCATTCTGCCGCACGGATGACAATGACTCTTTGGCTAGCTGCGAATCCATTGAGGTACAAGAAGCAAAAAGCTCGGCAACCTAGCAGAATTGCTCATCGAGTGGAGTCTCGGCAGCTTAAGGAGACTAGCATTACACCGGGATTCAACGTTCTCGGTTGCGGATGGCCGCATCAGGAACCATCTCGAAGCGGATTGGGGAACAATGCCGATAGACCACATCGACATCGACTCGGTCAATGAGTGGGCATCGAAGAAGCGGAAGACAGGTCTTTCCTGGACGACGATCAAAGACGCTCTGCGCACCATGCAAGGAATCTTGTCCGTATTCTCGAAAGACAAAGAACCACCATTCTCCCAAAATGTTTTAAGGATACCTGAGGCAGAAAAGTTGAAGATGCAGATCGACAGTCGGGAGAAGATTTCCTTCTCCTGGGCAGATGCCGAAAGAATCGCCACGAACTTTGGCAGATTCGACGCACTCGGCGAAGCTCGGAGAGAGCATTACTCCGCACTGATCCTTCTGGCAGCCGCCTCGGGTATGCGTTCGGGAGAACTACTCGCCCTCCGAGTCTGTGATGGGAACCTTGAAGCGCACGCGATTCAGGTGAAGTTTTCCTCGGATCAGCGGCGTGGCGGAAAGATCGGCCCGTGCAAGAACGTGATGGCCTATCGGACTGTGCATCTCTGCGATGCTGAGGGAAAGAAGGCTATGGCAAGACTGAAGCGGCTTCTTGAACTCTACCCCGCTCCTAGCCCAAATGCCCTGGTCTTCCGCTTTCAGCGTGGCGGGCCGCTATTGGAAACCACTGTGCTCAATCAAGGGCTGTATTTGGCCCTCGAGTCCCTGGGCCTGCCAAGAGCCGGTCTCCACGCATTCCGAAGGGGCTGCAACCGCCGTTGGGAATTGGCTGGGCTTATGCCTGCGGTCATCCAGCAACAGATGGGTCACGCCTCTGCTGCCATGACAAGGCTCTATTCTGGCCGTATTCCTGATGAGCAGAGAAAGGCCGCGTTTTCCATGAAAAACGGGCGTTCTGTAGTGCAATTGGAAAATATGGAAAACGGGGCTACGGCGTAACTTCTTGAAAAGTATGGAGCGGCCGATGGGAATCGAACCCACACCTGAACCTTGGCAAGGTTCCGTACTACCACTATACTACGGCCGCTCAGGGCTGTTCTTTTATAGCACGGCCCCGGCTTCGCCGACAAGCTTTCCCGGCGGCCGTCACCATGCTTCGTCCAGGCGCAAAACGCGCGGCGCCGGTCTCCCGCTTCAGGAAACCTGGGTAATGCGCGCGCTCTTGACCACCGGCGATTTTCTCTGGCGTTCGGCAAACCGATCGGCTTTGCCCTTGTCGGTGTAAACACGGCCGAACTTTTCTCCGTCCGCATAAAAAACCGACACCAGCCAGTGATGGTGCTTGCGCCGTTTGTCTTTGCTGAAACCGCTCTTCTTTCGCTGCTTCCCCTGCTTTGCCTGTTTCTTTTTCACCGACCGTCTCCCCGTCATAAATGTATTGGCCAAAACTATCTCAATTCTGGGGCGTCCGCGCAAGTGGCTCTTCCAGCACTGTGCGATACACACTACCTTCCACTATACTTTCAATAAGTACCCTTTGCTCCATCTCTTTGACGATTTACCGCAGAAAGAAACCACGTCCCGTTCGAAAGGCCCGCTGCAGCCCCCGCAGCGCGTCGCGATCTTCCGGATTCACCGCGCGGCGGCGAAACCGGATCATCAGCTGCACTCCGTACACGTCATCCTCGAATTGCAGCGTTCCTCCGCCCGCCAGCTTGGTGGCGTTGACCAGGCCCGCCACCGGCGGACTCAGCATGACGTTGTCCAGCGCGTGGCTGTCCGCGAACCAGGCCAGGCGGATGCGTCCCCGCCAGGCGGTCCCCAGCGACAAGCGCACTTGCGAGGCGAACGGCGTGTCCTGCGTCCGGAAGGAAGATTCCATTTCGTCGAAGACCGGCGTGGAGAAGTAGCGCTCGGATTGCTCGCTCCAGCGGAGTTCCTGCAATGACTGTATGCGGAACGCCGGCCGCGAAGCATCCGCCGCAACGGCCAAGCGCGGCCCCGGAGAAGAAATGTTGCGTTCGGGCGCCGCATTGCCGACCGGCAAAATCGCGGCGGCGGATATCGTTGCCACTGGACGAATCGACCCGTTCAGTGCCATGCGTTGCGAGACAGCGCCCGGCTGAACGGAAAAAGAGAAGCCCTGCCCCGCCGCGTGCGGTCCCGCCACGGCGTGCAGGCTGAGAACCATTCCCGCCAACAGAACTACGCGTACGTCCTGGAGCCTCATCGCTTCGGCCTCTCAGTTCCGCGCCTAACGCAATTCCCTGAAACCCTGCCGGTACCATCCAAACTAGCCGGGAGGATTACCGTTGGCTATAGGACGACCGTACTACGGTCATACATTTGTCCCCGCCCTCTCGGCCAGCTGTCCTGCCGTACCGTTTCCGCGGCTAAAACGCGGCGACCGGCCCACAACTTCTACGCAGGGATCGCTTGGCGCGCAAGAAATCCTGCCGCGCGCCCTTGCTTACTCCGGCACACACGCTGCGCAAGAGTTCGCGTTTTTCTTTTTTTTCCGTCATACTGTAAGTCGGTTAGCGGTAGGAAGTTGCCCGCCTGGCTGTTCGCCAAACTCGGCATAAAAATATTCGCCGGAGGTGAAACATTTACACCATTTTTGCGTCTTTACCTTGTGAGGGGTGAACCGCAACAGGAAAGAGTTACGCTTATGAGAACAAGGAAATTACCACTGGTCATCGAGGACCTCCGAAACCACTCCCCGGAGCATCTGGACGAATTGCGCCTGCTGCTGGATTCCGGCGCGTTTCTGCGTCCCGACCCGCGCCGCCCGCACTTCTTTGAAGTGGCCGGCAGCGAGAGCACCTATTACATCTTCAAATTCCCCACCGACGGCAAGGTTCTGCTGCTGGCCGTCTGGCAGCGGGATCGCGTTGCGGAACTGGTCGAATGCGCTTGTCCGGCCGCCTAAGATAAACAACTAACTCGTTCTATTTCAATTAGATAGGATAATTTCCAGTCTTCGATTGGGAGAAGGATCGTCGCGGCGGTGTCTGCCCGTCAGAAGTCACCGCCGCGACCGATCCTTCCTCACTTTTTCTCCAGCTTCAGCGCCAGGGAATTTACGCAGTAGCGCAAACCCGTCGGCTTGGGGCCGTCCGTAAAGACGTGGCCCAGATGCCCGTCGCATTTCGCGCATTTGATCTCTGTGCGCTTCATGCCATGGGAACCGTCCGTCTCGGTCTCGACCGCCAAGGCTCCGATAGGGGCGAAGAAGCTCGGCCAGCCCGAGCCGGAATGAAATTTTGTGGCGGAATCAAACAGCGGCTGGCCGCAGCAGACGCAGCGGTAGACGCCCGCGTCCTCGCAGCTCTCGTATTCGCCGGTGAACGGCGGCTCGGTGCCCTTCTGGCGGGTTACGAAGTATTGATTGGGCGTAAGCTCCTTCTTCCACTCCTCGTCCTTCTTTTTCAGCTTTTCCATTTCGCCTCCCTGGCCACCCATTTCCCGGACCCGCACTTGCCATTATCTAGTTCAGCGCACCCGATTGACCTTATTCCCTTCCCGAACGATAGTTAATCGGGGGCAGTTAGATCAAGCATTCCATGGAACGTCATGCCTGAACAAGACAAACGTAAAAATCGCCGGGTTGCTATTCGCAAACAGCTCCGTGTGCGTCCTTCGGACCCGCGCGACGAGCATTTTGAGGACATGCCCAACAGCGTCAACGCCTCGCGCAATGGGATCTACTTCGTCTCGCAGAGAGAAACCTATTATAAAGGCATGCGCATGTTCATCACCTATCCCTATAACGGCCCCACCGACCCCATGAATTGCGAATATCTGGCCGAGGTGGTGCGCGTGGAAAAGGCGCCGGGGGGAAAGACCGGCGTGGCGCTGCACCTGCTCATGACCATGAACATGGGCGGCTCGAGCGCGAATCAGAACGCTCCCAAAAAATTCTGACGCTTCCCCGGCCCGTTTCGGCCGATTCGCCCCTCGACAGCGCAACTTCTTTCGTTTAACTTTTCTGTAGCGGCGTAGTTCCCTTCTGGCGCGCCCTGTTTCCGGAGGCATCATGTCCCTGCGCGGTCTTCCCGTTCGCCCGTCCGTTCTGCGGATGCAGCCGTACTCCGCTCCGCGCGAAGGGCGCTTCGGCAAGCTGCGCCTGGATTTCAACGAGAACACCCTGGGCTGCTCCCCGGCGGTGCTGCGGGCCCTGCGCGGACTCTCCGCGCGGCAAATTTCCATGTACCCGGAATATCAGCAGGCCACCGCGCGCATCGCCCGGACGCTGGGCGTGCGCCCGGCGGAGTTGCACCTGGCCAACGGCGGCGATGACACGCTGCGGTTGGTCTTCGACGTCTTCGTCCAGCCTGGCAGCACCGTGCTCTTCCCCGAGCCGACGTTTCCCATGTACCGCGTCTTCGCGGAGCTTTTCGCGGCGCGCACGGTCAGCCCGCGCTTCGACGCGGAGATGAAGTTTCCCGTCGCGCAGATCCTCGCCGCACTGCGCCGCCGCCCCAGCGTGCTCTTCCTCGCCAATCCCAATAATCCCACGGGCAATCTGCTTGCTCCCGCCGACCTGCGGCGCATCCTGCGCGCGGCGCGGCGTACCGTGGTGGTCGTAGACGAAGCCTACGTGGAATTTTCCGGCTGGAGCGCCGCGTCCTGGGTGCGCCGCCATGCCAATCTGATCGTCGCGCGCACGTTTTCGAAAGCCTCCGGAATTGCCGGCCTGCGCCTCGGCGCGCTCATCGCCCAACCAGCCATCATCGAACTGTTCCGCCGTGTCGCCCCGCCCTTTAACGTCAACGCCGCCGCGCTGGCCGCGGGCGAAGCCGCCGTGCGCGACAAAGCCGCCATTCGCCGTTACGTCGCCGAAGTCCGCCTCGCCCGCGCAGAGTTCGCCCAATGCGTCGCGCGACTCGGCTATCGCAGTTATCCCAGCGTCGGTAATTTTCTACTGGTGGATTTCGGCAAGCGCGGACCGGAGATCGTAAAGAAACTCGAACGGAAAGGGATTTTGCTGCGGGACCGCGGCACTGAATTCGGCCGCCGCGGCTTCGTGCGCGTTTCCATCGGCACGCGCAAAGACATGCGCCAACTGGCAACCGCGCTCACAAAACTAACCCCCGCGCGGCCTTTGTAGACGCCGGGCTTTAGCCCGGCACGTGTCAGGAACAGTTTCGAAAAGCCCCGTCTTTAATCGTAGTATTCGTTCCCCAGGTGGGTAATCAAATTCTCCCCCATCATCCACCGCAGCGTATTCTTCAATTTCATCGACTGAATAAACAGATCGTGCTCCGGATACAATCCCGGCGCGGTCATCGGCGACTTGAAGAAGAAGCTCAGCCACTCCTGAACCCCCTTCATCCCCGCGCGCTGCGCCAAATCCATGAACAAAACCAAATCCAGCACAATCGGCGCCGCCAGAATCGAATCCCGGCACAGAAAATCCACCTTGATCTGCATGGGATAGCCCAGCCAGCCGAAAATATCGATATTGTCCCAGCCTTCTTTGTTGTCTCCGCGCGGCGGATAATAGTTGATGCTCACCTTGTGGTGAATTTTTCCGTACAGCTGCGGATACATCTTCGGCTGCAAAATATATTCCAGCACGCCCAGCTTGGACTCTTCCTTGGTCTTGAACGACCCCGGATCGTCCAGCACTTCGCCGTCGCGGTTGCCCAGAATATTCGTCGAATACCATCCCGCCATGCCCAGCATGCGCGCCTTGAACCCCGGCGCCAGAATCGTCTTCATCAGCGTCTGCCCGGTCTTGAAATCCTTGCCGCAAATGGGCACGCCGTGTTCCATCGCCAGCTGCTGAATCGCGGGGAGATCCACCGTCAAGTTCGGCGCGCCGTTGGCGTAGCCCACGCCGCTGGTCACCGCGGCCCACGCATAGAGCATCGAAGGCGCGATCGAAGCGTGATTGGCCTTCATCGCTTCCACAAACTTCGTCGGCGTCGAGTGCACCTCGTGCGGCGTCAGAAAAATCTCCGTCGAGCCGCACCAGATGATCACCAGCCGCGAGCAGCGGTTCTTCTTCTTGAAATCCGCAATGTCCTTCTTGATCTGCAGCGCCAGCTCGTATTTATTCTTGCCCTTCTTGACGTGCGTGCCGTCCAGCTTCTTCACGTACTCGCGGTCGAACGCCGCCTTCATGGGCTTGATCTTCGACAGAAACGGCTTCACCAGCGCCAGATGCTCCGGCCCCAGCACGCCAGCCTTGGCCGCGGCCACGTACGCGTTATCCGGAATGGGGTCCCAGCCGCCAAAGACGAGATTGGAAATCTTTTCCAGAGGAACGAAATCGCGAATCAGCGGCGTGCGATTGTCCGTGCGTTTGCCCAGCCGAATCGTCCCGATCTGCGTCACCGAGCCGATGGGCTGCGCCTTGCCGCGCCGAATCAACTCCACGCCGGCCATAAACGTGGTGCCCACGGCGCCCATGCCAACGAGCAGAATGCCCAGCTTTCCCTTGGGCGGAGCGATTTTTCCAGGCTTATTCATGTGCATCCTCGGGTACGGGAGATAAAAGCAAGAGCAGGCGCGAACGACCGAGCGGCTGTTCCCTGAACAGAAGGTCAATGATGAGCGAAGCGCGAAAGATTTGCAAATAAAACCGCGCCGGAGCGTGCTCAACGGCACGGGGAGTGCGGAGATGAGTAATGCAACGAGAAAAACAACACGAAAATTGGCGGATGGGCCTGTAAGCCGGATTCTGTGCGGCATGCGTCCAGACATCGGCCTGCATGCAGCGGCGATCATTCCTCTAGGCCGCAACTCGCGCTGCGGCTCCAGCAGCCTACCCGAGGGTCGCAACCCGGCGTCCGCTTGCGCGCACGACGGATATTCGGGCCGGGCCAGCCCTCCCCTCCTATTTGGCCTTGCACCACGCGGGGTTTGCCGTGCCCCCGATGTCGCCACCGGGGCGGTGGGCTCTTACCCCACCTTTTCACCCTTACCGGCGCTGCGTGCGCTTCGAAGACGTCTCGAAGGTTTTCCTTCGAGCTGTCACCGGGCTCCACACCGCCGGCGGTATCTTCTCTGTGGCGCTGTCCGTGACCGAATCGTCGCCAATCCGGCCCCCTGGCGTTACCAGGCGCGTTACCCTTTAGCGCGCAGCCTTGCGGCCCGCGCCACGGTGTCCGGACTTTCCTCCCGCTCCAAACAAGTTGGAGCCAGCGATCACCCGGCCCATCCGCCAGGTTCTAGTATACCTCACAATGCGTTTAGATCTTGAAGTTCCCGTACTTCAGACATAAGATACTCTCACGCCAACATGCTCGCGCTCGCTCGGACCGATGGAACGCGGACTGCTGCGAAGGAGTATCCCATGATCCTGAATACCCTCTCTCGATCCTGCATAGCCCTCCTCTTCTCGTGCGCGGCGCTTTTTGCGGCTCCTCAAACCATGGCGCAGCAATCCACCAGGAAATTGGCGGGATACACGGTGATCGTGGTGGAGAAAGTAATGGTGGAGAAGAATTCCGCGACAGAGGATTTTCCGAAGGGGATGGATGTGGTCTTGCAGGGGCAGCTGCTCATCAAATTGCGCGATAGCAAGATGTTTGACCGGGTTCTCGATGGGTCGGCCGTCGTGGAAGATTCCGCTCCTCCCTCCAGCCAGGGCCCGGGGAAAGAATCTTCCCCCGCTTCGAATTCGGAGAAAAAGGAAGGAGAAGCCCCAGCCGCAAAAGCCGAAAAGCCCGCGAGCACCGAGAAACAGATCGTCCTCCAAAGCACGGTGATTCAATTCGAGAAGGGCAGCCGCGCGGCACGCTACTGGGGCAGTTTCGGCGCCGGTCAAAGCAAGGTCAAGGTGCGCTACAGACTGAAGGACAAACAAACAAATGAAGAGGTTCTGGCCTTCGACAAGCAAGGAACCTTCAAGGGGATGCTCAGCTCGTTTGGCGGCAGCCAGGATGAAGCGCTGATCAAAGCCGTGACGGGAGCGGCCAAAGCATTACTCACCGAACTGGCAAAACACCGCTGAGACCATCTCTAGGGGAGCTTTAGCAGCGATTCAAATTCCGATTCGGTGAGAATCGTCACGCCCAACTCCCTGGCCTTGTCGTGCTTCGACCCCGGGTCCGCGCCCACCACGACGTAGTCCGTCTTTTTGCTCACCGACCCGGAAACCTTTCCCCCGTGCTGCTGCACCAGCTCCCCCGCCTCTTCCCGGCTGCGATTCGCCAGAGCGCCCGTAAAAACAAAACTTTTCCCCGCCAGCTTCTGGCTCTTCACTTCTTTTTTTTCGGCAGTGGGATGAACCCCGGCCTTACGCAGGCGCTTGATGAGTTCGCGGTTGGCCGGCTCGGAGAAAAATTCGGCGATGCTGGCCGCCACCTTCGGCCCCACCTCGGGAACTTCCACCAACTGCTCCTCGCTCGCCCCCGCCAACTCTTCCAGCGTGGAAAACCGCTCCGCCAGCAACTGCCCCGTGCGCTCGCCCACCATGCGCATGCCCAGCGCGAAAATCACCCGCGCCAGGCTGTTCTTCTTGCTGGCTTCGATTTCGTCCAGAAGATTTTGCGCTGACTTTTCGCCCATGCGTTCGAGCGCCGCCAGCGGCTCCAGCTTCAGCGCGTAGAGGTCGGCGAAATCTTCCACCATCTTCTGTTCCACCAGGTGGTTCACGATCTTCTCGCCCAGGCCGTCAATATTCATCGCGTGGCGCCCGGCGAAGTGCAGCAGAGACTCCTTGCGCTTGGCCGGACACGACGCGTTCACGCAGCGATAGGCGACACCATCTTCGTCCTTGTGGATGCGGCTGCCGCATTCCGGGCACTCTTCCGGCATGCGGAAAGTTTTGCGCGACTTCCCTTCCTTGACCACTTTCAGGACTTTGGGAATCACTTCGCCGGCGCGCTCGATCAGCACCGTATCGCCGATGCGCACGCCCAGCCGCTCGATCTCGTCCATATTGTGCAGCGTCGAGCGGCTCACCGTGACGCCACCGACCTGCACCGGCTCCAGGACCGCCACCGGCGTCAGCGCCCCGGTGCGGCCCACCTGCACCAGAATGTCGTTCACCACCGTGGTTTCCTGCGCCGCCGGATATTTGTAGGCGATGGCCCAGCGCGGGGCGCGCGCGGTAAAACCCAGCTCCGCTTGCAGCGAAAGTCGATTCACCTTCACCACCACGCCATCAATCTCGTAGGGCAGCTTCTCCCGCTTCCCATCCCACTTCGCGCAATAGTCCAGCACGTCGTCAATCCCCGCGCACAGCTTCCAGTCCTCCGACGCGCGGAAATGCAGCGCCTTCAGCGCCTGCAAACTCTCCGAATGTTTTTCGAACGCCGCCTTGCCGCCCGCCAGCAGGTAGTAGGCAAAAAAATCCAGCCGCCGTTCCGCGGTGACCGCCGGGTCCAGCACGCGCACGGCGCCCGCGGCGGCATTGCGCGGATTGGCAAAGAGTTTTCCGCCAGCCTGCTCCTGCGCGCGATTGAGCGCCTCGAACGCCTCCCGCGTCATCATCACTTCTCCGCGCACCTCGAAATCGCCACGTAAACCGGCCTTCTTCATCGCCGCGGCCTCCACGCGCAGAGGAACCGAGCGGATGGTCCGGATGTTGAGCGTCACGTCCTCGCCGGTCGTGCCGTCGCCGCGGGTGACGGCGCGCGCGAGCATCCCGTCCTCGTATTGCAGCGAAATGCTCAGGCCGTCGAACTTGTGCTCGGCGATGTATTCGATTTTCTCGCGCCCGGCCAGTTCGCGCACCCGGCGGTCGAAATCACGCAACTCCTCTTCGGAATAGGCGTTGTCCAGGCTGAGCATGGGCCGCGCATGCCGCACCGACGGAAACTCCTTGCTCGGCGCTCCCCCCACGCGCTGCGTCGGCGAATCCGGCGTCACCAGCTTGGGATTTTCCGCTTCCAGCGCCTTCAGGCGGTTCACCAGGCGGTCGAACGCCGCGTCGGTAATCTCCGGCTCGTCCAGCACGTAGTAAAGATACTCGTGCCGCCGAATCTCTTCGCGCAGCTTTTCGATTTCCTGTTTGGCGCTGACGGCCTTGGCCATGGCTCCCTGTCCTACCGGAAACGCGGGAAAAACCCGTTCCGGCATTCCGCCCGTTATTATATAGAATGCTCGTGACGGGCGCAGGGAATCTCCGCTCCCGCGGCCCGAGTAAAAATGCCTTCCCCGTTGCAAAACGCTCTGCTGATTCACAACCCCAACGCCGGGGGCGGCGGCGCACGCCGCAAAAACCAACTGGAGGAAGCGCAGCGCATCCTTGCTGGCGGCGGCATACACGCCGAACTAGCCGAAACGCGCGGCCCCGGCGACGCCACCAGTATCGCCAGGCAGGCCTGCGCTCACGGGTGCCAACTGGTCATCGCCTGCGGCGGCGACGGCACGCTCAACGAAGTCGTGAATGGTCTCGCCGATCCGCTGGGCGGGCGCCACGTTCCCCTCGGGCTTTTCCCCGCCGGGACGGCCAACGTCCTGGCCAAGGAACTGGGCATTCCCCGGAACATCCCCCGCGCCGCGGAATTTCTTCTGCGCTGCGAACCGCGCGAGATTGCCCTGGGCCTCGCCACTCCCCTCGCCCAGCCGGATAAAAAGCGCTATTTTGTGAGCGTGGCCGGAGCGGGTCCCGACGGGCAAATCGTCCATTCCGTGGACCCGCGCATGAAAGCTCGCGTGGGCATTCTGGCCTACTGGTGGCAAGGAATCGGCGAAGCGTTCCGCTATCGTTTCCCCCGCTTTCGCGTCACCACCGCGGAGAAGCAGATGGACGTCACGCTGGTCATCGCCGGAAGAACGCGGCACTACGGCGGCCCCTTTCGCATCACCACCGAGGCCAGCCTGCTCGAAGACCGCTTCGAGTTGTGTACGCTGACCACGCGCAGCGGCCTGCGCTACCTCAGCCATCTTCCCGCGCTGGCCCTGGGAATGATTCGCGGCCGTTCGGGACTTTATTTCTGGAAGTCGGAGAAAATTCTCTGCGAAGCGCTGGGCGACGATCCGGTCTACGCTCAGGTGGACGGCGAAGCGCTGGCCCGCCTTCCCGTCGAATTTCGAATTGTCCCGCGCGCGCTGGCGCTGATGCTCCCCGCCGGATGGACGGCCAAGTGATCTCATGGACGCGCTGACACACGCACTGGCCAGTTACGCCGCGACGCGGGCATTTTTCCCGCGCGCTTCGCGCAACACGCTCTTCGCCGCGCTGGCCGCCGGGACGCTCGCCGACGCCGGCCGCATCGCCGTGCTCGTAGGCCCCTCCGCGTGGCTGCGCGTGCAGGGAACCTGGCTGCATTCCGTTGCGGGGGCGCTGCTGCTGGCGGCGCTCGTCGCGGGAGTTGTTCTTGCGCTGGAGCGGCGCAGGACGCAGCCCTCCGCAGCGCCGTTATCGTCTGCGCCGCTTTTTGCTGCCGCCGGCCTGGCCGCGCTGCTGCATGTGGCGCTGGATCTCTGCCAATCGGGCGGCGTCGCTCTGCTCTGGCCGTTTCGCGCGCGGCGCACGGCGCTGGACTGGATTGGCGGCGCCGACCCGTGGATTCTGGCGCTTCTGCTTGCCGGTCTGCTGCTCCCCGCTCTGCTGCGCTTGATCACGGAAGAGATCGGCGCAAAGGAAAAAGAACCGCGCGGCCGCACCGGCGCCGTTTTGGCCCTCGCCGCCGTCTGCGTCCTTCTCGCGGCGCGCGCCGTGCTCCATGAACGCGCCGTGGCCCTGCTCGATGCCCGCACCTATCGCGGTGAGCTGCCCCTGCGCGTGGCGGCCTTCCCCGAAAATCTTTCGCCTTTCCGTTGGCGCGGCATCGTCGAAACCCAAAGCGCGCTGCACCTGCTGGCGCTAAACGCGGGCCCCGGCGCGGCGCTCGACCCCGAATCTGCGCAACATATCTTCAAGCCCGAGCCGTCGAACATTCTGGAGGCCGCGCAGAACACCCAGTCTGCGCAACGATTCTTGGCCGCGGCCCGCTTCCCCAAGGCCACGGTGGAAAAAACAGTCGAAGGGTATCGCGTAGAGCTACATGACCTGCGTTATGCGGCCGCGGGCAACGGCGAACGCGCGACGGCCGCTTTTGTGATGTTTGACTCGGAAGGAAAACTTCTTAATCAGGGAATCGCGTGGGAAACCGCCGCGCGAAGGTAAAACCGTTCCTCAGTCCTGCTTCGGTTCTTCGTGCGAGGGCCTATTCTTCAGGACCAGTTTCGAAACCAGGTAGCTGGCCAGCACCAACCCCACCACCGCTCCGGTCAATTGCAGTTTGTGCTGCGCTAGGTATGGCAGCGCCTCCGCGCCAAAGCGAATGGAAAGATAGCCGATTCCGAAATAGCGAATCAGCCGCGCCAGGAGCACCGCCGCGGTAAAACTGCCCAGCGGCACTTCGAAAACGCCCGCGGCAATCACAAATATTTTAAAGGGCACCGGCGGCGGCAGCAGCGCCGAAATCAGCACCCCAAGAAATCCGTTGGTCTCCATCCAATGGCGAATGGCCCCGGCGTGATCGCCGGCCTTGCGGTGAAACAGGGCGTGGCCGCCTTCGCGCGAGAGGAAATAAAGAAGCACGCAGCCCAGCACCGAACCCAGCGCGGCGCAAAGGGCATAAACGGGCATGCGCGCCGGATGCTCAATGGAAAAGCGAATCAGCAGCAGGTCGTTCACGATCGGGAAGCTCAGAACCGAGGAGTCCAGAAAGGAAATGACAAATAGCCCGGGAGCGCCCAGACCACCCGCAAAAAGCAGAATCTTGTCGCGCACCGCCGCCAGATGACCCGCCAATTCCCTCTCCTCAACCGTTCCCTGAAATTGTAACAGCCCCGGGCTGCGCGGCGAATTCGCCGCTACAGCAGGGTGTCAATCGCTTCCGCGATAACGTCGTGAACCCGGTGCAGGTCGTCCGGCGCGATGACGTAGGGCGGAAGAATATAGATGACGTTGCCCAGCGGGCGCAGGAGCACGCCGCGCTCGAGAAAAAAGCGATACAGCTTCGGGCGCAGGCTGGAAAGATACCCGGCGTCCTCGGCGCGCAGTTCCATCGCCGCAATCGTTCCCAGGCCGCGGGTATCGCCAACCGCGGGGTGTTTTTTTACTTGCGCCAGGCGCTCGGCATGAATCCTCGCGATGGCGGCGATGCGTTCGAAAACAGGCTCTTCCTCGAAAATCCGCAAACTCGCGCACGCCGCCGCGCAGGCCAGCGGATTGGCGGTAAACGAATGCCCGTGAAAAAACGTGTGCAGGCGGTCTTCCCCTCGGAAGGCCGCTTCCACGCGGTCGGTGGCCACCGTCAGCGCCATAGGCAGAAAGCCCGCGGTCAGTCCTTTCGAAAGGCACATCAGGTCCGGCGAAATCCCGGCGTGCTCGCAGGCGAACATTTTTCCGGTGCGCCCAAAGCCGGTCATCACCTCGTCGGTGATCAGCAGCACATCGTGCCGCGTGCACAGTTCGCGCACCTTTTGCAGAAATTCAGCCGGGTGCACGATCATTCCTCCCGCGCCCTGCACCATCGGTTCGATGATCACCGCGGCCACGCGTTCGCCATGCTGCGTGAGCAATTTTTCCAGGCTTTGCGCGCATTCAATCTTGCAGCTCTCCCGCCGCAATCCCACCGGGCAATGCGCGCAAGACGCCGACTGTGCGCGATGCACCGGAAAGCGCATGCCCGCGAACGGCGCGGTAAATGGCGAATCGTCGCTCACCGACATCGCTCCCGCGGTGTCGCCGTGATAGCCGTGTTCGAAAGCGATGATCTCGCGCCGCTCCGGCTTTCCCAGATTGCTCCAGTATTGCAGCGCCATCTTGAGCGCCACTTCGACGGCGGTGGAACCGTCGTCCGAAAAAAACAGGTGCGTCAATTCCGCGGGCAGCCATTTTCGAAGCCGCGCGGCCAGTTCCTCCGCCGGTTCGTGCGTAAATCCCGCAAAAATCACCTGCTCGAGTTTGCGCGCCTGATCGGCGACGGCGGCAGCGATTTGGGGGTGGGCATGGCCGTGGAGGGTCACCCACCAGGAGGAGATGGCGTCGAGGATGCGGCTGCCGTCCTCGCGGATGAGGTGGGCGCCTTCGCCGCGAAGAATGCGCAGGGGCGGGGGGTCGAGCGCGGCCTGGGTGAAGGGATGCCAGAGGCGCAGAGGTTCTTTTCCCTGAGAATTATCCGGCGGCGCGGGCTTCATGGGGGAAGGTGTCGCGGTCGAAGAAATTATTGAAGACCTGCAGCAGGACGGTGCGGTGCACGTGCGGCAGGCGGGGGATCTGGCCGATGACTTTAGAGTGGCCGTAGCGTTCGATGGTTTCGCGGTTATCCTTGTTGGGCTCGCCAATCAGGACCACGCCGTGCACGGGAAGTTCGGCGGCGTGCAGGGCTGCGAGAGAGAGCAGGGTGTGGTTGATGGTGCCCAGGCTGCTGCGCGCGGCGAGGATCACGGGGAGCTTCAGGCGGGCCATCAGGTCGAGCATGAAAGCGTCGTCATTGAGGGGCACGAGGACGCCGCCGGCGCCTTCGACGATGAGGCGTTCGCCGGCCAGATGCTCGGGAATCTCCATGCGCGAGAGATTGATTTCCGTGCCGGCCCAGCGCGCGGCCAGATGCGGGGAGACGGGAGGAACAAAGGAATACATTTCCTCGAGGGCGCGGTCGGTTCCCATGCCCGCGAGGCGCATGACGGTGACGCGGTCGGTGTCCTCCATGGTGCCGGTCTGAATCGGCTTCCAGTAATAGGCATCGAGGGCCGCGCAGAGCAAGGCGGAGAGGACCGTCTTGCCGACCCCGGTATCCGTTCCAGTGATGAAAAATTGCTGCTTCATACGCTAACCGTTGCGCGCCGCTGGTTTCGCGCGGACCACTGCTCCAGGGCCGCGTAAAGTTTGTCCAGCGAATCATCGCTCATTTCGGTGGTAAGGGAAAGACGCAATCGCGCCTGCCCCTCCGGCACGCTGGGAGGGCGGATGGCGCGCACGGCGAAGCCGGCCTGGTTCAGATGGGCGGCGGCGGCCAGCGCGGATGCGTTTTCTCCGATGAGGACGGGAACGATCTGCGAGGCGGTTCCGGCGGTGTTCCACCCGGCGGCGCGCAGAGAGGCGGCGAAGTCTTGCGAAGTGGCCAGCAGGCGGGCGCGTTCCGCGTTCATGGGAATGGCCAGGCGGAGAGCGGCGCGAATTTGTCCGGCGAGATAGGGAGGCGGGGCGGTGCTGAAAATCTGTGTGCGCGCGCGATTGAGCAGGGATTGCTTGAGCAATTCGCTGCCGCAGACAAATGCTCCCGCGCTGGCCAGCGCTTTGCCGCAGGTGTGCACAACCGCCCAGACTTGATCCAACGCCGCGGCGGCGGCCACCAGTCCGCGCCCGCCCGGCCCGTGAACGGCGGTGGCGTGGGCTTCGTCCACCACGACGCCGGCGCCGTGGCGTTCGGCCAGTTCGAGCAATGGGGCGAGCGGAGCGCAATCGCCGTCCATGCTGAAAACGCTTTCGGTGACAATCAGCTTACGGCAGGATTCCGCCGCGTGAGCGCACAATGAGTTTTCCAAGGCGTTCAAATCGAGATGCGGATAGACGATTTTGCGGGCGCCGGAAAGGCGCAGGCCGTCAATCAGGCTGGCGTGATTCAGTGCATCGGAGAAGACCAGATCGCCGGGGTTGAGCAGCGTGGTGAGCAGGCCGAGATTGGCGGCATAGCCGCTGCCGAAATAGAGCGCCGCTTCGGTGCCGGCGAATTGCGCGAACTCGTCTTCCAATGCGCCCCAGGCGGCCACGTGGCCGGAGAGCAGGCGCGAACCGGTGCTGGCGACGCGCGGGGCTTCGCGCACGGCGCGGAGAAGTTCCTCGCGCAGGCCGGTGTGCGCGGCCAGGCCGAGATAATCGTTGGAGCAGAAATTTCCGGCGGGCAGCTCCTCGAAGGAGCGGCGCAGTCCGCGCGCGTCGAGGCCGCGGAGTTCCGCGGCCAGTTCCTCGCGCAACCGGACGTGCGTCTTAGAGAGCATGATGCTCCAGCGGCTTCATGCCCAGGGAATCGAGCAGGACCATGTCTTCATCGGGAACGGGATTGGGCGTGGTGAGCAGCTTTTCGCCGACAAAGATGGAATTGGCGCCGGCGAGGAAGCAGAGCGCGACGGCTTCCGGGGAGAGCTGCTTGCGTCCGGCGGCGAGGCGCACGCGGGAAGCGGGCATGAGGATGCGCGCGGTGGCGATGGCGCGGACCATTTCCAGGGGATCGAGCAGGGCGGCCTGGCCCAGCGGGGTGCCTTCGACGCGCACGAGCATGTTGATGGGCACGCTTTCGGGGTGCGGCTCGAGCGTGGACAGCTGGCGCAGCAGGCCGATGCGGTCCTCGCGGCGCTCGCCCATGCCCAGGATTCCCCCGCAGCAGACGGTGATGCCGGCCTGGCGGACGGCGGCCAGCGTGCGCAGGCGGTCTTCGTAGACGCGCGTGGTGATGATATTGCCGTAGAATTCCGGGGAAGTGTCCAGATTGTGGTTGTAGGCGGTGAGGCCGGCGGATTTCAGGTCGCGCGCCTGCTGCTCATTGAGCATGCCCAGGGTGCAGCAGACTTCCAGGCCGGCGGCGGCGACGCCGCGCACCATGGCCAGAACATTTTCAAATTCCCTGCCCTGCGGGGCTTCGCGCCAGGCGGCGCCCATGCAGAGGCGGGTGACGCCGCGCGCGGCGGCTTCCCGCGCCGTGGCCACGACGGCGTCCACGTCCATAAGGGCTTCGCGCTCGACGCCGGCGTCGTAGTGGGCGCTTTGCGGGCAATAGCCGCAGTCCTCGGGGCAGCCGCCGGTCTTGATGGAGATGAGCTGGCAGGTTTCCACGCGCTCGGGCGCGTGACGCTGGCGATGCACCGTCTGCGCCCGGAAAATCAATTCCGGCAGGGGCAGCGTATAGATCTCCGCGACTTCCGCCATGCTCCAGTCCGACCGCACTTGCGCATTCCCGCTCATCTGGCCCCCAGACACAATTCCGATGAAAATAATACGACTTCGCCGATTCCCAAGTGAATCCGATTTAACGATGCTATCAAATTTGGACGTTCGTGGCTCGTGAGTTGTGACTGGTGACCTAGTACTTGGGAGCCTCCAAGACACGGATTGTCACTATGTAACTGCCGCGTGGCGGAGGTGCGGAAGAGGATCGAAGCCGTCCCGCTCGCCATCGTCACTTGCGCCCGCACCACCAACCCATTGCGGTTCTCCGTCAGCGCGTGTCCCGGGTAACCCAGCTTCGCTGCTGCAAGAAGCGCCCCTGGGCCTGCGTCCGGTGATTCGCTTCACGAAGGACGGGCGTTCAGCGGCGAGGGGATTTTCCAGAAGATCCTGCGGGCTCAGACGGTCGATGCAACACCATCTGGTATAAAGCTGTTTTCAAAGGTGGTGTTTATGAAACGAGGGAGACGGTTTGGGCTTTCGCCGGCGCAGAAGAGCGAGATGTGGCGTCGTTGGA